>Ga0137360_10001128_pt1 | contig 15552 bp, 8 predicted proteins | sample Mad1_60_16metaG_FD_104924 | JGI IMG/M metagenome (GOLD analysis project Ga0137360, IMG submission 104924) | Vadose zone soil microbial communities from Angelo Coast Range Reserve, California, USA - Mad1_60_16 metaG | ecosystem: Environmental > Terrestrial > Soil > Vadose zone | place: USA... | reverse complement strand
CAACAATCGCGACGGCACCTTCACCGACGTCACACAAAAAGCTGGCGTCCCCGGCGGCGGCTATGGCATGGGCGTCGCTGTAGGCGACTACAACGCCGACGGCTTCCCCGATCTCTACGTCACGCAATACGGTCGCAGCATCCTCTATCGCAACAACGGAGACGGCACCTTCACCGACGTCACCGAAAAAGCCGGCGTAGCCGCACCCGGCTGGGCCTCGAGCGCCGTCTGGTTCGATTACGACAACGACGGCCGCCTCGATCTCTTCGTCTGTCGCTTCGTCGATTTCACCAAACTCACCCACCACGTGTGTAACGCCCCCAACGTCCCCGCGCTAGCAGTGATCAACGAATACTGCTACCCCCGCATCTTCAACCCGATGCCCAGCTGGCTCTTCCACAACAACGGCGACGGCACCTTCACCGACGTCAGCCAAAAAATGGGCATCGCCGATAATCCCGGCAAATCCTGGGGCGCCGTCGCCACCGACATCAACAACGACGGCTTCCTCGATCTCTTCGTCGCCAACGACACCACCGCCAACTTCCTTTTCGCCAACCGCAAAGGAAAAAAATTCGAAGAAATCGGCTTCACCGCCGGCATCGCCTATGGGCCCGGCGGCAAAGCCCGCTCCGGCATGGGTGTCGATTCCGCGGATTTCAATCAAGACGGCTGGATGGATCTCTTCGTCACAAATCTAGATCACGAGTTCTACGGCCTGTACCAAAACAAACACGACGAATCCTTCGAAGACAAAGCCGGCCCAACGGGGGTCGCACGCGCCACGCAAATGATGAGCGGCTGGGGCGCCAAATTCTTCGACTTCGACAACGACGGGCTCCTAGATCTCTTCGTAGCCAACGGCCACCCCGACGACGTCATCGACAAAATCAATCCCGGCGTAACCTACAGCGAGCCTCTCCTGCTTTTCCAAAACACGCCCTCCGGCCTGAAGAATATCAGCCCAGAAAGCGGCCCCGTCTTCACGCGCCAACTCTCCGCCCGCGGCCTGGCCATCGGCGATTTCGACAACGATGGCGCGGTAGACGTTCTAATCGCGGTCAACGACGGCGCGCCAGTCCTCCTCCGCAACAACGCCGCCCGCCAAAATCACTGGTTAGGCCTAACTCTAATCGGCAAAAAATCGAATCCCGACGCCATCGGCGCTCACATCGCCTATCAAGCCGGCGATCTAAAGCAAACGCGTTTCAAGGTAGGCGGCGGCAGTTACCTCTCATCCCATGACCCGCGCATAGTGTTGGGCCTAGCCAAACACGAAAAACTCGACTGGCTCGAGATCAAATGGCCTCAACCCAGCGCCCAAATCCAACGCTTAACCGATCTCCCCATCAACCGCTACATCACCATCACCGAAGGAGATTCTCGCTGGCACTAATCACGACAGTGGGTTAGTATCCGATTTGCGCTTTAATTAGAGTTGGGTAGTTTTACCGCGGCTCGAAGTGTAGGGGAAAAATCGCGACCGAAAATGCCGCGCGTTAACGAGTCCTGCCCGCATCTTCAAACCTTCCTCTAATCATCCTCTCACTGTGGCCAAGCTCGCAGCGACAAATCAATCACCCCTTGCAACTCCGCCCGGCTAGCCCCGCCTGCCGCCTGCACCGACATCCCCTGCATCACCGCCATTACATACCGCGCCAAATCCCCAGCATCAGCGCCAGCAGGCAAATCCCCCTCAACTTTCGCGCGCTCGAAGCGCTCCCGTAGCGCTGCTTCTCCCGTCGCCCGTCGCAAAATCAGCTCCTTCCTTATAGGATCCGCCTCTTCTCCGCAAGCGAGCGCTCCCTGCACCATCAAGCATCCCTTCGGATTCCCCGGGCACGAAAGCGAGTCCGCCGTGCCCACAAACAGCCGCTCCGCCGCCGCCCGCGCCGTCGGCTCCTTCAGCGCCTCCGCGGTGTAGCACGCCATTCGCTCCGAGTACCGGTCCAGCGCCTTCCGAAACAAAGCTTCCTTATTCCCAAACGTTGCATAAATACTCGGTCGGTTAATTCCCATCGCCACCGTCAAATCCGATAGCGCCGTCCCCTCATACCCCTTCTGCCAAAAGACCCGCAGCGCCGCCTCCAGAGCCGTATCTGGATCGAAAGCCCGCGGCCGCCCCAGATGCGCTCCGGTGCGCCTAGCCGCTAAGCGCCGAGAAACGGGCGGGTTACCCCGCCTTTTCTTTCTTGTATCCTTTTTCATACTCCAGCATCTTATCACCCTGTTTCGTATCGAGCAGTAAGAAAGTCCTTGACCTTGCCGCAGCCAGGTTGATAGTTTCGTACTCAACGGTACATAAATTGCATCCAACAGAAGAACACACAGGAGAATACCAATGTCCAAACTCAAAGATCAAGTCGCCGTCGTAACCGGGGCCTCCAAAGGCATCGGCGCAGGCATCGCCAAAGCGCTCGCCGCCGAAGGCGCCTCCGTAGTCGTCAACTATTCCTCCAGCAAATCCGGCGCGGATAAAGTCGTCGCCGAGATCGTCAAAAAGGGCGGCAAAGCCATCGCCGTTCAAGCCGACGTCTCCAAACAAGCCGACATCACCCGCCTCTTCGCTGAAACGAAAAAAGCCTTCGGCCGTCTCGACGTTCTCGTCAACAACGCTGGCGTCTACGTCTTTTCGCCCCTCGAAGGCATCAACGAAGACTTCTTCCACAATCAATTCAATCTCAACGTCCTCGGCCTGCTCCTGACCACCAAGGAATCTCTGAAGCTCTTTGGCGATAACGGCGGCAGCATCATCAACATCGGCTCCATCGCCAGCACCATGGCCCCGCCCAACGCCTCCGTTTACGTAGCCACTAAAGCCGCCGTCGACGGCATCACGCGTTCCCTAGCCAAGGAACTCGGCGCCCGCAAGATCCGCGTCAATTCCATTAACCCCGGCATGATCGAAACCGAAGGGGTGCACACCGCCGGCTTCATCGGCAGCGATTTCCAAAAGTTCGTCGAGTCCCAAACCCCACTAGGCCGCATCGGCCAAACCGACGACATCTCCCCCACCGCGGTCTATCTAGCCTCGGCTGATTCCAAATACATGACCGGCGAAACCCTCCAAGTAGGCGGCGGAGTAAGATAATCGTCGCGGTGAGACGCGCGGGCCGCGCAAGCGGCCCAAGCTCGGACACAGCAACAGTGGGAGGCGCTTGTTGCGCCGGAGGGGCCCGCCCGCTCTTCTCAGCATGCAACAAACGTTGCAAATCTGCCCTTGGAGCGTCCCATTTTGGAACAATTGGGTAGTTTTATTTTCTGACTCGAAGGACTCGAGTCCGTCTCCGGCTGCACTCCGCGGAAGGCCGCCGCAGCGAGTAATGACCGCGACGGCTCGGCCGCAATTAGCCACCTCTGCAGGCTCAGAACTCAAACTTCAGACCGACTTGCCCTTCGCGGCCCGGCAGGAATTGCGAGACGGTGCCGAGCGTGGAAGCCTGACTCTCTTGACGCTGAATGGCCGCCGGATTGGCGTTGTTGAAAAGATTGAAAAACTCGAAGAGACCTTGCACCCTGAACCTATCCCGAATCACAAAAGTCTTTGCGACGCGCAGGTCCATATTCACGAAAGGCGGGGCTGTAAAAGCGTTCCGGCCTGTTTTCAAACTGCGCGGGCCGAAGTTGCCGTTGCCGTCCTGATCGAGTGGCTGGGCAGCGACGTCGGTGTAGCGGAACCCGCTTTGTGCACGGAAAATGCTGCTGAACTGAATCTTCCATGGGAGTTCCACGAGACCATGGACTTCGAAGGTGTGGCGAAGGGCGAAGTCGGAAGGGCCACTGTCGAGTTTGGCGCCATCATAAAAGACACCCGCTTTCGGAACGTAGTTGCCATTGCAAGCGATGAAAGCAGCGGTGGCATTCGTTCCACCCGGGCACTTAGCCGTACCTGGGTCGGTAACCACCGGAGGAATACCGCGAAAGCTATCTGTGGGAAAGCCGTTGCCGCTTGTCTCCGCTCCAGTACCGAGATTGGAGTTGAGCGCATCGTCGTTCTCGGAGACGTAGGCGTAGCTGCCGCCCAGTGTAAAGCGTCTGCTCATACGCTTTTCGAAGGAAAAAATCCCCGCGTCGTACTTGCCGGAATACCAAGGGCCAAAGCCGTTGACAAAGGGAACGGTCGAGTTGTTGTGAATGCGCGACGCGAACGCCAGATTCGTTTGGCGGACGCCGAGGATGTTCTGGATGTCCTTGTGGTAGTAGTCGGCGCTGAGGACCCAATCGTTGGAGAGTTGGCGCTGAATGCCGAGAGTATAGCCGCGGCTGTAGGGCGTGGCGAAACTGGGATCGATGGTTACTGGGAAATTGCTGGGCTGGTTGACCAGAAATGAGAGAGCCCCGAAGGATCCCCAGAACCAGAAATTGGATGGCATGTTTGTGGCTGTGTCAGCGGCAGTCAGGAAGGCGTCCGGGGTCAGACCAGAGAGTTGCTGAATATTGGCCATGTTAACGACAACGTTACCGGGAATGGGAGCGTGGCCGGGGGCAACGGTGTTATTCAGATGATCTACTCCATAGACGGGAGAGCCCGGAGGCTCGAATGGGTAGGGGCAAGTCTGACCTGTCAGCTGTGCGTCAGTTTTGGTTGGCGAGAGACATAGGCCGAAGAGCGCTGGAGCAATCGTTGGCACGCCGTAGAAAAGGCGAGGAAACGAAAGCGGTTGAATTTGGCGCAGGTCCGCACCGCCGAAACCGGGGATATCGCGAACCAGACCGAGACGAAAATGGTCATAGAAGAGACCGAAGCTGCCGCGGACAACAGTTTTCGGAGTGGCCGACCAGGCAAAACCGATGCGCGGCGAGACATTGTCTGTCTTATCGAAGGCTGAATCGTAGTCCCAGCGGACGCCGCCGTTGATGGTCAAATTGTGAGCAATTTTCCAGTCGTCCTGAATCCACAAGCCGTTGTAGTTGTTGCGCAATTTGATTTGATTGGCTTGCGGTGTGAGGCCTCCTCGCGTAAAGAGAAGAAAGAAACCGGCGTCAATAGGACCGAATTGCTCGTAGTCCGCTTGCGTCGCGAAGAGTTGGTCCTGCTGACCGCTTGCTTCGACGCCGTCCACGTGAGTGTGTTCAAAATCCCAGCCAAACTTAAAGGTGTGACGATTGACAGTTTTAGCGAGGCTGGCCCCGAAGGTTCCATACTTCTGGCCCAGATTAGACGGCGTAAACGTAGCACCATAGTTTGGAGTGGCGACGTCACCGAAGAGGCCGCCAGTGGTAAAGCTACTGAAGATATTGAAGATTGTATTGGGGCCGGCATCAGGGTGCGCGGGGCTCGCCAAGGTGGGTTCGTCGCGATACTGCCCGCGCAGACTTAGGATAAAGGGACTCCCCGAGCTGCCGAACGTCACTGTATCACTGAAGCCAAGTAGAAGGTTACGGTCGCCGAGATTGGTGCGCGTAGACGGAAGACTTGTCGAGGCGGAAAGTGGGTTGGTGCTGTTGACGTGAACGTTGGTGTAGTTCATCTGCTCGGTGAGATGGTGGTTGCCCAAAACCTGGTCGAATTTAGCGAATGCGCGGGCCTCGCGGTCGGTCGTAGGCTCATTGAACGTATTTTCTTTGTCGAGGATGAACTGCGGAGTTTTCGGTGGGTTGATAAAATTCAGCTGCCGGTTTTCGTGGATGCCTTCTGCGGAGGCGAACCAGAAAGCCTTATCACGGACCACCGCGCCGCCGGCCGCGGCATCGTAATCCCAGCGCAGAAGATATGGGACACTGCTTTGGCCTGGAATGTCGGAGCTATCCAACACACTGTTGCGATGGTAAACAGACGCAAGACCGTGGGTGTCATTGCCGCCTGATTTGGTAATAACGTTGACGACCCCGCCGGAAGAATGGCCGAACTCGGCCTTGTACCCGGTGGTGATGACTTGAAACTCGGCGATCGTGTCTTGATTGAACTGTGCCGCTGGCCCGCCGGCCAGTTCGTTTTCGTTGGGAAGACCATCGATCAGAAAGCCGGTGTTGTTCGCGCGTTCGCCGAGAATGGGCGTTGCGTTATCACTGTTGAGGTCGGCTTGGCGATTGATGGCGACACCGGGAACGAGTTGAAGGAGATCAAGATAGTTCCGGCCGTTGATCGGCATGTTACCGATATCTTGTGGGAGAATCGTCGAGCCTGTAGAGGACGAATTCGTCTCAAGCAACGGCAGCTCCGCAGAAACATTCACAACTTCATCGACTCGACCGACTTCGAGCTGCAGGTTCAACGTAAGGGTGCGATTGATGGTGACATCCAAATCCCTAAGCGCATTTGTGGCGAATCCGGCATGAGTTACGGTGAGCGTGTAAACACCTACGGGAAGATTCTGGAATTGATAGGCACCGTTGGCGTCCGAAGCCGTCGTGCGGCTGGTGCCAAGCGTGTCGCCGGAAAGCTGGAGCTGCGCTCCGCTGACAGCGAGGCCTTGCTTGTCAGTGACCGTGCCTTGAATCGTAGACGTGGTCTGCGCGTTCGACGAGGACAACAAAAGCGCACTCGCGGCCGCTGTCAAAAGCAATACGCGGCAGGCCATGCGACAGATCGTCAATTTCCAAAATACAATCCGGCAAATGGATTCACCAACCATAGAAGAGTCCCCCTTTGATTCTGTGCAACAGGTTGCCAAGTCTGCGTCCCCGAATGGACGCAAGGCAGCTGTGTGAAACATTTGTTGCATTTCTGCTGCAGCGAGCCTAAGAACCGAAGCCGTCACTGTCAAGCTCTTTTTTTGAATGCGCGACTGTTCGTATCTTGTTGCCGAGACGCTTCGCGTTTCCCGTTGTCCGGATCGCGCGCGCATCAGCTATTTGTACGTGGCCGGAAAACTGGTACCTTGCCTCCTGCACCTTTCGGAACGCAAACTGCCTCACGCGCAGCATTTGTTGAGCAAAACGCATCGTGAGTGCAACTCGAGGAGCGAGGGCGATGAAGCAAACGGCGGCGGTAATCGGTGTGGGATTTGTCGGCAGGGCCCACGTGGACGCCCTTCGGCGGCTGGGAATTCCGATACGCGGCATTCTCGGCAGCACAAAAGAGCGCGGCGCGGAATCCAGCCAGGCTCTTGGCCTCGAACGAGCGTACGCCACGCTGGACGAACTGGCGCAAGATGCTAGCGTCACCGCCGTGCATATCTGCACTCCGAATTACGTCCACTTCGAACAGGCCAGCAAATTGCTCCGCGCCGGCAAGCACGTCTTGTGCGAAAAGCCGCTGGCCATGGATTCGCGCGAGTCCGCCATGCTCCTGCAGATCGCGCGCGAATCGAAACGCGTCGGCGGCGTCGCCTACAATTTGCGCTACTACCCGCTTTGCCAGGAAGCGCGCGCCCTGATCGCCCAGGGAGCGATCGGTCAGCCGCGAATCGCGCAAGGCAGTTTTTTGCAGGACTGGCTTTTGCATCCGACCGACTGGAACTGGCGCCTCGAACAAAAGCTCGGCGGCGACCTGCGCGCCGTGTCCGACATCGGCACGCACTGCCTCGATTTATTGATGTGGCTGACCGGCAAAAAAGTGACGGACGTCTGCGCGGATTTGGCGACATTAATTCCCGTGCGACGGAAGCCGCGTGGCCGCGTCGAAACATTTAAAAAAGCTGACGCCACTGCGTATGACGAAGTGCCAATGAGCACGGACGACTACGCTTCGGTGCTGCTGCACTTTGAAGGCGACCTGCGCGGCGTGATGAGCGTTTCGCAAGTCAGCAGCGGCCACAAAGCGAAGCTCGCGTTTGAGATTAATGGCTCCGAAGGCTCGCTAGCATGGAACGCGGAGTCGCCAAACGAAATGTGGATCGGCCGGCGCGATACTGCCAATGGATTACTGCTCAAAGACCCCGCGCTGATGACGCCGGCGGCGCGCAGCTACGCCGTCTATCCCGGGGGCCACACGGAAGGCTACCCGGATACGTTCATGCAGCTCTTTAAGGATTTTTACGAGTATGTCGAAAAAAATGATTTGAGCGCTCCAAGAACATTTCCGACGTTTGAAACCGGCCATGACGAACTGCTTCTCTGCGATGCCATCGCGAAAAGCGCGCAGGAAAAATCCTGGCAACCGGTCCAGTGGGACTGAAGTTCAGCAAAAATACGACGCCTTACTTCGGCGGCGGATAACGATAGCTCAAGCTCGGTGGCAGACGGTCCGAGCGCTGGCGGGTATTGTATTCAAGCTGATAGCCAAGATGCTGCGCATCGTCGGAATACTCTTTGCCAGCGGGATACGGATAGGGCAGCGGCGAATGCCGCGGCAGCGGCTCGACGCTGAAAGCGTAGGCAGCGTAGAAATCGAGATCCTTCTCGAAGCCGTTCGCGTAGAAAAAGTAATCGCGCACCCATCCTGCGGGAAGCGCGGGCAAATTGCGCGGGTCGAAATCCAGCTTGACGCCTTCGCCGGAGCCAAATACGACAAAGCGATCGTCAGCGGCGCTGAGCAAATCGAGCACATCGCCATAGCGCGTGTAGTTCCCTGCGGCGCGCGCGTAGGGTCCAGTCATACTGCGGTTCGTGAACGAGTACGTAGTGTCGCTTGCAGGAGTAAGACGAATTTCGCGCGGATAGCCAAGAAATTCGAGCGAAGCCTTGGCGAGGGGAACTTCGGCGGTGCGAATTTCCTGTGCGTCGGGAGTTTGATCGATGCGAATCGCGTCCCAATAAATTTTCAAATTGGTGACGATGCGAATGCGCCGCGTCCCCGGCGGCAGTTTTCCGGTAAGGTCCGCGACCATGGTGCGTTCGAGACCTGCGGGGAAGCCCATGTCTTCGACAACGCGAGTCCATTTGTTGTTTGCGCCGAGCGCTTCTACATACGGCGCGATGACTTTTACTCCTGCTTGATCGGCGGCGTACATCGATGTAGCGGTGAAATAGTCAGTGTAGCCGTCGATGATCAAACGCAACGGTTTCGCCACGTCCCATTTGCCGAGGTCGAGCGCGACCCCGTGGAGTTTCGCGAAGCCGGCGAATGGTAAGCCTTCGAAATCGGTGACGTATTTGCGATCGCGTTGCGAGATCAGCGAGAGAACGTCCTTCCCATGATCGTCCCACGCGCCAATCGGCGGATGCGCTTCGCTGCTCGCAATCACGCGAAACTCCGGAAACGGTGGATTGGAAACAAAGCGCTCGTTCGGAAAAACTTCGTACGCGGCTGGATGATCAACGGCGAGAAGTCTCAGCTGATCGAGATAAACGGTTTCTTCCATCGGCTCCATGAAGCGGAGACTCAGCATGCCATGGATCGGACGAACGCTTTCAGCGCCGACTTTTAGATATTCGTCGGGATCGGGAACGTCGCGCTCGACGACATGATGCTCTCCAGGACCAACCCAATGCCCGACAACGCCGGGACCAATCATGTCGGCGATGAATTCATATTCTTTGCCGTTCCATGAAAATAAAACGGGACAAGAGCTGCCGCGGCGGTCGAGCTCGGCGATGGTTTGCATTTTTTTAGCGGCGAGATTTATTTCGTCCTGCGGGACACCGGTGGGCCAGAGAAGCCGGACGACCTCAGCGTTTTTTTCTTCTGCAAAGCCAGCCAGAATCGTCGGCGCATTTTGACCGAGGTAGCCCGATGCGCCTTGCACTTCCCACTTTTGATAGAGCGCGCCCGCGTAAATTTCTACTTTTGTGCCGATAGCGCTTTTGTTGTCGGAAAGTGGTTTGAAGTCGATGCTCATCCAGTCGTGTTGATTGCCGCCTTCGTTGCGCAGAATGACGAGCGGACCGCCGAGTTGTGTGACCACGAGATCGGCGTCGCCGTTGCTAGCGAAATCCGCGACAGCGATGGCGCGCGGCTGCGTGAGCTTGACGGAGTCCAAATGGACTTCTTTGGTGACATCGGCCCACCCCTTTGCTCCGAGATTGCGGAGGAGGCGAAGCTCACCGCCCCCGCTGGATTCGCCAGCGGCCACTAAATCAAGCCAGCCATCGTTGTCGTAGTCGATCGCGGAAATTCCCCAGCCGCGTTGCCAGCCAAAATCGGGCAGTGCGACGCGCTCGAGATGTTTTCCGTCAACGTTGCGCCAGAGGCTGATGCCGGGTGCGCCGGCATGAGTGAAGGCGAGATCCATCCAGCCGTCTTTGTTGAAGTCGAACGCTACAACGCCGACTGCGGGCGGTAGATTTTCTTTTTTGAAGTCAATCGCGGAGAGCGGAGCGAATTTTCCTTCACGAGGATTTAAGTAAATGGAAGCGCCCTCGCTGCCGCCAGCAAAAACGAAATCGATGGCGCGATCGTTGTTGAAATCGGTGGTGACCATGCCAGCGCCGGTGGCGTCGAAGGCCAGACCGGTTTCTGCGCTCACGTCGGTGAAAGTGCTGTTGCCGTTGTTCCGCCAAAGAACGTTGTGCGCTGCTGCTTCGCGCGTCGGAGCCGCTGTCGGCCGCATGGTGATGTAGAGATCGAGGTCGCCGTCATGGTCGTAGTCGACGAAGGTGAGGCCAACGCAACCAGGTTCGCGACGTATGCCCACTTTTTCGGTGAGGTCGTCAAATTTTCCGCTGCCATTATTGTGAAAAAGGCGAACGCCGTCGGTGAAGCAGACTGCGAGATCGGTGTGGCCATCATTGTCGAAATCCCCCGCGGCGCAGCCGAGGCCGCTGCCGAGGATGGCAAGACCGGAGGATTGTGTGACGTCGGCGAATTTTCCTCTGCCGAGATTGTGGAGAAGGTAGCTGGTGTGTCCGGCTTCGCCGCTGACGAGGAAGAGATCGGGCTTGCCGTCTCCGTCATAATCGAAGAAGCAAGCACCAGTACTTGGACCGACCGGACTGAAATTTGAACCCGTTCCTTCAAGGACGGCTGAAACGGATTGCTGCATAAAATGAACAGGAATGGCGGGCGGCGCGCTTTGTGCGGAGCTGCGCGGGAGTTCGGCCAGAGAGAAGCGGCCTTGATCACCGTAGCCTGCACCGAAGGGAGTGGCGAGATGCTCTGCGGTCATTTTTTGGAATTTGGCGAGATGCTCTTTGGCTGCTTCCGCATTGCCGCTGCGCTGGTAAGCGCGAGCGAGGCCAAATTCGGCGGAGGCATGAAACGGAAAGATGGCTAAAGCTTTTTGGAATGCGGCGATGGCTTGATCGTAGCGCTGAAGCTGGGAATTCAGATAGCCGACGAAATACCAGGGATCGGCTTCGTCGGCGATTTGCGTGACGTGAGTGAAAGCGTTGACGCCTTTTTCCGCGTCACCGAGATCCTTATAAACGAGGCCGAGGTTGTACCACGCGTAGGGATCTTGGGGAAGTTTTTCCGCAGCGGCGGCGAGCGCGGTGCGAGCCGCTTCGAGCTTTTGCTGAGCGAGCAGAGAGATGCCGAGGTTGAGAAGCGCAACTTCGAATGTTGGGTCGATAGCAAGCGATTGCTCGAACAGTTTCTGTGCGTCAGCGGGGCGCTGCTGGTTCATGTAGGCGACGCCGAGCGTGTTGAGGCGGTAAGCTTCAGGCGTGTTGTAATGAGGCGCGGCCCTTTGCGCTGGCGCTGATTGCGTTTGAGCGGAACGAGAATGAAGAACAGTTACGGCGACGGGAAAAATCGATAAGCAAACGAGTGCGACAACGGCACGCCGAAGTGGAGCTTGCATCAGGCTATTTGTCCTTGCGCGCGAAACACGGCGAATGCTGGCTGGCCGAGACGCGGAGCAGTAAGGATTCTGTGATGAGTGCGCGGCAGCGTCAATCGTTTTCGTGGTGAGCCTCGCAGTGAGGAGGGGGGAGCAAACGCAGATTTGGAAACAAGGCTAATTATTCGTGCCGAAGGGCGAGCATGGGATCAACACGCAACGCGCGGCGCGCGGGGTCCGTAGCCTGCACATACCGCAACACCAAATAAGAACAGCGAGCCAAACACAAATGCCGCTGGATTCTTCTGCTCCAGCCCACCGAATTGTAGGCGGGCTCGGCGAAGTGCTTCTTCGCGGGAAATGCCGGCGCGGATCAAATCATCGCCGTACGATTCGATGTGGAAGCGCAGTTCGGCGTCCATCTCGTTTTCCATGCGGGAACGATGCAAGGTGGATTGCAGCCATGAACGAAGGCGGCTCCAAAGAGTCATGGTGTCACCGAAGCGGCTCGAAAACCTTTACCGGGCGCAGGGTGCATCGAGGCAGCTTCTCCTAGACGGACTAGGAATACAGCGTTGGACTCCTAGGCTATCAAGGAGAAGAAGGGATGCCTGGAATTATTGCGGCAGGCCATTTGCGATCGGTGGCAGAATTACCCGCGTTTGCAAAAGGTCGGCGTGGTTAAAGTTCGCCAAAGGATTGTGCGTTGGGTTTGAAGGAGAGACGATGGAGGATTTCCCGGAGTTCATGAAATGTTCGGCAAACAGGATTGCAACGAGCAGTCAGGCGACGCCTGGCGTCGAGGGTTACGTCTTTGACGGGGCCGATGGTAGCCAAATGGCGTTTTGGACTTGCAGGGAGACAGCAAGTTCCGCACCGCATGTGCACGACTTCGATGAATACATGCTCGTCGTGCAGGGACGCTATACCCTAATTATTGGCGGCAGGCACATACCCATCAACGCGGGAGAGGAATATTTCATTCCCAGGGGAGTTTCGCATGGCGGTGAGGTTATTGCCGGGACCCGGACTATCCACGCCTTCGGTGGGCGGCGCGCCGAGAGACGAAACGCAAATCTTCGAGTCGCAGACTTAAAATAACACTCTTATTGCTCACCTTTCGTGGTATGTAGACGTCCTACTTAATGCTAGGGAGGGGATCTACCTACTTCCATGACCGCACCGAGAGAGCAGTATCGAAATAGAACAGAGATTTTGCAGGGTACGCTGGACATGCTCATTCTGCAGACTTTGCAGTGGGGGCCGCGGCATGGGTATGCGCTTAGCAAGGCGATTCGGACAAACTCTGGCGAGATACTGAAAGTGGATACGGGATCGCTGTATCCGGCGCTTCATCGGCTGGAGCGCAAGGGATGGATTGCGGCCGAGTGGAGGGCTTCAGAAGTTGGCCCGAGGCTGCGTGTGTATCAGTTAACGAAAAGTGGGAAGAAGCAGCTGATTTCAGAGCGGTCGCGCTGGGAGAGGATCACCGCGGCGATTGCAGGAATCATGAATCCGGGAAAGAAGGAGAGCGAATCATGAGATTTCCTCTTTGGCGGCGGGGACGGCGGAATGAAGAGCTGAGGGAAGAGCTGCAGGCGCACTTGACGCTGTCGGAGCGCGAGGGGATTGACGCCGGTCAATCGCTGAATGAAGCGCAGCACGCTGCTCTTAGAGAGTTTGGGAACGTTGGAGTGGCGGAGGAGGTGACGCGGGACGCCTGGGGTTGGAGATGGATTGCTGAGGTGTTGCAAGACGTGCGCTACGGCGTGAGGAACATGCTCCGGACGCCCGGGTTTACAGCGGTGACGATACTGACTTTGGCACTGGGGATTGGGGCGAACACGGCCATCTTTTCGGTGGTGAATGCCGTGCTGTTCCGGGCGCTGCCGTACCGCGATGCGGGGAGACTGGTGTGGGCAACGAACTTTGTGAAGGGCCAGGGGCAGAATCTTGTCTTCGCGGATGAGTATGCTGGCTACCGGACGCAAAACCATCTGTTCGAAAGCATCGCGGCGTATTCAGCCGCGGCCGAATATACGTTGACGGGGGCGGGAAGTCCACAACGGCTGCAAGGCGCGAGAGTCACAGCGAGTTTTCTGGGCGTGTTAGGTGTCACTCCGCAGCTTGGACGTAATTTTCTAGCGGAGGAAGACCGTCCTGCTGGTGCAAGGGCCGTGCTGTTGAGCGATGCTGTGTGGAGGTCGAACTTCGGCTCTGACCCAAACGTGATCGGAAGGGTAATCGCGCTGGACGACGATCCGTACACAGTGATCGGAGTGCTGCGGTCGGATTTCGAATTTCTAGACAATAGCCCGGCGGACGTGCTGGTTCCATTTCAGCTTTCGGACAGCAGCATTCAAGTCTCAAACGGACGGATTAGGGGGATGATTCAGCCGCTAAGCGTCGTGGCGCGGCTGCGGCTGGGCGCCACGGTAGCGGGCGTCGTGACGGAACTCAATGCCATCAACGGGCGGGTTATGGAAAGCCTTCCCGGTAATGTGAAGCGGCTGCTAGGCGAAGCGCAAGCCCAGGTGTTTCTGCTGCACGACCACGAGGTTGGCAACGTGCGTCCGGCATTACTGGTGCTCCTCGGCGCGGTCGCGTTCGTGTTGTTGATTGCGTGCGCAAACGTGGCGAATTTGCAGTTGGCTCGGGCGTCAGCGCGGGAAAAAGAGGTAGCCATTCGCGGCGCTTTGGGAGCGGGGCGCTGGAGGCTGGCGAGGTTGCTGCTGACGGAAAGTTCGGCGGCGGCACTGGCGGGCGGAGTGGCGGGGCTGCTGCTGGCCGCGTGGGTGATTCGAGCGATTCATCGATTCGCGCCCGCAAATATTCCGCATTTGCAGTCAGCTCGGCTCGATTTGCGGGTGCTGCTGTTTACGTTGGCCGTGTCGCTGCTGACAGGAATTTTGTTTGGATTGGCGCCAGTGTTGGCTGCGTTTCGCGTATCGCTGAACAATACATTGAAGGAAAGCGGTCCACAGGGCGGGACGGGCGCAGGTACGCGGCGCGCGCAAAGGGTGTTGATGGTGGCGGAGATTGCGCTTTCGTTTGTGCTCTTTGTTGGCGCGGGGCTGCTCGTGAAGAGCTTCCACCAGTTGACCGCGATCCAGCCGGGCTTCGATCCGCACGGCGTGTTGACGGCGCGAGTGGCGCTGCCGCTCGATCAATACCAATCCATTGACCAGCAACGGAGTCTTTTTCAGCAGCTTGTAGAGCGTCTGCAGGTGTTGCCGGGAGTGACTTCGGCCGGAGCAACAGCTTCGGTTCCGCTACGTGGAATGATGATGATGATCTCGACGATACAAATCGAAGGACAAGCGCCGATGGATCAAACCACGATGAACGTTTCTACGGCGAACATCAACACAGTCACGCCGGGATATTTTGCGGCGCTGCGGGTGCCGCTCATCGAGGGGCGTTTGCTGGATGAGCGTGACGGGGCGAACGCGCCAAATGCAGTGGTCGTGAACCAAGCGTTTGTGCGACGGTACTTCGAAAAAGAAGATCCGATCGGCAAAAGGTTTACGGCCGGAATAGGACCGCGAAGCGGCGGGATGCAAACGTGGACGATTGTCGGAGTGATTGGCGACACGAAGCAGCAAGGACTGGCGAGCGAAGTTATGCCGGAAGCCACGGCGTCAGCGTTGCAGTGGCCGCGATTCATGATGACGCTGGTGCTGCGAACTTCGGTTGATCCAGTCAGCTTGGTCTCCGCCGTACGGAAGCAAGTGAGCGATTTGGACAAAAATCTCCCCGTTTATGGCGTGCAGACGATGGAGGACATGCTCTCCGCGGAGGTCGCTTCGCAGCGATTCAATGCGGGTGCGCTGGCGGAATTCGCGGGACTCGCGGTTTTGCTGGCAGCGGTGGGGATTTATGGCGTGATGGCTTACGCAGTGAGCCAGCGAACGCGCGAGATGGGAGTGCGCATAGCGCTCGGCGCGGGGCAGGGAAATGTTTTGCGAATGATACTGGGCCAAGGTTTGCTTCTGGCAGTGATTGGAGT
>Ga0137360_10001121_pt1 | contig 15604 bp, 11 predicted proteins | sample Mad1_60_16metaG_FD_104924 | JGI IMG/M metagenome (GOLD analysis project Ga0137360, IMG submission 104924) | Vadose zone soil microbial communities from Angelo Coast Range Reserve, California, USA - Mad1_60_16 metaG | ecosystem: Environmental > Terrestrial > Soil > Vadose zone | place: USA... | reverse complement strand
TCCGTTTTGCGACCGGTACTGGAGATCATCACGAGCTGTGGAGAAGCGACAATGCCGTGGAATTCCTTACCGTGGTGCACAATCACAATGTCGATCACCACGGGAAAAGGGAGCCCCGGGACGATAAGCGTGTTCGTGCCCGAGCAATCCGGATTGACAGAGTAGGTTCCGTGGCTGGCGGCGTTGGGGACTAAAATGCCGCTGAGGGAACCCTTCTCGTTTGAGATTTGCGTGAAGTTACCGTGGCCGTCGAAGGTCCGTGTATCCACCCCAATCACCTGCTCGATGGTGCCGGGGACGTAGTTCAGCATACCGCTTGGCGCGGCTGGGGCTGGCCGCGTACCGCTGATGGTGAGTCCGTAGACGCCTTCAAGAGTCTGGTTGCTGCAGGTGGTGACCTCATCCTGGTTCTGCCGTGGGGTGGCCAACGGCTGTTCCTTCCTGTTGGAGGCCTGCACGTGAGAGAGCAGCGCATCGGAAGCCAGTATTGCGAACAGACTGAGAAACACCGGTTTTTTCATTGGAAATTCCTCCATTTTCTCGGATCGCGGGTGGCCCGTATTCGGGGCGTGCGAGATGATGCTGGCGGCAACGTTTTGGCGCAATGGAGGCATGCTTGAGGAAATCTTGATTTTTTGTCAAGCCGCAGGCTCTTGAATTGTCTCAACTTATGGGCGTTGTTTCAGATGTAAAATGACATCACCCAAAGTCTTTGCGCCATGAACGCCAAGCACCTGAAGTTCGGAGAATTTGAGCTGGATGTCGCCGGCTATGAACTCAGCCGCCACGGCCGCACTATCAAATTAGAGCGCATCCCCATGGAGTTGCTGCTGTTGCTGGTGGACCGCCGGGGACAACTGGTGACACGTGACGAAATATTGGAAAAACTGTGGGGCAAAGACGTCTTTCTCGACGCCGACAACAGCATCAATACAGCCATCTCCAAGATCCGCGTAGTCCTCAAAGAAGACCCCGAGGATCCTGCTTTCATCAAAACCATCTCGGGGAAAGGGTACCGGTTTATCGCGCCCATCGCGGTCTTGCCCGAAGCCCCGGCGCAATTCGAAGAGGAGGAGCACACCAGGGGCGGCCGTTTCATCGCCCCAGTCCACGACGCTCGAATGGACGCGACCTTGGCCCACAGGCCTGCGCTCGATTCCAAATCTCCGGTCAAGCCGAGCTGGCGGTGGTGGCTGTCCTTCGTCTGCATAACGCTCGCGGCAGCCTTGGCCGGATGGAACTGGCGCGATTCGTTCCCGCGCATCATTCGTCCCAGCCGCTCCCCGGTGATTCACTCGCTGGCCGTGCTCCCTTTGGAAAACCTGACGGGTGATGCGTCCCAGGAATTCTTCGCGGATGGCATGACGGATGCGTTGATTACCGATCTGGCGCAACTCGGGGCTCTGCGTGTGATTTCGCGGACTTCAATCATGCGTTACAAAGGCATGCGAAAGCCCTTGCCGGAGATCGCCCGGGAATTGGGTGTGGACGGCATCATTGAGGGCACCGTGGTGCGCTCGGCTGGCCGTATACGCATTACCAGCCAATTAATCTATGCACCGTCGGACCAGCACCTTTGGGCCCACAGCTATGAGCGCGATGTCGGTGATCTCGTGACCCTGCAGGGCGAGGTCGCCCAGGCCATTGCTCGCGAAGTGCGAGCTGCCCTCACTCCCGAACAGCGCACTCGCCTCAGCGCCAGAGTTACCACCAATCCTAGCGCCTACGAAGCTTATCTGAAAGGTCGCTACTACTGGAACCAGAGAACGCCTGCCGCCGTGAGCAAGAGCATCGAATTCTTCGAGCAAGCCGTGGAACAAGATCCGGACTTCGCTTTAGCGTACGCCGGACTTGCCGATGCCTATAATATGAGCAACGTCCTTGGAGTCTTGGCGCCCAAGGAGAGCTCACCAGAGGCCAAGGCAGCAGCCACGAGGGCTCTGGTGCTGGATCCCCAACTGGCAGAAGCTCACGCGGCGCTGGGACTCGTAAAGTCCCATTATGATTTTGATTTCCCAGGTGCTCAGAGAGAGTTCTTGAAGGCCATCGAACTCAACCCCAACTACGCCAACGCGTACCTGTTCTATGCGGGCGCCTATCTCACTCCCATGGGGCGGCATGAAGACGCCATCGCTGAAATGAAGAAGGCACTGGAACTCGACCCGCTTTCGCTACCCTTGAACAATGTGATGGCCAACACGTATCTATGGGCGGGAGACTACGATAAGTCTCTTCAACAATTTCAGCGCACCATCGGACTCGATCCCGCATTCCCACTGGTGCACTTCTTTTTCGCTGGTCTTCTCCAAGAGCTCGGGAAGTATGACCAAGCAATCAAGGAGAACCAGAGAGGCGAATTGTTGTTGGGCGTGAGCCCGGAGCAGGCTGCTGCGGAAGCGGCGGAATTTCAGGAAGCTTTTCAGTCAGGCGGACCGCGGGGCTATTGCCAGAAAAATCTTGATATCACCTTGAAGGAGCACAAGCAGGCCGGGGCCAGATACTTCGAGGTGATAGCCCTAGCCAGTGCCTACGCAAGAGTAGGCGATAAGGAGAATGCTTTTGAGTGGCTTGAGAAGTCCTATGCGGACAAGGAAGGGCAGGACATCACGCTGTTGAGGTGGCTCCCCGATTTCAATAGTCTGCATAATGATCCGAGATTTTTGGTCCTGCTGGGGCGAATGGGATTGCCGCATTAGCCCGAAGTTCCGCCGTTTATCGAAGCGCACCCGTGCCAACCTTGGGAAGGTAGCTGGGTCCTTTTTCTGCCATGTGGGCGGCAGTTTGTCGTGGATTACATCGGCAATACCTGCGCCTAAGTCCTTCGGCCGACGGCGCTTATCGTAATGTCGCATAACGCACCTCCTTCCCCTAGAACCGGTCTCATAAATAAGCCCTTCCCTTGTTCCGATTCACTTATTAAGAGAAATACTCTTCGCCCCATGTGTTGCCTGTGCGTCTGTTTTACGGATGACCAGAAGGACTGGCCGGACAACTGCGCTGACGATATGGCGTAAAAAGCGTCCAAACCGAAGGGGCATCTCGTGATTGACGAGCTGGGCTTGTCAAACGATGAACCAGAAAGGGTTATGTCCATGAAATTGGGAATGGCGTTGATGGCAATACTGCTGACGACGATAGGCCTATGTGATGAAGTGTCTTTCGACTCATCCGCAGGCACCTCAGATCTATGGCATGTAGCAGGAACTCCCACAGTTATTTCGCAAGAAGTTCGATTCGCCAACGCGGGTGCAGATCTAGTGGGGACTGTCTATCTTCCAAACACTGGGGATCACCTGCCTACAGTAGTGGTTTTGCATCACGCCGGAGCGGCGACGCGAGCAGCAGCCCTTTACCGCCATCTACGGGAGGGATTGCCGGCGTTGGGTTTTGCGGTGCTGATCTATGATCGCCGTGGGAGCGGTCAATCTTCCGGGAGCCTTCAGGGCGTTGACTATGAGACTCTGGCAGACGACGCCGTCGCCGGGCAGCACGCGTTGGCAAAGCTTTCCCGCATTGATCCCGCCAAGATCGGTTTCTGGGGACTGAGCCAGGGTGGTTGGCTCGCCGTACTGGCGGCGGGGCGCAGCCGGGACGCCGCCTTTGCGATTTCCGTCTCCGCACCGCTCGTCACCGCGGATGAACAGATGCAATTCGCGACGAGCAACTTGCTCGCGGTTCGCGGCTTTTCGCAGGAAGATGTTCGAGAAATGCTTGAGACGCGAAGGGCGTGGACCGGTTATCTACGGGGCACAAACCCACGTGCGGTAGCAATCGATGCTCTAACCAAGGCACAATCCAAAGCTTGGTTTGATCTTACTTACATGCCGAAAGTGTCTGACCTCACTAATGATCCGGCGATCCGCAGGAAGATGGATGATGACCCGGTGGCGGCTGTTCTGAAGGCTAAGGTTCCGCTGCTCTTTCTCTATGGAGGTTCCGATCCATGGGTTCCCGTCGCCCAATCCATGCAGCGGCTAGAGGCGTTGAGTGGTCAGCTACACAACATTGAGAGTGGGGTTATCGCCAACGCAAACCACGAACTGATGTTTCCAGTGAAAGAGACGATGCAAGTAGACGCTGATACAAATCGCAACGACGCTCCGCAATCACCCACCTACTTCATTCTACTCGGATCTTGGCTCTCCCGACGCTTCCCGAATCGGTGAAATGTTGTGCGTCTGCCCGGCGTCCCGGAATGTGAGAGCGCACGTATCACTCGGATAATCTGGGTGGCAAGAGGGCCTCGATCTACCGAGCGGTGCGACCGGAGCGAGAGTCCGCTCACAAATACCTGAACAGAATCCTCATCACCTATCAAGCCTTCTTCTATCTCGCCTGTCTCTGGATTACACTGAGACGGTGTTTATGAAACACGCTCTAACCAATAACCACTAACCACTGGAGCATCCCATGGCACGAATCACCGGCATCGGCGGCGTCTTCCTCCGCTCACAAGATCCACAGGCGCTGGCAAAGTGGTACTCCGAGCACCTCGGCATTACGCTGAGCGACTTCAACGGCACCGGCTTTCAGTGGTCCGACGAAGTCCCCGCCGGCACCGGCATGACCACCTGGTCGGCCTTCCCCGCCGACACCAGCTACTTCGGCGACGGCCCACAGGCGACCATGATCAACTACCGCGTCGATGACCTCGACGCTCTGCTCGCCCAGCTTGCCGTCGGCGGAGTCTGGATCGAACCCAAGCGCGAGGACTACAGCTACGGCCGCTTCGCCTGGATCAAGGACTGCGACGGCAACCGCCTCGAACTGTGGCAGCCTCTGGTCGCTGACTAGCGACAAAGTCTGCTTGACATCACTCCTCTCCCTAAAGGGAGACGATTCCTACGGAGCCGGATGTTGGTCGGGTTTCTTAGCTGGACTCCGGCGGTCCGCGCCTCGAGGGTCAACCCATAACGGCGCAGCTTGCGGCCGTCTTCGAAGCGCTTTTGGACGCGGTTGGTGCGGTAGGGCACGATGAGGTCGATGCCGCGTTTTTTGAGCCGCTCGCGCAGCGGATAGGAGTCATAGGCGCGGTCGGCGATCACGCGCTTGGGCTTCAGCGCCGCCTATCAGAAATACGCAGCTTGGTACACGAGCCACGCGCAATTGTTGGCGGCTCTCAAACAACCTGCGTTGCCCGTCACGGAAGAAGAGTGGATGTCGAAACATCCGACTGGCTTTCTGGAGTATCGCGATGCCATGAGTCCCGAGGGAAAGTACGGCACTGCCGTGTACTTGGGCGGACAGGAGGTGCTGTTCGAGGAAAAACCTCTGCAGTCTGCGGGGACAGAGCACTAGACGTTAACTGGGGGGGCACGCGTGAGAAAGGGTTCTAGAGATGAACCGCTGGATTGAGCGGGCTCTGAATATTCATCCGGGGGATTTGCGCCGCGGCGTTCTCCTGAGCTCTTGTCTGTTTCTCACCATCAGCGCCAGCGTCATCGGTAAAGTAGCTAGCAACGCCTTGTTTCTCGCGCAATTCCCGGCCGTTCGGCTGCCCTATGCGGACATCGCTAGCGGCGTACTAGTGGGCTTCGTCGTGGTCATCTACTTGCGATTGGGGCGCCGTGCCTCACTCGGTAGTTTGCTGGTGGGCAGCCCTTTGTTCTTTGCCGGCGTCTGCGCGTTGATGTGGGTCCTCGCTCACCACTACCATCCGGCATGGCTTTATCCGGCCTTCTATATATGGGTGGGCATCTTCGCAGTCCTCGCGCCGACTCAGGTATGGACTCTCGCGAATTATCTCCTCACCACACGCGAGGCAAAACGCATTTTCGGCATGGTGGGTGGCGGTGGCATCTGCGGTTGGATTTTCGCCGGCTACTTCTCAAAAATTGTCACCAAAGCCTTCGGCACCGAGAGTCTCCTGCTGGGCATGACCGTTCTCCTGCTCATTTGTTCCGTGCTCATGGCCGTACTTTCGAGAGGCGGCCAGCCCCAGATGGATCTCAGAAAGGATCCAGCCGCAGGTGTAGCGGGAACCGGCCAAAAGGATCTGCAGGACAGCATGCGTTCCGTTTTTTCGTCCCCCTATCTCCGAGCTATCGCCGCTGTCATCTGCATTTCCTCGTTCGCCACCACTCTAACCGGCTGGCAATTCAAAGCTCTGGCCAAGCAGTCTAGTGTAGGCAAAGACGCCCTTGCGATCTTCTTCGGTGATTTCTATTTTTACGCCGGCCTCCTCGCATTGCTGTTTCAATTGCTGCTGACCACGCGCCTGCTCCGCCGCTTCGGCATCGGCCCCATGCTTTTCGTTCTTCCCATTGTGGTGCTGGCGGGCTCCGCTGGCCTGCTCGTCTTGGGAACCGTGGGCGCCGCCTTGTTCCTTAAGGGCGGTGATCAAGTTCTTCGCTACTCCATCGACCGCTCCACGATCGAATTACTCTACTTGCCGCTTCCGCACCGTGTGAAAGTCCGGGCAAAATGGTTTATTGACACGGTAGTCTGGCGCCTGGGAGACGGCTTGGCCGGCGTCGTGGTGCTGATCTTTGCCGCGCAGCTCGACTGGGCGCCACAGCAAATCAGCTGGATCGCCATGCTGTTGACAGTGGGCTGGCTCGGCGCCGTTTACGTGGCGGGGAAGCAGTACGTCGCCCTTCTGAAAGATTCCATCAGCCAGCACCGCCTGGATGCCGAACAAGCCTCCACGCTGGCCCTCGACCGCTCCACGGCGGATTTCTTAGCCAGCAAAATCCTGGCCTCCGGCCCAGAAGAAATTCTCTATGCGCTCAGCCTCTTCGAAGTCGAGCGTCAGCGCGCCGCTCATCCTGTGATTCGTGGTCTCCTGAGCCATCCCGCGCCGGAAGTCCGCCAAAAGGCCATCTCTGTTCTCTCCGCCGTCGGCGACAAGTCTGTTCTCCCATCCATCGAACTTCTGCTGAAAGACCCCGACCACAGCGTTCGAACCGAAGCAATGCTCTATCTCGCTTACCACGCCCACGTTGATCCCCTCACGCTTCTCGCAGAACTTGGAGACTGCGCCGATTTTTCCGTCCGCTCCGCGGTAGCTGCGTACCTTGCGCGTCCCGGTGAAGCCCAAAGCCTCGAAACCGCGCGTCAAATCCTCAATGAAATGTCCCGCGAGGGCGGCCAGGAGGGTCAACGCACCCGCCTGGAAGTCGCGCGCCTCCTCGGCGAACTCTCCGATTCTTTCGATCCCTTGCTCGCGACGCTCCTCCGCGATCCCGCCAATCTCGTGGTGCGCCAAGCCGTCCGCTCCGTCGGGGCGCTCAGAAAATTCTCCTTAGCTCCAACTCTATTGGAACATCTTTCCAACCACGAACTTTCCGGCGACGCCGCGCAGGCCCTGGCCAAATTCGGCGACCAGGTCGTCGCCCTCCTCGGCGGCCATCTCGGCGATCCCGCTTCTGCAATTGACGTCCGGCGGGCGATCCCGCCCATTCTTGTAAGCATCGGCACACCTGCCGCGGCGCATGCGCTCTTAGACAACCTCCTCGAAAGAGACACGACAGTTCGTTTTCAAATCATCAGTGCTCTAAACAAAATTCACCAGTTTCATCCCGAAATCGAACTTGACACGCAATTGCTCGAAACCGTTCTCGCCGCTGAAATCATGGGCCACTATCGTTCTTATCAAATCTTGGAATCGCTACGAATCCCTGGGAACTCCGATGAACCTGTCATGCGCGCGCTCGGTGAATCCATTCAACAGGAGCTCGAAAGAATTTTCCGTCTCCTCGGGCTTTTGTATCCGCATCTGGATTTGCACTCGGTGTATTTTGGATTGCAATCGAGCGACGTGACCGTGTACGACAATGCGTTGGAATTTCTGGAGAACGTCCTGAGATCCCAATTGCGCGGCATGCTCGTGCCGCTCCTGGACGGCAAGGTGAGCCCCAAGGAGAGAGCCGGGATCGCGGAGCGCCTGGTGCGCGCAAAAGTGGAAAATCGCGAACAGGCCGTTGCAGAACTAGTCGCCAGCGATGATCCGTGGCTTAAATCCTGCGGCGCTTATGCCATTGGAACACTCGGAATGAAATCCCTAGAAGCGGAATTGAACCGCTGCCTCGAGCATCCGGATCCGTTGCTGCGCGAAACGGCGCGCACGGCGAAACTACGCCTCGAAGCTCTCGCCGCGAATTCCTGATCCTTGGCGGCCCTGTGCAAAATCCCCCCACCCTTGGTTCGGAACTGCCAATGGGTCCAGATGAAGCGAACCCCGCTGTCCTAGCGGACAGGGCCCCGGGACGTCACATCTCAAGAAAAGTTATCGTGGCAGCCGCAGGTCAATGCGAGTTGCGTGCAGCACGCCCTTATCGTCTACCTTGCCCAGCACAATTACAAACGAGCCTTCCTTGACTTCGTCCTGTTGCCCGGGCTTTCCAAGCTTGGTCCATTCCGTGGAGTTGCCGTAGGCGACCTTCCTGGATTGCACCGAGGGGGCGGGGCCGCCCTGGATGTCCATCATCGACTCGTCCTTGTAAATTCTGATGACCTTGCCCTGCCACTTCTTGTCTTTTTTCACAGCCGTTGCTTCTTTCTTATCGGCTGCGGCCTGGCTGCTGCTCGCGGGCATGGCAACAAATACCGCTCCTGCAAGCACCAAGGAAAATAAAGTTGCCTTAACCTTCATTGGACCTCCATATTCGAATAGCAGTTAATAAGTGACCGACTGCGAGGGGTTAGATTTCGTTGCCAGAGGATAGTCCCGCGCCGGGGAATAGTAAAGAAAAATCTGCCGAAAACGACTTCCAAGCAGCGATAGGTGTTGTCTCCGCGCGTGCCCCGGGGGTAAAGTGTAAGGCAATTTCCGGAGGACACCTCGCATGCAAGAATATCTCAGGCCCTTGACGAGACCTCTCCTGGTGGTTCTCGCCTGCGTCATCCTCCCTATCGCGGGGCGTGCCGCCGACAACACCCCGCTAACCAAAGAACAGGTCAAGCAGTTTCTCCAAACCGCCGAAGTCATCAAGAGCAAACCCTCCAGCAAGGGCGTCACTCATCCATGGCGGCTCACCCTCAGCAACGGCACCATCACGCACGACGCCTCGTTCCAGTCAATCGACGAGCACAAAACCGAGATGAAGCTCGCCAGCGGCAAGGTGGAAATCGATTTCGTGGATTCCTACAAGTACAATATCGCGGCCTACCAGCTAGCCGAACTCGTGGGCCTCGACGACATGCTGCCGGTCTATGTCGAACGTAAATGGCAAGGCAAAACCGGTTCGCTCAGCTGGTGGCTCCCCGTCAAGATGGACGATGTCGAGCGCGTCGAAAAGAAAATCGAGCCCCCTGATCCCGACAAGTGGAACAAGCAGATGTACCGCATCCGCGTCTTCGACGAGTTGGTCTACGATACCGATCCCAATCTCACCAACGTACTCATTGGCGAAGATTGGACCGTTTGGCGCGTCGATTTCAGCCGCGCCTTCCGCAAGAACAAGGACCTGCGCGCCCCGAAAAACCTGGTGAAATGCGACCGCCAGCTCCTCGAAAAACTGAAAGCCCTCAAGGCTGATAAACTGGCGGGAGAAACCAAAGGCTATCTGACCAAGTATGAAGTGGACGCCGTCATGGCCCGCCGCGACAAAATCGTCGCCACCTTCCAATCCCTTATCGCGGAAAAAGGCGAACAAGAAATCCTGTACTAGCCCCGGCTCCCCCCGCGGGACTCCCAATGTGGAAGCCCGGCATCGCTGCGCCCCTTAATTGCTACTTCGTTTCGGATTGGTATCTCACGGGACTGGGTCTAGAAGCACTCCCTGCGGGAAAGCAAATTTCCGTAACAGGCTTGCCTGGTGATGCAAAAAGCGCGGACCACCATAAAAAAGCCGGTCTAATTCCAACTTATTGCGGGCACTCCGAGATGAGTTTGGTGTAAACCTCGCGAGCGTGGTCGTAGGCGGCCTGCGCTTCGGGAAGCTCGGCCTTGGAGATTTTGGGAGCTTTCTGGGTCCAGCATTGATTTACGCCGGCAAGACACCATAGGGCGCTCTCGCGTGAGGCGCGAATGGGTTTGCCGTCGACCAGAACAAAGATGGGGTTAGTGTGCGAGGAGCCCAGGATGCGCACTGCGAGCCAGCTACTTTTCTCAACGGGCACATCGAAGGAAATTTCCTGAACCGCTCCGTCGGCCAAAAGATTCTTGTGAGCCACGGGTTTCCCGTTGATCACCAGTTCAACGCTCACTTCGCGGGTGTTTCCGATGCGCGCACGCTCGAGATGCCAGTAAGGTGTTTGATCTAGCGGACGATCATGGATAGTGTCCGCTGGGCTATTGCGGTTGTTGAGAGCGTCCCTCCAGAAGTGATCCCCTCGGTCAGAAGGGAGGCTCTCGGTTCTCGACGCAACGGGACTGAGGTAGGCCGAGACCTTCACTCGAGCGTGCACCGTCCCTCTTCCCGTCAGCCTAACCTCGCTCGCATTCGTTCCCACGTCAATATTGTTCACGCTGAAGTCCATCAGATGGCTCCGGCCATCGGACACGTAGCTTCGGCCGGCGCGCAGCGCCTCTACCCAGCCGCTGTAACTGAGCGACCGGTCAATCTTGGCATAGACACGCCCCTGCCCCACGCGGGCGTCTGTGATGCAAGGGAAGTCTGTCTCTCCAGAGATACGCGTGCGGAACCCGACATTCAGCGTGTGATACCAAATGTTGAGTTCCCAGAGGTAAGGTGTATCCATGGTAGAAATGAAATCGACCGCGTCGGGATGCGTCACGTCCACGATGTATTCATTAGCCCCAATGGAATCAAAGCCCGGAATTTCGTAATTTGGAAGTTCGCGCGACTTCACCGCAAGTCCCCAGCCAGAGTGCGCAAAGCCCGCCGAAGCTCCCTGCGATTTCGCCCATCGCAAAACGGGGAGATCCCAGGTGGGCCACTGCTCGATCCGTAGGCAATGCGGATAATCCTGATTCGTTAACCCGAGTAATACCAAATGTCCGGCGTGGCTCGATGGGAACCCGGAAACCTCCAGGTCGTAATGCATCAGCCCATCCGGCTTCGAGAGGGGATGATCCTTGCCGCTGAAAAACTGCTTCTGGTAGTAGTAACAGGGTCCCCAGGTCAGAACTGCGCCGACATTCAATTTCTCGCCCAGGATTTGGCGCATCATGTCATCCGGTTGCACGCCTTCCGTGGGATTCTGGTAGTGCGAACAGCCGGCGGCATGCACGTGATGGTCGCCGGAATACCAGCGGTATTTCGCGGGATCGATCCAGCGCTGCATGGCGAATGAAACTTCGTTTGCGCCCGTTGCGGTTATCTCGACTTGTTTGGTTTGCGGGTAATATTCAGGTCCCATTGATGAGGTCACGGTATAGGAACCCGCGGGCACGAGAATTGTGTCGCCGTTCTCACGATAGACCTGCGGCTGGAAAAACAGGTCGGGTGCCAGACGCTTTGCGGGATTGGGGTACAGTCGGCCCAATGCGTCGCGGATCGTGAAGGCTGCCATCGACGGTGCCCCGTTCTCGTCGCGGACCCGCAGCCGCAATGCGCGGGCGGGTAGCGCTGTGAAGACGAGCACGATCTCATTGCGAAACCCAATGTCTTGCGTTCCCTGCCCGACGTTGAAACTGATCGCGGCTGAGCGTTGCCCTTGTTCGCGGCTGTAGATTTGGAGGATTCGATATTCGAGCGGCAGACCTGAGAGTCGCGAGGACATCGGATCTTTGTCGTAGAGCTCCAGGCCCATCCACCTGTCTCGGGCATCGGCAGCAGAGATTTTCTTTGGCGGTTCTGGGCTGGAATCCGATTGGGCAAACACAGGAAGTGCATTTGGGCTTTCCGCAATGAGCGGAGCCGTTACTCCAGCCTTGTTGATGACTTTCACCAGGAAGATGCGCGTCCCAGCTTCCACCAGTCCGGGCTTCGCCGGGCCCGGCAGCACTTTGACGCGCCCCTCGGCATTGATGTCCACGATCGCCAGGGTGTACTTGTCAAGGATCTGCTCCAGGCGATCAATTGCGGCAGCCTCGCTTGCATTGCCGATAGCCTGATTGATGGCGTCCCCGTCATTTTGTGCGAGGGGCTGCCCGAGATAAGCGAGGCTCATTTCCACTTGACGCACCTGCTGCGCAAAGGGTTGAAGGGCAACGCGCGTCTGCGCGGCTACGGGCAAAACAATCATGGCCTGAAGTAGAATTCGAATCAGGTAGGAAGTGATCCTGAAGATACGTGCTGGCATAGGAGAATTTCTGTATTCCATGGCATGCCTGCCTTCGCCGCGGGATATTGCTCCGCTCCGCCATGTTAGGCGTCGGCAAAGCTACTAGTCAACGAACCCGGCAAGGACCGGAGGGCGTTGCCAGTTCCACGTCTCACGTAACTACCCAACAACGGAATCTAGTCGGTTCTCGAGAAGTCTTATGCAAGTCCGGTTCTAGGAGATGGTCGGGGACCTCGTCTCTTGCCACGACAGAGGGAGGTGGAAGGCTCGTTTTCAGTGTTCCCAACGACTTAGCATACCCCGCGCCCCACGGTTCGACGTCAGCGTCTGCCGCTTTCCCCGATGGTAACTCTCCGAAATCCTTCACCATCCAATACTGACGCCTACTTTTAATTTTCAATATCAATCACATAGGACTGTTTTTGAAAACGAGGCTTATTATGTTTGTGAAATCAACCATTTATGGTAGATTATGCAAATGAATATTGAGGAGAGGCTTGCAAAATATTTGAAGCGTGACTTCAGCCTGGAGCAGGCTCAGATATTGGTGCTTATGGAGGAAGCAGCAATCGCGCTCTTCGCAGCCTTGCCCGAACACTTTGTGTTGTTCGGAGGTGCGACGCTCGTGCTTTTTCACAACAGTCCACGGCTATCGAAGGATCTCGACCTGCTTGCTCGGGTCGATTCGCTCCCTAGTTCCGGGGAGTTGCAAAGCGCAATGGAAGAACGCGTTCAAGAAGTCGCCACAATTTTTGGCATAGGACCAGTGACACTTGAGCCGGAACAAAACGGCGAACAGTTTCTTCGTTTATGGATTATCGGTTCTAGAAGGCAGAGGCTCTTCACGGTCGACTTGACGCGCATCGGAGGTTCGGTGCTTGCACAGGAAATCGTCGAAGAAACGATCGTGCTCGACGAGAGCACGGCGTTCATCCCAAGCGTTTCCATGAAATATCAACTGTTGCAAAAGGCGGAAACCTTTGTCTCGCGAAGAATGGTGAAGACCCGAGATGCATTTGATATGCGGCTGTTACTTGACGAGGGAGCAGTGCTTGACAAAACGTTGAAGGCGCACTTGAACGATCTCGTTATGTGGCGCGAACTGGATGCAGACCAGATTAACGAGAGGATTGAGCAGATCACTCCGAAGCTCTGTCGGGCCGAGCTGAAATCCGTGCTGCCGGAAGAAGTGTACAGCAGTCTGGAACTCGAAGAATTCGAAAGCCTGCGAGCGGCGGTTAGAACTTTGTTCGCCGATTGGTTGTAGAAGAACGGAGTACCCTGTGGACTGGGCAGCTACACTTCGAAAGGAAGCGCAAAGGTCAGCGATTCTGCGATCTGACGACATTGCGCGTCGCTACGGCATCGTGGAATCCGCCGTCGGGAACGCGCTGCGCAGGCAAGAACGACGCGGGCTCGTAGAACACATCTCAAACAAGGTCTACATTAATAAGCTGGCCCATGATTTTTCCCCACGGGAGGTTGTTGGCATCTTGAGAGTGAATGCCTATATTTCTTTGGAGTCGGCGCTGGCAGAATGGGGAATCTCGACGCAGAGTCCGTCCAGCCTGACGTGCGTCACAACGGGCTTCCCTCGAAAATTTCGCACGCCAAGCATTCGCATTGTCTATCGCCACATTGGGGAACATCTGTATTGGGGCTTCCAGGAAAAACGAACGCGGCATGGCTCCTACAAGATTGCGGAACCAGAGAAAGCACTTTTGGATTGGATCTACTTGCAGCGTAAGGAGGGATTGCCCGTGGTGCTTGACGAGTTGAATCTGAAGGTGACGGATAAGAGGAAGCTGCTCAAGTATGCATCCAAGTACCAGACTTCCGTTCAACAAACGCTTCACTCTGCTCTGTCGCGCAACGAGCAATTTACCGGAGCGTCGCAAACGTAAGCAAAGTGAAAAGTATCTCGTCAGCGCGACATTTTAGCGTTGGTTACGAGGCGGGGCGCTCAATTTGAGAAAAGTTTCAAAGACGTATACCGGCCTGATGGTACATGGCGGTACACCAAAAATAGTTTGCTCACAAAACCCGTTTCCAATTTAAATTGCTAGGGGTGGGGGATCAATTTGTCTCCCCACAAAACAAGTTCTGCACGGTCAATGCCATAGTGCCACCGGCCACTTTCAATTGTTGTCAAGTGTTGTCAACCTACAGTTGCAAACCCAAAGCGATGAGTTTCTGTCGAATACCCGGGGGATAGAGCACTTCAACAAATGAAATGACACCATCCACGACGTCACGTATGAGCATACCCTGTGCTGCTGTCTCCAGAGCTAGGGTGTAGTGACCGGGGCCGTACGCGCCCTTGGGCTTTGGCTGCGTGTAGAACGAAGCGCAGAAATCGTCGCCGCAGCCACATCCTCTCACTGTCTTCAGAATGGGTACTTGGACGGCCGATTCTGGCGTCTCCGTCTACAGAAGCCGTTGAAGCCCTTGGGCAAGTTCTGGCAGTGTTTCGGCTAATAGCATCGGATTCGCCAAGCCGCGATTGTCTCAAATTTTCATGGCAACGACTTAGCGCACGGTCACAACGCAAAAAAATGCCATTTCCATCTGCCCCGATTCGTGTGCTCGTTTGATTGTGGGCGCTACCGGAGAAGTACCTGACGCGGGAATCGCAAGGCCAATCACCATGGGAAATTTACGGGTATTAGAATCGGCAGTAAATCAGCCGAAGCGAATTTAGCAGCGATTCTAAAGGAAAGTTGGCTGGGGCGGAAGGATTCGAACCTTCACCGTCCTCATTAACAGTGAGGTGTCCTACCAGTTGGACCACGCCCCAGCGGGCTGTCTTCGCCCCGGATTTGTCCCCGGGACGCTCAGGTATTAACTAGGCCCCGCCGCAAAACGAACGTCGCAGCCTACTTCCAAGATACCACGGGTGCGCGCTCCGGCGATCGCGTCTAAATAAAACTTATGGGGCAAAGCAAGAGAAGGAAAATCCCGATTTGAGTGTCGTAGACCTCGACAGTTGTCGAGAAAAGTGTCGAAAGTCCCGCCACTCTCGCAAGAAGGGACCGCCGTCTCGCCATGCGAAGCTCTTCTGTCTTCAATCAGTTGCGGCGGTCTCGGTTAGAACGCATCTTTGGCAGGCAGTGTGCACTCTCTCGGGTTGGGGGAAGGAGATGACCCATGGGCGAAAAAAAACCTCCCATGACGACCACCGATACCACTCGGAAATTTCGTGGAAAATGGTTCCGTTTGGCATGGGAATCGGTCGACGGTGGAGACCAAGGGGATAGCAAACGGCACTCCGTAGACATCATTCTTGATCGAAACGTCGGGCTTAAGGGCGGACTTTTTTCCGAAGAATATGCGTCAGCCTCTGAAATTTTGGAAACTGCGAATGACAAATTGTCGGGAGGTTGCATTCCCGAATGTTTTGTTGGACACTATCGCGTCAAGCATGATCCGGGTTTGCACTTTCCGGCTAACTCGTGGGACGCCCTGACCACAG
>Ga0137360_10001110_pt1 | contig 15667 bp, 31 predicted proteins | sample Mad1_60_16metaG_FD_104924 | JGI IMG/M metagenome (GOLD analysis project Ga0137360, IMG submission 104924) | Vadose zone soil microbial communities from Angelo Coast Range Reserve, California, USA - Mad1_60_16 metaG | ecosystem: Environmental > Terrestrial > Soil > Vadose zone | place: USA... | reverse complement strand
TGTGCCAATAAGGAGCATTACTTGGTGCCTACGTGGACGGTACCTGAGGAACTGGAATGGTAGTGGTATAAGGCAATAAATAGTGCCAGTGACGCTATGCCGATGGCCAGCCATGACTTGGCACTATCGCTCATGAACGCCTACGACCTGATACCGATAGATAGATAAAGAACAGGAGTACGTCGGCTATTAGGAGTAGGCCTGAGAGTACGTACACCGCCTGGGTGGCCGAGTCCGCAGCGGCACTGGCCTGAGCCTGAGCACCGCTGAGGAACTGGCCGAGTTTGGATAGAAAGTTCATTCGCCGTAGGAGTTAAGGACCTTGACCAGTGCACTAGCAAGGTCGGATACGCCGGCGCTGAACATGGCCTCATCTTTTGGTTTCTTGCCGGCGAGAACATCGACGGATTGAATGACCTGGGCCAGTTGTGGAATAGCCGCGGCTAGTTTCTCGGATGGCATTTTGTGGCCTGCCCCGAATGCAGCGGTGAATACCTGCTCGACTGCGCCGATGACTCCAAATGACTGGCCTAGCTTGTCTACCACCTTGTCGGCAGTACTGCCAGGTGTATAGAACCCGCCGAGTAGCGGTGAGAGTCCGGTCCACAGGCCGACGATTTTTAATACCACCTGCCCTATCTTTTTGAGAAAATTCATATGCCTCCTATTGAGTTCTAGTTAGTTACACCCGCCAGCACCGGAGGGTTTGGGGGTGTCACCACATCCGTAAATGTGAGAATAGTGGCGGCTGTAGAGCCTACCAGTACATATGGTCCACCTGATGCCTTGCCACGATATATGTTATAACCGGTGATAGTGGTCGAGCATGTCGGGCATACGCTACCTGCCTGCCAGGTAAGGACTACATGGAATTTTTGTGGCGTGATTACCACCGGGACTTCATTTGATGCTGTAGACTCTACGGTATTGGAATCCACGGTGGTGGCCACATAGAATAGGGTTGGATTGATAGCCCGGCTAGGCCATGCGAGTACAAGAATAATCAGGCCTATTAGTGGTAATTTTTTATTCACCGTTCCTCCGTCAATTCTGGACATAGGTAATATCCACTGGGATAGATGGCGCCGTGCCAACTGTCGTGACAGCACATACACCACCTCCAGTGGCTGTCCTGAATGCCGTGGCCCCGCCGCTACCTATGTGAGTAAATATATCCGTGATGGTGGCACCTGCGTCTGTGTATGTGGCGGTGAGGGCTGTAGGTCCTGTTACGCAAGCTACTCCAGTTCCTTGCTCGAAGAAAATAGTGCCTGCTGTAGTTGTCCCGGTTATCCCAAGGTCAGCCTCGCAAACATAGACTACTGTGCCGGCCACCGGTGTGATTAATGCTGTGGTAGTCGCAGTGGTAATAGTGGCGAAGGCATGAGATTTGAGCGCCCCGGTGGCCTGGCAAGGGTCGGTGATACCCGGAAGATTCCCACCGGTAGCTAAAACTTTGTTAGCATCTGAAAGCAATGGTGCCGATGCCTGGTTAGCGGTGCTTGGAGTGAGTCCCGAAATTTCCACAATGTCACTTTGCGTTAAGACCCCACTGGCCATTGTAATGGTGAGCGTATCCGCCGCAGCCGTAGACGGCGTGCTATTTACCCAGCTTATAACCGCACCACTTGCGCCTGCCACCGTTGCGGCTACTTGCTTGTAGACACCGCCTTGTGTATCGGTGACACTGGCTACTGAGCAAGGACTAGTTAGGCAAATTATTCCTACAGCTAGTGTACTTCCTGAAGCGGTATTGCTTCCAAAGGCGGGAGTACTACTATTAATCCGTAGGTGCTGCCTTATGATTCCACCTGCTACCTGAGAAAAAATCAGGTAATTAAACGCGACATTATTTGCCGTCGAGTTTTGGAAATTTAGCGCCAGGGCATTAGAGCCATTAACAGGAATCGGATTAAGTACCGCAAGGCCGATTCCATTTGTTGGGGCATCAAGTGCTGACCAGGGCGAATTGACCGCCGTACTTCCGCTACCTTGAGCCGGGCCCATAAAAGCAATGGCCAGTTCCCCGCTTTTGGTTTGCGTTGGCAGGGAGGAAAATTGAAAATTTCCGCTTATCCCACTACCTACTGGCGTTGTAAAGGCCGAAGATGTATCAAAGCCAACGGCGGTAAGCCCAGTATTGGTGGACGGTGAAAGTGACCCAGCGACCACAGGAAAAACTGGTGTGCCATTGTTTCCGCTGGGAATAATTCCTTGGACATTTCCTAATAGGCCGCCGCTGAAACCATTGACTGTATTTGATACCAGGGGACTGGTAACCGATACGGCGGTGACCGTGGCGGTAATATCAATACTTGTTGTGGTACAACCACCTGTGGTATTCACAACCTGGATGGCGACGTTACGGGCGGAGATAGCCGTACTGGAAACGTAGATGGTTGATAGTGCGGGAATGTCCACGGCTACCACAGCGGTTAGGGCGCCACTGGATGTTATGAGCGGGATGGATGACCATTGCTGTAACTGATTGTTAAACGAGGTAGAGTTCTGATTAGAGGCGGCAATGGCAATAGTGAACGCCCCTATACAGGGGTTGGATGTTTCGTTGACGATAGACACTCGAATGGTACTGGTCGGATTGACCGACAATAAAAATGTATTACTTCCTGTGGTTAGTGCAAAGGTGGTCGCCGGTTGATTGACGGCTAGGAATGCAGTTGGCGGCGTGAACGGTGGCGTAGTTTCCTGGCCTGACGTGGATAATAATTGCGCCTTGGCACCTATGCACAGGCCAAGACATAAAGTCGCGTAAACTACCAGCCTAGCAAACTTCACTTTCGATTACCTCCAATTCGGCGCCAGGACCTACGGCGCGCGCAAATAGGCGGCCCTTGAAGGTACGGAACGGTACAACTGGAACTGTTGGTGGTACCGCGGCTGGGGCTAACATACCAACGGTTGGATTGTTAGCAGCATCGGTTTTATTTAGCAGGACCGGGGTATCCGATATGTAGATGTCCACGGCCGTAGGGTTTTGAAAATAGACCGCCTTGACTAAACCGCCGGTGTCCACAACCATCTGGGATGGAAACTGCGTTCCGTTACCACTCGGTAGATTCTTAAACCTCGCCACTTTTCCTCCATAGATTTACTAAAATCATGGCAATAGCAATGGCGGCCACTATCGCCCAGAAGCGTACACAATATATGCAGCCCATTAACCGGCCGGCCTCGGCGAGAAAAATAGTTTGAAGGCCACAAATGCTACGGCCGCCCATAGTAATAACTTACCGGCATTAGGCGTGGATACCGTTGACAATCCACCGGGGGAATTGGCGGCAGTTGGCTGGGTTGTCAGGCCGAGAGCGGAGGCTACCCCGGCTAGCAACCCAGCCACTGGCGCGGGCAAACTTTGGATGGATACCGCTGGCACAAGAGAAGGGAATACCACCTCAGCGTTCCATATCTTGAGCGCGTCGAGCGCCGCCTTATAATAGTTAGCGGCATCGGTGACATTCTTGGCGACATTAGCGGCCGTATTGGATAGGTCCTGATAGACCTGGTTGAGTTGGTTCAAGGCGTCCTGTAGCGAGACTGCACCTGTGGATAAACCATATTCCATGGACTGGGCCCATGAGTTCCAGCTATCGGCAACCTTGCATAGCGTAGTCTGTTCTGTGGCGACCGCCTGTACATGGTGCTGGCCGAACATGCCTAAAATTTGAGCGGTGATTCCTAGTATCGTTTGGGACACCGGTTCGGTGTCCGTGGATGCCACCTTGGCTAAACCACTAGCGGCCTGGAGTTCAGCCTGTGTTTGGGCGCCTAGTGAAAAGCCCTTTGACCCACAGTCCCCGGCGCTGACCTTGCAATATGTAATACGATTGGTGACCAGTGAGGAAATTACTACCTCTAGAAACGGTGAACTATTGCCGAGAACGCGGTGGGCGTACAGACTGGCCGAGTCGCAATCATAGCGGGCAGGCCACCCGTTAATGTCCGCCTTGGTATTACCGCAAACAAAGTTGGTGCTACAAGGCATCTAGCCTCCGAGTTTCGCCAGCCGGCGTCTCATGCCTGGTTTGAATTGCTTAGGCGTCCGGGGGTTGGCGAGCGCCTTACGCAACCCGCGTACCTGCTGCTCCACCGTTAACTTGTGTCGCGCCATTTGTTTTTACTCCATTGGACTTTAGTTTAAGGCCTGTCAGGCCAGAGCCTATAAATGTCATACCGATTACTGGCTGATTGTACTTCATCATAATGAGACCGCTGGCCAAAATTAACAGGGAGATAATGTCTCCCCATTTGGCGTCCAGAAACTCAATGAACGTCATGCCCTTGGCATCGGTCACGGCATGTACCTCTGTCATCCTGTGGCCTCCGGCAAGCACCAGTAAGAATCATCGGCGACATTATGCCATTGCGTGTAACCGGCTGGGCAGGTAATCTTACTAGGGTCGGCCGGATGCTCGGTAATGGTTCCACCTGAGGCTATAGGCTTGATAGCAAAAGCCTCCTGTTCTGGAACCGTCGAAACGTTGCGGGTGTCATACTGAGGATAACCTGTGCCAGGCTGTGAAGGGAATAGGATGGCCGCAGATACCGCCTCATGTAAATATCCTTTCTTGCTGAGAATCCACAGGAGCATGGCGGCCATCACGGCGATGAACAGGCCATACTCTCGATTTTTGTTGATACGCCTCATTGATAAATTGGCGCCTTACCGCCGAAAAGTGTATAAAGGGAATTGGCGCGTTGCTGAGAAACCGTCAATGCCTGAGTTGGAGACTTGGCCAGTGGTACACCGGTGGTTGTTGGCGCGGCCCCGGCGAAAACAACGCGGCGGATATTATCAATAGGTGGAGCATATGGCACAGAAGAACTGACCGAACCACCTGTTGAAATTGGCTGAACGCCGAGACCCATGGTGATAGGCCCACAGTCAGAGCAACCTCTGCCAGGAGCAGGAGAACCTACTGGGACATTACCGATAGAGCCAGGTAGCCCTATGTTCTGTAATGCCCCCTTACTCCTGAGAAACCACCACAGAATTATCGCCGCTACTATCCACTTGAGCACTGGCGGCCTCCTGGTCGCAAAACTCACATGTCGTGCCGGCCATAAATACACGGTCATGTTTTGGACAATGTAATCTTTGTTTAATCCACGGCGCACTTTCGGCGTCCCACGTATGGCCGCATGTTGGACATAATGCTGTACGACGTACTTCGGTCATGCCGACACCTCCTGGCGGGCCTTGTCAAGATATGACAAATATCGTGGCGTGGAACCATTGCGCGGGTCAAACGTACTCCAATCCCGAAAAGTGCGGCCGGCGCGAGTGTAAATTCTAAACGCCTCGATGGCATTACGTTGAGGCTCAAATAGCACCGTCGGGTCATCTTCTGGCTGATAGGCCTCTGGATGGACCGTCCAATGTATCTGCCACAGCCCATAACTGGTGGCCGTGGAGGGGTCGCCAGGTGTGGTTTCATCGCCCCTGGCATTAGGGTCGCCACTACTCTCTGCCCAGGCAATGGCCACCGCAGTCACGAGGTCCTCGCCAGTCCATCCGGCGCGGCTGGCATAGGTGGCTATGTTGGTAACCTTACTCAAGGCATTCCTCCCTGATATTAAAAGCCAGATGAATCCTATGGCCGCAAATACCAGCCATAGGGCCATCACGTTTCAAGCCTGACCCGTTGCGGCCCGTAGAAAATGAAAATACCAATACCGGCCACGATAACTAATGCCAGCAAGCCTACGGTAGATAGGCCCTTGGATGTTAGGTTGCTCCACCAGCATGAGATATTGAAACTCCCACTGGTGTCACTGGAACTACCGGCGAGACATTGTGGTGTACCTCCAGCGGCACTAGGCCCAGGCTCTCCGGTTGACATCGGCGGGCTGTTCTTATCTACCTGTACATATGGCAAACTTTGCGTGAGTGGTGGATTACCACTAACCTGCTTAACTACATTACTTATGGCAGCAAGTAGGGATTCGACAGAATCAAAGCCCAGACCGTTCTCGACCTGGGCCTGAAAGGTAACCTGGAAATGTCCACCGCTAAGTGGCAGAGAGGAAAATATGGATGCGTCGATAGTCGGTGCGCCGCGTAGTGCGATACCGGCCTCGGTAATGGAAGGCGCAACATCATTGAACGTAGAGTCCGCACTTTTGAGAGTCTCCCTTATCCACGTTCCTGTGTATGTTACAATAGCCCCGTTTGGAATCATCGCGACCGCCTGATAAGCCAAACTAGTAGACCAATTATCAAGCCCGCTATAATAATGCCGGTGGTCTGACTGGCAGGTGCTGTAGCCAGTGCTGTGCGATTGGTGGGAATACCTAGGTTGTTAACCCTTCGAGGACTGGATGGGTTTACCGCAGCCTGTAAGCCTGCGCCTACACCAGCAATTATGCTTGACCAATCCCACGCCGAGGAAGGCGCGGAGATAGGTGGTGTCAAGGATGACGGAAATGCCACAGATGTTGCATCACCAGCAGAGGATGGAATCACGATTACTCCTGTCTGCGGGTCTACACAATTCCCGTTATTGTCATCGGTCAAAAAGCCCGGACACGACACGCGCGGCCTCCCTTAGGCGGGGTACTGCGCGCCCACCGGTTTAAAGTTTTCGACCTCTTGAATGAACGTGCCGAGGGCATTGGCTACCCCGGCGACAGAGCCTCGCATTTCATATGTCGTGCCGTCGGCGGCCTTCTCGGCGTCATAGGCTGCGTCCGGGTTGTTGGAGTGCAGGAACTCAAACGGGACAACCCCCTGTACCGGTTGATTGGCGTACGTGCGGATAATCTCCTGCTTATGGGCGAAAATATCCACATTTTCACGTACCGTTCTATTCTTGGCGATAAAGATGCCAGCGGTGGTAAGGTTGGTGTCACTCAGCGAAGCAAAAAATGGGTTGACGGTGCTTACTCCGATGATGGCTACGATGCGGGTTGTATTGGACTTCTCCAATGTAAGTAGCGACGTGTTGACGCCGCCTGCGGCCTGGAGTAGCGTGGTGACTGGCAGTGCGATGCGGGACATATATCCAGGCACATGCGCAGCGTCATTCTCCGGGCCCATAAATACTGGAAGCCCGTATACGTCAATGGTCGGAACGCCTGCGCCGGATCCAAACGACGTAAAGGTGTGAGTTGTGGTACCAGCATCAGTACCCAAGGCGTGAGTAGTCCCGTTAACAATGGTCGGGAACTCAAAGCGAATGAACAGAGAGTCCTTCCATTCCTGCGCTCGCACGTTATAGCCGGGGCGTAGGTATGGCGGAATGCCGATTGGATGGAATACCATGTCCCATACAATGCGGATGTCATACGTTCCAGTAGTGCCGTTGAAAAATCCGGCCACCGGCGTGGATGGTTGCTCGAACAATAATTCTGTGCCTGGAGCCGCGGCGCCTACGGCACTAACGCCATTATACTGAAACGGCTTTTTGGTATCGCGGTCAAACACGGAGTTAAAAAGAATGTAGGCCGGGAGGTCGATGTCGAATAGGGACGCCTTGCCCTTCTTCCTCTCATTGCGACCCTCAATTAGAATACGCTGGACTAGGTTGAGATAGCCTAGCGGATTCGCCGTAGTCATAGCGGCCACCGCAATGGTGTCCCTCAGCTTGAATACAAAACGAATGCCTTCAAGGGGGTGGGTTAGGTCAATTGCAGGCCCGGAAATAACCTGCTTGCCACCACTCGACCAGGGGACCTGCTGGAGAAACTTTACACCGGTAGGCCTGTAGAGCCTACCTACTTGTTCACGTGTCGCCATGGTCGGTTACGCCTCAATTCCGTCGACTTGTTTACGGATGCCGACTTTTCTGAGCAGGACGAGAATGAGGGCCAGAAGCACACCAAATACGGTGGCCTGACCTAGAGCTACCGCGGTAAACGCAGGCTTGGTGGACGCTGGCAGATACGATTTAATTTGTGTTGGAAGAATGTTACTAAGAAAGCCGGAGACTACTGGTACGGCCCATACCGCCGCGAAGCCAAAAATTACCGCGGCGATAATGAAGTCCATGATAAAACCGCGACGCATAGCTAGCTCACCTCCTCATGCTGTTTGGTCATAACCACCTCAGTGTCGCTTATATATCAATGTGGTACCTTTGTCAATGGTCTATTGTTTGGTAACAATAGCCGACCATGATGTCCGGGTATTTCGTATAACAATACCTATACGCGCTTATATATCCCGGAGCGCGTATACCTATTGTTTACAGAACTAGGCATACCTGGATAGGTATACAAGGTGGTACCAATTATAAAAAAATGCTTGACAGAAGTATAATGTCATGTTAGTGTGTGCGAGCCGCTGGGGTGATTTTATAATGATAGGAACCAATTTGCTAGGGGACCTTGTGAGGTCCACTGTACTCTCCACTAAGGTTGTTTGCGATAATATATGTCCACCGTCTTTATTCTTAGTGGCTCCATTTGAGTCCGGTAAAACATCCATAGCCATTGCCAATGCTGGCGAGGACCCACTGGTGGTTAGTGACATGACTGGCATGGGCCTACTCGAAACCCTTCTTCAGAATCAGAAGGCCACGACGGTGGTGGTCAATGACCTTGCCGCGGTCACAGGCCATCGCGGGAGTGTGTCCAAATTAACTATTGCCATCTTGAATGGCCTAGCCGAGGAAGGCGTCTACAAGATAGCGGTACCAAAACTTAGCTATCTCGACCTTAAAGGGCGTAAGGTTAATGTCATAGCCTGCTGTGTTCCAGACCTTGTGGGCGACCATAGAAGTTGGTGGCACAAGTCAGGCTTTATGTCCAGGATGCTAGTCATAAGTTTTCGCCATTCCTTTGAATTGCGTATGCAGATACACCAGGCCATTCTCAATGGCAATCAGGATGTTAGGCAAGGCACCCTACACATCCCCGACATTCCAGTCCATGTCACCATCGACAAGGAAATGGCCACCCATATATTTGCCTGTGAGGAACTAATTGCTGGAAAGCTATCTGAGCTAGGCTATCGGAAGCACAAACAGATACGCGGACTTGTCGCCGGTCATGCCCTGCTACGCGGCTGGAAAGGCGCTAAGGTAGAACAGCAGGACATTGATTTTTTGCACAAGATAATACCGTATATTGTCGGTGAGCAGCTAATATGAGGATGCGATTACATCCTATTATTTGGCTAAGAGAGATACGTAGAATTTTCGTTACGTATACGGCCTGTCATTGTGGGTGCGGCGATAGGTATCTAAGGATTGGACCTTTAGTTATAAGGTGGACAAGTATATGAGCCAGCGTCACTGGTGTACGCCAAGCGGCCTAATCGCCCGCATCCTGGCCTTTACTGCCCGCCACGCCCCGGAAGGTCCTGACATTTTTTTAGCCGCCTGTTATGGCGTGGTAGAGATATGCGGGGTGAGTCGTGTCCTTGTTCCAGCAATTAAGGCGGCTGTCCAGTCTGGAATACAACGTGTACGTAAGGGAAAACAGAATGCCAACAAAACGTGAGGTTGGCTCTGCCATACTCTTGTGGGCCATGGTGGTTACTGTGATACTCGGTCATGCTATGGATGTACTGACCACCTGCTATGCGATACTGGCCTTGGATGCCAGGGAGGCCAACCCACTAATGAAGATATTTGCCCACAACCCCTTCTCATTGGGCGCCATCAAGTATTATGCACTCAAAAAAATACTCCCGCCAGTGGTCTATCGTGCCCGTGCTGGGTCCATCTATCCATTATTCCTACATAGCCTGCTTATCTGGTGTGTAGTGTTCTGGAACCTAGGAGTCATAGTTACCAAAAGGAGGAAACATGCCAGGTGAAGTAAAGAAGATGACGTGCCGTATCTGCGGTACAGAGCATAAGGTCGATGAGGTCTGCCCGGAATGTGAATGGGATGAGGTCAAGGAAACACGCCGCGCCAAGGGAGAGGCCGAGCGTAGGAAGTTACAGGAGGAAGCGCAGAAAGGCGAAAAGAAACGCCGCGGCGGTGGTAGTATCTGGGAATAGCATGATTCATGTTTACATGTCATTCCTAGAACGGCGTGGATGGGTATGGCATTCCCATAACTCCACGTCCTTCTGTTTTGTACGAAATGGTCACCATCTATACCTTTATACCGATGGCCATTATCGTTTAAAGCTATCTAAAGGTGAACCATTAATTATCTGGCCATAAAGAAACAATCTGATAAATCATTAACGCAATGGGATAAGCGTGTGTTTGTTTCCATGCTCGATGCAAGGCCTACCTGCCTACCTAATTGCGTGGACCCCGTGGTGTGGGTCAATGGCCTGCCAGTTCGCCTGCCTCAATCCACTGATAAACGTTATAGGAGTATTGTTCGATGATATTTACCTGTCCACGCGAGGCCTGCGGCCAAACATTCGACTCATTGCGTAAAATCAAGAGCCACATGAGTCGAATCCATGGTGGGTTTGATGACGAGGAATTAGCGGCGATAGTCGGCGGTTCCCCTGGCGAGGCTGGGGTGAGGGAGCGCATGGCCGGATTCGCCGATGCGATACCGTTGGGCGGTTCTACTTTTGAGGATGCCCCGTCCAAGCCAGGCTCCGGGACTTCCGGGGAGGACCGTCCACCGGAACCTGAGGCTAAGCGAGTCAAGGCCACGCCAAAGAAGGCCAAAAAGTTAGTCGCCGGCTTGCTGGAAAAACTCGTGGTAGCCCTGAAAATTAAGCCTGACAATGAGGATAAGGAGACACTCGAAGAGGCCTCCAATTTTCTCAGCGATATGTTTGGTGTGGAGTTCTCCATCCCGCAATCCAAGTACGTGGTCGAGTCGCGTTTCTGGGCCTTTGTCTGGGTCGCCGCGGTCGTAGGTATTATCTACATCAAGCACAATTTCAAGACAATTTTTATGACCCCGAACAAGGATGGAGTATACGTGGCTCCAGGCGAGGAAGGTGCCTCATCTGGAACCGAATCATCGGTCTTGTAGGCCCAACAGGTTCTGGCAAGTCTCACATGGCCGCCTCGATTATGGGGCAGTCTGAAAGGTGCGCCGTATATCAGATAGTACGTGCTGACATGAATTATGTCCATAACGCTACGCAAATTTTCGATGGAGACATCAAAGGGTTTGCTGCTGGTCTTGGGGAACAGGAGTTTCGCTATATCTATCGCGTCGGACCTGGACGGGAGACTAAAGGTAATAAACTTGTCTTTCCTGACTTCGAGTGGTACATCCGGGCCTGCTTTGAGCGCCAAAGGATGACCATGATTGTAGACGAGGCTCACTTCCTATGCTCGCCACGATACTGCCCGGTATTTTTCTGGGAATCTGTCATCACCGGCCGCCACGCCTACTTGGACATAGTGTACGTGACGCAGCGGTTCTCGATGGTCCATCACGACATCACCGCCAATACCCATGAGTTTTATTTTTGGAAGATAACCGAGCCTGCTGACCTAGCCGGTATACGTGAGAGGTGCGGCGAGGATGCCATGCAATCGGTGGCCAACCTACGTAAGACTGAGGACAACCGTCGCACTGGTGGCGAGTTAGTTCCTGGCGACTTTATGCACTGGACCGCGTAGTTAAATTTACAAGGAGGCAACACGTGGCAAAAAGTAAGGTAGAGAATAAGCCTGTTACACCTGCACCACAACAGTCAGTAAACTGTTCGATATGTCAGGAGTCTATCGGCCTGAACGACTATGCCAGGCATATCCAGGAACGGCATAGTTCGCCTGCGCCAGGGCCGGCAATTCCACGGGCGGTTATTCCAAACACGCCCATTCCATCCATGCCATTCCCAGGCAGCCCATTCCAGCCTCAGAACGGACCTCAGCCGCAAGTTAGGCCAATGACTGGACCAATCCGTGGTGATGATTATGCCGGTACTCAATATCTCAAGGGTGTTGACCTTCCAACCGGTACAAACGAGGTTCGCGTTCGGGTCATTCAATTTGTCTACATTCCCGGTCAGCGGTCGCCATTAGCCTGTCAGATAGATAAGGTCTACGGCAAGGAATATCTCGGCATAAACAAAACCAACATTAAGCAATTAATGACACTTGGCTTTCCTGACCTGTCCGTACTTGCTGGCAAAACACTTGTCTTGGCCACCTATCCGACCAATACCCCCGACGGCAAAATGACGATAGGCTTATGGGTGAGAAGCGTAGAAGGCTAACCAATGGGCCAATTTATCCCACTCTGGCGCCGCGAATGGTTGCGCCGTAAGCGTCTCGCCAAGACAGCCATGGCGCAATTCCACGCACTCATGGGTAAGCGATGGTGCGTGGAATGCCATAAGGTGACCGATAATCTAGTAGAGGAAGAGGGCAGGAAGGTATTCCTGTGTCCAGACTGTGCCAAAGAAAAAGGTCACTAACTATCGTGATACGAAAACCGGTCGATTCGTATCCAAAGGAACCTGGAGGCGTAGCCATGCAAAGGGAGGGTCTAGGTACAGGCGGACTTCTATTATGGCCCGCACAGGGCCTAGGCATCCAGGAAGGAAACCCCCTGGCTTGCCTCCGGGTGCTGTCGCTATTCCACATGGCCAGCCCATCCCTGGCGGTATGTTTATTCCACCAGAGTTTCTAAGGTCAGACGATATGTTTTACGGTGGCGAGGACTATGCCGAGGAAGCCGAGTACTAATCGTGACTACGTGGCATTTCGGTATACCATCGACGCGCTGGACAGCGTGCGAAGTAAGTCAGAAGTTCTCGGCACACTCATTGATTCGGTGGAGTCAGGAAATGGGGAGTTACCAAATGGCTGGCAAATTACCTGGGCCTGGCAAAATAAAGAAGATGGGCAATGGCGAAAGGATTCATTTGGGAACACTGTCGCTAACTCTCGCGCCGGCTTTCTCCTGCTCATGGCCAGGCGGCTGCGTAGAGACTTTCGTGTCGCCGTCGGGCGAGACTTTGTTGGTATCCCTATACGGGAAGCCACTGCCACGGAAGAACAGGAAATTGAGGAAATAAGCGAAGAGTTTTTGGAGGAACGCCGTGGCCGTGAGAATCGTAAGCGTAAGGCCCGCCACGCCAAGCGAGGTCGCAAGCGTAAAAAACGGAAGGCGGCTAAACGGTCTAAGGTGTCCAAGGTGCGGAAGGCTAAGCCTAAGAGAAAACGTGGACGCCGCCGGCGATAAGCACCACGAGTGTACTTGTAACTACCTGGAGGTGTGGATTGGACAAAAAAATACGCATAGCCGATGACAACGGACCGATATTATTTGGTCCAGATGGCCTGCCATTTAGACAGGACCGTAACGATATTTTTCTTATAGGCGTGGCCTGGCGTGGCTCCAACGTAATGATACTGAGCAACCGCGACATGATACGGCGCCTGGAGTTTAACGACAAGCGCCGAATCGCCGATGAATTACGCAAGGTATTCGAGAAGGACTTTGAGGTACTACTCTAATGGAGGATACCAATGGACCCTATAGCACATGATAATGAATGCTTCGCGAAGGCTCGTAAGCGTGGTGACCAAACATTCACGCTTGTCGGTCAGGATGCCAGTTCGCCATCCACTATCTGTTGGTGGATATTACAAAACATTGAGACCTGCCCGGCCGAGAAACTCCGCGATGCTCTTGAGGATGCCTTGCTAATGCGAAACACACCGACGCGTCGGCCGGCTGATTAATATGGCCTACTGGTACATAGCACGCGAGGACGAGTTACTCCTAGACCTCGACACCTACATGCGTCCAACCGCCAAAGGTGCGCCATGGGGCGAAATGTTCTTTCGTCGCCGCCTGCGGGACGCCATCGCAAATGGTAAGCTAGAGGTGACCGGTGTCTGGCTCACACGCTCCTACACAGAATCGCATTACCAGGTGGTGATAAAACTCTACCGTACGATGAGCCAAATGGCTCGCCTGGTCTGGCAACTACACCTTGGAAGCGACCTATATCGTGGCCGCGCCGATATGATGCGAGCCGTGCGAGGTTACCCGTCGGCCTCTCTGTTAATCCTGCCATCTGAGATAATAGACTTCTATCGTAAGCCTGACGAGGTGTGTATCTGCCAGGAAAAGCACACTACGATAGAGCAGGTAAGGCTTGATGAAAACGGGGCAGGGTGTCCAGTGTGGCATAAGCACCGCGGCATGAGTCCGTGGGAGCTATTCGGGAAAAATGAGAACCTGTCAGAGCGCATGGTCGCCCTGCCATTAGGTAATGTCCCGCTCCGCTTTATTATGGAAAGGCATGTCGAGGAGGACGCCAATGCCAATGACGGTACGTAAAAAATTACGAGAGGTGGTACGTAATTTTGAATCGTGGATGGAACATGAGGCTGACGAAAACGCCAGGGACGCTTATGCTAAATGCCTGGATAGAATCCAGCAATTATTTGCCGATGAACTGAAAAAGGTATGACGGTAACTAACTGGCGCGAGTTTGGCGATGCTATAAGTCAGGCTATAGGGTACGACAAGGTAGGTCAAGCCCAACCGGTAGGTACCGTGGACGCCCAGCAAATATCGCCAAACATTCGCCGTGTGGTAATTTCGATTGACCTAATTACACCGTATGAAGCCAAAGACCAAGACATCCCGTTCTGACCTGCGACCAGCATGGCTAATAGAGAGCCACGGTCCAGATTGTACATGTATGGCATGTTACGAGTATAAACCATACGATGCTAGGTGGCGTCCAATCTACATAGGTCTGCCGAGATTAGCCTATATGTGCCCGCGATGCCTGTGTACCTACCAGAGCATAAAGGCAATACGCAGTCACATGGGCTTAATTCCAAACAAGCCATCCAACTGTATTACCCTAGAGGTAGTCCATGTATGATGGCCTATATAGTCCCAATGTCGGCCTCGGCGGGTTCGCCTGTCGCACCTGTAAGCGTGTCACCAGGACGGAACGCGGCATGAAGTCTCACATCTGGAGGGTCCATGGCGAAAAGGTCCAAGCAAGTTTCAATTTCGACGAGCCGCCAGTTCAACCTATTTTCGGGCAAACCGGAGATAGTGACAGAGAGGTCGTCGGCCCACTCTTCGCCAACAATCTCTGCGGTTGTGACCTCGCCAGTTTCTGGTCACACGCCAAGTCAGTCCACGGTAAATGAATGGGCGGGCCTGCAATGTCATGCTATAGATTTTATCAATGCCTTGTGGCTCTATCGCCACCAAGAAAAACAAAACAATGACCCACACATATGAGATTATCCATCGATGTAAACACGGAGCTATAGTAAAAATGAGCGGCGATAGCCTAACTGGTCAAGGTACCCTGTTCCAACAGGGGGATGGCGGTTCGACCCCGACCTCGCCGCTCCAAATTTCCGCGAAGGACCTAGTAGTATTCCGCGTCCCTATGTCCGTCGCTGACCGTTACAGTATCGAGAGGCATTATCTCCATCGCACCGCCAAGAACTCCAAGATAGCCTTCGGGGTGCGTGTCAAACATGAACACATCCTACGCGGTGTAGTTATATGGGGTTCACCTGTCGCCAAGATTAACCAAGTAGTATACATGGAATTACGCCGCATGTTTCTCGAGGATTGCCTACCCAAGAATAGTGAGTCTCGCGTCATGGCCATCTGTATCCGCGCCATCAAAAAACTATTCCCCAAGGTCAAGCTACTGATAAGCTATTCCGATTTATCACAAGGGCACCGTGGCATAATCTATAAGGCCTCCGGGTGGCGATTCATGGGCGCTATCAAGCCCGACCCGGACGGTGGGTGGAGCAAGCACAAGCGGCA
>Ga0137360_10001104_pt1 | contig 15740 bp, 10 predicted proteins | sample Mad1_60_16metaG_FD_104924 | JGI IMG/M metagenome (GOLD analysis project Ga0137360, IMG submission 104924) | Vadose zone soil microbial communities from Angelo Coast Range Reserve, California, USA - Mad1_60_16 metaG | ecosystem: Environmental > Terrestrial > Soil > Vadose zone | place: USA... | reverse complement strand
CCTGCCTTCTATGCTGAGGACCCAGTGCGCCGTAGATCCATTCTGAGCCTAGACGGTCATCTTTGCGGCTCCCGCCAAATCGCGCAATGGATCGACGACTTCACGACCGGTCATGGCAAGCGTGCGGTCATCCACGATGGTCTGATGCTGCCGTCGACGCCCGACGCCGGCCCGGCCGGCCTTCTGCCGCCGCAGCTGGCAATCATGTATGCGGGACTCCATTGGGATGGTTCCCGTCATGGCCGGATTTTCCGAGGCCTCGATCGGCGGGTGCCATTGCGACTTTACGGTCCGCCGCAAGCCTGGGCGGACCGCGGTGCAAGCTACCGAGGCACCCTACCGTTCGACGGCGTCTCTGTTATTGACGCGATCAGAGATGCCGGAATCGCTCTTTGTCTTCACAAGGCTGCCCATCGCGAGGCCAACTGTCCCTCGCTGCGCCTCTTCGAGGCCGCGGCGGCCGGGGCGCTGATCATAACCGACGACTTTGATTTCCCACGCGAGTGGTTCCGCGACAGCGTCCTTTACGTCGATGCCGAGCTGCCGGCTCCAATGGTCGTCGAGCAAATAGTGTCCCATGTCGAATGGGCTAACCGAAATCCAGAAGCGTCAAATCGCCTCGCACTTCGGTCGAACGAGCTATTCAGGCGGTGTCTGACTCTTGAGAGCATGCTCAGGCCTCTTCCGCATTTTATCGATCGGGTACGTGAATGCCGCCGCATGGTGGTTGTTGACGGATCGACAGAGAAGCCTCAGCCGACCGTCGAATACGTCGTCCGCATCGGACCGGGCCCGGCAACGAGCCTGGCGCGTGCGCTTGACAGCTTGGCGGCCCAAACCTACCAAGCCATTGCTGTGACTTTGGTCCAGTTCCATCCGATCACCGGATTGGATGCCGTAGTGGATCAGTATCGCTCTCGGTTCCGCTGGATCCGCCATATCGTTGTTGCGAATAACGGCAACCGAAGCACCACTTGGTGGGCAGGTCTCAACGCCGTCACTGCGGATTTTTTCGGGTTGCTCGACGATGACAACACGCTCTTTCTGAACCACGTTGCATCACTGATGGATCGTCTGGAACGAAACCCAGACTATGGTTTTGTTTACTCGGGTCTCATCAAAGTCGAGGATGAGCCGGGTCGGTATGTCACGGCTTTCCAGTTCAACGGACCAGCGGGGAAGGTTATCGAGGAGCAACGCGAGATATTTTGTCTCGAAGAAGAGGATTTCATAAATCTTCTGCCGGCGCGCAACGCGATTGGGCATAATTCTTGGATATGTCGCCGATCGCTCCTCGACGGGGAAGTTCTGGCCGACCCGAAAATCGAAGTGTCGGAAGACGTGTACTTCATGGCGTTGATGGCGGGGCGGACCAGGTTCGGGTTCACCGGGATGGCGACCGCTGCCTGGCACTGGCGTTCGACCACCGAAGATAATTGGACGCTGTCGTACCCTAGCAATGCTTACCAGGCCTCCTTGGCGCGCTGGCAAGAGAGATTGCAGAATGTTAGCCTCCCATCGCACAATAAGGTACCGCTTACGAGTAGCCAGTATGATGTCGCCCGCGCGGTCACTCATGACCTGTCCTGAGTTCGCCGTTCCCGGTGTGGCAGAGTGACAATCTCAATATTGCCTAAATATTGTGCCGCGGGGCCATCATAAGGGTACGCGCAGCCGACGATAGATACTGACCTCAGAACCCGGCGCAGGGTCGCCTGACGGAAAACTGGCTTCCTTTTCGAACACACCGTTCGCACAAGTCAAAATGGCTGGCTGGTCACGGTTGGTCGCCAACACGATTTCGGGCTGAAAGCTTGACCCTGGCGAGCCAATGTCGGGTAAGCACACATGTTCAATATGAACCGGCACCCTTGATCGGTGTTCGTTAAGCATCCGCCAAAATGGATATTCCCAACTATTCCCACCCAGCATCAGGCCAACGCCTCCAGCGCCACGGTCAGCAATCCTCGCCACCGCATCCCGATACGCAATGTACTTCCGTGTATCGCCCTCGAACATTTTTTGCCAAATGTTGGGGTTGAGGATATTTGGCGCTAAATATAGGCGGTAACCGTAAATAGGAGGCGGTTCTTCTAAAAGTGGCCGTCGCTGATTTAGAAGCAGAGATGGTAGGGCCCCCAAAACAAGACAAAATCCGGCGAGAACGATCCATCCCCGCATCACTCGGGCGGAAAGAACGGTCCCTATGGCCGGTCCCATCAGTACAAAAAATGGGAGCTGAAGTCGGGTGATCCACGGCTGCCAGCGTAACATTGCGCAGAACAGTACGCCTCCCAACAAGACTGTCACCGTATAGATGCGTACTACGCTGCACAAAGCAGGATTACCGGACGACCACACCATTTCCCCGCCCAATAGCACTATGCTTAAGATCACTAAAGAAAGGTGCAGCGGGTTAGGTGCGTTATCTTCATGTGTAATATAATTGGGCAAATTGTCAAAATGTGTGCTTGGAAACGTGGTGTTAGGATCGTCCTCGTTTAATCCAAAGAAATGATGTAACCATACCACACCGCGGACCACCCGTTCGTTGAGATGGGCAAATGGAGTCGCAAGATTTGAGCCGATGTTACGCAGTAACGAAGAAAATACCGCCCCGGGTCTGTGATCAAGGCTAGCCAATCCATATTGTGGTCCGAGTGGCGTGCCGAATTGAGCCAGGTTACGATAGTAATGAGTGGCATTGATCGCTAGTACAATTGTGAGTATGAAAGCGCCGACCCGGATATAACGCCGCAGATGTCCTCTGACGATTACTGCCAGCGCGATTAGGTAAAAAGGGGCCGCAAAAAAATATGCAGTACCTTTGGCAAGGATAGCCAAACCCAGCGCGGTACCAGCGCCAACACCGTTGGCAACCCCACCCGAGCTGCGCCATGCCAGCAGGCGCTCAAATGCCGCCAGAAGAAAGAATGATGCCACCAGGTCGTTCTGCGTACTGGTGCTTTGGAGAATTGCCATCGGCAAGGTGGCAATGTAGAGAGCGGCTAGGATCTGGCCGTTTCTTGACGCTCCAAGCCGCCGTGCTACCAGAGCGGACGTAGCTATACAGCCCACGAACGCCAAAGCCTGGACTAGATTGTCCAGCCGATCGCTGTCGGCCAGAAGTCGAAAATGCAGGATAAGCATTTCTGCAAGTGGGCTCGAGACGATCTGTCGGATTTCCACCGTCGGGAAAAAAGCGAGTGATCCTTGTTGTATCCACTGTTCGATACGGGGCAGATGATAGGCTAGGGAATCCCAGTTATTGGGCGTCGCGATAAGAGCCACTGTGGTATTGACCACAGCGATCGCCGCTGCACTCGCCGCCAGCATAAAGTACAGGGGATTGCCGACCAAGTCGTAAGTCGCTGGACCTCCTCTGACGCTATTTCGGTGCTGCCGAATCAGCATGAGAGTCGCACCGACACTGACAAGGCACCAGAATACGATCACGGGGAACCGGCTGATCTGGCCAGCAAGGCTCAGCACCTCCAAAGAGGTAACCGCGGCCAATCCCCATCCAAGACCACCGACGACCACTGCTTCGAGCAAAGACGGCTGCCGCTGGTAACAACCCGCGATCAGCAGCCCCAGGGCCACAAGCGGCAACAGACCGATGAGGATATTAACCAAATCAGCACCTGTTGCCACGCCGACGGGTCGTCGAACGAGCCTTAGAGCCTGACCACGAATCGCAATAGTTGCGGTTGATGGACTTAAGCATCTATCACTTCTCGAAAGTCCCGCAACGGCGATGCTTTGCTATCCGGCGCATGAGGGCGAAGGACGAAAATATTGGGGCCATTGGACTACCATGTGGACAGTAGCCAAGAAAATCTAGCGTTCCATGGGATTCAGAGGTCTCGTTGGGTAGGCACTGCCGAGAGAAAACCCGATTTGGGTACGCTAACTGCTCTCGTCCGCCAAACTTTTGCCACGCGTCCCCCGGGAGCGGGTCGCTGGGCTGCCAAGGGAAGGCACCGGCCGAGGGAAGAGAGATAGCGCCGGCGGCCTTGCGGGACCGTGGCGCAGTGAAGCCACTGCTGCTCAAGCGAAGAAGGCCTGTTTCATTCGTAACGCGCCAACCTTCTACCGGCCCACGAAGCGAGTAGATTGTTTCCATTCGCCGTACTCGTGCAGGAAGCAACCATAAAGCTCAGGGCATGTTCGGGAGATATCCTGCCCGCGCGATATGTCGAGATCGTTCGTGAACTCGATGAACTCCTGGACCGTCTTCGGAGGAGCTGCGTGGTCGGGACGCCGGATCTCCTTGGCGATCGCGAGCAGCGCTTCGAATAGGCCTGGGTTTTTGATCCCCTTCCTCTGCGCTTCAGCGACGTAGTCTTCCATCCTGTTTGCGGCGAGTTGGCGGCCGGCCAGCGGCACGACGCGAGCGTGCAAGTAATCCGGGCCGTGGAGCGGGTTCACTGCACCGTGAATTCCCCTGAGATCCGCCCACCGGTAGAGGTCGGTCACCGTTAGCAGGTTGTACGCCTGAAGAACCGGGCTGATATAGACATTTGCGCGCGCGAGGGATAACAGTTTGCGAGCATTGTCCTCAAGCTGCGTCCACTTTGCGGGAAAACGGATGTATTCAAAGGTTGGCCCATAGCCATCGCTGCTTATCACTACCGTCAGCTGCTTAAATTGTGCCAAAAGCTCGAAATAGCTCGGCTTGACGTTGGTAAGATTCGTCCAAATCGTCAGGCTAACTTTCCCGGCCCGCCCAGAAGAGACAAGATGTTCAAGCCACTCCGTTTGCGTCTTGTTAATTGTTGGCTCGCCGCCGGCTAGCTGGATAAATTCTACATCCTCGGTGAATTCGATAATCTCGTCCAGAAGTGCTTGGCTCTGAGACCAATCTTCGATGTTATTAGAAAAGCGGTGTTCTTTGTCTCTCGGCATTTGGCCAGCACGCCACCCCGCTCCGTGAACCTCATCTCGCTCGATTTGCGAACTGTACTCGGGCGAACACATCCGGCACTTGAGATTGCACGTGTTACCGATCCGCAAATCGAATGACACGGGCTTTTCAGTGCTGAAGCCCTCGCGTGCAGATCGGTGGATCTGCTCTAGGAACCGTTTTGCCTCGGGATGATCTCCGAGCCAGTACTTGTTAGACCACTGCCTATAGCTTGAGACGCCAGCTTGTTCGTTTTTGTAGCAAATAGAACAAGCGTCCACTGGCTGGCCCGAATAGAGTTGCCTTCTGATCTCCCGATAGTCTTCACTGTTCCAAATGTCCTGCAAACGATGGGTTCGGATGCCGAGCAATGTGCCCTCGGCGTCCGCCATGCGCTCAGTAGAGATACAGCAAAGTGTCGTCCTGCCCATCGGAGACGAGTGAATGTTGAGCCACGGTAGCGCGCAAAAGTACGGAGATTTCGTGGTGTCGTCGGCCACTGATCACCTTGCCAGATGTGTTCGCGATCGCCGCGCGGATTATCATTCAGGGCTCAACCCCCGTCAAATCGTATCGACCAGTTGTGTGGGTGCCGAGCGTTAGAGGGTGACCAAAAATGTATTGAGTGATTTCAGTTGGTTGTGGCATCATAGTTGTGGTGGAGCAATCATCGAGGCACAATATGTGGACCGAAATCACTCGGCGAAAGTATGAGCGAGAGGGACAGCGCTACGCAAGCGATCTGACGGATGCCGAGTGGGCGACCGTTTCTTGACGCTCCAAGCCGCCGTGCTACCAGCGCGGACGTAGCTATGGAGCCCACGAACGCCAAAGCCTGGACTAGATTGTCCAGCCGATCGCTGTCGGCCAAAAGTCGAAAATGCAGGATAAGCATTTCCGCAAGTGGGTTCGACACGATCTGGCGAAAATCCGCCGTCGGGAGATGGGCGAGTGATCCTTGTTGTATCCACTGTTCGATACGGGGCAGATGATAGTTAGAGAATCATAGTTATTGGGTGTCGCGATAAGAGCTACTGTGGTATTGACCGCAGCGATCGCTGCCGCACTCGCCGCCAGCATAAAATACAGGGGATCCCCGACCAAGTCGTAAGCTGCTCCACCTGCTCTGACGCCATTTCCTGGTTGTCGAATTAGCGTGAGGGTCGCACCGATACTGACAAGGCACCAGAATACGGTCACGGGGAACCGGCTGATCTGGCCAGCAAGGCTCAGCACCTCCAAAGAGGTAACCGCGGCCAATCCCCATCCAAGACCACCGACGACCACTGCTTCGAGCAAAGACGGCTGCCGCTGGCAACAACCCGCGCCCCAGGGCCACAAGCGGCAACAGACCGATGAGGGTATTAACCAAATCAGCACCGAGCATATTCATCTCGATCAGGCGTTTCCGTGGCTGGAGCGTCTCGCCGCGGGCGTTTCGTTAACTTTGGTTGTGGGACCCTGACCGAGCGGGGGCGCATACTGGACGCAGCACGAGCCCCGACGGGCTAGCGCTCAGAGCCATTCATACGATTCAGTGGGCCATGGCGGGGCCAATGGTGACATCAAAAATCCTGCCACACCGGCGAAGGCCGGTGCCTATGGCGCAAATGGGTCCCGGCCTGCGCCGGGAAAGACGAGGAGGGCGATGCCGCGGTGAATCAACTGAATGCATCTGAACACGAGATCAACGATCAGGCGTCCTCACAACATCATACAACTATCAATATCTTTTCCGAAAACAATGTCACTTCTACGTTATGCCTCCCGTTGTGTAAGTTATCTCGAAACCTATTGCTTTCGGGACTGACCTCGTCTCGAAGCACCGCCACTTCAAGAAAGGTTTTATACCGATTAGCCCAAGCGGGCCGTGCGAGAAAAAGTTTATTAGGAAGATAAGCCCACGGGACGAGATTACGAGGCTGCAGAAAAAACTGATTAACCGCTTCATTTACTCCGAGGGCAACCGGATTTAAGAAATCATCGACCGCCACTACCCCTTCTTTTGACGTTAGCTCCTCAGCCAATCTAAGATCCCATAAGACGTCCAATTTGTCATGCGACCCATCGATGCTGATGAATCTGGCAGGCTCACCAAGCTTAGCAATGAGATCGCGCGCCTTCCATTCTCCGGAAGGGCCCTTGATTAGAAAAATCTTGCCGTAGTTAGCCGACACAGAGCTCAGAAAGGCCAAAACGTGATCTTGATCTACATATTGAAAGGTGTCTAGCCCGACAATGACGGAATCACTCATTAACGCAGAGCGAAGGAGGATCGAAAAATATCGTCCTGCGTAAACTCCGATTTCGAAGATGGAGCCCGACATTCCACTTTTTTCTTGGAACCGTAAAATGTCCATTGTTGCAAGCGCTGTATAGTTAATGAGCCATCCAGGGATAGTATGAACAACATTCGTAAGAAATGCGTTGTCGTCTTCATATACAGAGTCCATGGTGCGGAACCTTACGTTTCTAGCGGGAAGAGGTCTAAGAGACGCGGAATCGGCGCTGATTGAACTGCACATGTGGGCGGTCACCCGCCGAAGGAGGGCGGTCACCCGCCAAAGGACGTCTGGCAATATCACAAACTTAATCCAAAGGTTGCCAGGGTATATCTGCTCACCGTGTCCTCAAACAATAATTTGACGGGCTAGGTGGTGCTCACATCAAGAGTTAATGGGTTGATACGGCAATACGTGGACAGACTGCAAAACCATCGCGAGCGGCCGTTGCTCACCGGCATCGGGTTCGCGCCATTTGTCGAAACTAATTTCTAACCGATTCCGGGTTTGGCCAAGCTCCACGATCGCGTCAACAAGGCAGCCATCACCATGGGTACGGTTCGGGAGGCTCGCCTGCGCCACAGGGCGACCATCCATCGATAATGTCACGACCTGATTGTCGAACATGCGGTTCATACAATCAAGCAGGACCAGATACCGGCCCGGCTGCTCAACCAGCAAATCGATCTCGGCCTTTGGTCCGAGACACCAATGGTATTGCCTTGGTAGACCGTGCTCCGGAAGGGCGCCCTCACGACCGCCCATACCGCTTATCGGCCTCCAGGAATCTGTCGATTGATACAGGTTTTCCACAGCTTCCGGTTTGGAGAGGCCGCGCCGAAATCCGATCCTATGGGGCAATCCGAGGGAATCGACCAAGCCAAGGCGGCGCAGGGTCGCGAAGAAGTGCTGGGCACACGCCTCCAAGGACCACTCATTCTCGGCATGTACGCGCCCCCAAAATGCCATCGCATCTCGGCGTGTACGGTCCCGGTAGAGAGCCACAACCGCGGTCTCGAGCGACTCGGCATCCGGTGCCAGTGTCGTTAGTCCACTCATCCCGTCGAGTAACGCGTCGGTCGTTCCTGCAAGCCCGTGGCCGATCGCCGGCGTGCCGCTGGCGATCGCTTCGATGTAGATCTGGCCGAAGGTTTCCTCACGGCTGGGTGCCACAATAATATCGGCAGCTGCATAGATAAGCGCTATTTTATTGGGGTCCTCAATATAACCGAAAGCCCTGAAGATATCCGGAGGGAGATCCAGCTCTTCCGCTCCGAGTCCCATCGCGACGAAAAGGAGGCCAGGCAACCGCAGATCTCGGACGAGTAATCGCACCTGGTCGGCCCCCTTGCGCCTATCGGATATCACGGTCGCGGGGAAGAGAACGATGAACCGATCCTGCGGGAGATCTAATATCTCCCGGCAAGCTCGCCGATCGCGGGGCCGAAACAGATTAACGGGAAAACCATAGGAAATTCGCTCGATGGGCGGCGCGTCGGTCCCGGAGAAGGCCGAGCGGGCCATCCCCACGGTCCAGGCCGATTGGCCCAGTAGCATGGGGGGTCGTGCGGAGCGATAGAGAAGTCTTTTACTATTCCAAGCCCCGGCAATCAGATTAGGCGCGAGTTGCGGATATTCATCAGGAGTGGGACACGAGGCATCGCATCCCGTCCGATATCGGTCGCAGGCACCAGGATAGGCACAACGCCCCGTCACCCACCAAAGATCGTGGAGCACGATCAGGCTCGGCCATCGCTCGAACACCTCTCGCAAGACAAATGGCGAAATGTTAGCACCATGAACATTCCCGAGCAGAACCAGATCGGGCTCATGTTCAGCGATATGTTCTGCCAGTTCCGTAGGGTCGTAGCCCTTCCTGCTGGAGGCCGACAAAGTTCCTTCTCGGAATGCGACTGCCGAAATCTCGCATCCGGCTCGGCGCAATGCTTCGACTAATCGGCCGTGCGCGATTCCGGCACCATAGTGCCAGCCGAGGTCGTTGAGCGACGTGACGCGTAGGCGCCTCGAAAAATCGGGAAGAGACCGTTGCCTTGGCACCGGTTGATGCCCGGTTCGATCGAGAAAACGTTGCCGAACCGTGATCAGTTCCGCCTTGAAGCGGCTCTCGATGCTGGTCTTTTGGTCATCATGCTTTCGATACCGGGCAATGGGTCGGCCAATTACATGAAGCTGTGCGCCCTGGACAGCGAACCGCAGCCATAGCTCGTAGTCCATGCTGTAGAAAAGCGTCGCATCGACGTATCCGCCGGCTCTGTGCCATAGATCCCGCGTAAAAAACACCTCAGGCTGATAGAAAAACTGTCCCGCATTCCAGCCGCAGTCAAGATCCAAGAGATCATCGAGCGGCAGCGGGCCATCGCTGCACGCTGTCACATGCTCATAGTTGAGCTCGCCGTCGCGATAAACCTCCGCGATCCCGGCCACGAGGTCGGCGCGAGAGGTTGCAAAGGCTATCGCCATTGCGAAGAGTGCGCCGGGCGCCAACATGTCGTCGCTGTTGAGCCAAGTGAGGATTTCGCCAGTCGCGATCGCCATCCCTTTGTTGATCGCGTGACTCTGCCCGTCATCCTTTTCGCTGACGACATAGTCTAGTTGATCGCGGTAGCGTTCGAACACCGCACCGGTCTTATCGGTGGAACCGCCGTCGATTACGATATATTCGAGATTCGGGTAACCTTGCCCAAGCACAGAAAGAATCGTTGCTTCGATGAACCTACCTTGATTGAAAGACGGGGTAACAATCGAGATGCGCGGCCATGGCCCTCCATCTGGCAGTCCGCTCGGTATGGCGAAATACGGCGTCGGCACTTGGTAGGGCCAGCAGGCGTAGCCGGATCGCGCCGCCGCATCGGCCGTGAGGCAGCTCAGTCGGAGTGAACGTAGCACATCGCCAAGCTTTGGTTCCACGCTCGGCACTGCATTGAGGAAATCGCGCTCGATGAGTAGGGTGCGCACTATGCTCCACTCCGCTGGGCGAGCGCTCGCCGCCAAGCGGGGCAGCCGTTTTCTCGTTCGGAGAACCCGAAAATCCGTCGACCGGTTCTCATCAGGCTGGACGGTACCGGTCGCAACGAGGTTGTCGAGAAGGCCCTCGGCTTTGAGGTCCGGTTCATACCACACCAGCATGGCGTTGCTGGCTAAGTTGTCGGTTAGCTCACTGAGCTCGGAGGACGATATTTCCTCGGCAGGCCCTGTGATAAGAGCGAGCCGCCAGCGAAGTGGGAATATCCGCAACGACTTGGTGATCCTGCCGTGAAAGAATACGATTGATTGCGGCCCGGCCTCGATTTCTGTCTGCCGAATTAAATCGCGTAGTGCGGCCAGTGAATCGTGGGCGCACAACAACGCTAGCTCTCCCGCAGCCGGGACAGATTCGACTAAAACACGTATCGTGGCTGGGCGTGGACGGAAGAATATGACGGAATCTCGAACCTCGGAGCGAATGAAATCGATCAGTGTGCTGTCTGGCGTGGATGCCAGAAAAGGGGCGTCACCGAAGGTCATCGCGGTTGATCCCGGCGAAGACTGGCGCACTCCGCGTACGATAGGTCTGGTAGCGGCTTGGGGAGGTTATCACGGCGGAAAACTCGCTACTCAGTCGGAAAACAGCAAGCGCTGGCCAAGCCGCCATCTTTGACGTTTGCATCTTCCCAGGAGCCACGTCATCTCTCAAAGCTTGCCTTGCGCGCCAGTCCGAGGAGCAGTCCGATACGCCGCCAGCGCGAGTGTTGCAACTCAGCTACCTGCTTCTCAGCGAGTCGGCGTAACTCCTCATGGAGCCGCAGCACAAGATTTTGGAGTTCCGTCGCCGCCTCTCGGGCTGTCGCGGCATCGCGTTTGGCATTTTCGGCCTCGAGCTCCCGTTGCTGTTGGATGAATTCCGCACGGGTAACTGCACTTGACAATTCAAGTGTACGGAGCTCCAGACGCGCTATTTTAGTCAGCAAATCGGCCAGTTGAGCCTCGCTCCTCGCGCGTGTCTGCTGCAGCTCGTCCGCCAAATTGGTCAGTTTAGCCTCGCTCCTCGCACGTGTTTGCTGCAACTCGTCCGTCAGGCAACGCAATTCCTGTTCGCGACTAGCCGTATTCACTACCCCTAGCGCGACCCGGGCTAGGTCGTTGCGCAATTCTCCAACGCCGTCGAGGATCAGCGCGTCACTCAACGAGAGCTCCGTGAGCATCGGAACCTTGCGCCGTATGTAATCCGCGAGATCACCTTGAGCGAGCAGAACACAGCCACGCCGGGCGCCGGTCTCATGCGCCGAGGCGTATTTCGGGAAGAACAGCGACGGTCTGGCTGCGACCGCCTCATGCAGATTGGTGACCGAAAGACATTTCCCCTCGCCATAGTCGTCGTATGCGAACCCGGCATCGGTCGGCACTCGAAAATCGTCGACCATGATCACCGGCCAAGGGTGCAGGGAAAATATCTGGTCGATCTCTTCCCAAACCGGCAGGTCGTGCTCCCAATGGGCATCGAGATAGAACAGCGCCGGTCCAGGAGGCAGGAGATTTTCGTCGAGGAGTTCGCACAGGAAACGTCGGCTATCGGCCCGCTCGAGACGGATATTAGGAATATTGGCGAGGCGAAGCGAGCAGTAGTGGAAATAACGCGGGCGGAACTCGCAGCTGAAGACCGGCAAGCCGGCTTTGGCCATGTACGCCGTCGTGGTTCCCCGGAAAGTCCCGGTCTCGACGATCGTCACGATCTCGAGCTCCTGTAAGAGCTGGTCGAACAGGGTTTGTCGACGCTCTTGCCCATTGAAGGCTCCGCCCCAAACATCCATTGCCGGGTGGGCATCGAAGTCAAGCTCAGCCGCGCACCTTTGTGCCGCCTGAGCGGCGAGCGCAGCACCGTTTGCCTCAAGGTGCTCGGCCAGCGCGGAGAAACCTTCCGCATTAGGCGCCAACCGTAGCAAGGCCTCGGCGACGGAAGCAAGGGCGGTTTCAGGCGGAGGCGATTCGAAGAGCACCAGAAGTACGTCGTCCTGGAGCGATCGAGCGCGCCCCACAAGGTTCGAACGAAGCAACGCTCGCGCCGTGTCGAAATCCCCCGCCTTAAGGAGTCCGGCGAGCCGTTGCCCAGATGAATCCAGTCTAGCCTCCATATTCGCGAGCCTACCTTGCCGCCCGCCTGATAGGCAGCAAAAACCCAGCGATACCGCACATCCGCGAAAAAAGGTCTTAGACCGCTGGGCGTAGCATCGCTCGCGCGGCCCGCATCAGGCGCCTAATTCCTGGTTCGCCAATCCGTCGCAGCCGCACTGAGAAAAGGCCATCCGAAAATTTCTGGGGCTCGCGCTCGAGTCGCAATTCCATGACGAATACCTTGTCGATTGGGGCTCCTGAAACGTCGACCGAAAGCGGCGTCCATTGGGCTGCGGGGAGCGAGACTCTGGTTAGAGACGCGCCGTTGAGCAGCACGGTAAACGGCCCTCCGAGCTCGCTGCGAACCTCGAACGAGACGCACGCTTGGTTTCCGCGGCGCGCTAAATACCATCGGGCGCGGCGATACCCCTGACGCGCCTCCGTTCCGTTGGGCGACAGCCAGCCATTGAGCAGTTGCAGCTTATCGCTGCGCATGCCGGGAAAAGGTGCGTTGACGGCATTGTCAGGAACAAACGCCGAAGAGCTTCGTTATAGCTTCTGCTTGGTTCTGCATACACTGCGTGATATCGGCAACGCGGATAGCCCAGTTCGACTGGACGCGCGCCGCGCTCGCAATTAGTGTCCGAAGCCGGATCTTCATGGCAAGCGAACCCGAAGTCCTCCTCAGCATTCCAAGTCTGCGTCATAATTCCCATCGCCGGCTGTCGGAAATGAATTTGTGGCGCTTGCCGGCGACAACGGCATTGTAAGTCGCGTGCGTGAACAACTCCGGTACCACGTAGTCTCGGCGCTGTTCGATAGTCTCGAGTCGGGGATAATTGAGGCCCGCGGCGCCGAGCCATACGCCCCCTCTGTGGTATTTTCCCGTATTATAGATCCGCCACAGCGCAATGACGTGGTGGCGCAGAGGAACTGAAGAGTTCTACGGAAAATGCTTGGGAATCACGCGGATCAACCGACCATTCGCCGACATGCTCGATGCCGGCGCCGCCTCGACGCCGCCGCGGACGCGAGGGAAATCCTCTGAATCGACCAATCGTGATTTCGATATCTATCGACACTTAATTCTCAATCCGCACTCGACTCGCGAGGGCTGGGCAGGCCACGCTTCCCGGCAACGCAGTCCCCGCGCAAAGGGGAGCTCAGTGATGCAATACTCCCCGAGTTGCAGCTCTCCGCTGTGCTCCGCCCGGAACGAAGATTTGAGCGGGCATCCGGCACTACCAGCTATTCTGCAATCGCCAAAGCTCTCAGCAGCCGCGGTGTGCGGAGCGCAGCGGATCGTGGCATGCGAGCGGTAGGCATAGACGGGTCGGGTGCGCGACGGCTATCGTATCCTATTGGATTAACGCACCTTTTTCATGTCGCATTGTCGAAGTTGGGTATGACGCCGAATACCTGGTGGAAGCGCGTTCGATGACCGTCCAAATCAAGGCATGGGTTTCGCGCGCCGCTGGATCAAGGAAATAGGTACAAGGCTCAAGCGCCGCCCAGCACTGCATAGAGTTTGGCCCGACGGGTTTGTAATATTTAAGCCCTAGGGGAGATACAACAGCTTCAACTTGTGCAACCGGTATGCTAGGCCACACAGTCGGATCTAAGCTCTTCTTCAAAATACCGATATCAGCAAAAAGGAGGTAGCCAATTAGCAGCGCTAGCATGAGATGCGATATCAATCGCGGGAGCCCTAGACCGCCAAGAACTGAGTGATCAACGACAGCGCTCTGACCGCGCGGGATCGGTATCGAAAATGCAGCGATCACTGAGGCAAGGTTGTATATACTTGCCTCGGCGTAGCGGGGTAGAGGCGCCGTTAAGAACCAGACTGCGACATTACCCAGGAGAACAACGGCTATTCCGAGGACTCCGATCTGCTGAGCTCGATCGAGATGTTCGAACAAGGGCGTAACACGCGAGCCGAAGACGAGCCGAATGAGCATGCACGACACGGCCAACGCCACCAGTATAGCCGCTTGCTTGACGCAAGTATCGGTCATCAGGTTGGCGCTCCATGGCCCCAACCAATCAAGAAATGGGGGTACCTGTTGCGGCGATGCGCCTCCTGGCACCTTTGCAAATGAGGCCATCCACGCCAAGTCGCTGGCGGCCGTGCCATGAGCGACCGTCCACGGCAGCGATGTCACGCACGTCGTGAAGATAGGATAAGCCAAACAGCCAGAAAGCAGAACTCCTCTTGCGCACCAAACCGTAAAGACGATGCCAGTCAGAACAAGACCGAGTAAAGTTGGCGCCCAGCTTTTCATCTGCTTCGTTGATACCAATACGACGATCGTGACGATCGGCACGCAAGGCAAGAGAACCTGCGTCAATTTTATGGTAACGGCAAACGCCGCAACAAGGCAAGCTATCCATATGCGAGACGAGATGTATTCATCCGAGGACGGCTCAATAAGATGCACCAGAATCTGCACGCAAAGCAGTATCACGTAGCTTGTCAACAGAAATGAGGGCCAATCCGTTTGAGGTGCCCCTACACCGCTAAGGAGCGAAGAGTAGTTGAGCATGTGGAAGCCTAGAAATAGTGCAACGCCGAGCGAGGGGAGATCACGACAACTGATCGTGCTCCGGCGAAAGCTGCCGACCATCGCGCCGCCGATAAGTGCGGTTAGCGGGATATTCACCAGAACACTGGAAGCCACACCAAAATAGGGATAAAAAAACGCTGCGGAGAGCGGATAAAGGCTTGAATTATATCCGAATCTCATATGGATGTTCGCGGCACCGATTAGAATTGGGCCATTGCTGTCAAGCACGATGGTCGGGATATGATAGAGGCCGCTGTCGTAGTGAGACAGATAGTTATCGTTGGCGGCGGACGCCGCCAGAACGATAATCGCCAATGCGATAAGAACATCCGGTGCAATCAGGGATTTTACGTCGCCGACGCCCCGTTGCCAAAAAATGACAGATCTTACGACGCCTCCAACACCAACCAGCATTACCGTCACTGCGAAAAGCTGGTTTAATGGCAGAAAGAAATTCCAAAGGGTCGCAAGCACAGCCGTGCCTACTGCGCCGATGACTCCGATGCCCGAGTACCCCAATTCCTTAACCGGGGCGTTCCGCGTTGAAATGCGTTCGACTGCGCATACCAGCCAAATTCCGATCCCGATGAGGATGACGAGCTCAGCGGCCGAAACTAGCACCATTGTAATTACGGTATTGACCAGGGACACTACACAATCCTATCGGAAGTATTCGGATGCGGCTGTTTGAACCGGAAGTCCCTCGCCCACCATTCCAACTGCGGATGCATAAGACGGCCGGCCGGCCGGCAGCTAGTGGATAAAATCTAACGAAAGAGTCCTGGGTGGTGTATGCTCGGCGTGGCAGGTGATGGGGGCCGGGCATGCGGGCGGGGATCACAGTCGAGGTGAATAGTGGCGATCGTGCGCGTTTGG
>Ga0137360_10001100_pt1 | contig 15757 bp, 17 predicted proteins | sample Mad1_60_16metaG_FD_104924 | JGI IMG/M metagenome (GOLD analysis project Ga0137360, IMG submission 104924) | Vadose zone soil microbial communities from Angelo Coast Range Reserve, California, USA - Mad1_60_16 metaG | ecosystem: Environmental > Terrestrial > Soil > Vadose zone | place: USA... | reverse complement strand
GCCTAAGAAGGCTGGGCATTTTTATGTGTGCCAAGCATGTTCGACAGCTCGGAAGTGAAAGTCCTCTACCCAGTCTGATGGAGACGAAGGGATAGCGAAGCGTAAGGGCGAAACAACACTCGCCGCGAGGCAGGGCCTGAAAGAAGCGCGGAGCAAAGATGCGAGCCGATGAACAAGAACCGGATACGAGGCCTACGGTGGCGGGCGAAGAGGCTACTGACGACGAAGCCCATATCCATCAAGCTCACCGGTGGTAAATCCGGCGGTTGCGCATCGAAGGCGGTCGAGCTTACCTCGGGAGATCTGCGGCATGTCACACAACGTGACTGAGGAGGAAGCGATTCATCCTGACCGTGCCGCAGAAGTCAGCAAAAGGCAAAGTAGGTCATGCAGTCGGCAAGGCTTCCAAGGAACTCCCGCACTGCTGAAGGAGTTGGTTATGCAGCTTTGGGTTCGATGGGGACAAGTTCGTAGCCCAGTTGTTTGGCTTGCCGTTTGAGTTTTGCTTCGAACCTTTTTTCCCTCTGGGCATCTCTAGTGGCCCAGAGGGTCTCGTCATATTCGACTTGGTTTTTGACCATGGTGTAAAAGATCACTGCGATCTTGTGGGCAGTTGCCATGGTGGCAGCTTCGGGAACCGAGCTTAGCTTTCATTCGGCGCAGGTAGTTGCCGAAGGGTGTGAGGGTGTGATGGAGGGAAAAGGCTGCCATGCGGAATAAATGGCCGGCCCGGTTTTTAACCCTTCGGGCTCCCCGCCACAATAGCTTCCCGCCGCTGATGTCGTTGTCCGGACAGAGTGCCAGCCAGGAGATAAAGTGTGCTGCGCTGGGCCAGCTCGACATGTCGCGGCCGACCTCACTGAACAATGGCAACGCGTTTTCCTCTAACCCTGGAATTTGAGTGACATCTACTCCGAAGAGTTTATAGGTTTCAGTACGCAGATCGAACTCTGGATGGGGATGGCCGTTTTTCCTTCTCCGTTTGCTCCCGGCTCGATTTCGTTTTCGGTCGGGTGGTAACGGTCGTTCGCGGCGTCAGTGCGGGGCTCGAACTGCTGCAGCATCTTCTCGATTTCCAGATCGCAGTTCACAATCTGTTGCTGATAGATGCGGTACAGATCTCGCGATTGACGGAGGGTAAACAGGTGCTCAGGCCGCCCGTTGCCTTCCAGCGATTTTCGGATGGTTTCGGTGTCGGCTTTGATTCCTGCGGCAGATGGTCAAACAGCTTGCGACCTATCTACGAGGATGGCTCGGGTACTTCGGTGACTGTCAAACGCCCTCGGTGTTGCAAACCCTTGCAACGTGGTTACGCCGCCGACTCCGGTCGGTGGTGTGGAAGCAATGGAAGCGCAAACGGACCAGGTTCCGCGAGCTTCGCAAACGGGGCGTCCGTAAGGACCTGGCGGCACAAACCGCCGGGAGTCCTCACGGTCCCTGGCGACTCGCGAACTCGCTCGCTCTGAACATTGCCTTACCCAATGCCTACTTTGCCGAGCTCGGGCTTCCGCCTATGGTTGTACGGTCCTAGCTTAATCCGCCGAACCGCCGTATGCGGACCCGCATGTATGGTGGTGTGGCAGGGGAGAGTGGGTGACCACTCCCCCTATGCCGATTGGTACGCCGAGCATGCTCGATAGCTTGGAGGTGAGAGTCCTCTTCACAACCTGATGAGGGTGAAGTGATAGCGAAGCGCAAGGGCGTTGCCGTGAGGCGGGGTCTGAAGGAAGCGTGGAGCAAACGCGCGAGCCGCCGTTGAACAGGACCTTGCCACGGTGGCAGTTGGGTCGAGTGGAACTGCCATTGGAGGACTTACATTCATCCCAGAATGGCGTGATCGAGCAAGAATGAGACGGTTGAAGCACCACTCAAATGATTGAGTAGCAACGAAATCAGCTCTGTCCCCCCAAGTTCGGGACCAGGGGGTCGGAGGTTCAAATCCTCCCTCCCCGACCATTTTTTCTCTCGCTGTTATAGTTGTTTAGGCAGCTATTGTCCCATCAGTTTTGGCGCAACGCCAGTAATTCTTTGACCTCGTTCAACGAGAAGCCCAGTTCCTGGGCATGCCGGACAAATGTGAGATCGCGAATCTGCTCTCCGTCGAACAAGCGATATCCGCCCGCGCTGCGACCCACACTCTTGATGAGTTCGAGTTTTTGATAGAAGCGGATCGTGTCCACGCTGACACCGGCCAGCTTTGCTGCCTTACCGATGTGAACGCACTCCGCTATGTCTGGAGGATAAACCCTGGAGTTGTGTCCAGAGTCAAGAAGAAATCGTGGGCTTGGAATTGGTCACGGGTGAACTTGAGCGAACGGTTACGGCAGAGTCGACGAGCGCGGCCGATACTGGGCCGAAGGTCTCAGCGTAGAGTTCTTTTGTTTTTGTCTGCTTTAGTCCAGGTTGCCAGTCCTTCGCGCTTCATTACTGTTGTTCAATCGACACATTGAGTTTAGCGAAATCGCGGAGAACATTAATAACGATGCGCTCCATCCTAGCTTGATCGCCCTTTGGTCGTCTACCGACCCTGGCGGATCAAAATACGATCCGCCCTCGCCGACAGGTTAGGCACGAACCACCGGAACAGGAAGGTCGCGGCCAAGGCCCCCGCCAGTCGTGCAACGATGAAGAGAGGAACGTCTGAAGGCTGAATCCTGCGAAGGTGTTCGACAGGGAACGAGCGATTGTTATGGCTGGATTTGCAAATGAGGTTGACGCGGTGAACCAGTAGGCAGCAGTAATGTAGCTCGCGACGGCAAATGGTACCGCACTCGACCGCGCGCGTGAACACCCCCAAATGACCGATAGAAGTCCGAACGTTGCTACGAACTCGCTTAAAACCAGCGACCATCCGTGTCGGGGATGCGTGGAAAGGGAATACCAGCGAAGTCCAAACATCAAGTGCGCGAGGATCGCTTCCGTGATTCCTCAGCGCATTGCACACCGATGTATGAAACTGCGTCAGGCCAAGCTATACCGTGCTCAATTGCGTCGGCGAGAGTTACAGCAGGATTCAAGTGTGCGCCAGAGATTGGCCCGAATGTCAGAATGAGAGCCACCAGTGCCGCGCCAGTCGCGATAGTATTCGCAAGCAAGGCAATAGCCACGTTCCCTCCCGCCAGCCGTTCGCCCATGATGCCAGAGCCGACCACGGCGGCAACAAGGAAGGCGGTACCAAGGAATTCCGCTAGTGAGCGGGCAGGCAGGCTGAATTTCGTTGGCGACCGATCTCATCGATCTTCTTCTTAATGGCGAGGTTGTCCAGAGCACCAAGAGGTAGATTCAGAAACAAACTGATCCGGCGGTCGAGCATGAAGAAAGCATCGCGGAAAGCCTTTTCTATCTGCTCCTCTGTCCCTTGAACTGCAGCAGGATCTGGAACACCCCAGTGTGCCGTCAGCGGCTGTCCGGGCCAAATTGGGCAAACTTCCTTTGCAGCGTTGTCGCAGACCGTAAAAACGAAATCGAGTTTAGGAGCGTCAGGCTTCGCGAACTCGTCCCCACTCTTGCTCCGCAGCCCACCCGTTGACAGACGAGCACTTTGTAGTTGGGCAATCGCCTCCGGTCGCACTCTTCCCGATGGATGGGAGCCAGCACTGTATGCAGTAAAGTTCGGTCGCCCTTTGTAATTCATGATCGCCTCTGCCATGACGGAGCGTGCCGAATTACCCGTGCACAGAAACAAAACGTTGTACCGTCCTTGCATATGGTTTCCTCACTGGCAGCAAGTTGGCCCACAGCACGCCGCAGCCTGCTGCGGCTTCACAGCCCGCACGAAGGCACTCATGAACTTCCCATCAACTTGGGGAGCGATGGCATCGAGATCGATGTTTTGTCCGGACAGAAACTCACGAGCGTCCTCTACCCGATAGACTCTGGTCGGCTCGACATCAATCTTCTCGAAACCAGCCGATGCAAGCTTGGTGCGATATTCGTTTTCTTCGAGAGCACCCGCAACGCAACCCACCCAGAGAAGCACATTCTTGCGAATCTCAGGCAGCATCTCCTCGCGAGTTACTACGTCGGAGACGGCGAAGCGTCCTCCTGGTTTCAGAACCCGAAAGGCTTCCCGCAAAACACGGTCTTTATCCGTGGACAGATTGATGACGCAGTTGGAAATGATTACATCAACAGAATTGTCGGGCAGTGGAATGTGCTCGATTTCACCCTTCAAGAACTCAACGTTCTCGACTCCGGCTTTGCGCTTGTTCTCGGTGGCCAGTGCGAGCATCTCATCCGTCATGTCAAGGCCATAGGCTTTACCAGTCGGCCCGACTCGTTTGGCGGAGAGTAAGACGTCGATGCCGCCACCTGAGCCCAAATCAAGGACAACTTCACCGGCATTCAATTGCGCCAGAGCGGTGGGATTTCCGCACCCGAGGGAGGCGAGCATAGCCTCTTCTGGAATCTGTCCAGCCTGCGATGAGTCATAGAGGTTCGACGTGATCGGATCGCAGCCCAGGCCGCTGGATGCTGTTGCTCCACAGCAGGAGCTACCGCCACTCTTCACGCGCAATGCTGCTTGTCCGTACTTCTCCTTCACCACTTCCTTGATGTCTGGGCTCATGTGGTCTCCTTATTTACAGATTTGAACGATCTGCTCAGGCTTGACTGCCTTGTTGCGGGTGCAACACTCCGCGTATAGGAACTGAAGCAGTTCCTGAAGTGCTTCGGTGTTCGCGGTGTAATGCAGGAAAGTGCTCTCACGCCGTACGTGTACGAGGTCTTCCGCCTTAAGCTTGTCGAGATGGTGAGACAGGGTTGAGTTTGGAATGTCCAGTTCTTCCTGAATCTCACCGACCACAAGGCCATTGGGATGGGCGGACAGTAGCAGCTGCATGATGCGCAGTCGAGATTCTGTGCCCATCGCCGAGAACATATCTGCGTACTTGGCCACCTTCTCTATCGACTTCTTGGACTGCGCTGCGGGCATGTTTCTATAATTGCAGAAATATGGATCACGCGTCAAGTTGGGGCACCGTGACAGAATTGTGTCCGTGCTAATTTTGGCCCTTGACCCCGTAGCATAGTACGGGGTTTAAACTGTTTTCCGACAGTAAGGTGAAGAAGCTATGGAGACGGTTCGTTATTACGAACGACCGGGTTTGCTCCCATAGCTCTCACCGCATCCGCCGCAAACGCTAGCGGCTCACTTCAAACGACCCTATCGAAACTGCCCCGACCGCACGACCTGTGGATCCCGGCATTTCTGATTCGGGGCAGTCCCGATAGGGATCTATCGTTTGTCGATACCGATCCAGTGAGTTGCGACGGCAGGTCATGATCACTATGGCGAATTGCTTTCCCTCCAGTCAATGTGATCCGAGGATGGCTAGCATGCGCCACCACGACAATGTCGAGCAGCATGAGATGGAGCTGCGTGAGGTTCTCGACCTCGCTCCGCAATTAGTCGGTGTATTCGGGCTCGACAGGGAACGTCTCTATGCCAACAGGCCCTCCCTCGACTTCTTCGGGCTGAGTCTTGAGGGGTGGCAGGCCATATCCGATCCGCTCTGGTTCTTTCATCCAGATGACCGGGAGCGCATGGCGAAGGATGTTTACAGCATCACGGTAAGTGGTGTTGCGCACGAGTTCGAAGCACGGATGCGGAGACACGATGGAGAATATCGATGGTTCCTGTTCCGTGATATTCCCTTGCGCGACGAACAGGGACGGATCAAGCGCTGGTACTTGTCTGCGACTGATATTGAAGATCGTAAACAGGCAGAGAACCGGCTACGCAGTACTGCCGATGAGTTGCAGCGAGTGATGAGCTCCATCTCCGACTGCCTGTGGAGCGCCGAGGTCGACGACGAGGGAAAGTGGAACTACCAATACTACTCGCCGGCGGTGGAAAAGATCACGGGCCGGCCGGCTTCGTTCTACATGCAGGGGCCCGACGCCTGGTTCGGGATCGTTCATCTGGACGACAGAGCGCGAGTGGCCATCGCTGCCGAGCGTCTGATAAGCGGGCAAGTGGAACAAGCGGAAGGCGAGTATCGCATCATTCATACGAATGGCGATTTCCGCTGGATTCGCGACTCTGGCGTGGCGACGCGCTCAGGGACGCGCCTTCGGATCGATGGGGTCGTCAGCGCCATCACCGAGCGTAAGCGGGCTGAAGATGCGTTACTTCGCAGTGAAGGTCACCTGGCCCTCGCGCAGAGATTGACCCACACGAGTAGTTTTGCACAACCGCGAGCCCCGTCGTAATCGATAAGCGTACCGGGTTTTGGGAACGGGACTGAGATCGTGATTGATTCGAGACGGTTACTGTTTTGTGAAGGAGGGAGATCACGAATACCGCGCTGCCGATTATCATGGAGGCCGGGCGCGCCATTGATACCACACTGGACAGAGCCGCGAGTTGGAGTAGCAGCGCGGCGAACGTCAGCGGCATGAGGCTTGTGCGTTGAGATAAATGCGTGATTTGGGGCTCGGCGCTCGCCGGGGAAATTTCATGCTCACCGATTGCCAGATGATGGCGATAGATCAAGCCAGATCCAAGAGCCCCCAACACAGGGGCTGTCGAGGCAGCCCACAACGAATCACGCATGTAGAACGCAACCACCGGCGTCATCCCAGCTGCTACGCTGCAAAAACGCGGCAACCTCCGCCGGAGGACCCTGGTGCCACTCTTTTCCAGATCCTCTCGCGCGCAAACAGGCAGCCGCGTTTCCGCATGGCACGGCGTATCAAGGGAGTGCCGGATGGGACGGTCCTCGTGGGACTCTGTCAGACTCGAATGACCCGGATGTCTTTACTCGTGAACGCCGCAACTACTTCATCAGAAGCGCCTGCATCCGTAACGAGCACGTCCACGTCTTCGATGGGGCAGATCAACGATGGAGTAACCACGCCGAGTTTAGTGGAATCGGCCACTACGATTACTTGCTTGGCTTGTTTGACCATGGTCCGGAAAGTGAGAGTTTCGTCCGATTCGTTGGTGGTGGCGCCGCGGATTGCATCGAGTCCCGATACACTCAGGAAAACCTTATCCACGAACATGTCGTTCAGGATCGCGATCGAGGCAGGGCCTATCAGTGAAAAGGACCACGGCCAACGAACGTAGCCACCGGTCAAATGGACTCTTAGGCCTGGCATGTTACAAAGCTCCATGCCGATGTTGACAGCGTTGGTGACAATGGTGATGTTGCTGCGATGACGCAAACTGCGTGCTACCCAAGTGGTCGTGGTACCCGCCGTGAGACTGATGGTTTCGTTTTCAGCAATCAATTCGGCAGCGGCCAGGCCGATGTGTCGCTTCTCCTTCACAAAGCGATGTTCTCGGGTTTGAAACGCGGTGTCGTAACGAAACGGCTCGTAAAGCAATTCCTGCACCAGGGCCGCGCCACCGTGGGTTCGCCGGATTAGTCCTTTGCCCTCAAGCCGGGTCAAGTCGCGGCGGATACTTGGCGCGGACGCCCCCAAGGCAGCGATCAACTCCTCAACGGTCACCGTGCCTTTGTGCAGCAGTAGCTTGAGGATCCGATCATCACGATGCTGTTGACGAACAGACATAGGTTATGTGCTTGTTCCACAATAGGATATAGAGGCTACGAACATTTCCCCGAGACTCCCAACTGTACGCAAGAGATTACCATTCCCGACCCAACCGAGCAGACCTGAGTCATTCTGGGGTAGTCAGCACAAACCCGCCCGCCCGATTGGAAGGCGCTCACAGAAATCCACTTTATCAGCCGTCAAAGAGTCGCAACATTGATCGTTTTAAACTATATCGATCATTTTCGCCTTGACAAGCATACAGTAGCAAGGCATAGATTCGTCGTTCCATCTATTGGGGTGCGGCTCCTAGCAGCTTACGGCGCTTTCCCCGGAAAGCGGTCAAGGCCAACAGAGAGCCGCGTCATCCAGAACAGCGGAGGTGGGGTGTCTTGAGAACCAAACTGTTCCGTTATTTCATCGGATGTTCACTCGCAGCTCTGCTGTGTCTGTCGTCGGCGTCGGGGCAAACAGTTACTGGCTCGATCACGGGGCAAGTGACGGACCCGAGCGGGGCGGTCGTCGTCAACGCAACTGTCACAGCCATCAACATGGCTACCGGTTTGAAAACGGTGGCGCAAACGAATGCATCGGGGGTATACACCCTGCGATTCTTGCCCGTCGGCACCTACACGCTGACCATCGAAGCGGCCGGGTTTACGACCGAGAAGGTTTCGCCCTTTGCGCTAGAGATCGACCAGACGGCAAAGATCAACGCGAGCCTGACAATTGGCGCCACCACCACTGTCGTCGTTCAGGAGGAAATCCATCCGATCCTCGACACAACTGATTCCTCACTGGGTAACACCCTTTCCGCCAATGAGATCGCGAACATTCCCTTAAACGGAAGAAACTTCTCATCGCTCACTCTTTTTCAGCCCGGCGCCGTGGATACAGATCCCACCGGGATGACAGGAAACAATGCGATCGAGCGCAACACCTACAACAACGGCCAGGTGGCGATCAACGGCAATCGCGAGCAGGAAAATAACTACATGATCGAAGGCGCCGATGACAATGAGCCGCAGAATAACCTTATCGGCTACAACCCGGCGCCCGACGCGATCGCCGAAGTGCGGGTGATCTCAGCCAACGCTGACGCGACCTACGGAAATGCGAATGGCGGCGCCATTGTCACGATTCTGAAGTCTGGGACGAATAACTTTCACGGCTCTCTTTACGACCTCCTGCAGAACGAGAAGTTCGATGCCAATTCGTGGGGCAACAAGCACTCCACGCCGATCATTCCCAAGAACTCGTACACGCAGAACATCTTTGGGGGAACATTTGGCGGGCCGATCGTGAAGAACAAACTCTTCTTCTTCGGCGACTATGAGGGGGTTCGCCGTCACACCGGCGGAAAGGCCTCAGCGAGCCTTCTCACCCCGGCGATGCTTCAGGGTGATTTTAGTCAGCTCCTGAGCGTCAAGGGCATTCAACTGTATGACACTCAGAACAACTTTGCCCCGTACGCGAACAACCGCGTGCCGATTGCGAATCCGGTGGCAAAATACCTCGCGGCACATCCCAACCTCTATCCTGCACCCAATGCGGCACCGACGGACGGACTTATACAGAATAACTACCAAGGCGCGCAGACCTCGTTCGTCTCGAACAATCAGGAGGATTTCAAGGTCGACTGGACACCGGATGACGCGAATAAAATCAACGGGTTTTACGCTCAGGGCACCGGGAGCGACTTCACCACTGCCCTGACCCGGGTGTTCTTCCCGGCACACAATACCTATCCGACCAAGATCGTTGGTGCTAGCTGGGTCCACAATTTCTCGCCGACCATCGTTAACGAAGGCCGCTTCGGCTTTACGCGTGTACGCTGGAATAACGGTGTTCCCAGCGATCCTTCTGGAGTCTTCGGCTACACCGGCAACCAACAAGTTGGGATTCCGTTTCGCACGCAGAAGTACGTGGGCTTTTCCGGGCAGAGCATCAACAACAACAGCAGCTACATTGGCACCAACGCGAACCCCCAGGTCTTTACCGACAATACTTTCAACTACTACGATCATCTCACCTGGCAACGCGGCCGGCACTTGCTGAGCATTGGTGGACAAGCGATCCGATATCAGCAAAACTATATCAATGCAGGAAACGTCGGGTTTTTGGGGCAGTTTACTTATAGCGGCATCTACTCGGCAAATTTAAACGCGACCAATGGTCCCGGCTACGGTCCGGCAGACTTTGTCCTCGATCGCATCTCTAACACTCAACTCGCGTCCCCTACGGGCCTGGTGGGTAACCGCCAGTGGCGAATCGCCGGATATTTTCAAGACGATTTCAAGCTGACGCCGAGGCTCACTCTCAATCTGGGACTTCGTTATGAGTACGATCAACCCTGGTATGAGCAAAACAACAAGACTGCGAACGTTTTGCCCGGGGGCACGGTGGAATACGCGGGCCACGTTCCTGCAGGGGCGGTGGCCGGATCGATTGTTTGCGCCACGCGCGCGTGCTATGACGCGACCTACAACCAATGGATGCCGCGAGTCGGTTTCGCGTACCAGGCGACGAACCGATTCGTGATTCGCGGGGGATACGGTGCTACCAGCTTTTTTGAAGGCTACTCGTTCAACCAGCGTCTGACTTCGAGCCCGCCTTTTTCTCTCGCGATCAACAACAATGCCCCCGTTCCGACAAACACTTCCGGAGGCGCGCCCTTCACCGTTGAAGAGGGCTTTGGCGGGCAATTTGGCGTCAATCCCAACTACAACCTCTATTCGGTGTGGCCGCAGCATACGCAGCCAGCCTACATTCATCAGTACAACCTCACCACGGAATTTGCGTTCACCAACGAACTGTCCCTGAGCCTCGGATATCACGGCCAGAACGGTTTTCACCTCGCAGACTACCGCGATGGCAATCAACTTACTCTGGCGCAGGCGCCGGGGGTCGCAGCCATCCTCAACGGTAACGGCAGCAACTGCAACGTGTCGTTTCCTGCCGCGCTCCAGCCGCCATACTATTCGCTGGTCGGGGAATGCGGAACCATTCTGACCACCGAGTCCGAAGCCAGGATGAACTACAACTCAGGCCAGGTGACTCTACGCCAGCGAACCCATCACGGTCTGGAATATACGCTCAACTACACGTGGGCAAAGTCCTTGACCGATTCTTCCGGGAATTACGCGGTTGCCAATACCAGCTGGAACGGATCGACATTCCAGAATGGGTACGATTTGCACGCCGACTGGGGTCCATCCGCGATGGACATTCGCCACAGCATGAACTTTGTGGGCGTGTACGAGCTGCCATTTGGTCACGGCAGGACTTACGGCGGGAATGCCAATGGATTCCTTGACGCGGTACTGGGAGGATGGAAAATTGCCGCCTCCGCCATCCTATATGCGGGATTCCCCGTCACCATCCTCGGCCCGAATAATAATGGTGCAAACAACCCGTTCGGGTTTAATCGCGCCAACCAGTACCACACGATGATCATTCACAATCAATCGATCAACAACTGGTGGGGAACGGATCCATCAGCTCAGCCCTGTCTCACAGCAGGAGTGGATAATGGAATCTGCGCCTACGGCGCCGAAGGTTCGTTTATGTTTGGCAGCGCGCATAACAGTACCGAGCGCGCGCCCGGTTATCGCCAGGTGGATACCTCCTTCTTCAAAGACTTTCACGTGTGGCGCGAACATGTGGTGGGCTTCCGGGCGGACCTCTTCAATGTCTTCAACATCGCCAGCTACGGGAACCCCGACAACGGAATCACGGACAGCAGCTTCGGCCAGATCACCAGTGTTCGCTCTCCTCCGCGGCAGATACAGCTTGCCTTACACTACAGCTTCTAGCAGCGGAGCCTTCGGGCAACGTCTGTCGGGGCTTACTGACTCTCGCTCTTTGACCGCTGTCGTCGATGGGCTCCTGGCGATACGCGGGTGGCCATGGTGAAATTGTGCAGCGGGCCGCTTATAACGTGCCTCACGGAAGATGGATGCGAACGTGAGCCAACACCGCGGTCGTTTTCAGGAGCCTTTGAATCTTCGGACCGTCAACCCATGCCCAATCATTTCGTACTGGAAATTTGTGTGGAGTCAGTGGACCACGCCCTCGCGGCGGAACGCGGGGGCGCTCATCGTATTGAACTCTGCAGCGACTTGTCGTCGGGGGGAATCACTCCCAGCGCGGGCCTGATGCAGGCCGTTCGAAGCCACGTAAGCGTTCCGATCCATGTTCTGATTCGCCCGCGCGCCGGCAATTTTTGTTATTCCGATCATGAGCTTGAAACCATGCGCAACGATATCCGGGCTGCGAAGCAGTTCCGCATAGACGGCGTTGTGCTGGGGGTACTGCATGAAAACACTCGAATCGACATCGAGCGCACCAAGGCTTTGGTGGAATTGGCGCAGCCTTTGCCCGTAACGTTCCATCGGGCGTTCGATGCCTTCGGGAACCTGGAAACATCACTCGAGGAAGTTATCCAGACCGGCGCTTCACGCATTCTCACCTCCGGCGGCCAAGAGCGAGCAACGGACGGGCTCTCCACGCTGGCACGGCTGGTGCAGGGGACCAAGGGGAGAATTCTCTTGATGCCTTGCGGGGGGATCAACTCCGAAAATGTTGTGCGCATTGTGCGGACAACGTTGGCGCAAGAGTTCCATACTTCCGTGGGCACATCACAGCCCGGCTCGACCGCTGAGAGCGGTCTCTTATCTCGCGCAACGGATGGAGCTGGACCCAATCTGCGGCCCGCGCTATTCGAACAGAGGGTGGCGCAGTTGGTAACTGTGCTGGCCAGTGCTTCCCGGGATGAATACGTAAGCTGACCGCCATATGGGAGTACGGGCAAAATGATCGGTGGTTCCTTTGCTTGCATACGAGCAATGATCGTGCTGTGGGCGACCTACTCGTGCGCGCAAAACTTTACAGACGTGAAGCCGGGTCCGCAACAAGTCGCCTGGCAGGATCTGGAGATTGGAGCGATCATCCATTTCGGGCCAAGCACATTTACGGATCGGGAGTGGGGTGACGGCACGGCGGATCCATCGGTCTTCAGCCCGGCTCATGTGGACCCCGCGCAGTGGATGCGTGCGGCGAAGTCTGCAGGGATTAAATATGTGGTGTTCGTTGCTAAACATCACGATGGTTTCTGCCTGTGGCCGACTGCAAAGAGCGATTACAGCGTCAAGTCCAGCCCTTGGGAAGGCGGCCACGGAGATCTGGTGCGGGAAGTTGCGGCGGCTGCCCGCAAGGAGGGCTTGAAGTTCGGCGTGTATCTTTCGCCATGGGATCGACACGAGCCGTCATACCAGGACAGTGCCGCCTATGACCGTTACTACCTTGCCTTGTTGACTGAATTGGCTTCCGGCTATGGCGACCTGGTCGAGTTCTGGCTGGACGGTGCGGGCAGCGCCGGGCACGTGTACGACTTCGATCGCTACGTCGATAACCTCCGGGTGTATCAACCCAACACGATGGTCTTTGCGGACGCTGCCCTGCTTAAGTATGGCGACATCCGCTGGGTTGGAAACGAAGATGGCAGTGTGCCCGAAGAGAACTGGAATGTGCTGGATCTGCGCGGCTATCTGCGCTATCGTCCCGCCGAAGCAGATGCTCCGCTGCGAAAGAACCACTGGTTTTGGCATCCCAACGACGAGTCGAGCCTTCGATCCGTCAGCGAGCTGTTGGACATCTACCACAAAACCGTGGGCCACGGAGCGCAACTCATGATTGGGCTTGCCCCTGACAACCGGGGCCTGCTGCCCGACTTGGATGTGAAACGCCTCGCGCAGTTCGGTGAGGCAATTGGCTCGATATACGCGTCGGAAAGAAATCGTTCTGCCCACGCCATTAATGCTGCCGCCTATCACGCGGCGCTCGATTCAGACCCGGACACGATATGGTCGGCGCCAGAAGGATCACATAGCGCGATGATCGACTTGGTTTTCTCGAATCCCGTTAGTTTCGATCGGGCTTTGACCATGGAGTGGCTAGTCGATGGGCAGAAGATACAGCAGTACGCGATCCAGGTCATGGACGGCGCGAAATGGAAGACGGTCTATTCGGGGTCCACGATCGGGCACAAGAAGATCGACTTGTTCCCGCGGACAAGTGCGCGGCGCGTGCGGCTCAATATCCTCTCTGCTTCCGGCACGCCTCGGATCCGGGAGTTCCAGATGTTCGACGGAGCGTCAACAGGCGCGACTAGCCAAAATCGCACAATCGGCCACAGTCGGCGACGTCTGGCCCCTGCTAACTCGATCGTGCCGTCGGTTTTGGGGGTGCCAGTCAACCGACCTCTTCGCGGGACAGAGGTCGTGCAGTTCCCAATCGGCTTCCATTAATGAAATTTGGGGCACCCACTCTGGGGCACCCATAAGGAAATGAATGGGAGCGACGAGCAGGAATGGCGTGAGTTTATGCGGTTGAAGCACCACTCACATGAATTTTAAAAATCAACACCTTGGCTATTTTTCTTTGTTTCGGGACCAGGGGGTCGGAGGTTCAAATCCTCTCTCCCCGACCAAATTTCCTCAATCCCGTTATTGAATTAGCGGACTTCCCGTTTTCCAGTTCTCTACAACTTGGGTCAACTTGGGTCGGATAAGCAGATCCTCGACCTTCTGCACCGCCGCCTGAGCATCCGCGGGGATCGAATGCAGGTAAACCTCTCGGGTGATTTCTGAAGACGAGTGCCCGAGAAGTGCCTGCACCGTACCCAGAGGTGCGCCGACCGTATTCAGCAGAGTCGCGTTCGCCTGCCGCAGCCAGTGCCAAGTCACGCCAAGCTACCCAACCTTCTTGCATGTCGGCTTGAGCTGGCGATTCGCGAGATTGTGGCGCTCGAACGGTGTCCCCATACCCGTGCTAAACACCAAAGAGTCGGGATCTGCCCCAGCTGGTTTGCGAGCTGAGAAAATCTCGACCGACTTTGCCCCCAGGGGAAGCGACCGCTTGCTGCGTTGACACTTGGGCTCATCGAAGTGACCTTCGTGGACGCTCTGAGTCACACGAAGCGCACCGGACTCCAGATCAACGTCCCTCCAGCGCAATGCCAGCAGTTCGCCGATCCGTATGCCCGTGAACACGAGCAATTGAACTAGGGAAGGAGAAGGCTCAGGCAATGCCGCCAACAGTTCCCGAATTTTCTCGGGAGCAATGACAGCTTTCTCCTTCACCAACCCACCCCGCGGGAACCGAGTCTTCCGAACTGGATTCGTCGGAATCAGATCATCTGACTCGGCGGCGGCCATCACTGTCCCAAACAGAGTCCGCAAGCCCTTTCACGGTTCTCCCACAACGACGTTCCTGGGCCTTGAGTAGCTACATGTCCAACCACACCCAAGTGGAGTCCGTGAACTGCTAGTGCGGCAATCGAGGCCCATTTTCCGTCCGAAACGAATTGGGGTGTTCGAGTCCGCGATCCGACCACCTTGATGTGGAAATGCCATTTTTGTGGTTGATATCTGAGGAACCATCTCGCGCAAAAGGAGTCCCGCCACTGCCGGCGGGGCCCCTTGAATTGGACACGATTGAATTCTTGCGTTTCCGTTAGTCTCACTGCGGACCGGGGCAGCTACGCTCCGATTCACTTTGAAGTAGGTGAACGCGTCTTAAATCCGTGAAGGAACCGCTGAAGTAGCTGCTGTTCCAATAGGCTTTCTTCGCGACCTCGGCCGCCACTTTTTTCGCGTTCCCTGCCGAATTGGCGAATACGACCACCCGAGTACCCTTGTCCCACTTAGGTAGTCTCCCGTCGTCATTCGCCGCTACGGCCTCGCCGGCTTGAATGTTTACGGCACAGTGAACCGTCTTCAATTTGAATTCCTCCGGTGTCCTCGCATCTACGAAGACCGCCGTGTGATCGCCGCCCACAATGTATGCAAATCCTGCGAGATCGGTCTGCACTGTGTTACCGAGTGCGCGCCACACCGGCATTCCAAGCTGATACCGCCTTACATTCACATATCCGTTGGCAACGAGTTGCTCCGAGGTCCGCTTGCTCTTTCCGCAGAACGGACCGTTACACGTCAGAATCATCTTCGTCTCACCGTGGGGGTAGAGCTCCATGATTTTGGCCACCTCCAACTCCGGAATGTTGATCGCTCCTGGGATGTGTGCGATCGCATACTCCAGTGGAGAGCGCACGTCCAAGATCGGCTCGCTGCCGTTCACGAGGATCTGTTGAAGTTGTTCGGTACTGATCTCCGGCGTGAGCTGATTTGGTTCCTCCAGAGTCGTCTGGAAAATCGTCGGAGTCGATTGCGCTTGTGCTGAGTGGGCGAATGCG
>Ga0137360_10001099_pt1 | contig 15761 bp, 10 predicted proteins | sample Mad1_60_16metaG_FD_104924 | JGI IMG/M metagenome (GOLD analysis project Ga0137360, IMG submission 104924) | Vadose zone soil microbial communities from Angelo Coast Range Reserve, California, USA - Mad1_60_16 metaG | ecosystem: Environmental > Terrestrial > Soil > Vadose zone | place: USA... | reverse complement strand
CGGCGAAGAGCCAGACTCCTTGCAAAAATTCGACTTACCCCTTGAACGGGCCACCAGCGCGTCCCTGGACGCACTTGCCGCGTTCACGGAAGGACGCCGGCTGGCGCGCGAGAAAGGCGCCATCGAAGCGGTGCCCGCGCTCAAGAAGGCTATCGAGCTGGACCCCAAATTCGCTCTGGCCCACTCCAATCTCGCCGTCGCTTACTACAACCTCAATCAGAACGCTCTGGCCGCCGAGCATATCCGCCAGGCTTTCGAATCAGCGGATCGCCAGACCGTGCGCGACCGCTTGCACATCACCACGCTGTACTACGACCTGGCAACCGGCGACGTTCAGAAGGCCATCGCCAGCTACAAAGAGTGGGTCCGCCTCTATCCCCGCGACGACATTGCCAAGGGCAATCTCTCCTCCGAATACTTTTTGACTGGAGACTACGAGCAGGCCGCCACCCTCGCTCAACAGGCGCTCCGCCTCGATCCCGGCAGCGCTGCCTGGTACGAAAATCTCGCCACTGCTTACATCGCATTGCAGCGTCTGGAAGAAGCACAGAATATTTTGGAGCTGGCCTTTGCCCGCAAACTTGACGATCCTTCTATGCACGCGGATCTCTATGCTTTGGCCTTCTTGCGCGGTGAGCCCGCCGCTATGGAACGAGAGATGACCTGGTCCGACGGCAAACCCGGCGGTGAAGATACCCTCTTGGCTCTGCAGGCCGACACCGAAGCGTATGTGGGACATGTTCAGAAGGCGCGCTCTCTCTCCCGACGAGCCGTGGAGGTCGCCGAGAACTCTCAGCTCAGCGAACCCGCAGCCATCTGGCAGGGAATTGCCGCGTTGCGGGAGGCGGTATACGGTAACTTTGAGGAAGCTCAGAAGGGCGCGGATAGGGTTCTGGAGCTCGCACCGCAGAGTCGCGACGCTCAAATTCTGGCCATTCTGGTTTTGACCCGTTTGGGTGCCGTGCGCCGCGCCGAAACCATGCTCGACGATCTGGCTGCGGCCAACGTTTCCAATACCGTTGTGCAATCCGCCTGGTTGCCCACCATACGCGCGCAGGCCGAGATGGTCGGCCAGAAACCTGTAAAAGCCCTCGAACTGCTCGATGTGGTAAAGCCTTATGAGCGAGGGCAGCTCATCGGAAACTTGAGCTATTCGTGCATGATCCCGGTCTACCTCCGTGCCGAGGCGTATCTCGGGGCGAGTCGGGGACCGCAAGCCCTCGAGGAATTTCAAAAATTGATCGATAGCCGTGGAGTGGTAGGCAACTGCTGGTCCGGTGCGCTTGCTCACTTGGGCCAAGGCCGCGCGCGGGCCCGGTCAGGTTCGATGAACGCGGCGCGAATTTCCTACCAGGAATTCTTCTCGCTTTGGAAAGACGCAGACGCCGATGTTCCGATCCTCAAGTCTGCCCGGATCGAATTCGCCAAGCTGAAGTAAGAGCTCGTTTTGCTCCTCGTTATCCCTCAGCGCAATTCGGCTATTCGCCGGCCGCCTTGGTTTTTCCAAACTAAGGTAGCGGCGAAACCAGCCGACCGTGCGCCGGACGGAATCAATCTGGTTATCGCGCTTGGCCCAACGCGGGCCCTTCGTTCGCGTAGCAGTGTGCGTCTGCCACGCGTCCCGCTTTCGTGAGAATATCGACGACCTGTTGTGCTTGCTCCTTCGTCACGCGCCGCCCGGGCCGGACCGGAAGACCACCGACTTCGGGGGAACCCCCGCTTCGATGGCTAAACCTGCCCAATTCCGAATTCGCAGCCAGGAGGATGCCATGAGAACCCCTCGATTCGTGGAACTGCTTGGGATCTGCGTGCTGCCGCATATTACGGATACCCACAACTGGAGAGCGAAGACCCGTCGACGTTCACAGTGTAAACTGTCGGTCGCCCAGGAACTTGGTAGTGGTGGCGCGCGGTGCACTTTGATGGAAGAATAGCGTCCGGCCCAGCGGATGACGAAGGGTTGAGGAGGCCCGACTTTGCCTGGCATTCCCTTGCGAAATGGCGGTTCGGCGGCCCGCATCGCGGTAATTCCCGGCGACGGCATCGGGGCGGAGGTAACTCCGCAAGCGGTCAAGGTGCTACAGGCGGCGACTAGACCAGCGAAACGGCCCATTGAATTTGTCGAGTTCGACTGGGGCGCGGACAAATACCTGAGGGAAGGCGTATCCCTGCCACCCGGTGCGGTCGAGATGTTGCGCGATGAGTTTGACGCCATCCTCTTCGGCGCGCTTGGCGACCCGCGCGTGCCTTCCAATCAGCATGCCGCCGACATTTTGCTGGGCTTGCGCTCTAAGCTCGACCTTTACATCAACGCCAGACCTGTCGAATTGCTCCACGACCGCCTTACGCCGTTGCGCGACCGCACCGAGAAAGACATCCGCCTGGTGGTCCTCCGCGAGAACACCGAAGGCCTCTATGTGGGAGTCGGGGGCTTCTTCAAGAAAGGCACACCGGACGAAATCGCCGTTCAGGAGGACGTGAATTCTCGCAAAGGCGTCGAGCGCATCATCCGTTACGCGTTCGAATATGCCCGTCAGAATGGGCTGAAGCGCGTCTGCATGAGCGACAAATCGAACGCCATGACCTTTGCCCACGACCTCTGGCAGCGGGTTTTTAAAGAAGTCCGCCAAGAGTATGCGAATATCGAGTCACGCCACTTGTATATCGACGCCCTGGCGATGGAGATTGTCCGCGAACCCGGCCAGTTCGACGTCATCGTGACCTGCAATCTTTTCGGCGACATCATCAGCGACCTCGGCGCGCAGCTTGCCGGTGGGCTGGGCCTTGCGCCGTCAGCCAACATTCACCCCGGCAAGACTTCACTTTTCGAGCCGGTGCACGGCTCCGCGCCCAATATTGCCGGGAAGGGCATCGCCAACCCGTTGGGCTCCGTCCTCAGTTCGGCGATGATGCTGGAATTTCTTGGTTGGAGATCGGAAGCGGCGGCGCTTCGCACGGCGGTGCGGGCAGCTCTCCGCGAAAACTGCGTGACGCCCGACCTTGGTGGCAGCAAGAGGACGGCCGAGATGGGCGACTGGCTGGTGGCCAAATCTGTCGAAGCTCTCACCCAGCAGCATTAGATCTAGAGTCTGCCCCTGGCCGCTGGGCCGCGGCTCTTACCATGTCGGGCCCGCTGCAATTTCAAATCTCAACTTAAAGTAATACTTGAACCATACGACAGGCGCGTCTTTCTAACGGCGCCGGGCCAACGTGGTCAAGAGCATCCCTAACAGGAACCCTCCAATGTGCGCCCACCAGGCCACCCCTCCCGAAGGGCCGCCTCCCAGCGCATTGATCCCTGATACAAACTGCATGACATACCACAACCCAAGAAAGATCACGGCGGGTACGGGCAAAGGGAAGATAAAGACCAGGGTAAGAATTCGCGCCCGGGGATGGAGCAACATGTAAGCGCCCATCACTCCGGATATGGCACCGCTGGCACCCACTGCCGGGATGCTGGAGTGCAGATTGAATAGCACGTGCAGAAGACCCGCTCCGACCCCGCAGACGAGATAGAAGAACAGATATGCTATGTGCCCGAAAAAGTCTTCCACGTTATCGCCGAAGATCCAGAGAAAGAGCATGTTTCCGGCGATGTGCAGGAAGCCGTAGTGAAGAAACATGCTGGTCACCAGCGGCGCGAAGGAGACTTCAAAGCTGGCGTGTCCCGACAGGAAAGCAGGAAAACGAGCGGGAACCGTGGAGTACGACAAGAGCAGGGCTTCATAGGCCCGGCGCGGGAGGGTGGCCTCGAGGCCGAGCTCGTAAATAAACACCGTGATGTTGGCGAGGATTAGCGTGACATTGACAAAGGGATAAGTGCGCGATGGGTTGAGGTCCTTGAGCGGGATGAACATGGGTAGAGGCCCGCAGCAGAGTAGCGAAACGCGCGGAAAATGGAAAGGGCGGGGGAATGGTTTACTGCGTCCGATAATGTAGGTGTGCTGGGTACGCTAGTTAACAGAATAAATTCTTCTCCGTAATTGCCTTCGTCCACGGTCTTTATCTCGCCCCGCGCAGAAGGAGCCGTTCGCTTCGAAGGGAATCCTATCCCCTTCGACCGTGCTCGGCGGCATGGTATTCTCTGAAATTCTCCACGCCAATATTGCACGAGGATGTGCGCGTGTGGTAATTACAATACTTCTGCGTGTGCGCGCGTTTCGGACGGAGTACGGTAGTTTGTCCGGCGCAGCGTCGGCGCGCCGACTGCTCATGCCTGCGCGGGAAACGGAAGCCATCATCCTGAGGACATTTCCCCTGGGCGAAGCGGATCGCCTAGTGAGCTTTTTTGGACGTTCGTCGGGGCGGGTGCGCGGCGTGGCTGCCGGCGCCCGGCGTTTAAAGAACCGCTACGGATCGACGCTCGAGGTTCTCTCTCACGTCCAGATTTGGTACGTTGAGAAAGAAACCCGCGATCTGGTGCGCATCGAACAAGCCGAATTGCTCGAGTCCTTTCACAAGGCTCAGAGCGATTACGGTCTGAGCACCGGGCTCGCCGTGATCAGCGAGATCTCGGAGCTTATTCTGCCGGAGCATGAAGTCTCCGAGCCCATGTTCCGTCTGATTCTGCTGGCCGCCCGCGAGGTCGAGCGCACCGCAGATTGGCATTTGCCATTGAGCTACTTCGCCTTTTGGACCGTGCGGCTGGGCGGTTGGCTGCCGCGCTTTGACCGCTGCGTTGCTTGCGGCACGCCGTTCGACTCGAAGCCGGCCTTTTACGACGCACATCAGTCCGGCCTGTTTTGTGAGAAGTGCCGGCGTGCCGGAATGAAGCCGCTGGACGCCGAGGCGCGGGGGCTTGCCGAGCGTTTCGCCGGCGAGCGACTCGATCGGATGACGTTTGAGAAGTGCATAGAAACCGGCGCTGGGGAACTGCGCGAAGCTGGTTTGAGCTGGATCGAGCATCACCTCGAGCGGCGGTTGAGGACGCGGGAACTTTTGGAGACCACTTGAAAGCTAAAGTAAAACTTGAGAAAAAAACGAAGGGCCTTACTTTCCAAGATCTGATTTTGCAGCTCTCGCAGTTTTGGGTGAAGCAAGGCTGTGTACTTCAACAGCCGTATGACATGGAAATGGGCGCGGGCACGATGCACCCGGAAACTTTCCTGCGCGTGCTCGGCCCGCATGCCTATCGCGTCGGATATGTGCAACCCAGTCGTCGGCCCGCCGACGGCCGTTACGGCGAGAACCCCAATCGTCTTTACAAGCATTCCCAATTTCAAGTCATCCTCAAGCCCTCTCCGGTCGATGTCCAGGACATCTATCTGCAGAGTCTGGGGGCCATCGGCATCAACCTCCAGGAACACGACATTCGTTTTGAAGAAGACAATTGGGAATCCCCGACCCTCGGCGCGTGGGGCATCGGCTGGCAAGTGCTGCTCGACGGTCTCGAGATTACGCAGTTCACCTACTTCCAACAGAGCGGCGGCATCGACCTCGACCCCATCTCGGTCGAGCTCACCTACGGACTCGAGCGCATTGGCGCGTTTCTCCAAGGCACGGAGAGCGTCTACGATCTCCGCTGGTCCGCGGACGTGACTTACGGCCAGATTCGACTCTTGGAGGAGCAGCAATTCTCCGCATACAGCTTTGATCGCAGTGATGCGTCTGCCATTCGCTCCGAATTCGAATTACACGAGAAACAGGCCAAGGAACTCCTCGATGGCTTCCAAGGATCGGAAGGGAAGGACCGCGTCCGTTACCCGCTGCTTGCTGCTTACGACCATTGCCTCAAGTGTTCGCATCTGTTCAATCTGCTGGATGCGCGCGGGGTGATCTCCACGACCGAGCGTGCCGCCCTGATGGCCCGCGTGCGCACACTCGCCTGCCGCACCGCCGCGGCCTACCTTGTACAGATGGGCGGCTCCGCGCCGCAGCGCGAGGTGCGGGCATGACGGCAGCTCCCGTAGAGAAACGCGTCGAACTCCTCTTCGAAGTCGGCTGCGAAGAAATCCCCGCCGGGATGCTTCCGAAGGCCGAACAGGAGCTGCGCACCAACATCGAAAAACTCCTCATCGCCGAGAATCTATTTGACGGCGTATCGGTCGAAACCTTCGGCGCGCCCCGTCGTCTGGTCGCCTGGGTTCAAGGACTGCGCGCCAAGCAGCCCGATGTGGAGGTCGAAGTCACCGGTCCGCCGAAATCTGTTGCTTACGATTCTGTCGGCGCGCCGACACGTGCCGCCCAAAGCTTCGCCGAGAAGCAACGTGTCCACGTCAGCGATCTTTATCTGGTCGAGACGGCCAAGGGCGAATACCTCGCCGCCAAACAGGCGAAGCTCGGAAGAACCGCCGAACAAATCCTGGTCACCGTTCTGCCCCGCGCTGTGCATGACCTTGCCTGGCCGCGCTCCATGACCTGGACCGGCCTGGACGGTGCACGGTTCATTCGGCCCATCCGCTGGATCGTCGCCGTACTCGATGGCCGACCACTGAAACTCTCTGTCGCCGGCATCGCTGCAGGCCGCACCACGCGCGGCCACCGCTTCCTCGGCGCGAGCGCCATTCCCGTCAGCAACTTCCCGGACTACGAAAAAAGACTCCAGCAGAATGGCGTGGTCATTCGTCCCGCCCGACGCCAGGAGAAAATCGCCACGGAACTGGAAGCCCATGCCAAACGGGGAGGGTACCGCGTCCACGAAGACACCCCGCTTCGAAAGCTGGTGGCCTATCTCAACGAATATCCCAGCGTCATCCAGGGCGATTTCGATCCCGCCTTTCTGAGCCTCCCGGACGAAATCTTGGTCACCGTCATGCGCGACCACCAGAAGTATTTCGCCGTGGAAAAGAAGAACGGCGAGCTAGCTCCGCACTTTCTGGCCGTCATCAATGTCGATAAGGACTCCAAAGGGTTGATCCGCGCCGGCCACGAGCGCGTGCTTCGCGCGCGCTTCGCCGACGCACAGTTTTTCTGGCAGTCGGATCAGAAATGTCGGCTGGCCGACTATTTGCCCAAACTGGAACGTGTCACCTACGAATCGCGGCTCGGCAGCTATCGCGACAAAGTCGAACGCATCCGCGGCCTCGCCTGCTGGTTCACCGAGCAGTGGTTCAACCTGGGGATGCTCCACGCGCACGTCGCGGAAGCCGACCGCGCCGCGGAGCTCGCCAAGTGCGACCTGGCCACCGAAATGGTTCGCGAGTTCACCGAGCTCCAAGGAATCGTCGGCGGTCTGTACGCGCGTGCCCAGGGCGAATCCGATGAAATCGCCGACGCTGTTTACGATCACTACCGCCCCGTAGGGCTGGAAGATCCTATCCCCCGGAATCTGACCGGCTGCGCGGTCGCGCTCGCGGACAAACTCGATTCCGTCGTGGGTTGTTTTGCCGTGGGCATCGTGCCCACCGGCTCGAGCGATCCCTATGCCTTGCGCCGCGCCGCGCTGGGAATCGTCAAGATCATTCTGGAGAAGAAGTTGCCGACCTCGCTCTCGCTGGCCATCGACGCCGCCGCAAAAGCGCTGCTCACGCACAAGCCCAAGCGCGGCGTGACCCCGGACCAGGAGACCCAGATTCTCGACTTCATTCTCGACCGCGCCAAGTTCGTCTTTCGAGAACGGGATGGTTTCGCTTACGAGGAAGTCAGCGCCGTATTTCGTGTCGGCGCCGACGATTTGGTGGACGCCCAGAAGCGCCTGGCCGCGCTGAAGGCCATTCGCAAGTCAAAAAACTTCGAGCCACTGGCAGTCTCTTTCAAGCGCATCCGCAATATTCTTGAAAAGGCCAATATAGCTTCCGGCGACGCCCGGCAGGTGAATCCGGAGCTGCTGGAGAACGGGGCGGAGCGCGCGCTCTACTCCGCAGTACGCGAAGCCGCCGCAAGAGTGCAGACCCACAAGCGCGCTGGTAAGTATCAGGATGCATTGGAGACCATTGCCGGTCTTCGAAAGGTCGTCGATCGATTTTTCGACGGCGTCATGGTCATGGCGGAAAACGAAGCCGTTCGCAGCAACCGTCTGGCATTGCTCGCGGAACTACTCCGCGAGTTCACCACGGTCGCTGATTTTTCTGAAATTGGCGGCGACGAGAGACGCTAGTGACCTCAAGTATTACTTGAGGTGTTTTGCAGTCGGCGTGCCGACAATCTTCTCCGGCCGCTGCTCGGGAACGGTGACAGCAGCAGCTCCATAACTCTAGAAAAAGGACAAGCGAGGCGCACAGTGAGCAAATGGATATATTCCTTCGGTGCTGGCAAAGCGGAAGGGGACGGAACGTGGCGCGATCTCCTCGGCGGCAAAGGCGCCGGTCTCGCCGAGATGACCAAGATCGGCTTGCCGGTGCCTGCCGGATTCACCATCTCCACGGAGGCGTGTGATTACTTTTACAAGAACGGCAAAAAGTATCCTAAGGAGCTGAAGAAGGAGGTCACCGATCACGTCAGAAAGCTCGAGCGCACCACCAAGAGGAAACTTGGCGACCCGCAGAACCCACTGCTCGTCAGCGTGCGCTCTGGCTCAGCCCGTTCCATGCCGGGGATGATGGAGACCATTCTCAATCTCGGCCTCAACGACCGCTCCGTCAAGGGTCTCGCCTCCGTCACCAGGAACGAGCGATTCGCCTATGACGCCTACCGGCGCTTTGTGCAGATGTATTCGACCGTGGTCATGGGTATGCCGAAGGAGGATCTCGAACAGCGCCTTCGCGTCATGAAAGACCGGCTCGGCGTGAAGGAAGACACCGCCGTGCCCGCCAGCGGCTGGAAAGAATTGGTGACGGAATACAAAGCCTATTTCCGCAAGGAATCAGGGACGGAGTTCCCAGACGACCCCATCGACCAGCTCTGGGGAGCGATCGGCGCGGTGTTCGGGTCTTGGATGGCGGAAAAGGCGGTCACCTATCGGCGCGTAGAGAAAATCACTGGCCTCCTCGGCACCGCCGTCAATGTGGTACAGATGGTTTTCGGGAATACCGGCGACACTTCCGGCACGGGAGTCTGTTTCACTCGCGACCCCAGTTCCGGCGAAAAAATCTTCTACGGCGACTACCTCGTGAACGCCCAGGGAGAAGACGTCGTGGCCGGCATTCGAACACCCATGCCCCTGCGCGAAATGCAAAAGACCATGCCCAAGGTTTACGCGCAGCTCCAGAGGGTTCGAGTAAAACTTGAGAAGCACTATCGCGACATGCAGGACATGGAGTTCACCGTGGAAGACGGCACGCTCTACATGCTCCAGACGCGCACCGGCAAGCGCACCCCCGCTGCCGCGTTTCGCATAGCCGTGGACATGACCAAGGAAAAACTCATCCGTAAGGAAGAAGCCATTCTGCGCATCAAGCCGGAAGATATCGAGCGGCTCTTCTATCCCGTGATCGACTCGACCGTCGACAAGAAATCACTGTCCACGAAAATCTTGGCCACCGGCATCAATGCCGTTCCCGGCGCAGCCGTTGGGAAAGTCGTCTTCTCCGCCCAGAAAGCGGAACTGTGGGCTGAGCGCGGCGAAAAGGTCATCCTGGTCCGTCGCGAAACCAGCCCCGAGGATGTCGGCGGCATGGCCGTGGCACAGGGCATTCTGACCGCTACCGGTGGCAAGACCAGTCACGCCGCCGTGGTCGCCCGCGGCTGGGGCAAATGTTGCGTAGTCGGCGCCGAAAAACTGGACATCGACTACCAGGCACTCTCGATGGCCAGTAACGGCAAGGTCGTGAAGGAAGGGGATTGGATCACCCTCGACGGCAGCGAAGGCGTGGTCTACACCGCAGCGATGCCTCTGGTCGTTCCCCAGCTTCCTAAATCCTACGAAACGCTCATGAAGTGGGCCGACGAGACGCGTCGCCTCAAGGTGCGCACGAACGTGGATACCCCGCAGGACGCCCGCAAAGCCATAGAGTTTGGGGCTGAGGGCATTGGGCTCTGCCGCACGGAGCACATGTTCTTTACCGATTTCGAACAGCCGGAACGAAGCCACGAACGGCAGCGCGCCATCCAGGAAATGATCTTGGCCGACAACAAAGAAGCTCGCGTCAAGGCCCTGGACAAATTGCTGCCGTTCCAGCGCCGCGATTTCGTCGGTATCTTCAAGGCCATGGACGGCTTCCCGGTCACCATTCGCTTGATCGACCCGCCGCTGCACGAGTTCGTCCCGCACGAGCGCGGGAAGCAGGAAGAGCTGGCGCGTGAACTAAACATCGATGTCCAAACCGTGGTCCGCCGCGTCGAGCAGTTGCACGAAGCTAACCCCATGCTCGGCCATCGCGGTTGCCGTCTGGCCATCACCTATCCCGAAATACTGGAGATGCAAGTGCGCGCCATCATCGAAGCGGCCCTGGAATGCCAGAAAGGCGGAGTTCGAGTTTTACCGGAGATCATGCATCCGCTCACTCTGGACCGCAAGGAACTCTCCATCCTCGAGCAAGCGACGCGGCGCGTCGCTGAGGACCTGATCGCGAAGTCCGGTGCAAAACTCAATTACCTCGTCGGAACCATGATTGAGTTGCCCCGCGCTGCCTTGCTGGCGGCAGAAATCGCCGAAGTGGCGGACTTCTTCTCTTTTGGGACCAATGACCTCACCCAAACCACCATGGGTCTTTCCCGTGATGACGCCGGCCGCTTCCTACCCGATTACGTGGACGAAAAGAAGGCCGCGGTATTCACCGCCGACCCTTTCCAGTCGCTCGATACCAAAGGCGTAGGCATGCTGATGCGCTGGGGCATCGAGCAGGGGCGCAAGACACGCCCCAAGCTAAAGATCGGCATCTGCGGCGAACATGGAGGCGATGCGGACAGTGTGAAGTTTTGCCACCAGGTCGGCATGGATTACGTCAGCGCTTCACCGTTCCGTGTGCCCATCTCTCGTTTGGCGGCAGCTCAAGTAGTGGTTGAGGAAAAGCGAGCGAAGAAAACGAGGAGTAGTCGGCCGGGAAATTGATCTAAAGCATTACTTGAAGTCCGATACGGGCAGACATTTCCAGGAGTTCTGTTCGGCGCAACTTTATTTCTACGTGGGCATTTTAAAGAAAGAGTACAGCCCCAGGAAAAAGAAAATAATATCCGGTGACCAGCCGGCTAGAAACGGCGGAAGCTGACCAACTCCGCCCATGGCTTCCAGCAGTTTGGCCACCGACCAATAAACGATTCCAAATCCTATTCCGAGTGCCACACCTCCCACCGCACCACGCGTCCCCACTAGAAAGGCAAACGGGATTGCCAGGAGCATGCTTACAGGGGCGAGCAGCGGGAAGGCGATTTTTTCGTGCCATTGCACCGTCAGAGTCGAGACGTCAAAGCCCGCATGCTGCAGCCCATCAATATAGCTCCGCAGGTCTCGCCAACTCATCTCGAACGCCTGTCGGACCTCGCGGTTGAAGTAACTGGGTGGCTCGGTGAGCTCTGGCAGTGAAGTGATAGGCGGCAGCCGCTCGTACCGGATAATCGTGCCATCCGCAAAATCACGCAACCAGCTCCCTTCGAGAATCCACACATTTTGCGTCTCCGACCAGCGCGCGCGCGACGCAAAGATGCGGCGGCGCACCTGAAAAGTTGCCGGATCGATTTCGAGCACGGTGAGCCCGCCAAAAAGACGTTGCGTGGGGTCGAAGAGATCGTAATTGTAGATTTTTGAATTTTCACCGAAGATCCAGCGTTGCGGGTGGGTGTAGGTCTGCGGCGGACGTCCTTTGATAAGGTTATGGAGCGCGTCCTGTCGTTGATTCGCGTAGGGCAAATAGGTGTCGTCGAGCACCACCATGGTTCCGGCCAGGGCCAATCCCGCAAGCAGCAACGGTACCGCCAGACGGTACAAACTGATGCCACTGGCCTTGATCGCCACGATTTCATTGTTTTTGCTCATGATTCCCAGCGTCACCAGGACGGCCACCAGCGCCCCCAACGGTGCCAATTGGTAGAGCAGATAGGGAGCAAGGTAGCGGAAATAATCCACCACGATCAGAAAGGGAACTCGGTGGCGCGCAATGTCGTCGAGTACCTCGAAGAAAGTGAAGGTCTCAAAAAGAAATACGAACGCCCCCATCAGCAGCGCAAAGTAATAAAAGAAACGCCTCAAAACGTAGATGTCTAACAATTGTGGGAAACTACCGCTGGACCGCGCCATGATTTCTTGTGACAGACGCTCTCCGTTCGCCCCGTTTGCCGTGGCGGCTCTGGCGCGCGCTTGCGCCCGCCGGCGGCGCAACAGGCGTCTTCTGGATTGCAAATAGATGATCGGCCGGAGCCACCGGTTTTCGCCCCGGAATTGCTCCATGCGGGGCAACAGCCGCAGCCCCAAGGCGAAAACAACGGCGTTGGCGATCCAGATTCCCGCGGCCGGCGTCAGCGTACCTTGCCGCGCCAGTCCCGCCCCCATGACAGACATCAAGTAATAAGAAGAAATGAGGACTACCGCCAGTAACGCCCCGGCCGCCCGACCGCCGCGCCGCGGCTGCGCGCCCAGCGGAACGGCGATCAACGCAAAAGCAAAGCAGGCAATCGGGAACGCAAAGCGGCGGTGAAGTTCCACGCGGGCCTCGCGCCAACCGGGGCCGTTGTCATTCAAAAGTTCGCGAATCGAGCGCTCCGGATTGTTGAGTTGCCGCCGTTGGGCAACCGCCAGCCCACTGAACTCGATGGGCAGGTCGCTCTGGCCGAACGCCGTGACAGAGTAGTGGTCGGCATCTTCGCGCGAGAATTCGTGAGTTGTGCCGCCGCGCAGATGGAGTTCTACCTTGCCTTGTTTCGGTTCGGCAATGACAATCGCGTTCTCCGCCAGCGTCAGGCTTGAGCCGCCCTCTCCGCCAGTCTCCGCCAGAAACACGCCGTGCCATTGGGTTCCGCTGGCCGACACATCGTTGACGTACAGCACCAGCCTCGGGAAGCGTTCGTCGAACACGCGCGGTTGTAACTGAAAGGAAACCTGCGAAGTGATCAGATCGGCCTGCTGCGAACGAAACGTCCGCAGCGCCAGCGGTCCGAGCCAGGCCGTCATTGCCAGCGTCACTACCGCGCCGGTGAGCGCCAGCACACCAACCGGAAGCAAAATCCGGCGCCGGCCAATGCCCAGCGCCGTTAGCGCGATGATCTCACTATCCGCCGACATGCGCCCGAGCCCCAGCAGCACACCGATCAGCGTGGCCATCGGCACGGTAAAGACAAACACGGCAGGAAATATGCACAGAAAAAGCTTCAGAACCTGTGCGCCTGAACCGCTGTGGCGCACAAAGAGCTCCATCAAGCGCACCAGTTGTGGCACGAAAAAGACAAAGGTGAAGACGACAAGTCCGAGGAATGCGTGGCGGAAAACTTCGCGGACGATATACCGGTCCAGGATGCGCATGACGCGAACGGTGAGTGTAACACGGTCGCGACGGCGTTCGGCTTGTCGCCCCCCTCCGCCCTCTTCTACCGTCTGATGAAAACGCCAAAACTGCTATTCTGAGGACACGCGATGAGCATGCTCAAGATCAGCTGTTTTACTCAGTTGTCTAAGGGCGTTCGACCAGCGGCCAAAATCGCCAATTCCTCAGCACGCTGCTAGAGTTCCGCAAGTGTCTCCTTTAGACTCGTGCACCTTGCTGCGCACGAAGCGCGGACTCTCCAGGTAAGCTCAACGCTCCACGATCTGCCGGTCGGCAATCCTCCAGATTACAATTCCAGAAAATTCCAACCGCAGCTTCGATGCTCGATCGGTGCCTGTCCAATGGTTGCGCACCACACTTGTCGTCCTCGGCGATCAGGTCTTCGATGCTCACTTGTTTGAGCGCCGCCCCGACGTACTGTATGGCCCCCGCAGGGCCCGTCGGCAGTCCGGGTGGCACGTCGGCCCCGTGATCCACAAAGCCGGCAGTGAAATGCACTTCACCGACTCGCAGGTTGTTGCGGTTCGCGAATTCCTCAAAATGATTGCGGATGAACTCCTTCATCTCCCCGTGAGTCATGCCGGTCTTGGGACTCCTACCTTCCAATTGTTCCGCTGATGTGCTCATCCGGCGTCTCCCTCCTCAAGCGGACGCCGCTTGATCCCGAAATTCCCGGACATTAGCCGTCAGATATTGATCAAGGGTCACGGGCTCGCGTTCGATCAAGGCCTTTAGCAAGCCATCGGTCTTCGCACCTCCACCCTGCTTGTAATACTGCTGCAGTTCCAGAAGCGCCGTCACCTGCCACTCCGGCATACCCAGGCCAAGCATCGCCTCGCGCTGCGCAGACTCGGGAATGTCCACGTAATTCACCGTACGCCCCGCAACTCTGGAAATTCGCTTCGCCAGCTCTTGGTTCGATATCGCCTCCGGCCCATGCAGCTCATAGGTCTTCCCGGAGTGCGCGCCTCCCTGAAGCGCTTTGACGGCGACAACGGCAATGTCACCAACGTCCAGATAGCTGACTTTCGCGTCTCCCATGGCCGCATAAAACGTGCCCTGTGCCCGAATGCTGGGGGCGTTGTAGGCCACGATGTTCTGCAGAAATCCATTTGGTCGCAGGATCGTGCAGCTGATTGCTGTGGCCTTGAGCTTGTCCTCTACCTTGCGGTGCCAGCTCGGAAATGACTTCGGATAATCTCCTGCTCCGAGCGCCGAATTAAGCACCACGTGCTGCACCCCGGATTCCTTACACCCATCCACTACATTGCTCTCCAACTCGACGAGTTGAGGAATCGGAGAACACACTACAAACACGGAAGTCACTCCGTCCAGAGCCTTGCTGAGACTCTGCTTGTCCGCATAGTCCGCCAGCCTGGCCTCGCATCCCGACGGAGCCTTAGCGGCCTCCTCCTTTGACCTGTACATGGCGCGGACTTTGGACGCCTTCCGGATCGCTTCCTGCAATACCGCTTTGCCCAAACTGCCGCTGGCACCAGTAATAAGAATCATTTTCATGCTCCCATTCTGTGTAGCCCGCGGGGGCCGGCCGAATTCAGGCTGACTCCTGCGAGCCGCATACATCAAGGGCATGGTATAACAGCCCTGTAGTGCGGTGAAGTAGGCACAAATTTGTAACCTCGGGGCCCTCGGATGAGGGTTCACCACGGCTGTCCGGTTCAAGCGACCATCCACGTCCTGAGCGGCAAGTGGAAAGTCCAGGCGGCGTGGCGCCTTTCCTTTGGTCCGCTGCGTTTCGCCGAACTCCGCAATCTTCTCCGCGGCGTGAGCGAAAAAGTTCTCGCCCCGCAGCTTCGTGGATTCGAAAGGATGGTGTCATCCGCCGCACCGTAGTGCGCTCCTCGCCGCCCAAGGTCACCTACTCCCTCAGCCTTTCCGGCCAAACATTGATCCCGCTCCTCGAAGACCTATGCGACTGGGGCTGCAAACAATTTGGCATCACCCCGAATCTACCCCACCAGCCCTACCCCGCAAGAACGTCGTAAACGCCGGCTTGGCGCCCAGCCATTCCTTCCGGGCGTTTCCTACCATGCATCGTGGGATGGCAAACTCTCCCTAAACTAGGAGTAAATTCCATGCAAATAACTTCTCAAGCGTGTGGCAAGAGCATCCGAACCAATTGCCGGTTCATGGCCCGAGTTTGCGCAAATTGTGCCCGGACCGGAATTCGAAGCAACTTAGTGGGTCGGGGAGCGTCGAACCAAACTACAGAAGAATGCGTACATAGACTTGAAAGAGGGCCGTGAACGGGTCAAATGACCCGCAGTACCAAGAGCGGGGCGTATAGGCCCCGAGGTGGGGACAACTATGGGAACGCTGGGGCAAGATATCCGGTACGCGCTGATGAACCTTCGGAAGGCGCCGGGATTTGCGGTGGTGGCGATCATTACACTGGCGCTGGGAATTGGTGCTTCAACGGCGATTTTCAGCGTGATTGACAATATCCTG
>Ga0137360_10001094_pt1 | contig 15821 bp, 15 predicted proteins | sample Mad1_60_16metaG_FD_104924 | JGI IMG/M metagenome (GOLD analysis project Ga0137360, IMG submission 104924) | Vadose zone soil microbial communities from Angelo Coast Range Reserve, California, USA - Mad1_60_16 metaG | ecosystem: Environmental > Terrestrial > Soil > Vadose zone | place: USA... | reverse complement strand
CCGCAATGAGGAGTCTCCTCTTCATGTGCCGCTCTCGAATGTCGCGCTGGCGGCACGCACGGAAGGCGCGCTGTTCGCGGCACGCGCCCCGCCGGAAATGACACCAATCTTCTCAACCGTCGTCATGATTCCCTGTTGCTCTTTGTGATTCGCTAAAGATTGTACCTGAAACCCTGGCAACGCCGTGGGCGCGGCTGAGGGCTTTGCATTTCTGCTAGAATCGCGAAGCGTTCGAATCAAACTCTTGCAAGGAATCGCGGAGGATTTTTCATGAAGTCTCTCAATTCCCTTCAGCCGCTGGGATTGCTTGTCCTTCGCGTCGTTCTCGGCCTGATTTTCTTCTCCCATGGTTATCCGAAGCTGGCCTACTCCGCCGCGGGAATGCAGGGCTTCTTTGTGCAACACGGTTTGCCGGGATACTTCGTTTACATTTCTGGGGTCTTGGAGGTCTTCGGCGCCATTCTTTTGGTCTTAGGGTTGTTCACGCGGGCGGCCGCGCTGCTCCTGGCCATTGAGATGGGCGTGGCAATCTGGAAGGTCCACAGCACCGGCAGCTACCTGGCGGTGCACAATTACGAGTTCCCCCTCGCGATGCTGGCGGGAAGCTTCACGCTCGCCACCGTCGGCGCGGGACTATTGTCTCTCGACCACCTACTATTCGAGGGCGGAGGCAAGCTGCGGCCCCCAAAATACGTCTAGCTGATGTTATCCCGTCAACTGTAGCGGTGGTTTCCGGTATAGTTTTGCGTCACGTTTTCCATTTCCTGTCTTTCTCGATACTCTCTCGAACGCGGAACGCGGTGATCTTGCGGATCAGAGGGTCGCACGATTAATCGAACGTTAGCGGCGAGAAGGACACATAGACATTTTTTCCCTGGCGAGCCATTTTTTCGAAGTGGCAACATGGAGGTAACCAAGACCCGAGGAATCCACCCAAGGAGAATGCTGATGGCGCTTCTCGATTCTATTGTGGGCGCGTGCTTTCGAGATGAAAAAGCCGGCCGTGTGGTCGTATTCTGCGGCGATCGTCGCACTCGTGGATATGTTGTAAGGTCTGAGTCTGAAGAGCTAAAAATAAGATCCTTTCTAAAGATGTTTTATTTTGCTCACTTTTCTATCCTCTTGCTGGGTTATTTCCTGGCATCGGAGTGGTCGAGGGGGATCTACCATGCATTAGGGAAGCCAGAGGAGCATTTATTTAGAGCTATGTGCATTTCTTTGGCCGTATATTCTCTCGTTGTCGGGCTCCCCTATTTCCTGCTTTGGAGGTCCTATAAGAAGGCGTTCGTGAGTTTCGTTTTACCCGAAGATGAAGTTTTGGTATCGGGGAGGCGTGCCGGGCGGCAACGAATTTTTATTTTTATTGCTTCTGGGCTGATCCTCTTGGGTTTGGCTACGTTATTGGCATTTGCTGTTAGGCATAAGCCATGATGTCGCTCTGCGCGAACAATATCGTCCCGATTGGAAAACATCGGTGCGCGAGCGAGTGTGACCGTCTACGCCCTTCTCGCAGCGCTTATCGCACAAGTGAAATCGTTGGCCTCGGCGAATATCCAGTAACACAACCATATGGTTAACCCAAGCTGTATCGGTGAGCACTCTCGGCTTGTTTCGGGAGTTATCCAGGAAATCGATCACCAGTGGCAGTACAATTCCCTCATGTTCACCCTCAGAGCGCTCCTTGCGACTCTCCTTCTGCCGGGGTTTGCCGCGGCGCAACAGCACGTCTCCTTTCCGACTCAGGACGGAGGCGTCGTCTACGCGGATATCTACGGGAAGGGCGAGCGCGGCGTGGTGCTGGCGCATGGAGGCCGCTTCAACAAGGAGAGCTGGGAGAAGCAAGCGCAGGCGCTCGTTAAGGCCGGATTTCGCGCCCTGGCCATCGACTTCCGGGGGCGCGGCCAGTCGCGCGGACCCGAATCGAAGCCCGCTGACGAAGGCGTCGAGTACGACGTATTGGCTGCAGTACGCTACCTCCACAAGGCCGGTGCGAAAACCGTATCCGTTATCGGGGCGAGCTTTGGAGGCGCGGCGGCCGCCGATGCCTCTATTGAAGCTGAGCCGGGCGAAATTGATCGGCTGGTTTTGCTGGCGGCCTGGACCGACCGGCCGCCAGAGAAGATCAAGGGCCGCAAACTGTTCATCGTGGCCCGGGACGATGCAAACGATGACGGACCGCGGCTGCCTAAGATTCGTGAGAATTACGAGAGAGCTATGGGGCCGAAAGAGTTGGTTATCCTCGATGGCTCCGCGCATGCGCAGTTCCTCTTCGCAACAGACCAGGGCGAGCGCCTTATGCGCGAGATCTTGCGATTCCTTTCACAGCCTTAAGCCATCCAATCGAATGGGCAAAAATGCGCGCTTCTTGGATCTCGGGTAATCCCGACCATACGGTCAAGTGAAAGTGTGTTGGAAGACGCTATGGCATTTTTCATGCCCAACGGCTGCACCCCTGGCTGAGGCATAGACTTGAATTGGAGCTTCTTGTAGCATTGCCCGCATGAAAAAAGTGAAATCCGGCAATCACCGTTCGGCTGCGAAAGGCGGCGCCGCTCCGAAAAACGTTGATGAATATCTTGCTGGCGTCCCGGAACCCGCCCGCAGCACCTTGAATAAGATGCGCGTGGCGATTCGGTCCACTGTGCCACCGGAGGCTACCGAGACCATCAGCTATGGGATGCCTGCGTTCAAGCACAAAGGAGTGCTGGTGTGGTTCGCCGCGTTTTCGAACCATTGCAGTTTGTTCCCCACGGCGTCCGTGATCGAGGCGTTCAAGAACGAACTTAAGGGCTTCTCCACATCCAAAGGCACTATCCACTTCCCCACGGACAAGCCACTGCCGACTGCGCTTGTTAAGAAACTGGTGAAGGCACGGGTGGCGCAGAACGAAAGCAAGAAACGGCGCTGACCGGGTTGCCCCGAGACTTGTTCACGAGCTCGAAGACGGCCGACTGGCCCCCATGACCATCGAAATGGACTCAAGTCTGGTTCGCGCACTTACCGGAAATATTCTGTAACCCGGCCTGGCAGGGAATTGAATGCAAACTGGCTCCGGAAGGACGCATTTTCTGTCGCCCGCGTGAACACCAGTTTTTCGCTAGCTATGCAATATCAACTTGCCCTACACTGGTTTCAACTCCGCCAGGGCTCCAAGAAACCTCGGTCAAAACACGCGGTCAAAGAGGAACGATGGCCACAGCCGTAGCGCATCCAAGCAATCCCACGAAGCCCTCCATTGGCCTGCCAGGCCGCCGTTACGACCATCTATTTTTCTCGGCCATGGCCCTGCTTATCCTGGCAACCGTTTTCGTGGGGTTTGCGCGCACCTACTATCTCGCCGGAGTGTTCCACGCGCCGCTGCCCAGCCTGATCATTCACCTGCACGGGGCGGCATTCTCCTGCTGGATCCTCTTGCTCGTCACGCAGACCTCCCTGGTCTCCACCGGCCACGTGGACATCCATCGGCGCCTGGGCATTGCGGGCTTCCTCCTGGCGTGTCTCATGGTGACTCTGGGCGTTTTGGCGGCCACCGATTCGCTTGTCCGGCAAGCCGGCCCTCCAGGCCAGGACCCGAAATTTTTCTACATCATCCCTCTGACGGACATGCTGGTCTTTGGGACGCTCGTCTTTTTCGCCTTCCGCGCCCGCTCGAATCCCCAAGCACACAAGCGCCTTATCTTCGTCGCCACGACTGCGCTGTTGATCGCCGCCATCGGCCGTTGGCCCTTCGACTTGGTCCGTGGAAATCCGGTTATGGCAGGGCTGTCCTCCTACATCTTTCTGTTGTACCTGGTGGCCTACGACCTGTGGTCCACGCGCAAGGTTTATCGCGCCACGCTCTGGGCGGGAGCTTTCCTCATCTTCGTCCAACAGGTAAGGATACCCATCGGCAAAACAGCCGCGTGGCACGCCTTCGCCAGTTGGGCCCAATCCCTGGCCCGTTAACCCAGTTTATCCTCCGGTCTTCGAAGGGACCGCGGTCGATTCGCTCAGAATAGATTGCGCGCCCGATAAACCACTGTTGCAATGCGGGAGTTGTCGAGCGTCGAACAGTGAGTTGACGCTCGGACGGACGTATCACGAGCATATCGGAAACTGAATCATCACCGAATGATCCGTGCGCTTGATTTTTGCTGGCAGTTTAAGAAACCACAGTCGCCGAGGTCGATACCACGCCACCAGGTGCCAAGGGCAGGACAATCCAAAGAATAATGTAGAGGAGGAGGCCGGTCCCAGCGCAAAGCACTGCAAGCAACCACACTACACGGACAATTGTCGGATCAATGTCAAAATAGTCGGCCAAGCCTGCACACACGCCCGCAATCTTCTTGTCGGTGCTTGAACGCATCAGCTTCCGCTTGCCGCCTGTCTGCGGTGAAAGGCCTGGCGCGGGGGTTTCCGGCTGCTTGGCGCCACAGTTGTAGCAAAACCGCGAACCCACAGCGATGTCTTTTTGGCAGCTTATGCAAGTCATTGGATCACCCCACAGAGCGATTTCCCGACGTTCCTACCTATGAATACGCAAGTGCACCCGAAAAAGTTTCCTCGCCCGGCAGTCTAAATCCAATCAGCTCAATACTCCAGAAGCTGCTTCACTGCGGCCGCAATGTGGCTCGTCTGGGGAAGGATCACGTCCTCCAGCTTAGGCTGGTACGCGCAGAAGGTATCCATGGCCGCAACGCGCCGGACTGGAGCATCCAGCTCCTCGAAGAGTTCGTCTGCAATGCGCGCCGCGATCTCCGCGCCATACCCCCAGCTCAACATGTCTTCGTACGCCACGATGACTCGGTGCGTCTTTCGAACGGTGGCCGCGATGGCCTCCCAATCGTAAGGCGATAGCGAACGCAAGTCTATGATTTCAACGGAAATGCCCTCGCGCTCCAGCTGCGCCGCAGCGACTTCCGCGCGATGGACCACCGCGCCGTAGGTGATGATGCTGAGGTCGCTGCCCTGTTTCACCATCCGGGCCTTGCCGAACGGAATCGTAAAATCGGGCCCGGGGTGCTCCGAACGGTTGTACGGCTGGCGGTAGAGATGCTTGTGCTCGAGGAACATCACCGGGTCGTCGCAGCGGATGGCCGCGCGCAAAAGGCCCGCGACGTCCAGCGCCGTGGAAGGCATCACCACCCGCAGGCCCGGGCAGTGGGTGAAAATCGACTCGCCGCTCTGGCTGTGATACACCCCGCCGCCGGTTAGGTAGCCGCCGATCGCCACCCGAATGACCACCGGTGCTTTGAACGCGCCATTCGAACGCCAGCGCATCACGCACAACTCATCGCGAATTTGCATCATGGCCGGCCAAATGTAATCGAAGAACTGAATTTCCGCGACGGGCTTCAACCCGCGCGTGGCCATCCCCAGGGCGCGCCCGACGATGCTGGCTTCCGCGAGCGGGGTATTGAAGACCCGGTCGTTGCCGTATTTGCGTTGCAATCCCGCGGTGGCTTTGAAGACGCCGCCCTTTCCCTTGACGTGCCTGAGGTTGTCTTCGCGGCTGGCGTCGGCGACGTCTTCGCCGAAAACGGTGATGCGCTCGTCGCGCGCCATCTCGTCGGCAAGGGTCAGCGCCACCATTTCAACCATGGTCTTTGGCGCGCCGTGCAACTGGGCTTCCGCTTCGAACACGGCGGACGTGGGATCTACGTCCGGCGAGAACACGTTCATTCGAATCGAATCGATGGACGGCTCTTCTGCGGCCAGCGCCTGGTCAGCGGCCTCGCGGACTTTATTGTCGATTTCCGATTCCAGACTCTCAATCTGCTTCTGATCGAGGATGCCTTCCCGCACCAGAAAAAGCGCAAGTTTTGAAATCGGATCACGGCGCGCCTCTTCTTCGCGTTCCTCGGCGGACTTATAAAGTTTTTCGTCATCGGAAAGCGAATGCGAATAGGGGCGCGTAACGTGCGCATGGATCAGCGCGGGGCCGCGGCGGTCGCGGCAGTACTGCACCGCTTCCTTGCAAACGGAGTAGCTCTCGATGGGATCGGTGCCGTCGCATTCCGCCACGTGCAGCCCGGGAAACCCTCGCACAAGTTTCGAGATGCTCCCGCCGGCCGTCTGAACTTCCACCGGCACGGAGATGGCGTAGCCGTTGTCTTCCACCAGGTAGAGAAGAGGAAGCTTCTTGCCACACGCGACGTTCAAGGATTCCCAGAACTCGCCCTCGCTGGTCGCACCTTCTCCGCCCGAAACATAGACGATTTCTTCGCGCTGGTGATTGACGTATTCGCCGAGCGGTGCGTTCTTCGCTTGGGTCAGCGCCTTCGGCCGCCCCTCGTAATAAAGCGTGGCTTCGGCAGCGCCCACGGCCTGCACGAATTGCGTGCCCGTGCAGGAGGACTTGCTGACGATGTTCAGCTTGGGCTGGCCCCAATGCGAGGGCATCTGCCGGCCGCCGGAGCTGGGGTCGTCCTTCGCTCCCACTGCCGCAAGAAGCATTTCCAGAGGGGTTACGCCGAGCATGAGGCAGAGCGCGCGGTCGCGGTAGTAAGGATAAATCCAGTCGACGCCCGGGCGCAGGAACAGTCCCATCGCGGCGCAAACCGCTTCGTGGCCGGCGCTGGAAATCTGGAAGTAGATTTTGTTCTGGCGTTTCAGTTGAATCTCGCGGTCGTCAAGCCGCCGCGAGAGGAACATCGTGCGGTAAATGCGAATCAGGGTGTCGTGATCGAGGCCGTGAACCTTGGGGGCGTCAAGCTTTGCCAGTTTGACGCGCGTTTGTAACGCCATTCGTTCTGCCCTCGAGTTGGACTTCGGACCTCTGCAGGATTCAATTATACCGGATTTCCAACGGGCTCACTCCAAATTGGTGTTTTTGGCAAAACCCTGTGCCCCGAAATTTGCAGCCAATTTGGCCTCGAAATCACAAATCGCGAAAATCCTTGCCGCCGTCAAATCACTCAAGAGCTTCGAACTGCTTGTCCGTCGATTCGAATTCCGGATCGCTGTGGTGCACGACTTTCGGCGAAGCGCTCCTGAAAGGCTCCTCCGACGGGATGCGCTCCAGCCAGCGCTGCTCGGAAAGCTTCTCGTGCGAAGAAAAATAGAGCCTGACCAGCAAGGCTACTTTTCCGTTGGCGGCCGCCGACGCTGATTTTTCCGCAGCCGGCGCGCTCGATTTAGCGGAAGCGGCCTTGCCCTTGGTCTTTTCCGCGGCTTTTCCTTTGGATTTCTCCGGTGGCGCCGCCTTGGCAGTAGGTTCGGGCTTGGAAGGGGCCTCGGCGGCCGCGCTCTCACTCTCAGGACGCTCCAACTTATACTGCAACTTTTTGTCGAGACGAAAGGCCTGCCTCCAACCGTCGAGCTTGTGTCGCGCCTGCTGCGCCATTTCCTCGTCCGTGCCAAAATCCAACTTAATGTAACTGTGCGCCATGGTTCGAGTCTGCGACGCACCGCACTCTAAGTCAAGATGGCTCCGGCCGCAAAAGTTCGAATTGGCCGCCAGCCAATCGGCGGACATACCGCGAATAACAGGAGCATGTGGCGTATGGTGAATGGACACCTTGGCAGGCATCTTTGGTAGGGCTTGCAAACTATGGCGCTTCACGCTATAGTACGTGACAATAGACATCGGTGCCCAGACGATATGCAGACTGCGCGTCACGATCGCCGGCGCTCGATTTCCGCAAGCATCTGCTTGCTCGTGGTCGTTTTGCTCTATGCGCCGCTCGCGGGAGCCGCATGGTCGTCGTATCAATCCGCCTGCTGCACGTCCGGTCAATGCCCGATTCCCGCGCACCATCACCAGAAAACTCCCGCTGTGCCCGCGAATCATATGGATTGCGGGCATGACATGTCCGGAATGATGGCCTGCAGTATGTCTTGCTGTCATGATTCTGACCGCTCGCTGCTTACCTCGATTGCTTTCGTGCTGCCCCCACCCGCAGCAGTCGCCGCGTCGGCCGCGATCAAGTCGCCGATCGAATTGGCGAAGCCCTTGGATTTTCCGCGTTCCATCGAACCTCTCTCTCCTCCTCCTCGCTTCGTTTCTGCGGCCGTTTAGCGCGCCGCAGTCTCCCCTAATATTCGCTGATCAACTCGAGCTGCGGCTTGGATGCCGCGCGATTAATCCTCTTAAGGAGAATGAGACTCCATGAAACGTGCATTCCTATTCGTAGTTTCCTTGTTTATTGCTCTCCCAGCTTTCGCCACCGTCTTCGGTACCGTACGCGGCATCGTTCACGATCCGCAGCACCGGCCCGTACAAGACGTCACCGTCACGCTGAAGGCCAAAACCTCCAGCTACGTTCAAACGGCGCAAACCGATCCGAACGGCGAATTTCACTTCGATGCGGTTCCACTCGGCGAATATCGCGTAACAGCCTCCGCCGCCTCGTTCGCCCCGGAGGAACAATCGATCGCTGTGCTCTCCGGCACCGCCCCCATTTTGCATTTTGAGCTGAAGCTAGGCTCCCAAACGGAGTCGATCATCGTCTCAGCCGATGCAGGAACGGCGCAGCTCGAATCGATCACGCCCACCACGCTCGTCAACCGGCTGGAAATCAGCGATACACCCGGCGCCTCGCGAACCAACAGCCTGGCGCTGATTACCGATTACGTCCCCGGTTCCTACGTCGTCCACGACCAGTTGCACGTCCGCGGCGGCCATCAAGTGACCTGGCTGATCGACGGCATCGCCATTCCCAACACCAACATCGCCAGCAACCTAGGCCCCCAGGTCGACCCAAAAGACATCGACACTTTGGAGGCGCAACGCGGGAGTTACTCCGCCGACTACGGCGACCGCACTTACGGCATTTTCAACGTGGCACCGCGAACCGGTTTTGAGCGCGACAACGAAGCCGAGCTTGTCCTCAGCGGCGGCAACTTTTATCAAACCGATGATCAATTCAATTTCGGCGGCCACACCAATCGCTTCGCCTATTACGCTAGCGTGAACGGGAACCGCACCAATCTCGGCCTGCAGACTCCAACCTCCGCGGTCATCCACGACGCGGCCAACGGCTTCGGCGGGTTCACTTCGTTGATCTACAACGCGGATTCACAAGACCAGCTCCGCCTGGTTGCGCAATTGCGGCGCGACTTCTTTCAGGTCCCTTTCGATCCAAACGACCCCGGCACGCAAGGCCAGTTCCTCCGCGACGCCAACCGTGAAAACGATTCCTTTGTTACTTTTTCGTGGGTCCGCACGTTCAGTCCGGGACTCATGCTCACAATCTCGCCCTTCTACCACTACAACAGCGCAAACTATCAAAGCTCCTTCCAGGACTTCCCCAGTTCCGCCAACGAGAACCGTAGCTCAAAGTACGAAGGTGGTCAGGCCACGCTTTCATGGATCAAGAGCCGGAGCAATCTTCGCGTTGGCCTCTACGGCTTCTCTCAACAGGACAGCCAACTCTTTGGCTTGATCTGCCACGACCCTTCGCAATGCGAGAACGTGGACCCGCCCGAGAGACATGGCCCCGATGGATCGCTCGCAGCGGTCTATGCGGAGGAACAATTCAAGGCGACATCGTGGCTCACTTTAAATGGTGGCTTTCGCTAAACGCACTTTTCCGGCGGCGTGGTCGAGAATGCCTCCAGTCCGCGCGTCGGCGCTTCCCTGCGGATTCCCAAGCTGCACTGGGTTTTCCGCGCCTTCTACGGACATTTCTACCAGGCGCCGCCATTGCTGACCGTTTCCGGTCCGCTCCTGCAAGCCGCCAACAATCAGAACCTGAGCTTCATTCCGCTCCACGGAGAACGCGATGAAGAGCACCAGTTTGGCGTCACCATTCCTTTTCACGGATGGACGCTCGACGCGAGCAATTTTCTCACTCGCGCCGAGAATTTCTTCGACCACAATAATTTCAACAACTCCGACCTGTTTTTCCCGGTAACCATTCAGGGCGCGCGCATCAACGGCTGGGAACTTACGCTCCGCTCTCCCCGCATCCGCAATCGTGCTCAGGTATACTTAACCTATTCGAACCAGCTCGCCCTCGCCTTTGGCAACATCAACGGTGGTCTCACCGACTTTTCTTTTGGTGACGGCTTCGCCCTTCTCGATCACGACCAGCGCCACACCCTGCACCTCGGCGCGCGTTACGATCTCCCATTCCATTCCTACGCTTCGACCGACGTCTACTACGCCTCCGGCTTCACCAACGGTGATCCCATGGTCCCCGGCGATCATCTCCAACCGCACACTACATTCGACCTCTCACTGGGAAAAAATTTCGCTGAGAGGTTCTCTGTAAACGTTCAAGCCCTGAACGTCGCCAATCGCCGCGTTCTGCTCGACAACAGTTTTACTTTCGGCGGAACTCACTATCTGAACCCGCGCGAACTTTTCGTCCAGGTTCGCTACCGTTTTCATTTGTAACGGTGGCGCTAGAGCCGTGGCGGCCGCTTGTGGAGTCCCCCTCCAGCAAGCGCTTGCCGCCACGGCCCTCTTCGTGAGAATCATGAGAAGGAGTAAGAGACCAATGCGACGCAGAAAAACATCCGTGATGCTGGCGGCGGGAATCTTGATTTCCATTTTGGCAGGGTGCGGAGCCAAGCCCGAAGAGAAGCACTACCCTATCCAGGCCGAAGTGATCGCGGTTGAACTGCCGAAAAAACTGATCACCGTAAAACATGGCAACATTCCGGGATTGATGCCAGCGATGACCATGAGTTACGTGATCGCCGTTCCCAAAGATGCCGAATCGCTGGGACCCGGCGACAAGATCAGCGCTGATTTGGTCGTCTCCAACAGCAAAGGGCGGCTTGAGAAAATCGTCCTCCTCGAAAAAGCCAAACCGAATCCGACGCCCGCTTCCTCCGCGCGAAGCTTGCCGCAAGCTTCCTGAGGTTGTGTTGCGCGGACGCTCCGCAAGAGCTACACTTTTCACGGAAATTTAAGGCGATGGAGTTCGCCATAACCGCCCCGTTGATGTTCATAGGGGCTGATGACTCCTGGCAGCCCGGCGGCTCCAGGAGTTTTTTGTTTGGTGAACCGCGGGCCATCACGTACTGCGCCCCTCTGGGCGACGGATTGGAGCGACATTGCGTCTTGCGCTGATCGCGATTTTCGGCGCCGCTGGCACGCTGGCGCGTTACGGCCTTCAGGGTGTCGTGCAAATTCGCACTGCGAGCACCTTCCCTCTCGGCACCCTGCTAGTTAATTCGACCGGCTGCTTCCTCCTCGGCTTGATCGGCCAATTCACCCTCAATCGCATGGTAATCTCGCCAGACTGGCGCGTGGCCATCGCCGTCGGCTTCTTCGGCGGATACACCACCTTTTCCAGTTTCGGATGGGAAACCGCCAAGATGCTGGAAGCCGGCGAGTGGGCCTGGGCCTCGGCCTATGTGGGAGCAAGCGTGGTGGCCGGCCTGCTCCTAAGCGTCGCGGGAATTCGCCTAGCTAATCGCTTCTAGTCGCGGCGACTGCAAGGGCACGATACATCGTGCCCTTCGACGAAGGATCTCAACGTCACAAGTCACCAATCACCACTCACGAGGTTCACCCATGACCCACGAAAAATTCGAAGGCGAGCGCACCCTGATGCGCATCCACATCGGCGAATCGGACAAATGGCGCGGCAAACCCCTCCACGAAGCCATCGTCGAGATGCTCCGCAAAGATGGCTTCTCCGGCGCAACCGTGCTGCGAGGAGTCGGCGGCTACGGCGGCTCGAGCATCTATCACACCGACAAGCTCCTGCGCCTCTCGCAAGATCTGCCCATCATCCTCGAGGTCATCGAATCCATCGAGCGCATCGAAAAAATCCTCCCCCGCCTCGATGAAATGGTCGACGGCGGCCTCATCACCCTCGAAAAAGTCCGCGTCATTCTGTACCGCGCCGCCAAGAAATAGAGCCAGCCTTCTGGAGTGCGGCAACTCTGCTGCCGCTTTTGTGCTCGCTCCGCCATCTCAATATGGAATTTCAGGCTAAATCACGATCCCGCGAGTTCCGAACTTTTAACTTTGAACTTTCAACTGTAAACTGCCTTCCCATGCCCGACACCCCGGAAAAACAATCCTGGCTCAACCGCACCGTCCTCGGCGTCGGACTCACCAGCCTCTTCAGCGACTGGAGCCACGAAACCGCCACAGCCGTGCTCCCTGCTTTCCTGGCCGCTATCGGCGCAGGCCCGGTCTGGCTCGGCGCCATCGAAGGCATCGCCGACGGGCTGTCCAGCTTCACAAAGCTTGCCGCAGGCCACTACACCGATCGCTTAAAACGCAGAAAGCCTCTCGCCGTATTTGGCTACGCCTTCACCGCGCTTGCCACGGCGTCTTTCGCCTTCGCGACGCACGCCTATCATGTACTCTTTGGCCGCGTCGCCGCCTGGCTGGGCCGCGGTGTCCGCTCGCCCGCGAAGAAAGCTCTGCTCGCCGCCGACGTCCCGCCGAACGCCTACGGCCGCGCCTTCGGTTTCGAACGCTTGATGGACACGGTAGGCGCCATCGCGGGCCCGCTCACCGCGCTCTGGCTGCTCGAAGCCACCGGCCATTCCTACCGCAAAGTTTTTCTCTGGACGCTTCTGCCCGGCCTCGTGGCCGTCGCGGCTTTCTGGCTGCTCGTCCGCGAGCGGCCCATCGCCGCCCGCCCGCAACGATCCTTTATCCTCGGTTTGAAGGCGCTGCCGCTTCCCTTCCGCCGGTTGCTCGTAGGTGTAGGCGTCTTCGGTGCAGGTGATTTCTCGCACACCCTGCTGATTCTCTACGCGACGCGAATGCTGGCCCCCGGCCATGGCATGGCCCGCGCCGCAAGCCTCGCAGTCGGTCTCTACACCCTGCACAACGTTTTCTATGCCGGCTCGGCCTATCTCAGCGGCTGGCTGAGCGACCATGCCCCCAGCCGCAAAGCCGTGCTCGCCGCAGGCTACGCGCTCGGCGGAGTCACCGCGATTCTTCTCTGCACTGGAACACATTCCCTGTGGCTGCTCGCCCTGATTTTTGTCCTCGCAGGCCTTTACGTCGGCACCGAAGAAGCGCTCGAAGATTCTCTCTCCGCCGAGTTGGTCCCCAAAGAACAACACGGCATGGCCTTCGGCACCCTCGCCGCCGTCAATGCCGTCGGCGACTTCCTCTCCAGCCTCCTCATCGGTTTCCTCTGGAGTGCCTTCAACGTCCAGACTGCTTTCGCCACCTCGGCGTTCCTTTTCATCATTGGTGCTATATTGATTCTGCGGCTTCGCTAAGAGTCTGGTTTGAACCTCGCCATGCCCGACGACTCCAGAGCTACTCCCCGCGACTTTCTCGCCGTCGAGCGAACCTTTCTCGCCTGGATTCGCACCGGGCTCGCGCTCATGGGCCTTGGCTTCGTCCTCGCCCGCTTTGGAATTTTTCTGCGAGAGTTCAGCCTCAATCAGCCTAATCTTCCGTCCCGGTCATACGGCCTCTCCCTCTGGTTCGGTACCGGGCTGATTTTTCTTGGCGTGCTCGTCTGTCTGCTCTCGCTTGTCCGTTACCGCCGCCTGCTGCAACAGCTTCAGCAGCCCGGAGCCTTGCTCTCGAACCCCTCGGCGCTGGCCATCACCGTCGCTCTCGTCCTCGCCGTCCTTGGCATGGCCATGGCCGTATATCTGATTTCCGTGCGCCCCCTCGCGCAGAATAATCCTTCTAAATCTCAGGAGACTTCCATGGCACCAATTCCAGAAAACGGCATTCTTCGCACTGCCAGCAATCATTCCGTCGACGAGACCGTCGCGCGCCTGCAATCCATCTTGCAGGCCAAAGGAGTGAAACTCTTCACGATCGTCGACCACAGCGGCGAAGCTGCCGGCGCCGGCCTCAAGATGCCCTCCACAAAGTTGCTGATCTTCGGTAACCCCAAGGCCGGCACACCGCTGATGCTCGCTTCGCCCAGTGCCGCCCTCGACCTCCCGCTCAAAATCCTCATTGCCGAAGACGCCGCCGGCAAAGTCTGGATCTCCTACAACGCCCCCGCCTACCTCCAGGCGCGCCACAATCTCCCGCCCGACCTGCTCCCCAATATCGCCGTGATCGATACGTTAGCCGCCAAAGCCGCCGAATGAGTTGCTGGCTCCGTGCAACTTGTGTTTGCAAGGTTCGCACCGTACCAATCCTTCGCTCCTACTCTGTGGTCTCCGTGTCCTCTGTGTAAAATCCGAGCATTTTCCGTCTTGCGCCGCAATACGCCCCGTGCTACCGTGAGCGAATAAAAGGCGAATTAAGGAAAGGGGCATTTCATGCCCGAATCGCTAGCAGTTCGCAGGGTTGGCATGTCCACGGCAATCACCCGTGTCCATGAAGTCCTGGACGGCTTCGCCTCTCGCGATCACAACGGCGAAATCCTCACGGCCGTCCGCCATTTTCCGGCGCGCGAAGCCCAGTGGGCGGACTTCCCTGCCTGGGTGCATCCAGACCTCGCCTCCGCCTACGCCGCCAAAGGCATTCGCCGCCTATATACACATCAAGCCGCTGCGGCGGAAGCGGTCCATGCGGGAAAAAATGTCGTCATCGTCACCCCGACCGCCTCCGGAAAAACGCTTTGCTACAACCTGCCGGTTTTGAACGCGACGCTTGAAAATTCTGATTCCCGCGCGCTGTATCTCTTCCCCACCAAGGCCCTCGCCCAAGACCAGCTCGCGGAACTCCACGACCTCAACCTGCGTCTGGACGACCGCTTCGGCGTTTTCACCTACGATGGCGACACGCCCGGCGACGCCCGCAAGGCCATCCGCGAGAAAAGTCACATCGTTCTGACCAACCCGGACATGCTTCACACCGGCATCCTCCCGCACCACACGCGCTGGACCCGCATGTTCGAAAACCTCCGCTACATCGTCATCGACGAACTGCACACCTACCGCGGCGTCTTCGGCAGCCACTTGTGCAACGTGCTGCGCCGGCTCCGCCGCATCGCCCGCTTCTACGGCCGCGATCCCCAATTCATCTGCTGCTCGGCAACCATCGCCAACCCCGGCGACCTCGCTTCACGCCTTATCGAGTCCGAAGTCGAAGTCCTCAATTCGAACGGCGCGCCTGCCGCGGAAAAAACCTTCGTCTTTTACAACCCGCCCGTCGTGAATCGCGCCCTCGGCATCCGCCGCAGCTACATCAATGAATCCTCGCGCGTGGCGCAAGAATTTCTGAAACACGATCTGCAAACGATGGTCTTCGCCAATTCGCGCCTGCACACGGAAATTCTCCTCACCTATTTGCAACAGGCGAATCCCCGGTTGCCGGGAAAACCGGAAACCATTCGCGGCTACCGCGGCGGTTACTTGCCGAACGAACGCCGCGAAATCGAGCGCGGCCTCCGCGATGGAAAAATCCGTGGAGTCGTTTCGACCAGCGCTCTCGAGCTCGGCATCGACGTCGGCTCCCTCGATACCGTCGTCATGGCCGGCTATCCGGGCACCATTGCCGCCACCTGGCAGCGCGCCGGCCGCGCCGGCCGCCGCAGCGGAAGCTCTTGTGCCGTTCTGGTCGCATCTTCCTCGCCACTCGATCAATTCATCGTGCGTCATCCCGACTATTTCTTCGGCAACACTCCGGAGCACGCCTTCATTCAGCCCGACAATCTGGAAATCCTCATCAATCATCTGAAATGTGCTGCGTTCGAATTGCCCATCGCTCCAAGCGACAAATTCGGCGATGTCGACTTGCCCGATCTTTGCGCGCGGCTCGCCGAGGCCGGTTTTCTGCATTTAGCGGGAGAAAACTACCACTGGACGCAGGAGGCTTATCCCGCCGATACCATCAGCCTGCGCTCCGTCACCAGCGACAATTTCGTGATCATAGACGTCACTGGCGCGCCCAGCGTCATCGGCGAAATCGATTTCCCCAGCGCGCTTGTGTTCGTCCACGAAAAAGCCATCTACATTCACGGCGGGCAGCAACACCACGTCGAACATCTCGACTT
>Ga0137360_10001093_pt1 | contig 15833 bp, 14 predicted proteins | sample Mad1_60_16metaG_FD_104924 | JGI IMG/M metagenome (GOLD analysis project Ga0137360, IMG submission 104924) | Vadose zone soil microbial communities from Angelo Coast Range Reserve, California, USA - Mad1_60_16 metaG | ecosystem: Environmental > Terrestrial > Soil > Vadose zone | place: USA... | reverse complement strand
TCAAACCCGTGGTTTCGGTTGAGACCTGGATGAAACTGGCGCAGGAAGGAATCACCCGCTTTGAAAAAGGAACGCCACTCTACATCCGGCCGATGTATTGGGCCGAAAAGGGCGGGCCTTGGGTGCAGGAGCCCGACCCGGAATCGACGCGATGGTGCCTGGTGATTTTCGAAGCCCCAATGCGCCAGCCGACAGGATTCTCCGTCACGCTCTCGTCGTTCCGCCGGCCGACTCTGGAAAGCATGCCGGTAGATGCCAAGGCGGGATGCCTGTACCCGAACAATGCCCGGGCGATCTTTGAAGCGCGGTCCCGTGGATTCGACAATGCCGTCATGTGCGATATGCTGGGCAACGTTGCCGAACTCGCAACTTCCAACATATTTATGGCCAAAGAGGGGATAATTTACACGCCAGCGCCTAACGGAACGTTCCTTGCGGGAATTACCCGCCAACGGGTGATCCAGCTTCTGCGCAAGGATGGAGCGACCGTAGTTGAGAAGACTCTCCGGTATGCCGATTTTTGTGCCGCCGATGAGATTTTCGCGACGGGTAATTACTCGAAAGTCGTGCCGATTACACGAATTGAAGACCGGGTCTTGCAGCCCGGGCCACTGTACACTAGGGCGCGCGAATTGTACTGGGCGTTTGCCCATTCGAAATGAACAGCCGGCTTCGCGGCCGGCAGATGAGAGCCAGTGATTCAGCAGATTGGGTTCATGCGCGGCGTTTCTGAGGAAGGGTAAAGGAGCTCAACCGAGTCTTGAGTCAAGACGTGCAAACCAAAACGAGTTCCACCACGATGATTGGAGCGCTCACTGTGCTCTGGCAGCGCGTTCTGCAGCGCGAGCCCATCGGCGCGGAAGAGAACTTTTTTGACCTGGGCGGGGATTCGACCTTGGCCGTTGAGCTTCTCAATGAAGTGTCAAAACTTTGCGGGCGGGATCTTCCTCCGGTAATGATTTACCAGACGCCGACCATCGCGTTGCTCGCTGAGATATTGGAACATGTGCCGGTTCCGCGACTCCCTCCTCTTGTGCAACTGAAGCCCGGAATTGATGAATCCCCTCTGTTTATCGCCCACGGACTGGGCGGCAGCGCGATGGATTTTTTTCAACCGATTCGCTACCTGAAAACGGTTCGTCCGGTTTATGGGATGCAAGCGAAGGGCTATGAAGGGGCTGAAGAACCCCTCGATCGCATCGAGGATATGGCGGAATATTTTCTCAAGGCTGTGAGGGAAATTCAGCCGGCGGGCCCATATTACCTCGCCGGGTTTTCTCTGGGAGGCCTGATTACACTGGAAATGGCCCAGCGCCTCTCTGCGAGCGGAGAGAGAATAGCCCTGCTCGCGATGCTCGATGCTTATCCGCATGTGAGCACCCTTTCGCCGGGACAGCGGGTGCGGCTTGCCGGGCGCCAGGCGAGCCTGCGTGCCGCCCAAATAGCCAATCAAATCATCCATCCGCGAACGGGTGAAGAAAAAGCGAGCACGGAAAAAGAGGAATTGGTGGTGACGACCGAGGCGATGCTGCGAGTGCGGGAAAGCGACAAACGCGCTTTGCAGAGGTACCACCCGCGCTTTTACAGCGGCGAAATCAAATTCGCGAAGGCAGCCATCAGCACGGAATTTCCGGACGACCCGGCTGCCGTCTGGGCGCACCTGGCCGGCAAATTCGAATTGAAAACCGTACCCGGCGATCATGTGGGAATCATCACCACGCACTATGAAAGCCTTGCGAGTGTGCTTTCGGAATTCTTGCAAGAGGCGGCGCAGATTCCCTAGCCCTGAAGATTGCTCACTAAAGAATTGGCATCCCCACTAATCCGTAGAAACTGTACTTGCAGGAATTCCAGCGGAGTAGTTCAAGGCAAAGCGGAGATGAACGGAGCGGAAAGTCTGGTTCGTACCCTGATTGCCGGCGGAGTGGATACATGTTTTACCAACCCCGGCACATCGGAGATGCATCTGGTCGCGCAGTTGGACCGCTTCGCGGGAATACGGTGTGTGCTGGGGTTGTTCGAGGGAGTCGTCAGCGGGGCCGCCGACGGGTATGCACGCATGTCCGGAAAACCGGCGTGCACTTTACTCCATCTTGGGCCGGGTCTCGCGAATAGCCTCGCGAATCTGCACAATGCATACCGCGCGCAAGTCCCGATCCTGAATATCGTCGGTCAGCATGCCACATACCATCTTGGCCACAACACGCCCCTGGAATCCGACATCGAAGCCTTTGCGCGCCCGTACTCCAAGTGGCTACGGACTTCCGGTGCTTCGACGGAACTCGGGCGTGATGCCGCAGGGGCCATTTACAGGGCAAGACTCGCTCCGGCGGGAATCTCAACGCTCATCGTTCCCGCGGATGTCGCCTGGGGCGAGGGCGGAACCTTGGGGGAGGTTTCCGCGCTCCCGACAGCCCCGCTGCCCCAACTCAGCAGCATTGAACATGCAGCGGCTCTGCTGCGCACAGGATTGCGGACCGCGCTAATCCTTGGGGGCGCGGCACTGCACGGCAATGGTTTAGTGGCTGCCGGGCGCATCACTGCAGGAACCAATACGAAGTTGCTGGCAGAATATCCCTTCACGCGGATGGAGCGCGGGGCCGGGCTCCCTGGCGTTGACCGAATACCCTACGTTTTCGAACAGGCAGTGGAGCGCCTGAAGGAATTCAGCCAGATCATTTTAGTGAGTGCTGCAGCTCCAAGGTCTTACTTTGCCACTGAAGGCAAATCCACGGTTCCGACTCCGAGCCATTGTCTGATTCACAAACTCGTCGGTTCCGAGCAGGATTCTGCCGCCGCCCTGGAAAGGCTCGCCGAAGCACTGGGCTTGGTCAACGGAAGAATTCAGACCCAGGAACTCAAAGCGGCTGGCCTTCCCACCGGCGAAATCACACTGCCTGGCCTTGCAGCGGTTGTCGCCGGGCTTTTGCCGGAAAATGTCATCGTGGTTGACGAATCCATGACCTCCGGGCACGGAATGATGACGGCCAGCGCGGGTGCTCCGCCTCACGACTGGCTAGTCAACACGGGCGGTTCGATTGGAATCGCCATGCCGCTTGCCGTTGGTGCAGCCGTCGCATGCCCTTCGCGGCGTGTGCTTTGTCTCTCGGCGGATGGCAGCGGAATGTACACCCAGCAGGCATTGTGGTCCATGGCGCGCGAAGGGCTTAACGTCACCACCGTAATTTTTGCGAATCGCTCCTACGGAGTGCTTAAGCGGGAGTTTTCCTATTTGGGAATAGGGGATCCGGGACCACAGGCTCGGAACTTATTTGAGATTGGCCGGCCGGACATTGATTGGGTTTTCTTGGCGAAATCCCTGGGCGTGTCCGCCAGCAGAGTAACTTCCCTCGATGAGTTCGCGGCAGCGCTTCGAAATGGGCTGGCTGGCGAAGGACCATCTCTCATCGAAGTTCCTCTCTGAGCGCGTTTCTTGCGCCCCTATCTTGCTGGAGCCGGGTGGTCCAATAGTTTTGTCAGTTGATCCTTGATGATTTTGCCCGTCGGGGTCAGCGGCATGGCCGGCACAATAAAGATCTGAGACGGGCGTTTGTATGCGGCCAGACGGGCTGCGGCGTGCTCGGCCAGCTCTTCCACGGTGATCTTTGATGCCGTTGCGAGTTCGACGAAAGCGATGATTTCTTCTCCCCCTTCGCTGGAAACGGTGCGCCCGACAACGGCGGAGCGAACTACTGCCGGATGAGCGTTCATCACGCCCTCCACTTCCGCGGGATAGACATTGAATCCGAACCGCACAATCAGATCCTTGGTGCGTCCCTCAATAAAAAGATATCCCTGATCCATGCGGGCGAGGTCGCGCGTATTGAACCAGCCATCCCGGTTTATTGCAATGGCTGTCTCTTCTGGAGCGCGGTAATAGCCTTTCATGATGGTCGGGCCTTTTACCCTCAACTCACCTACACGGCCTTCCTGCACGGGCGCCCCTTCTGCGCCAACGATTTGGACTTCGATCCCGGGGAAGATGAGGCCAACCGACAGGTCTTTTCGTGGGAATTCGGGTCTGGTCAGCGCAATGGTCGGAGAGCACTCGGTTATTCCATATCCGTTGTGCAGTACCGTTCCGAATAAGTTTTCAACTTCGGCCTTCACAGTGGCCTGAAGAGGCGCACCCGAAGAAGAGATCACTCGGAGCGCCGGAAACTTCAACGACGATATACCCTTCATCTTCGAGTATTCGAGGAGCAAGGCAAACATGGAAGGAGCCCCGAGCACCAGAGTCAGTTGCGCAGTTTCGATTGTGCGCAGAACCGCCACCGGGTCGAATCGCGAACTTAGATAGACGGTAGCTCCATGGATCAACGAACCAAGCAACACTGTGGCGAGGCCCACGGCATGCGACATCGGGAGAACACCCAAAAGCCGATCTTCCGGAACTACCGAACGAACTCTTGACGAGACCTCGGCCATGAACAGCACGCTCCGTTGGCTGAGCATTACGCCCTTGGGGACCCCTGTCGTGCCGGATGTATAAATCATGGCACCTACGTTCTCCGCGGGATCTAGTTCGAGGGGCTCCGGCAGGACATCCGGATTCAGTTCGCCAATGGCGATCGAACCCGCAGTGAGGAACTCCCGAACGCCGGCATTGTGGCGTTTGGCATGTTTCATTGCGAATGGCGAGGCACTCACGGTGTAAATCACTCGCCGCGCTCCACAATGGTCGCGAATCTGATCGATTTCCTGCGGCGAAAGGCGAGCATTGACCAGAACCGGCCAGGCATCGAGGCTGGCCGTCGCCAGAAAAAAAGCCACAAAGACGCGGCAGTTTTCGCAGACGAGCATCACCCGGTCGCCTGGGCGGATGCAAGACTCCACAAGCCAAGTCTTGGCGTGGTCGACGGCCACGGCCAACTGGCTGTACGTCCAGGCGCCGCTCTCTTCGACAAGCGCAGGATGATCCGGTGATTGCGCGGCCCACGGCGCGACGACGTCGCTGATTCGTTGGGGAAGGTTTTTGAGGATTTCAGAAATCTGCGCTTCGGTCATGGCGAATTTGCAAGAGAGAATTTTGCTTTGCCGGCAGAATCGCCGCGTTACTTCATTCCTGGATTCCCGGATTCACGCCGACGGCCCTACCCCTGTCCAACGGAAGCCAGAAACGAAGTCGACAGGGAACGTGCCTTTCGCGCGAGGAGGTAGTTTAACCAGTTTTGATAGATTCGTTGGGCGACGGGGCGCCAGGTGTGCTGCAACGTTCGGACAATTTGGTCCTCGGGAAACAACTCCATAGCACTTTCCAATCGCTGGCCCTCCGCTTTTTCCTGGAACTGGCTGAGCAATCGGACGGAGTCCTCATCAAAATAGCCTTCCGGGATGAGCGGATAATTCTCGCGCTCCCGCCGTAGGTACCTCTTCACGTCTCTTCGATATTCCTTGTGGAGGGTCAGCGAAAGATATTCCGGATGACCCTGAAAATGTACGAAAAGACTTTTCTTCTTTTCCTTCACGAAGAAATCTACTCCCGCACGCGGTGATTCCGTGAGAACGGTATACCCGGCCGACTCCAAGTCCCCGCGGCGGAGCTCATTCCAACGGGAATGAGGATTCCGGACCGGACGAACAAACCCACCGGTCAGTGGGTGATTTGAAACAATTTCGTGTTCGAACACCCCAAAGCGTTTTTCGCCCAGGGGACGCCGGCGGATGCCGTCGCTGTGAAGGACCCCCGCATGGGCGGCTAAGCAGGACAAGACTGCAGAGCATGTGTTCTCCTCAGCCCAGCTGAAGAGATCCGTCAGCGCGCCCCAATAGGGTTCATCCCGAAGCTCGGGTTGCCGTGGCTCGGTTCCGGTAATGATCACGCCGTCGACACTTTGATTCAGCAGGGCCGTCGTGCTTTGGTAATACTGGTTGAGATGCTCCCGGGCATGCTGACCTCTTGGGATTCCGGGTAGCGAGAACAACTCGACTTGAATCGGCAGGTCGCCAGCTGCGGCACTCAGGAGTTCAAAGAACTGGAGCTCCGTGTCCTCGAGCGCCGCGTCCGGCATGTTGTTGACGAGAGCGATTCGCAGGAAGTCGTTGGGCTTGTACGACTGCGCTAGCGCAGCTGCGCGGGGCAAGGAATGGCTCCCTGCCGGGGGAATCGGACAAGAACCACTAGGGGCGAGGAGTGGCATAACGCCTCCGAATCCAGATATTGGCTCCCATGCCGAACTCAGTTACCTGCTGCCGCAAGGGCATGGGAAAGGTCCTCAAGAATGTCATCGATGTGCTCGATTCCGACGCTAAGGCGAATCATCTCCGGCGTGACGCCCACTTTGAGTTGTTCCTCAGGGGTTAATTGACGATGAGTGGTGGAGGCTGGATGACAGGTCAGTGACTTTGCATCGCCCATATTCACCATGCGCTTGAACAGGCGGAAGGCATTGAAACACTTTGTGCCCGCTTCGAGGCCGCCCTTCACGCCGAACGTCAAGAGAGATGCCCGGTTACATCCCAGGTATTTCTGAGCAATTTCGTAGCGAGGATTATCGGGGAATCCGGAATAGTTCACCCATTCTACTCGTTTATGGTCTCGCAAAAACTCCGCCACTTTTCTGGCGTTTTCGACGTGCCGTTCCATGCGCAGCGCCAAGGTTTCGACGCCTTGCAACAACAGGAAACCGTTGAAAGGCGAAAGCGTGGAGCCCGTATTGCGCTGGCAAACAGTACGGCAGCGGGCCACAAACGCGGCATCGCCATAGTGTTCGGTGTAGACGACCCCGTGGTATGCAATCTCGGGCTTGGTGAGCATGTAGTAGCGGTCCGCGTACTCCTTCCATGGAAATTTCCCGCTATCCACAATCATTCCGCCAAGAGTCGTGCCATGCCCGCCCATGAACTTGGTCATCGCGTGCACCACCACGTCTGCGCCGTATTCGAAGGGTCGCAGCAGCATGGGAGTGGCGACGGTGTTGTCGACGATCAAAGGCACACCATGTTTGCGGGCCACCCGCGCCAGGCCTTCTATATCGGCGACATTCCCGTCGGGATTCCCAATGCTTTCGCAAAAGACCACGCGGGTATTTTCGTCAATCAGTTTTTCGACATCCTCGGGGCGATCGCTGGCGGCAAACTTTGTCTTAACGCCTTGTTTTGGAAGGATGTGCGCCAATAGGGTGTAGGTGGCGCCGTACAGTTGGGGAAGCGAAACAATGTTGTTGCCCATTTCCGTAATGTTGGCCAGGGCATAGTGAATGGCCGCCATTCCGGAACTCACGCTCAGGGCTTCAACGCCGCCTTCCAGCGCCGCGATGCGTTTCTCCAGCACGGTGTTGGTCGGGTTTCCGATCCGAGTGTAGATGTTCCCCTGAACTTCCAGGTTGAAGAGGGCCGCGCCGTGCTCCGCACTGTCAAATTCGAAGGCAATGGTCTGGTAAATGGGAACCGCCACGGCATGAGTCGTGGGGTCGCCATCGTAACCAACATGAATCGCAACCGTTTCTCTCTTCATAATTCCAGTTTCAGTCTCAAATCGAAGAAGAAGACGTGGGGTCTCCCTCTTTGGTCATTTCTACCATCGTCGATGCCGACACCGATATGCGATCACGAACAGGTAATTTTGCCATTGCTTTCGTGAGTCGTTCAGCCGCGAAGCCCGCCCCAAAGGCAAACCGCATCACGGGCCCAAAACTGTTCGCGGCGGCGACGCCGGCAAAGTAGAGCCCCGGAACGGAGCATTCGAACGAGGACGAGAGCGCAGGCGAACCCTGCACCAGACGAATTCGAGAGCGGAGATCGTCGCTGAGAAACTTCAATCGCGTCAAGTCCACCTTGTATCCCGTTCCCGCAATCACATGGTCTGTCAAAAGCTCCCGTTCGCTGCCGTCTGCCGAGCGAAGCGACAGCCGAACCTTGCCCTCTTGAATTTCGGCCCGCTGTACGGAATAGCCCAGCAGTTGTTCCACCTTGCCAACAAATTTCGCTTTGCTGGGCCAGCCGGCCGAAGGACCGAGGCTTGTGCGGACTACTTTCACGCGCCACCGCTCCGGCAAGTAGTGGAAGATCCTTGGGGCATTCGCAAAGAATCGCGAGCGCAGTCCGGGTCCAAGGCCGGATTGCGGATGCCGGATTTGCTGCCACAAGGGCCGTGGTTTTCCATCCGGCGTGGTGTGAAACTTCAGGCTTGATGCACGCGCCACCAGCCGCACCTTTGAGCCGGCTTCCTGTAAGAGCCCTGCCAAATCGATCGCCGAGGCGCCGCCACCCAGCACCGTTACATCCCGGCCCCGGAGAGGCTCAAGATGGTGATGTTGAAAGCTGTGCGTAACAAACTTTTCAGGGAGATGCGCCAGATTCTCCGGAGTGTATTTGAAATGGGTGATGCCAATGGCTAACACCACGCGCCGCGCCCTCACGGTCTCACCGGAATCCAGTCGCAGGACAAAACCCTCGGGCGCGCGATCCAAAGCGATGACGAGCTTGTCTTCCAGTTCCGGGACCATTCGGTCTCGAAAAGCGAGCCCGTACGACGTAAAGGTGTCCAAGCTCACCGGGACCCCGGTATCGCCGTAGCGAATGCCGTGGTCGGCGCAGAATCGCTTTAGGGTGTACACATTTTCGGGATCGTAAAGATTGGAAGCAAATCCGTCGGACTTGAGCATCATTCCCTTTGGCATGTGCTCAATCCAGCTCTCCATGGGACGTCCGAAGATGCGAAAAGATATGCCGCTGCGGCGAAAATGCGCTGCGATGGAAAGCCCGTAAGGCCCTGCTCCGACAATCGCTGCATCTATCATAATTGAAAAAAGCCACTCCTTTAGGCTTCAAGATCTCAGGGCATTGGAAACGCGGTAATCGCACGTTGCTGTCGTTTCGGCCCCGAAGGCCAGTTCGCAGACCGGGTAGAATCGATGGTCGGCAGGCGTAGTCGAGGAGGCCCCCTACACAGGGCAGGGACGTACGTCTCCGCTAAGCCTTGACTGACACGTGGACCAAGAAGTGCAATTAAGTAGCCGAGATCATGTTTTATAAAGACAATAGAATCAATGATCTGACAAAATGCCCTGGACGGCCCGAGGGAAGATTTCTGCCCACTGGGAAAAGACTTTGACTTCCCGACGGGTCGATACAGCTCCTAAGCTCGGGAGAAAAGGTGTGTTCCCTTGGCATGACTCCATTGCCATCCCACGGAGTTCTAAAAGTCCAGAAGATTCTGCGCCGTAAATCTCGCATGCAATAGCCTTGAGACTCCTGACCTTGGGAAAATCCCATGAGAGTCGCATCCTGTATCCCTCCAGCGCTGCCGATGGAAGCGAACAGCTGCAGAGAGAGTATAAACGACAGATTCCGCGGCAGTTACTAACCTGTCGACTACTTTTCTTGCTTCCTGGAACGGGGCAGTAATTGCCCCTTCAACCAACTGCCGCTCATAAATTTGAACGCCTCCCAGAGGGCTCATGTATATTCCTGATGATGTCGGAAGCCCCAATAAACCTGGAACCTACGGCTCTGATCGCAACGACGCGCCGGTGGGTCCCTACCGCCCGGCTGGCCATGGCCTTGGCAAAAGCCGGATTTATGGTTGATATCGTTTGTCCGCCACGCCATCCCATCGAGATGACCAGTTGCGCGCGCAAGATCTCTCACTATCGGGGGCTGTCTCCACTGCAATCCTTTTCCAGCGCGATTGCCGAGCACCGGCCGGATTTAATCGTCCCGGGAGACGATCTGGCCACATGGCATATCCATGCTCTTTATGAACAAGCCAAAAGGCTCGGCGCAAAAGGCACCGGGATTTGTGACTTGCTGGAGCGTTCGCTCGGGGCTCCCGCCAGCTTCCCAATAGTCTACGAGCGCGGCGAATTCGTGGAGTTCGCACGGAAAGTGGGCGTCCGTGTGCCGAGAACGCAAGTCATCACTTGCGTGGCAGATCTTGAGGAATGGATCTCCAAAAATGGGTACCCGGCGGTCTTGAAGGCCAATGGAAGTTCCGGAGGTGTCGGCGTCCGGATTGTTCGCAATATAGCCGAAGGAGAACTTGCCTTACGCTCCCTGAAGGCTCCTCCGCTCCTGTTGCGCGCCATCAAGCGTGCTGTTGTGGATCACGACTACACTTTAATCCGGACGTCGGCCCTTCGCGAGCGATCCGCCGTGATTGCCCAGTCTTTTGTTTCCGGGCGAGAGGCGACCAGTGCCATTGCTTGTTGGCAGGGCAAAGTTATGGCAGCGCTGCATTTCGAGGTGCTCAACAAGAGCGAATCCTCAGGTCCTGCAACGGTCCTGAGATTAATTGAGAATGCGGAAATGTCGGCAACTGCCGAAAAGATTGTTCGAGGCCTGAATCTTTCCGGATTTCACGGCCTCGATTACATGTTGGAACCAGAGTCGGGAAATGCGCATCTCATTGAAATTAATCCGCGCTCGACCCAGGTCGGGCATCTGACCATGGGTCCAGGCAGGGACCTTCCCGGCGCATTATTTTCCGCCGTCTCCGGGAGAACTCTTCGAGAATCCCCCCAGATCACGGAAAACAGCACCGTTGCCCTTTTTCCGCAGGAATGGCTGAGAGATTCGGAAAGCGCCTTTCTGAAGACTTGTTATCACGATGTCCCTTGGGAAGAGCCCAAACTCGTCAATGCCTGTATTCGAAGCGTTGGGAAATGGCGTGGTCAAAGCTCGCGACAGGAACGTATCCAGTCCTTTTGGAATTTGGCTCGTCCCTCGTACGAAAGTTCCAGTCATAAACCGGAGCCGGAATCAAACCGTTGAAGCAGGTTTCCCGGGGCCATCGCCTGGCCCATTCAGTCGAACTTCTCGCCGGCCGGGATTCCTCGATGTGGCAGGCAGCGGGAAGCCACGGACGCCATCCAGCGCAGCGTTTGCTTGCCAGACAACACAAACCACGCCAGTCGCCCGATGGAATCCTGCCGGGAAGCCTTCCACATAGAAATTAACATTCGCAGCCGCTCGCGGTTGGTAATCCGTACGCGCACTCCCAGGGCAGCGATCATGTCGTAGGTACGCACCTCGAGATAGGCGGAGCGCATGTCCTTCGTGATGTATCCGAGCAAAGAAAGCAGGATGGCGTGTTCGACGATGGCCGCGCTGGCAAAGAGCGGGAGTTCCCCGCGCAGGATCAGGTTGGCCAGCAAGAGGGTGTCTTCGCCTCGCAGTGCAGCCGGTTCAAACAGGCCCTTATCGACCTCCAGCCTGCTTCGCCGAGTGGCAAAACCTGCGGTATTGAGGTACCTGATGTGCCCGTCGGCCTGGAGCAGAAAATTCTGGAGCGCCAGCAATCGGAGATGTTCGACTCTCCCGACCAGCGTCGTGTAGGCTCCCGTCAATCGAAGTTGAAAATAGCCCTCTTGCGGAAAAGAGTCCATCGTTGACGCCAGAGCTGCCAGACAATTTTGGTGAAATCGGCAATCAGTATCGACGAAGAGGAGCACGGAACCCGTCGAGCGGCACACACCAAAATTCCTTGCGATCGAAATGCCCTGGTGGGACTGCCGCAAACTCAGGAAGGGAAAGGACGCGTTCCACTGCAGGATATGTTCGGGGGCTGATTGACTGCTCCCGTCGTCTACCACAATGACTTCAAATTTCGGCGCGGCTACTTGTCCGGCCAGGGATCGCAGGCAACGATCCAAGAGCTTCCAGTCGTTATAAACGGCGATCACGATACTGATCAGGGGAACTGGCGATTCTGTGGACTGTCGGTTAGCCATGTGACTTTCGGGCGGCCGCATGGCGCTCTGCTCTGCCAATATGAACGCCAGGAAAGAATTCGTCGTATAACAAATCAAGCGCTCCCAAACTCGTCTGAATCGCCCCCAGGCTACCAAGGCAAAAATTTTGAAAGCTGGTCACCGGGGAAGTTGCCGTCGTCTCGAGATCATGAATGGCCCGTCTTCATATTTCCATTTATGCGGAATTCAATCAATTCGCAAACTGGCGGAGTGTACTCATTGCGACAATTTGGGAATCTATCGCGATTAAGCGAGTTCCCGAATTTATCTTGAACGCCTTATTCGGCTCGAGTGCCTTCCCACGGGAGCCCAAACCTGGGGGCACACCGAGGGAGGAGGATTGTGATCAGGCAGGGGTCTCGGATTGATGGGGTGCATGCGGCCCACCTGGCATTTGGAGAAAGGGTAAGTTATTGCCACATCGTGGAAGCTTTTCGGGACATGGATTGTCCCCTTGAGCTGGCCACCATGAAGTCTTTTTTCTTGTATGTGCTTGTAAACAAATTAGATATTTAAACACGGGGAACGCGAGGGCGCGGCCCATCTGTGGAGAGCTACTTGCACCCCACAATCTTGTTCCTTTTGAGAAGGCGCGCCCTAAGGTATGCTCTGGGCCCTTTTTCCGATCGAGTGGGAGTCATGGAAACGCTTTTAAGGCCAATCACAGACGCCGACGGTCCCCAGGAAACGGGATTTGTCTATGGGGAGAGCCCTACGATCAGGGGGCTGAATGTGATGATCGCGGAAGTGGCGCAGACCGACATCCCAGTCCTCATCGTGGGGGAAAGCGGAACCGGCAAGGAAGTATACGCCAGGACCATTCATCGCCTGTCTGGCGCCTTGAACCCGCAACCCCGGCTAATCAACTGTGGGCTTCTTGAGGGAAGAAGGATCGTTTCCGCGTTGCGCGAGGTGTTCCGTGAAGGGCAGGATTCCGGTCGGCCTGAGAGCCTGATCCTGGACGGCATTGACGACTTGGATCTGGCAACGCAAAAGGTGCTGCTTTCCGTACTCTCGGAAAGCGAGTGGAACCGGCACGCCGGACAACGGAATTTAAGGCTGATTTCCACGGCGACCAAAAACATGGAGAATGAGATCGAATCCGGAGGATTCCGAAGAGAATTGTACTTTCGTTTAAACGGCGCGTGCGTGCGCCTGCCCGCCCTGCGGGAAAGAAAAGAAGACATCGCGGCCCTGGCGGAGTATTTTCTGTTGAAGCATTCGAGGCTGCTCGGAAAGAAAACACCGAACCTGGAAAGCGGGGCATTGGAGATTCTGCGGGAATATCCCTGGCCGGGAAACATCCGGGAGCTGGAAAACCTCACCAGGAAAATCGTGGCGGTTGGCAACGCCGAAGAGGCCCTGCTGGATCTGCGCACGGCGCGGCTGCAGCAGGTGAAAACGCAGGAAAAATCGGCAACTTCGTCGCTGAAGATTGCAGCCAAAGCGGCTTCCCGGGAGAGAGAACGCGAGTTGATTTTGGGCGCGTTGCAACGTACCAAATGGAACCGAAAGCGGGCCGCGAGGGAGCTCCAGATCAGCTACAAATCCCTGCTTTACAAGATCAAGCAGATCGAACTTCCGGAAACTATTCTGCAAGAACGGGGGAGAAAATGAAGAAATGGCTGGTTCGAATGGCGCTGATAGTGTTGATCGCAACAAGTTGTGCCCATTCACAGGATGCGCGAAAGACGCCACCCGCGTCGGGAACGACGGCAAAACCTGCTCCGGAGGCGAAATCTGCGAGCGCAGAAGAATATAGAATCGGACCTCAGGATTTGGTCCGAATCGACGTCTGGAAAGAGCCGGATATCTCCCGGACAATTCCCGTGCGGCCGGACGGAAAGATATCTCTGCCGCTGATGAATGACGTGCAGGCCGCGGGATTGACAGCCATGGAATTGGCAGGATCCATTCGCGAAGGACTCAGCAAATACATCACCAGCCCTCAGGTCACCGTTACGGTGACGGAGATCAACAGCCGCCGCGTCTATGTGACCGGCGAAGTCATGCGGCCAGGGGCGCAACCGCTGTTGCCGAACATGACGGCTTTACAGGCCCTGACGAGCGCCGGAGGGTTCACGCAGTTCGCCAGAACCAAGAGCATTTACATACTTCGCAACGAAGACGGTAAACAGGTGAAGCATCCGTTTAATTACAAGGCGGTTCTGGACGGCAAGCACCCGGAAGACAACATCCAGTTGCAACCGGGCGATGTGATTGTAGTGCCGTAGGAAAGTGTAGGCAGATAGTGCGAAACATCCTAAATACGTTGACGTTGGTCCTGACGGGACTCCTGTGTGTGGGCATCGCCAGAGCCCAAGAGCCGGAGCAGCCTGCAGAGCCAAATAAACCGAAGCCCGCGGCCCGAGCCATGCCCCCGATCTCGGAACCTGACAAGCCAAACGATTATAACGGCGTCACGGATACGAACACCCGCTGGCAGCCAGACACGACACCATTGACAGGATTGCAGACACCGACGCTGGGGAATCCTGATTTGCGCCACAGTTACTGGGTGCCGGGCTTCCAATACGGCGCGACCGGGCAATCAAACGCGCTCACCTCGAACAGCACCCAGGACTGGTATGTCACCAATTATCTGGGCTTCAGCTTAAGCCTGCAAAAGGGCTGGACCAACTCGCAATTGGTGCTTAACTATTCGGGAGGTGCCACGCTCACGACCCAGACAGGTGAAAATAACAGTACGTACCAGCAGTTCGGGGTCGGGCAAAATTTCCAGTGGCGGCGTTGGCAGTTGCAGTGGAACGATCAGCTCTCCTATTTGCCTCAGACAGCGTTTGGGTTTGGGGGCTCTACAAGTCTTGGGTTACCGGGAGTCGGAGGTCCGCTCGGACCGTCGGGGCCATCATCGGGGGGCACTACCGTCCCTAGCCAAAGCATTTATGCGGCGCTGGGCCCACGTTACAGCAATTCCGCAGTGGTTCAAATGACCTATCAGTTGAGCGCGCGGCAATCGCTGACAGCGTCGGGATCTTACGGATTGTTGCACTTCACGCAATCTGGAAATGTGGACACCGACGACTCCATCGGAAGCTTTGGATATAATTACGCGCTGACCGCCAAGGATACGATTGGCGTGGTCTATCGTTTTACCGCGTACCACTATCAAGGCCAGGCTCAGGCTCTGGGCGATCATACGGTGAACATTGCCTACGGCAGAAAAATAGCTCAAAGGCTGGCGCTGCAACTTTTTGCTGGACCTGACTACACCACGTATCGGGTGCCAGTTGGAACGAGCAGAAGCAGAACTTCAGGGTATTTCAGCGCAGATTTGAAGTACAACTTCCAAAAAGCCTTTCTGGAATTGGATTATGTGCATGGGTTGGGAGGCGGCAGCGGCGTGCTTACAGGGTCGGAGCTGGACCAGATTACGTTGTCCGCGAACCGCCGCCTGACACGCCTTTGGACGGTGAATGGGAGTTTCGGATTTGGCGACAACCGTTCTCTTCCTGGTTCGAACATTGGCGCCGCGATTACCAGCACGAGCTTCAAATCCTGGTACCTTGGAGCAGGAGTCTCGCGTCCAATCGGGAGGAATGCGGATTTCTCGCTGTCGTACAATGCATCTGTCAACGAACCGAACCAGTCAGGGTGCACGGGAACGAATTGTAATGCGAGCACCACGCAGCACACCATTTCGGTCTTTGTTCAGTGGCACACGCGGCCTTTCGTAATCGAATGAGTTCGCGGTCTGCATTTATGTATGACGGAAGAGTTCGGACGGTAATTGCGGCAAGTATGTCAGGAGATTAGAGAGCCTCTGGAATATGTACAAAAGCTTCTATGGATTGAAAGAAAATCCGTTCAACGTAAATCCCGATCCCCGCTTCCTCTATCTGACCAAGCAGATCGAGGAAGCGCTGACTGGCTTGATGTATGGCATCCAGACCCGCAAGGGCTTCATCACCCTGACCGGCGAGGTCGGCACCGGCAAAACCACCCTGGTGAATCGACTTCTCGATTGGCTGCATCACCGGCAGACCAGAACGGCGTTCCTCTTCAATTCGCGGATGAATTCCAGCCAGCTTTTCGACTTCATACTGGCAGAGTTTGATATCCCGTGCGAATCGAAATCGAAGAGCCAGCAACTGTTGAAGCTCAACCACTGGCTACTGG
>Ga0137360_10001089_pt1 | contig 15844 bp, 10 predicted proteins | sample Mad1_60_16metaG_FD_104924 | JGI IMG/M metagenome (GOLD analysis project Ga0137360, IMG submission 104924) | Vadose zone soil microbial communities from Angelo Coast Range Reserve, California, USA - Mad1_60_16 metaG | ecosystem: Environmental > Terrestrial > Soil > Vadose zone | place: USA... | reverse complement strand
GCCGCACGATAAATTACATTACGGGCCATCACGAAAAATTCTACTCCTGAGGTAGCGACCCGGTCTAGCAGCGCGACGGCGCCCACTTATGTCGGAGAAAAGACAGGGCAAACTGAGTGATGCCCCGCACATGAAAAGGGCGCCCGTACGGGACGCCCTCATGAACCGTTCATTCGAATAAGGTTGAGATCATTTAAAAGTTTAGTTTCATTCCCAGTTGGATGATGCGCGGATCGTGGGTAGACGTGACCTGGCCAAAAAGGCTCGAGTTTATGTTCGTGCTCACGCCCAGGAAAGAAGTGTGGTTAAACGCATTGAAGAATTCGGCCCGGAACTGCGTGCTGAAACGCTCCGAGATCTTGGTGTTCTTGATCGCCGCAAGATCCCAATTGTTGAAGCCGGGTCCGTACACAACGCCTCGTCCAGAATTTCCGAAATGCCCGATGGCGACGGTCCAAGCCGCCTTATTGAACCACTGCTGAGCCGTCTTCGGACCATTGACACTCTGCCCAGAAACGTGGTCCGGCCGCGGCGAGATAACGGACGGGTCTATTCCGAGGCCGTCAGGGAAAGTTCCGGGGTTGATGCCGGTGAAATCGTTAGAATTGAACGGATCGCTCGACTGGGTGATGGTCAGCGGAACCCCGGACTCGAACACGGTGATTCCCGAAAGCTCCCAGCCGCCGAGAACTCTGCCAGTGAAGCCCTGCTGGCCTCGGTAAAACGGCAGATCGTAAATGTAATTGGCTACGAAGATTTGGTTACGGCTGAAGTTCGCTGGGCCGTAATCAAGATGAAGATTATAAGTGTCGTATGGTGCCGTACTGCGGTCAGTCGGGCTGTCGGTCAATGTCCGGGAGTATGTATAAGCAACACCTAGCGTAAGGCCCGAGGCGACACGGCGATTGGCGGAGAATTGGAGCGAGTGGTAGTTGGAATCGAATCCATTGACGATGGATGTGATTGGCCCGTATCCGAGGAATGGGCGGATGGCGTTGGCCCAAGTCGTGGAATTGGCGGAGTTAAGACGCACAGCCAGCGGGACCTGATTCGAGTCCTCTTCACCAAGCAGGTGAGTGCCCTTGGAGCCGACATAGGCCACTTCCACGACCGTGTTGGGGAGCACTTCCCGCTGCAACGAAAAGTTCCAGTCTTGCGAATAGGGAACCTGGAAGGCAGGTGAACCCGTTGCGTGCAAAGGCAGGGGACCGAGCCTCGTCGTGGTCGTTCCGGCGGATGGGTTGTCAAATAGATTTGCGTTTGGGCTTGCGGTGTTGGCGGTGTTTACGATGCTGACGCTCTGCACGATGGGAGGAAGTGCAAAGGAATTCTGTTCCCAGATTCCGTTCAGCGTGCGATCGAAATAGATTCCGTATCCACCGCGAACCGACGTCTTCCCAGTCTTGAATGGGTCCCAGGCAAAGCCAATGCGAGGAGCAAAGTTTTTCTTATAGTTGGGGTTCACCTTGTCGCCGAAGGGTGAACAAGTTGGTGAGAAAGGCGAGCTCGCGAATAGAGCTTGAGCGGCAGCACAACCGTTCTGGCCCACGATGATTCCGTTAGCGTAATTAGCAGGTATCGCCGCTTGTCCCGCCACAAAGTTGCCCGAATTGGGGTTAATTGCGGGCGCGGCTGTGGGAGCGAAGGCCGTTGGATCGAAGTTGTCCAAAACCCGATTGACGTCACGAGGGGTGGGCAAGAAGCTGTAGCGCAACCCGAGATTCAGGGTGAGATTGGGTCGAAGCTTCCAATCATCCTGGGCGTACCATTCAAAGTTGGCAAAATGGAGGTCCGGCACGATATCGCGCGCGGACTGGGAGAAGGAACTTGCTTCCCCGAGCAGGAAATTGGCGAAGCCTGGATTGCCGCCCAGAGTCTTGAAAGTGAAACTTCCGTTGGTTGGGTTAACAGCGTTTTCGGTTTTGCGCATCCATTGGGCGGTGAAGCCGAATCGCAAGGAGTGGCTCCCCTTGATCCAGGAAACGTTGTCGTAGACGTTCTTATCGATGTTGCGTTCGAAGTAGGGCGAAACAGGAATGGCGACGCCAGTGAGAGTCGGATTCGAGATCGTGACCCCCGGAACGCGCTTGTAAGGATCGCTGAACGGAAGCGTATTGGTGAGCGCACCAGTGAAGCTAGCGTTGTCAATTAACCCGGTAATCGTGCTGTTGATTGCGCCCCAGGAATAGTTATAGGCGGTTTCGTTGATAATGGTAGGCGTGAGCTGAGCCGTCACGTGGGCCACAACGTTGCGGCCAGGAGCATTGGTGGAAGTCGAAGAAATCCCTGGCAGGGGGGAACCCGCAAAGAGGCCGCCTGGCTCGGTTGTCGGGACGTTGTCCTGGATGTAGCGGCCAAAGGCCTGGACCTTGTTAGTGATTTTTTGGTCCAGTCGAATGAGCTCCTCGCGTGTGTTGTTGATTGGACTAAGAGGGGTGGTCAAGGCACAGCCGGTTGCGGTCGCGGCGCAGCCCGGGTCCGGTGTGAACTTCGAATAGACATTGGCAATGTAGGCTTTGGCGTTGGCACTGAAGCAAGAAGGGCTGATCTGGTTACCAGTGATGCATCCGGCCGGCGCGGACGCGGGGTTCAGGGTGGCAATTCCATTGAAGTTGCCTGTGAGCAACTGAGGATTGGGGATGGTTGCGACTGTTGCGGTGGGGGTCTTGGTGCGGCGCCATTCTTCCGACCAGAAGAAAAACGTTTTGCTCTTGTCTGTATTGTAGTGACCAGGAATAAAGAAAGGGCCGCCGAAGGTGTAGCCGAAATCGTTATAGCGAAAGGGGGGCTTTTTCACGCCGGCCTTGTTGTTTAGGAAGGAGTTGGCATTGAAAATGTCGTTGCGAACGAATTCGTAAGCGTCGCCATGAAATTCGCGAGTGCCGGATTTAGTGACCACATTGACCTGGCCGCCGCCGCTTCGGCCATACTGCGCATCATAAGTGCTGCGCTCAAGCTTGAACTCGGCCAGAGCGTCCACACTGGGAGTGTCGAGAAGCGTGAGATTGGACCCGCTGTCATTGACATCGGCGCCATCGACGGTCCAGTTGTTGGCTCCCGTGCGATTTCCATTCACCGAAAGAGACAGGGTGCTGCTCAGACCAAATCCCACCTGATCGGGTTCGGTAGAGGACACGCCGGGCTGCAGGGCCACGAGCTGGAGGAAATTGCGGTTGTTGAGCTGCAATTCGCGAATCTGCGTACCTGTGATCGTGGTGTTCTGCGCCGAGGTAGAGGTCTCCACTGAGACTTCGGAGGCGGTCACCGTGACCTGCTCCGAAACTTGGCCCACCTCCAAGGACACGTCCAGCGTGCGATGATCTCCGACGTGTAAGACGACTTCGTTGGCCACATAAGCCTTGAAGTTGGCGGCTTTGATCGTCACCGTGTAGGTGCCGACGGCCAAATCGGGCGCTGTGTACGCACCTGCCTGATCGGTGTTCACCGTGCGCACGTCCGTGTTCGTATCCTTGTTATGAACAGTCACCGCCGCCCCCACCACAGCCGCCCCGCTGCGATCGGTCACCGTCCCCGTCAAAGTTGCCGTAATGTTCTGGGCGAAACAGGCCCAGGTCAGACAAAACAAGTAAAAAAACACACCAAAAGACGTCCTCGCACTGCTTTTCATGAACACCCTCCTTGATTCCACACCCCTCGCAAACCCCAATGACCACGACTTCTTCACCCGCACCTCGGATACTCCTACCCTTGTGTCCATTTCCCACCCCCTGAAGAATGGCTGTTGCTCTGCCGCCTCAAACGATTCGCAATCTTGTAACGGTCACCTCGGAATGTGGACTTGACGTATTCGACCGCTTGCCCGTTCTCCACGTAGGCTGTTCGTGTAAACAGAAATACTGGACTCCCTTTCGAGATTCGCAAAAGCCGCGCTTCTTCCGAACTCGCCAGACCTGCCTCCACGACTTCGTCTGCCTGAACGATATGAATTTCGTAGTCCTCCGATAGCGTGCGGTACAGCGAAGTGCTCGGATCAAACTTTTCGGACAAATCGGGACAGAGCCTGAGAGGCAGGTACGTACATTCGACGCCCATCGGCAAGGAATCCGCCATGCGAACGCGCCGCAACTGGATGAGCTCCTCGCCTGGGGGCACGCGAAGAGCCTCGGCCGCCGCCTCGCCGGCAGAAACCACTTTGAAGGAAATAACCTTCGAATGAGGCCGAGATCCGCGAGCCTCCATCTCTTCGCTGAAGGAAAGAACTTGCCGGAAGTTTTTTTCCAGCTTGGCCTCGGAAACGAACGTGCCCTTTCCTCGCTGGCTGTAGGCGACACCCTGGCTGCAAAGGGCCTTGAGGGCTTGCCGGGCGGTCATCCGGCTAACGCGCAGGCGCCTGGAAATGACTTCCTCGGAGGGCAGCGGCTTCCCCGCTTTGAACCGGCCTAAACGTATGTGTTGGAGGAGCTGCTGTTGAATCTGGAAGTAGAGGGGGACGACGCTTTCCCGGTCCAAGTTCAGTGAGTCCACCCGCTCCCCCCAGTTGTCTAGACAACTAGCCGTCTGTATATGTCTCACCAGGCCCGCTGTCAAGATTTTTTTCTGCTCAAGGCCAACAATTCCGTGCTGCTCGCTGGCGAGTGCGCGCGCTTGTGCTACTCTTTGCGCCCGAAAGCGCATTGAAACGAGCCTACTGAGGAGATTGTCATGACGCCGGGAACCAAACTGACTAAGTTGATGGGGATTGCCGTAACGTTGGTGCTCTCGATTTGTTGTTCAAGTCGCGCGCAAGAGAAAGCCGTTGTCAAGAAAATCGCGATTCGCGCCGGGCGTCTGATAGACGGGAAGAGCGACACAGCGATTCTCAACGCCGTGATACTGATCGAAGGCGACGAAATTACTTCCGTCACTCCCGGCAGAACACCTCCTGCTGGCTACGAGTTGATCGATTTGTCGAAAGCCACCGTTCTCCCCGGATTTGCCGATGTCCACACTCACGTTTTGCTCAACGGCGACATCACTGCAGCTGATTATGACGAGCAGCTGTTGAAACAATCCACTCCCTACCGCGCCATTCTCGCGGCACGCAATGCGCGCATCGCTCTTGAAAATGGGTTCACTTCGATTCGCGACGTTGAAACCGAAGGGGCGATGTATGCGGACGTGGATGTGAAACAGGCCATTGCTCGAGGTGAAGTCCCCGGACCACGCATGCAAGTGGCGACCCGCGCGATGGCTCCGACCGGAATGTATCCCTTGCTCGGTTATTCTTGGGAACTGAAAGTGCCAATAGGAGTGCAGTCCGTCGACGGAGTCGATGGCGCGCGCAAAGCGGTACGCGAACAAGTGATGTACGGAGCCGACTGGGTCAAGTATTACTCTGACCGGCGCTATCACTTTGAAGATGACGGTGTGCTGCACAGCATGGTGAATTTCACGGATGAAGAAGCGAAAGCCATCGTGGACGAAACGCACCGTCTCGGCAAAAAGGTTGCCGCGCACTGCATCGGTTCCGATGGCATCGCCGCTGCGTTGCGCGCTGGTGTGGACACGATAGAGCACGGCGACGGATTTACGGATGCTCTGCTCGACGAGGCCGCTAGAAAAGGCGTTTATTGGGTGCCGACGATTACTGTGGGCGCCTACGTTGCACCGGGGCGCGGGGGGAACTGGGTGAAGATGGTGGACCTGGAAAAAACTGCGTTCCAAAAGGCGCTGAAGAAGAATGTGAAGATTGCTCTCGGAACTGACGCCGGCGGATTCGATTGGAAGGAACTGAATGAGGCGGAAGAGTTCGTTTATTACGTGAACTACGGGATGACGCCGATGCAGGCGATTCGTTCGGGGACAGTTGTTCCGACGGAACTGCTTGGCTGGAGCGACAAAGCGGGCACCATTGAAAAAGGGAAGTGGGCGGACATCGTCGCGGTCAGCGGTGACCCGCTCAAAGACATCACCGAACTAAAGCGCGTGAAATTTGTGATGAAGGGCGGCGCGGTCTTCAAGAACGAAGTGCGCTAGCTACAACGAACTCCTGACAAGGCAATTTGGCCGCTCACCCAGGACGCGGTGTGAAGTCTAACTTGTAGAGGATCGTGTACTCGCGGTGCGTGAGATGCAAACTTTGTGCCAGGACTTGAAATTTGCTTTACGGATGCTGAGGAAAAATCCCGGCTTCACGGCCGTGGCCATGCTTACCCTGGCGCTGGGAATCGGCGCAAACACGGCGATTTTCAGCGTCGTCAACGCCGTGCTTTTGCGCCCGCTTCCATACCGCGACTCCCATCGCTTGCTGGCGATCTCGCAAACGGATCGCGCGTCAGGTACGACGGGCGTCCCGGTTTCTTTCACGAAATTTACCGCAATCAATGAGCAGAACAAATCGTTGGCAAGCGTAGCTGCTTTCTATCCTTACACGCCGAGTCTGGTCTCCGAACGCGAACCGGAGCTCGTCAACGCGGCGCGGGTTTCGGCGGATTTCCTTCGCGTTCTCGGAATCACGCCGTCTCGCGGCCGAAGTTTTCTTAGAGCAGAAGAAGCGCTTGGCGGCGACGACGTCGCGATCCTAAGCGACGGCTTTTGGCACAGCCACTTCGCGGCGGACCCAGGGTTGCTTGGCAAGACCCTTTCGCTCGACGGTAAAAGAGTCACGCTCGTGGGCATCTTGCCTGCCAGTTTTCATTTTCCTTTACAGTTTCCGGAATCCGACGTGTGGCTCCCGCGTGTTTTTGAATCGAGCTTCCTCACGGCCCAACAGATTCAGTCCGGCGCTGGCTATCTCAACGTGATTGCCCGTCTGCGGCCAGGCGAAACGCTCTCGCGCGCGCAGGCGGAACTTACCGCCATTGACGACCGCTACCGCGAACAGTTTGGCAGCTACGCCGACGCCACGAGATACTCGCTCGCCGCCGCGTCGTTGGAGGATAGCCTCGTCGGTCCGTTGCGGGCATCGCTTCTGGTACTCCTGGCTGCGGTCGGATTTGTTCTCCTGATCGCGTGTGCGAACGTCGCCAATCTGTTGCTGGCACGCGCGACGTCGCGAGACCGAGAAATCGGAATTCGCAAAGCGCTTGGCGCCACGCGGGCGCGGCTGGTGCGGCAATTGTTGAGCGAAAGTCTGCTGCTTGCTATTGGCGGCGGAGCGCTGGGAATTTTGCTCGCGGGTACGTTGATGCCCGCGTTGCGCAGGCTCAGTCCGGGAACTGTGCCGCGTCTCGCCGAAGCGCGCATTGACGCCTCCGTGCTGCTCTTCTCGCTTTTGCTTTGTGCGCTGACTGGCGTGCTGTTCGGCCTGATGCCTTCACTGCAAGCGGCCGGGAAGGAATTGCAAGAGACCTTGAAGGAGGGGGCACGCGGTTCTTCGCAAAGCGGGCATCGCGCCAGGTTTCGCGCGCTTCTGGTCGTCGCGGAAATTGGCATGGCGCTCGTGCTAATGACCTGTGCCGGGTTGCTTATCGAAAGTTTCGCGCGTCTGATGCGCGTGAATCCCGGGCTCTCAACGAAAAACGTGATGACGTTTCCGCTGACACTGCCGCCGGTGCGCTATGCGCAGGCGCAGCAACAAGAGGTGTTTTACCGCGAACTGCTGGAACGCGTAAGGGCTATTCCAGGAGTTCAAGCTGCGGGCGCAACAAGCTATTTGCCGCTTTCGCCTGGCGCGCGATACACCTTCTTTTGTCCGCAAGGGCGCGCGTGCCTGGGAGTCGGCAAAGATCCCGTTATCGCCACGCGACAAGTGAGCGTCGGATACTTCGATGCCGTGCGCACGCCTCTGCTACGCGGGCGCGTCTTCAGCGAAAAAGATATTGCTGGGGGACTGCCGGTCATCGTTGTCAACCAAACGACGGCCATGCGCTATTGGCCGGGTCAAGAGCCGATCGGCAAACACATCGCCAATTCGCGAGATAAGATACAGAGAGAAATTGTCGGAGTCGTTGCGGACGTAAAATTCGGCGGCCTGAGTGCAGTGAATACGGAAGAGATGTATTTTCCCATGGCGCAGGTTCCCTGGCCCACGATGACGCTCGTCGTGCGCTCCAGCGCGAACACGCAGTCCTTGGTCGCAGCGGTGCGCGCGAAAATAGCGGAGAGCGACCAAGATTTGCCCGTCACCGGCATTCTCAGCTTCGACGAAGTAGTCTCCACGTCCGTTGCGCAGCCGCGAATCATTATGCAATTCGTCGGAGTGTTTGCTGGATTCGCGCTGATGCTCGCGGCGATTGGCATCTATGGCGTAATGGCGTATTCCGTCACGACGCGCAAACAAGAAATGGGCATCCGCGTGGCGCTCGGCGCGCGGCCCGCTGATATCTTGCGGCTTGTCGTGGGGCAGGGAATGCGCATGACGTTCATCGGCGTTGCGCTTGGAGTTGTGGTGTCCCTGGCGCTCACTCGCTTGCTGGCGAGCTTGCTGTTTGGCGTGCGCGCGACCGATCCACTTGTCTTCGCTGCAGCTGCCCTGGTCCTAATTGCGGCGGCGTTCCTCGCTTGTTACCTTCCAGCGCAACGCGCTACCCGCGTCGATCCCATTGTGGTTCTGCGCTACGAATAAGCAGCGCGTCTCGTGAGTACAAACATTGGGTTGTGAATCAAGCGCTATGTTTTGTGACGCTGTCGGCGGGGCGCATGCGCAGAGTCAATATTAGAACGACTGCGATGAGCATGCTGAAGATGACGTAGAGAAAGCCTGGAGTGAAGGAGTGCGTGCGGTCGAGGAAATAGCCGATCACGGACGGAGTCACTAGACTTCCGAGATTGCCGATGGAATTGATCAAGCCGATGGACGCCGCGGCAGCGGACTCGCCGAGAAAGGCCGACGGTACCGGCCAGAACGATGGAAGAAAAGCGTTGGCGGTTGATGCGACGATTAGACAAATAAATGCGAACCAGAAATGGGAACCGGAAACAATCGTCAGAGCAAATGCTAGGACGCCGAGCATGAGTGGGATGGCGGTGTGCCAGCGGCGTTCGTTGGTGCGGTCGGAATGCCAGCCGTTGAAGAGCATGGCTAGGAGCACGGCGACGTAGGGAATAATCGACAGCATGGTTACGGCGAGATTGGACATGCCGGACGCGCGCTTGAGAAATGTGGGAAGCCAGATGGTGAGCGAGTAGATACTGCTGACGGCAAAGAAATAGGTGAGCGTCAACTGAATGACGGTCGGCTGGCGCAGTGCTTCCCATATCTTGTAAGAGCGCGCCGCTTTTTTAGCGAGCGCTTCCCGTTCGAGTTCGGCGGCGATCCATTCGCGTTCTTCTGGCGCGAGCCAGCGCGCTTCGCGCGGCCAGTCGGTGAGATAAAAAACCGTGATGATGCTAAAGACGACCGCTGGAATTCCCTCGACGATAAAGAGCCAGCGCCAGCCCTGCAGACCAAACCAGTGCACTCCAAGCAGCCAGCCTCCGAGCGGGGAGCCGATGATGTTGGCGACGGGGATCGCGATCATAAACATGGCGCCGGCTTTCGCGCGATCTTCGGAGCGGAACCAGTGGGTGAGGTAGACGAGGATGCCGGGGAAGAATCCGGCTTCGGCGGCGCCAAGCAGGATTCGAACGAGGTAGAAATGTGTGGGCGTTCGAATGAAGGCCATCAGGACGGTGATGAGTCCCCAGGTGACCATGATGCGCGCGAACCATTTGCGCGCGCTCCAACGCTCGACGATGATGCAGCCGGGAATTTCGAAAAGCAGATAGCCGACGAAAAATATTCCGGAGCCGAAACCGAAGACACGGTTGCTGAAGTTCAGATCGTGCGTCATTTCGAGGGCCGCGTAGCTGACGTTTACGCGGTCGAGAAAGGCGATCACGAAGAGAGTGAAGAGAAATGGCAAGAGGCGCCGCGCAATGCGGCGCCGCGCGCTCAGTCCGATGGCGGCTGTTGATTCGGAGACATGCATGCCGCTTGGCTTCTAACATAACGAAGCGTGGATTGCACGCGAAGGAAGCCGGGATTTCTCACCATTTTTGGCGATTCTCAGGTAGTTCGAACTACCACTACCCAAAATTTTTGAAAAAAAAGCGACTAGTCCCTGGTTTCCGCGCCCGGCATGACGTTTTTCAAAGGCTGGGAGCGCTTGGGTTCGAGCTCGGGATGGGGGAGCGGTTTTCGCGGGAGCATCTGGTCGCGCATGGCGGCGTTGTAGACGAAGGTGGCTTCGACGAGCGCGGCTTGGGCCAGGTCTTCGGGTTGCAGGCGCTCGTAGGTGTCCATGTTCGAATGGTGGGTGCGCGAGCCGTAGTCGAGAGGATCCTGGATGAATTGGAATCCGGGCAGGCCGACGGCATCGAAGGCTTCGTGATCGGTGCCGCCGGTGGCGCGCATCGCGAGCGTGGCGACGCCGAGATCTTTCAGCGGCTCGATCCATTGCACAAAAATCGGGGCGATGGCCGCGTTACCTTGCAGATAGACTCCGCGGACTCTCCCGCTGCCATTGTCGAGGTTGAAATACGCGGACAACTTTTGATGCTCGGGCTTTAACTGGATGGGGCCGGAGGCGTCGCGGTCGAACTCGGTGACCGTAATTTGGTCTGGCGCGCTCGAACGGGGGACGAAACCGAAGTGCTGCTTCACGTAGCCGTAGGAGCCGAACTCGCCTTCTTCTTCGCCGGTCCAGAGGCCGACGCGAATGGTGCGGCGCGGCTTGATTTGTAGCGCATTTAGGATGCGCATGACTTCCATGGCGACAACGCTGCCCGCGCCGTTGTCGGTGGCGCCGGTGGCTGAAGCCCAGGAATCGAGATGGCCGCCGAGCATAACGACTTCGTCTTTCAACTTGGGGTCGGTGCCGGGAATTTCGGCGATGGTGTCGAAGCCGTGTTCGTGGTCGCCGGTGAATTTTGTGTCGATGTTGAGCTCGATGCTGACCGGCACGCCTGCTTTCAGGAGACGGTAGACGCGGCCGTAGTTTTCAATCGCTGTGACCGCGACGGGCAAGGCGTTTGCGTGTTCCCGCTGATAAATGAGCCAGCCGAAGCCCGCGCCGGCGTCGTCGAAGAGCGTGCCGCCGGAGCCGCCGCCGTACCTGCCGTCGCGGCTCGGGGTGATTGCGGCGACTGCTTGTTCGGCGGCTAAGAAGCGGCCGATTTTTTCGCGGAAGGCGAGAGTTTTGAGAAATGCTGCGAAAGAAAAGGCGTTAGCCAAGTTTGTGGGATATTCCTGGATGCGTTTGAGGTCGGCGTCTTCGTCGCGCGTGAACAGCGGTTTATCGACGGCCTTCACTTCGCGCATCTCGTCGAGGAAGACGATTTTTCCGGCGAGATTTCCTTTGTATTTGTCGAAGTCGGCTTCGGTCTTTATATCGACCCACACGGCCGGCGCAGTCACCGCGCCTTTAGTCGCGGGCGACCACGGCGCGGCTTGCGCGATAAACACCGCGGGGTCGGGCGAAGCCATGCGCACCCAGGTGTTTAGCTGTTGCCAGCCCATGCCGAACTCGCCCCAATCTTCGAGATGCGCGTTCGTGCAGCCCATGGCAGTGAATTGATCGCGCGTCCATTCATTGGCTCGCTTCAAGTTCGGCGAACCCGTCAACCGGGGTCCGATGCCATCCATGAGGCCGGAAGCGTACTCCATGATGTGCGAATGCCGGAGAGCTTCCTCGCGAATGCTCTGGTACATGGCCAGATCGAGAGATTCTTTTTCCGGCTGAGGCATTTCATAGGAGGGCCGGGGAGGTTCTTTGGGCGCGGCTTCCTTCTTGTCTTTTTCCGCTGCAAACAAGGAAAACGCAAGAGCTGCAAATAGAATCGTGGGTGCAATGAGCATTCTGAGTGAGCGCATGAAAGTTTCCTTCTTTTGTGAAAACGAGTCCGAGGAGCATAACAAAGGCGCGGAGAATTACCAACAAACGGAGCTCGGCCCGAGATAGAGAACACGCATGCGGGAGTCGCCCATTCCTGACTCAAAAGAATTCCCGGCCTTTGGCTTGCATTGAGAAAACCAAAGGCCAGGAGCCGGAGGACCAGCAGCCCGCAATCGCAAACGGTTTACTGTTGCGGCGGCGGATTACGATCTGGCGCGATCGCCTCGGTCATACGGAAGAGCGCCGCGAGCACCTCAAGGATGATGCGGCAGTACAGAATCCAAATGAAATAGCTGAAGAGTGCCGCGAGGAGTGCGATCAGGCCTTGCACGGGAGTCTGCTGGAACGCCAGTACGACCCACGCGACGGCGGCGACGAGTCCGACGAGCAGGTGAAGCGCGTACAAGAATTTCAACATCTTTGGAGTGGCATACACGCGGAAAGAGAAATCCATCAATCCTTCCCACATTCCCTTCGCTTCGGGCATCCATGCCTCCTTAGAATCGGGTAAAAGACTCTGTAATCTAAACTAAACAGTTAGCCGCCGGGCGCCGGCTGGGGTGAGTAGCAAGCCTATCCAAATTTTACTTCCAAGCGCCGTGAAGCGCTTAGCGAATTTCGAAGTGGAAGACGTCCACGACTATATTGCTTCTGCGGTTCAAGAGAACGATGTGTCCTCCGATGAGCACATGCGCGCAATCGGGAGGCGGCGGGGGCAGCCGTCGTTCGAGGTCTTCCGGACAGGGCTGCAGCCGCTTCTGGAGACCCGGAGGAAGCTCGCCGCGCCGCACGAGCTGTTTTTCCAATCCAGGGGGCAGCTGATCCCGCTTCGCTAAGCCAGGCGGAAGATGATCGTGGTGCTCGTCATACCATCCGCGTAGCGCTTCGCGATCGTGGTCTTTGTAATAGCGTTCGCTCTGGTCGTCGTCATCGCCGTGCTTATCGTGGCCTTTTCCATGTCCCTTTCCATGGTCTTGAGCGAGGGCCACACCGCTCGTCAGCAGACAAAACCCCAGCACGGAACCGAACATCCACTTCGCTGATTTCATCGTCTTCTCCGTTCCTTGGGCAGATGCCCATTAGAGTAGCTACAAAGGCGGCCACTCGCAATTCTGGAGTTCCGTGCGCGTGTCTAACCGGCACACTTTTACTTCGCGGCGGGAACAGCGCGCAAACCTTGGCGGTTCGGGTTTCTGTTTGGCGCCAAGGCATCGCGAGGATGTCCGGGAATCCATCTCCATGTTAGGATCATCGCCGTAAATTTTGTATTCGAGGATCTCATCGTGCGCCACTCTCTGTTTCTTCTCGCCGCGGTCGTTGGAATCTCTACCAGTGCCTTTGCGCAGACGCTGGGATGGCCGCCCGCGCCCGGCAACGCGACGTTTGACGTTTGGCCGCATGGGGCTCCGGGCGCTGCGGCGAATCCACCTCCGGAAGGCGACACAACCACGGCCAAAGACCGCCTCGTTGCGGGCAAGGCTGTCATTCGAATCGGGAATGTATCTGCACCGACGCTGACTCTCTACCCGCCCACGGGCAAGAGCACGGGCGCGGCCGTCGTTGTGTTTCCAGGCGGCGGCTACCGAATTCTTGCGATTGACCTGGAAGGCACGGAAGTGTGTGAGTGGCTCAACTCGGTGGGAATCACTTGTGTTCTGCTGAAGTACCGTGTTCCTGACACAGGTCCGTATCCCAAATCCACGGCCGCGCTTCAAGACGCACAGCGCGCGCTCGGTGTCGTGCGTTCCCACGCGGCGGAGTGGCAGATTGACCCGAAGCGCATCGGCGTGCTCGGTTTCTCCGCAGGAGGACACCTTGCGGCGGCGCTCAGCACTCATTTTGATAAGCGGCTCTATGATTCGATCGATGCCGCTGACAAGGTGAGTTGCCGTCCTGATTTTGCGGTGATTGTTTATCCGGGGTATCTGGCCATCGCAGAACAAAACTTCGCGGCTAATGCGGACATCCATCCAGCGGAGGAGACTCCTCCTTCATTCATTGTGCAGGCTGAGGACGATCCTGTGCACGTTGAAAATGCCACGGTGTATTTTCTTGCCCTGAAAAACGCCAAAGTTTCGGCGGAGATGCATATCTACGCTCAGGGCGGACACGGGTATGGGCTGCGCCGCACAGAGCTCTCAGTTACCGGTTGGCCGCAGTTGGTGGAGACTTGGTTGCGTACGATTCAGATTTTGCCGACCGCCCCGCGTTGAATTGAAAGTCCGCGTGCACGGCATGCCGTGCTCCTACGGCCCACATTCGAGAAAAAATATTAGAAGAAAGCGGCGCCGCCATCGACGTTGATCGCTTGGCCGGTGATGGCGCTGGATTGCGCGGAACAGAGAAAGAGCGCGGCGCGGGCGACTTCGTCGGCAGTTTGGCCGCGGCCTTGCAGAATTGTGTTTAGAAAACCGGCCAGTTGCTCTTTCGGACTCAAGCCTAGCTTTTTGGCAAGCGTGTTGCCAAGTTCCTTGGACATGCGCGTTTCGGTTACGGGGCCAGGGCAGATAGCGTTGACGCGGACGCCTTTGCGGGCCGCTTCTGCAGCGGTTACGCGCGTGAGGCCGAGCATGCCTGCTTTTGCGGCCGCGTAGGCGGAACCCCACGGAAACGCTGCTTTGGCGGAGAGGCTCGAAATGTTGAGAATGACGCCACTGCCGCGCGCGTACATTTCTGGAAGGACGAGTTTGCTGAGCAGGAACGCCGCGCGCAGATGCACGGCGATGACATTGTCGAACTCCGCGAGCGGATAGTCTTCGACGGGGACGACTGGGCCATAGTGGCCGGCATTGTTGACGAGGATATCGATTTTTTCGAGTTTTGTGTGGGCTTCCGCGACGATGCGCGTGCAGTCCATTTCAAGCGCAAGATCTGCGAGCGAGTAATGTGCGCGTCCGCCGTGGCTGGAAATCTCTTTTGTGGTAGCGGTTAACTCTGGCTCCGTGCGCGCCGTCAGGAATACAGAAGCACCATCGGCGGCAAACAGTTGAGCGATGGCCCGACCGATGCCGCGGCCCGAACCAGTAATCAGTGCAACTTGGTTTTTGAGAAGCATAGGAAGAAGAGAATAGATGGAGCGCGCATGGGAGGCAAGGAACCTGGATGCGCGCGGAGTGATACAGGTCTTGTATGTACCGACGGCCTAAGGGGAACATCTTAACCCTGCTGTCTGGCCAAGAACTGTACTTTTGTTCAGGTGTAATTTCCCTCGTCGGTGTCTAAGCTGAAGACGAGAGAGTGTGTATGCATTTGCGGCGGAATCCGGATGAGACTGGTCCGCCTGTCCCGAACCTGCGGCCTCATCCCTGCCTTGCCGCTCAACTCGACTTGGGGGTACGCTCGTGCGCCGACCGATTTTCATTATCCAGATCATTGCGCTCGTTGTTGCGCTTGCGGGTTGCTCTGGGCTGGTTTCCTCCAGCAGCTTGAACGGCGGAACGAAGCCGATCGCGCCGACGATTACGTCCCAGCCGGTGAGTCAGATCGTGACGGTTGGGCAAACAGCGACGTTCACCGTGACGGCTAGCGGCACCGCGCCGTTCAGCTACCAGTGGCTGAAAAACAACGTGAATATTGGCGGTGCGACGGCAGCGAGTTACACGACTCCGGCGACTATCGTTGGTGACAGCGGAGCGGCATTCGATGTTGTGGTGAGCAATTCGGCGGGTAGTGTTACCAGCGCGACGGCAACTTTGACAGTGAATACGGCGGCTGTGGCGCCTGCGATCACGACGCAGCCTACAAATCAGAGTGTGACCGTCGGACAAACGGCGACTTTCAGCGTGACGGCGACGGGAACGGCGCCGCTCAGCTATCAGTGGCAGAAGAACAGCGCGAACATTAGCGGCGCGACGACAGCGAGTTACACCACGCCTGCGACGGCAGCGAGCGACAACGGCGCAACGTTCGACGTGATTGTCAGCAACGCTGCCGGAAGCCAGACAAGCACGATGGCGACCTTGACTGTTAGCGCGGCCGCCGTAGCGCCGACGATCACTGTGCAGCCGGCGAATCAGAGTGTGACAGTCGGACAAACGGCGACTTTCAGCGTGACGGCGACGGGAACGGCGCCGCTCAGCTATCAGTGG
>Ga0137360_10001081_pt1 | contig 15896 bp, 9 predicted proteins | sample Mad1_60_16metaG_FD_104924 | JGI IMG/M metagenome (GOLD analysis project Ga0137360, IMG submission 104924) | Vadose zone soil microbial communities from Angelo Coast Range Reserve, California, USA - Mad1_60_16 metaG | ecosystem: Environmental > Terrestrial > Soil > Vadose zone | place: USA... | reverse complement strand
CGACCATGTCTGCGCTCTGCTCCTACCAGTGGCCGGGAAATATCCGCGAACTACAGAACCTGATCGAACGAGCAGTGATCCTTTCAAACGATGGCGTGCTCCCGAATCCTTTGCCGCCGTCCGGGACGCAGGATCTCATGATCCCACGCGCGGCAACCACTTTGAAGGACTCCGAGCGCGCCATCATTCTGCAAGCCCTTGAACGAGCGGGTTGGGTAATCGGCGGCTCAAACGGCGCTGCCGCCAAACTGGGGCTGAAGCGCACCACGCTCATCCACAAGATGCAGAAGCTGGGGATTTCCCGGCCTCGCCTGCAGAGCGGCCCAGATGTGATAGGCCCGGAACAGCCGCCGCAGCCGGCCTGGCTGCCGCAAATCTGATTTATTGTGATATGAATGCAGCGCGCGACCAATCGCCATCCGCGCCACCAGTCTAGTCCCCGAAGACCTTCCGCCAGTCGGAACACACGTTAAGGATTGGAATTGCCGCTCACCAGCTTGCCACAGCACTCGGGCCGCAGCGGCAGACTTGATCGGTCCCATCCGCCACCGAGAGCCTGGATCAACAACACTGCGCTCGCCATTCGTCGTCCCAGGAGATTGACGGCAGTGACTTCATCCGACAAAGCGGCATTTTGGGCGGTAATGACTTCCAGATAGCTGGTGACTCCCCCTTCATAGCGGGTGGTCGATAGCGATAGGGAGCGTTGCGCAGCTTGCACAGCGGTGGCCTGGATACCCGCCTCTTGCTCAAGGATTCGCAGGGCGGCCAGGTCGTCCTCAACTTGCTGGAAGGCGGTGAGAACGGTTTCGCGGTAGGACGCGACCGAAGAGTCATAGCCTGCCTTTGCCTCATCGGAGAAGGCGCGTCGCCGGCCCACATCGAAGATCGTCATCGAGGCGGAAACACCAACCGACCATATCGCGCTTGGGCCTTGCAGCAAGGTCGTGATCGTGCCGCTGTTGAAACCCCCTTCACCCACGATATTGACGAGCGGGTAATAGGCCGCCTGGGCGAGCCCCACTTGAGCGTTCGCAGACGCCACCCGTCGCTCGGCCGCTGCAATATCGGGGCGCCTCTCCAGCAACTCCGAAGGTACGCCAACAGGGACCGGTGGCGGTGGCATCGTGAGCGGTAACGGTGGAAGACTGAACGCGGCTGGAGGTTTACCGATCAGTATCGCAACGGCGTGCTCGTACTGGGCGCGGGCGACCCCCACATCGACCATCTGCGCTCTGGTTGTTTCCAGGATCGTCCTGGCTTGCTCCACTTCTACGTCGGAAGCGAGGCCTCCCTCGTATCGGTCCTCGTTCAGTTGCAGTGCCTGTTCGTATTGCGCGACCGTATCCTTCAACAATTTTTCCTCGGCGTCCAAGGTGCGCGCTGCGAAGTAATCGATGGCCAGGTTGGCGTGCATACTCAGATTCACGACTGCCAGATCCGCGGCGCTGGCTTGCGCTTGCTCCCGATAAGACTCCACATTCCGACTCACCCTCCCCCAGGCGTTGACCTGATAGGACAAATCAAGAGGCACTGTGAAATCACTAAAGGTAATGCCGTTAAAAATGGAGCTTCGCGGCGGACGGTTGCTGGAATACCGGTCGCGGCTCGCCGTAGGAGCCGCCGTGAGTGTGGGATAGTAGTCAGCGCGATTGTAGCGCAAGGCGGCGCGGGCTTGCTGATACTGGGCGGTGGCGGCTTTCAGGTTCTGGTTGGAAACGCTGATCTGCTGTTCCAGTGAGTTGAGCTGAAAGTCTTGAAACATTTCCCACCAGTTTCCACCCAGGTTGTGATCGTTGGGCTGCGCGGTTTTCCAGTCCCCCATCTCCTTATATACAGGGGGCGCGGGCGCAGCGGGAGTTTTGTACTTCGGTCCCACAGCACAGCCAGCGAGCTCAAGAACTCCCGCAAGAAGCAGGGCTGCGGTCGAGCTTGGCCGCCCGCACTCCGCGATCAGAATTTTCTTTTGCGGGGCCGTCATTTTGTATCTCCGGGCAGCGTCGCGTTTACGATCTGAACCTGCTGCCCGGTGACGAGAGAATCGGGCGGATTCAGGATCACCTGGTCGTCTGCCTTCAGGCCAGCGACAATCTCGATTTCAGCCCCCAGATCATGTCCCGGAGTCACGTCTGCAAGCACGACCTTCCCGTCTCGAACGACACCCACCTGCAACTTTTCCGATCGAAAAATAAGGGTATTCACTGGAATCAGAAACGTAGAGCTCAGCGCGGGAACCTTCAGGTGCACCTCTCCATAGGATCCGGTGAGCAGAGTGCCCTTGGGATTATCGACGTCAATCTCAGCCAACAGCGTGCGAGTCGTCAGGGTAATGGCGTTGGCCGTGCGTACTAACTTCCCCGGAAACCTCTCGCCCGGAAACTCGGCCAGCGCGATGTCGGCAGCCGTCTGGCCGGGTGTCACGCCTCGCGAGTACTCCTCGGGCACGTTCACATACACGCGCAAGGTGCCGGGCTGAGCGATGTCAAAGAGATTGGTCCTGGGCGCGGTACTGCTGCCGGAATTGATAAGGTCGCCAATGTCGGTATTGCGGGCGGTGATCACGCCATCGAAAGGAGCGTATACCTTCTCAAAAGACACCAGCGCCTCATAGCGTTGTACGTTTGCCATGTCTGCGTCGACCACTGCCTTATTGGCATGGTAGGTCCCGACAGCATTGTCGACGTCTTGCTGAGCAACGGCATGTTTGGTCAACAACCCCTGGTAACGATCTTTCGTGATCTGCGCCAGTTCCAGATTCGCCTGGGCGGTGGCAAGATTGCTGCGGGCCTGCGCCAACTGCTGATCGACTTCTGGAGTTTGAATGAGGGCGAGCAACTCGCCGGCTTTGACGTGTGCTCCAATGTCGAAATACCACTTCTTCAGATATCCGTCCGTCCGGGCGTAGATCGGCGACGAGATGAACGGTTGTATGTTCCCCGGCAGAATGATTTCCTGAACGGATGCAGTCTGCTTGGGCTCGACAACTGAAACCGAAGGCACGGCCATCTGGGCAGTCACCGTACGCAAATTCGCTTCGGCTTTCATGCGCGACCGGATCCCGATAATCAGGATCGCCGCGACCGTCAGCGCGCTGACCCACGCCGTCCACCAGCCCGAACGCGAAGGCTTGCCGCGATCCCCATTTTTCAATGGGACCATCGCAAGGCTGCCGAGTTTCTCTTTGATTTCCATGTCAGCCATCGTCACTCACCGTATCGCCTAAGCAGTTGTCGACCCTTCACCCAGCTGGCGCTTTTGCCTCCATTCGTGCAGCACGCTAAAGAAGGTGGGCACGAAGAACAGAGTGGAGACCGTTGCGAACAGCAGACCGCCAATCACAGCTCGTCCCAGCGGCGCGTTTTGCTCGCCGCCATCGCCCAATCCCAACGCCATTGGGACCATGCCGATGATCATGGCCAAAGCGGTCATCAGCACGGGACGAAAACGCGTGAAGCCCGCCTGCAGGGCGGCCGCAACGGGATCTTTCCCTTCCGTCACCTGTTCGGTAGCGAAGCTTACAACCAGAATGCTGTTTGCCGTGGCCACGCCCATGCACATGATCGTTCCCATGAGCGCCGGTACGCTCAGGGTTGTGTGCGTGATGAACAAAAACCAGGCAACTCCGGCCAGCGCCGCCGGCAATGCAGAAATCATGATGAAGGGATCCAGCCAGGACTGGAAATTCACCACGATGAGCAGGTAGTCCAACAGGATCGCAAACAGCAAGCCGCTCAGCAGACCTACATAAGAGGACCGCATCGTCTGCACCTGGCCGCGAACGACCACTTGCGACCCACGCGGCAGCCCGGTGCGAGCCGCATCGATGAGCCGGCCGATATCGCGAGATACTCCACCCAAATCGCGGCCTGCAACCGAGCCGTAAATATCGATCACCGGCGCGATGTCGTAGTGAGATTCAACGGCCATGCCAGCGTCCCGTTTCACAGACACCAAACTTGCCATAAGGGATGGGGGAGCGGACGCGTCGGTTCCGGTGACCGGAATGTTGACGAGATCCTGCAACCGGTCTGTCCGGTATTGTGGTGTTTGGGTGGCGATCTGGTAGCTGACTCCTTGTTTTGGATCAACCCAGAAGGTCGGCGAAGTCTGAAAGCTGCCACTGAGCGAAACCAGGAGATTCTGTGCGATGTCGTGCGCCGTGAAGCCCAGCTGCTGAGCTTTCGTGCGTTCGACTCGGAGGTGCAGATAGGGCTGATCGAAAGGCTGTTGAATCCGCAGGTCCGCCGTTCCAGGCACGTATCTGATCTGCCGGAGCAGCTGGCTTGCCCAGGCCCGGTTACCTTGCAGATCGTTGCCTGTGACCTGAATGTCGATCGGGGCAGGCAGTCCAAAGTTCAGTATCTGAGTCACCATGTCGGAAGGGAGGAACGCGAACATCACACCCGGAAACTCCCTGGCAAATTTCAGACGAAGCTGGTTGACATAGGTGTCGGTGGGATGGTGGTTTGCGGACAGAGTCACAAGGACGTCGGCGTCCGAGGTGCCCACTGGAGCAGAATTGCTGTAGGAAAGATTGATGCCGCTGTAAGGTAGTCCAATGTTATCGATGATGCTTGAGACTTCGGCTGCCGGGATTTCACGGCGAATCGAATTCTCCACCAGGTCGCACAAGAAAGCCGTGTCTTCAATACGCATCCCTGTGGGACCCCGAAGGTGAAGCTTGAAGCTGCCGGCATCGACGTTGGGGAAGAAATCCTGGCCGAGCCAAGGAATCAGAATGGCCAACGATCCCAGACAGGCAGCAAAGAAAACTGTCAGAAAAGCCCGCCGGTGGTGAAGACAAGCTCCCAACGCCCGGTGATAGCTTTCCCGGAATCGCTCGAACCCCGCCTCGAAACGCCGCTGCAGCCGGACCAGCGGATTGCGGCTCAACCCGGCAGCGTCGTGACCAACCTTCTGGTGCCGTAGCAGATACTTGGCCATGGTCGGAACGATGGTTCGCGAGAGCACATAGGAAGCCAGCATGGCAAACACCACCGCTTCGGCCAGCGGCAAGAACAGATACCGCGCCACGCCGGAAAGCAAGAACATGGGGGCGAACACGATACAGATGGAGAGGGTAGACACGAACGCGGGGGTCGCGATCTGCATTGCACTGTCAAGCACCACCTCATCCATATCCTTGTCCGGCTCTGCTTCGCGGTTGCGGTTGATGTTTTCCACCTCCACGGTGGCATCGTCGACCAGGATACCCACCGCCAACGCGAGTCCGCCGAGGGTCATGATGTTGATGGTTTGTCCCGTGAGGCTGAGCACAATGATCGACGTAAGGATGGCAAGAGGAATAGAGGTCGCGATAATAAGCGTGCTCCGCCAGTTCCCCAGGAAGATCAAAATCATCAGAGCCGTCAGACAGGCGGCGATGAGCGCTTCCCGGACGACGCCGCTGATCGCTCCCAGAACAAAAATGGATTGATCCGCAAGGGGTTGCATTTTTAGCTGGGGCGGAACGGTGGTGGCAATCTGGGGCAGAAGAGACTTGATGCCTGAAATCACATCCAGAGTGGAGGCGTCGCCCGCCTTTTGGATCGTCAGCAGCACGGAACGCTGTCCATTCACCCGCACGATGTTGGTCTGGGGAGGGAAGCCGTCGCGCACCCAGGCGACGTCTTTGACGTAGATCGTCGTGTTCCCGACGGTCTTAATCGGTATACGGTTTAGCTCTTCCATCGTCTGCGGCGCAGCATTTTGAACATCAACGTCGTATTCCTTGCTGCCAATTTTCGATGTACCGGTGGGCAGGATCAGATTCTGCACAGAGATGGCATTGACCACGTCCAGGGCAGAGAGACCTTTCGACTGCAAGGCGGTCGGATTCAGGTCCACCTGTACCTGCCGTTGCTTTCCACCGTAGGGGTACGGCACCGATGCCCCCGGCACCGTGATGAGCCGGGTGCGAATGAAGTTGAGGCCGTAGTCGTTGAGTTGCTGCTCGGAAAGACCCTGTCCCGAGAGCGCCAACTGCAGAACAGGCACACTCGATGCGCTATAGGCCAGAACAAGCGGCGGCGTAGTCCCCACCGGTAATTGCCTCAATTGCGTTTGAGAAACCGCGGTGATCTGCGCAATGCCCCGCTCCACGCTCGCGCTTGGCTGCAGGAACACCTTGACGACAGCAATTCCATACAGGGATTGAGACTCGATATGTTGAATATTGTCTACGGTGGTGGTGAGCGACCGCTCGGTGATGCTGATAATACGGTCGTTCATGTCCTTGGGAACCAGACCGTTGAAGCTCCAAATGATGCTGACCACCGGAATGTTGATGTTGGGAAAAATGTCTGTTGGGGTACGAAAAATAGCGAGCACCCCCATCACCAGGATGAGTATCGCCATCACCACGAATGTGTAGGGCCGCCGTAATGCGAGCCGAACGATCCACATAGAATCTCTATAGAATCTGTTCTTGCTTCGGGTTACTTGCTTGCTGCAATCGACGACGCCGTGCAGGTTACCGGCGCACGCTGTGGGGTCGAGCGCACCCGGCGCAGCGACTGCCGGAGCTTGGCGCGTGCGCGCGCCAACTGGGCCTTCACTGTTCCGTGTGGCACTCCCAGAATGCGTGCGGCTTCGCTGGTGGTCAGACCATCCAGGTCCCGCAACTGGAACGCACTGCGCAACGGAGGCGAGAGCTGCACCGCCAGCTGTGTCAGGCGTGCACTGAGTTCGGAATCTCGGCACTCGTGTTCGGGATCAGGACCACGGTGCGCCAGTCGGTCGGATAGGCAATATTGCTGCCGCTCGCCGATCCGCTCGTCCAGGGACACGTGACCATGGCGTGAGCGCCTGCGCAATTGCATCCGCGCACAATTGCTCACAATCGCCGTAAGCCAGGTCGACATCTGGGACTGTCCCCTGAACTGCTCCAAGTGTTTGAAGGCGGAAAACAGCGCGTCTTGAACCGCATCCTCGGCGTCGGCTGCGTTGCCTAGTACGCGATACGCGCTTCTGTAAAACGACGGGCGGCGGCGTGAGACAAGGTCCTCCATCTCCCGAGCTGCGCGTTGTCGGTCGGCGACGTCGACACTTTGTTCACCTCCGACGTATGCCTCTGAATTTTGCATGAAGTCCTTCCTCCTGGTAGGAGAACAGCAGGCACGCCACTCTCCAAACACACGCCACCCCCTAGTCCGCGTCTTTTCAGGGGAATGCATCAATTGGGCGGGGTGAGAACAGCCCCGGAACTCGCGTGCGAGTCGTGGGGTTGACAGCATGTCGGCATTTTGACTGGCTTCGATGTGGACCGAGTCGACTCCCCAGAGCGAGGGAGTGCGTCTCGTTTTCCCTGTGGTCAAGTTCGCAAGTGGCCTCAAACCGGCCGCCCGGGTCCTGCTCGCCCGTGGACCAGCCGAGACCGTGGCGAGACCCAAGGTCACGGTGAATTCCGGGCTTGCCGGACCGCCCCTCAGCCAGTGGGTCGACGGGTGCCGCCGATGGAGTCAACTCGAAAGCGGAGGGAGAGGTGGCTTGGGAACGCAGAACGACCAGCGGAAGGGCCGTGGCCGCTCACCCAAACTCACCTCCTGGGGTTGTGCGTCTACCCAACAAGCAACTTATCTTCCAAACCGACTCTGCCGTAAGCGCGTTCTCCAGCAAATCGAAACCAGCATCGCGTCAGTTTTGTATTTCCCCGGAGCCGAAGCCAGCATGGGAAGAGGGATCAGTGGGGCGTTGAGCGCGCCCCCGATGAATTGCCGCAGGTCGCGAGTCGGTGGCGAAAATCTGACGGCTATGTCCAAATGCCGACGCCCGTAAGCTTTCAACAGGATTTCCAGGCCGGAACACCTGTTGTTCCAATCACCTTGTCTCTGTTCCGAACCCCAAGGTTTGGCCCCACTGTTGCTCCTGGTTCGGTTACATAGCCGTAAAGCGCGGATTGGGCTGCTCGAACAGCTATGAATGAAACACGTTTCACGCGGAGCAAAGGCAGGCAATGGACCATAAGAAAGATGGGCTTTCCCGACGCGGATTCCTGGAAATTGGTTCGGCTGCTGCAGTTAGCACTGCCGGAATACTGTTGACGGGTGCCGCGAACGCGCAATCGTCAACCCTGGGGGTGAGAACCGGAAGGTCCAGAAGTCTGACCGATCCTGGTCCCACCGATACGTTGCTGGACGCTGCCAATCCGGATTCGAACGTGCCACCGCTGACTGACGCAGGCGGTATGCCGACCTTCAAGTATCCGTTCTCACTTGCGAACAAGCGGGTGTACGAAGGGGGATGGTCCCGCGAGGTCACGGTTCGAGAGCTCCCATTATCGAAAACGATCGCGGGCGTGAACATGAGACTGAATGCCGGTGGTATCCGCGAATTGCACTGGCACACTGCCGCCGAGTGGGCGATCATGCTCAAGGGCAGCACGCGCATCACTGCGGTCGATGACGATGGCAGAAGCTTTGTGCGAGACACACACGAAGGTGATCTCTGGTATTTCCCGACCGGTATACCGCACTCGATCCAGGGGCTCGGGCCAGATGGAGGGGAGTTTCTTCTGGTGTTCGATGATGGCAACTTCTCCGAGTATGCGACCGTACTGCTGTCCGACATAGCGGCACACACGCCGCGCGAGGTGCTGGCAAAGAATTTCGGCGTCAACCAGCCTTCCCTCGAGACACTGCGCAGAGAAGAGCTTTTCATATTTCAGGCTCCCGTGCCCGGGCCGCTTGCCACAGACCAGAAAACAGCGGCGGGAGCATTCCCTTCGTCTACCTACGACTTCTCTTTTCGAACCAAGCAACAAAAGCCGACGATGACCACGAGCAGTGGAGAGGTGCTGATCGTGGACTCGAGCACGTTTAAGGCGTCGACGACCATTGCGGCGGCAATCGTGACCGTTCATCCCGGTGGAATGCGCGAACTTCACTGGCATCAGAATGCGGATGAATGGCAGTACTACATGAGCGGAAAAGGCAGGATGACCGTCATTGACGCCGGCGCCCGCGCGCGGACTATGGACTTCGAAGCCGGCGATGTGGGTTACGTGCAGCAGGCGCTGGCCCACTATATCGAGAACACCGGAAGCGAGGATCTGCGGTTCCTCGAGATGTTCAAAGCCAGCCGCTATGAAGATCTGTCGCTTTCAGAATGGCTGTCCCATACGCCCCCCGAACTGGTGATGGCCCACCTCAATATCGACAAAGCGACCTACGACGCGATCCCAAAAGAGAAGCCGGTCATCATGCCGCGCTAAATGGGGTTATTGTCCGGTCGGCTTCAAGTTGTGCGAGAAGGCAATCGTGGACAGGCCGGAACACGATTCTGAATCACCAAGCGAATTCCTGCCAGACCGATATTTTGCGCCCTTGGTGTCAAACCGAAGAAATCGTCGACCCACACGGTCTGGGTCGACTTGGACACCCATCTGCATGTTTCCCGTAATCACCTGACGAACAGCACCACGACAGACCTGCCCCAATTTCCCCAACGTTTCTCGTCCAGGCAGCTTGTTTTCCACCACTTGCGCGCCGCGGCACCCAAGCGGACGCGGCTCCTGAGAAGCATCTACGGAAAGACTCTCACCATCTACAAGGTTCCCTGTATTTTGACCCGGTGAGGGTTCAATTAGTCTTCGCACTTACTTCGACAGGGTTGTCCCCCTTGCATGCCACCGGTCATGCTGTGCACTGTCATCCGTGACTAAGCGAATCCTGATTGCCGACGACCACCAATGGGTGCTCCGAGGACTGCGGACGCTACTGGGAGCCAATTCTGGATGGGAGATTTGTGGGGACGCCGCAGACGGGAGAGAAGCAGTCGCCAAGGCCATAGAATTGAGCCCGGACCTGATCGTTATGGATTTGGCAATGCCAGGGCTGGACGGACTGAGGGCGGCGCAGGAGATTCGCAAGCTGCTACCCTCAGTGCCGGTTGTGCTGAACACGCTGTACGGAACCGACGAACTACATTTGGAAGCCCGCAAGTATGGAATCCAGAGGGTCGTGGAGAAGGCAGAACCCGGTGCCCTCATTGCCGCTCTCGAGGAGTTGTTGGGCGGGAAGGCAATGTCCCAACCAAAGGCAACCCCGGACAAACGCTCCCCGATGCTCGCTTCACCAACTCCGACCCCAAAACCCGACGTCGCGATGACCGTGAACCCGGCGGTTCGGGCGGCAGTGAAGGTTGTGAGCGCGAAGCCCGAAGTGGAAAAATCCAAGCCCAGCGCTTCCGAGCCGTCCGATCCGCGGCCGGGAAAATCTTTGTGAGCCCGCCCCCGAACCCCGACCCATCGGCCGCTCTTTGTGTCACACTTGGAAGCGAGTGGATGGAAGTACCGCTCGTTCAGGTGAACGGCTCATGGACAGTGAAACAATACGTATCGGACGGGATCGGCTTGTGCGGGTCTTCCGTTACTTGGAAGCGCTCAATGAGCATCGGAATCCTGTCAAGCGGCACATCGGGGAACAGTTGTGGACGCTGTGGCTGAGGGAATTACCCGACCATCCCTCGGTCAGGCGCGGTAGTTCGCCGGCCGCTGAGCCCCCCGGCCTGGCCGCACGCGATGATGAGGTGCCGGCCGAGCGCCCGGATTCGGATTTCATCCTCAAGATTTCCCGCCCCCGACTGACCAGTCCACCAGCTCCTCCTGCACTGATCGAGCCGTGGCTTGAAGCCGGTTGGGAGAATCCGTTCAAGGAAGTGTCGACGCTCGAATCCCGGAACGAGACGTCGGCGGGTGGGTCTGTGCGGGTGCGCTTCACGAGCGATCCCAAACGGGTGGCGGCGCTCGACCCATGGAAGGCACGTCGTAACCAATGGGCGAACGAGGAGCGGCCCGCCCGGGCCGCAATGAAGATATTTGAGGATTTCTACGAGCTCTATGGCCGCGTGGAGCGAGAAGCCGAGCGCGTGGAAATTGTGCTGGGCGACGGGATACTCACCTGGCGGCGGCCGGAGGGGACCGTACGCCATCCCGTCTTGCTGCAGCGCCTGCAACTCAGCTTCAGCCCTTCGATCCCCGAGTTCACCCTGACAGAAACAGAACATCCGGTAGAACTCTATTCCGCCCTTTTTCAGTCGATGCCGGACGTCGATGGACGGGCCATCGGCCGCTGCCGGGACGAATTGGAGCAGGAAGGATACTCTCCGCTCGACGACGGTTCCACCTCTGCGTTTCTGCAGCGCCTCGTCGTTCAGCTGTCCCCTCGGGGCGAATTTGTTGAGACGGGAGTGCCGGAAGGGGAAACCGACAATCCTCGGGTTGGAAGAGAACCTGTCTTGTTCCTACGCCCTCGGACCCTGGGTTTTGCAGCCGCCATCGAGGCGGTGTTGGAGGATCTCCGCAATCGCAACGACTTGCCCTGGTCCCTTTTGAACATCGTGGGCCTCGAACCGCCTCCTGCAGACGTCGAGGGTCGTGAGGTCGCTTCCCAGCCCGCAGAGGATGCCGAGATCCTTCTCACCAAGCCCGCCAATCCCGAACAGATCCGGATCGCGCGCCGGATCGAGCATTCGGGCGGAGTTCTGGTCCAAGGACCTCCCGGCACCGGGAAGACCTACACCATCGGAAATCTGATCGGTCACTTGCTCTCCGAAGGAAAGAGCGTACTCGTCACCAGTCACACGACGAAAGCCCTCCGGATGGTGCGGAGCCAGATCGTGCCCGAGTTGCGCTCCCTGAGTGTAAGTCTGCTGGAAAATGACCTGGATAGCCGTATGCAACTGGAGAGTGCTGTCAGCACCATTGCTGACCGGCTGTCCAGAACCGACGCGAAGTCGCTGGAACTCGAGGCCGACAGACTCGCACAGGAAAGAGCAGGACTGCTTGCCAGGTTGGCCGAGTTGCGCCAACAGCTGGCGGATGCACGTGCCGACGAGTACCGCGACGTCGTGGTCGGGGGAAGGGCGTGGTCACCCTCGGAGGCTGCGCGGAAGACTGCGCGCGAATCGGAGGTCCATGGCTGGATTCCGGGCCCAGTTCCGTCCGGCATCGACTTGCCGCTTTCCGGCGGTGAACTTGCGGAGCTGTATGCTACCAACCGGTCGATTTCCGCGGATGTGGAGAGCGAATTGTCGGGTCATCTGCCGGGCCCTGACGAGCTCCCGTCGCCAGCAGATTTCCAGGTCTCGCTCAATGAAAGAGCGCGTCTTGAACATGGCAACCGCGAGTTCCGTTCCGATCTTTGGCAGAGCGGCAACGGGTCGATCTCCGCAGATTCCCTGCAGGAAACCGCAAGCAAGCTCAAGCAGTCAGTCGACGTGCTCGCGACCAGCGACCGATGGAAACTGGCGGCCGTCTACGCGGGAAAGAATGGTGGCCCCCACCGGGAGACCTGGGAAAAACTGCTCGCACTCGTCGAGCAAGTCCATCTCGAGGCGGCGGGCGCTCAAGAGATCCTCATACAGCATGCCACCACGCTGGCAGACGAGTCGCACCTTGAGCGGCACGAGCAGACGGCAACCGAGATCCACGGGCATCTGCGCAGCGGAGGCGCCTTGGGCTTCTTTAACCTCTTGACTCACAAACGCTGGAAGCAGTTCATCCAAACCACCCGGGTGGACGGCGACCAGCCTAGACTTCCTGATCATTTTCTCGCAGCCAGTAAGTTTTCTCGGATCAAACTGCTTCGCAAGAACCTCGCCACACGCTGGGACCGTCAAATGGCTCCGTTGGGGGCAAGCCGGTCAGTCGAAATGGGGACTGAGATCGAAAAGGGCGCCATTCAGTTTTGTCGGCCGATTCGAGATTGTCTGGCATGGCATTCGCAGACCTGGAGCCCGATCGAAAAGGAAGTGAGGGAGACCGGATTTCTTTGGGACAAGTTCTTGTCCGAACAGCCCATCGCCGTTGGAGAAGATGGTGAGTTAGTAAGACTGCGAAAGGCCGTCGAGGACTCGTTCCCGCCCATACTCGCGGCGCGCTGCGACCACCTGAACTGGTCCGAGATCAACCAGAGGCTTGCCGGGTTACGCGAGCATTTGGCATCCGCGATGCGGTCGTTCGCGGATTCCCGGGCCATCGCAAGTCTGCACGAGGCGGTAGACGCGCTCGACTCCAGGGCCTATCGTCGGACCCACACACGGCTGCAGGAACTGCACGAGCTCCGCAGCAGCCTGCAACGCCGGAATATTCTGTTGGCGCAGCTTGAGGCCGCCGCGCCTGCTTGGGCCGCGGCCATCCGAGCCCGCAGGGGTGCGCACGCCAGCGCTACCGTGCCCGGAGACCCCACCCACGCCTGGACGTGGCGCCAAATCCAGGATGAACTGGACCGCAGGGCCAGTATCTCCATCGATGAACTGCAGACATCCATTGAACGAGTCGCCGCCCAGCTTCAGGCCAGGACCATTGACCTCATTGACAATCGTGCCTGGATGTTCCAGACGCGGAGGACCTCTCTTCCCCAAAGGCAAGCGCTCATCGGATGGCTCGATACCATAAGGAAGATCGGCAAGGGCACCGGGATACGCGCGCCCCGTTTGCGCGCAGAGGCAGCCCACAAGATGACCGAGTGCTGGGGCGCCGTCCCGGTCTGGGTTATGCCCCTTTCGAGGGTGGTCGAGAATTTTGATACCGGAAAGTCCCGCTTTGACGTCGTCATCATCGATGAAGCCAGCCAGAGTGATGTGATGGCCCTCGTCGCACTCTACCTGGGTCACAACGTTGTGGTAGTCGGCGACCACGAACAGGTCAGTCCGTCCGCGGTCGGACAGGAGACCGCGGTAATTCAGAATTTGATCGACCAGTTCCTGCAGGGCATTCCCAACGCGCACCTGTACGATGGCCAAACCTCAGTCTACGACTTGGCTCGCCAGTCGTTCGGGGAGACCGTTCGGCTGGTTGAGCACTTTCGCTGTGTCACCGAAATCATTCAGTTCAGCAACCAACTCTCTTACGACGGTGACATTAAATCGCTGCGAGATGCGAGCCGCGTGCGGCTGAGACCGCACCTCGTTGCCTATCACGTCCCCGGCTCCACCAGGAATGGAAAAGTCAACCACCCGGAGGCCCAAGTCGTTGCTTCTCTCATAAGCGCGGCACTTGAACACCCCGACTACCAGATCAACGAGTTCGGACGGCCATCCAGTTTTGGTGTCGTGTCCCTTGTGGGCGAGGAACAAGCTCTGGAAATCGATCGCCTCCTGAGACTGCATCTTGCTCCCGATCTGTACGAACGGCATCGCTTGCTGTGCGGAACCTCGGCGCAATTTCAGGGAGACGAGCGCGATGTGGTTTTCGTGTCCGTTGTGGATACCCCCACAGGCGGAGCGCTCTATCTTCGTGATCAGCAGATGTTCAAGCAGCGGTACAACGTAGCCGCCAGCCGGGCGCGGGACCAGATGTGGGTCGTCCACTCCCTGGACCCGCGAACCGACCTTCAACCGGCCGACTTGCGGCGGCGCCTCATTGAGCACGCGCAGGCACCTGATCTGCTCACGAGAAATCTCGACGACAAAGAACAAACCGTCCAGTCCGGCCTCGAGCGCGATGTCATGAAGCACCTGGTGGAGGCCGGCTACCACGTTGTCCCGCGTTGGAAGGTCGGATCGCGGAGCATCGATCTGGTAGTGGAAGGTAACGGTAAGCGCCTGGCCGTCGAGTGTGATGGGGACCACGATCTCCCGCTCGAAAAGCTCCGCGAGGACATGGAGCGACAGTTCATGCTCGAGCGACTCGGATGGACCTTCGCACGGGTGCGGGGCAGCATCTTTTTCCGCGAACCGGATCGGGCAATGAAGCCCGTCTTCGACAAACTGCGATTGCTCGACATTCCCGCCCAGGGCCCCACCTCGGACAAGGTCCATGGGTCATCGCAATTGGGTGAATTGACCGAGCGCGTCATACGCCGTGCCGGTGAACTCCGTGAGCAGTGGTCTGCCCCCCGCGACAAGCACCGCCTTCGATCGGTCCCCCCTGCCTCGATTCGGTGAAACGCCAAGCGGGTGGCCGAATCCCCGGGCATCCGCATTCGAGACCACAAGACCTGCGCGATTTCACCGCATCTCTAGTTCACGACAAGACTCACGTTCGTATTGTGGCTCAGATTGCCCGCTTTACCCGTGATCGTGAGAACGTAATTCCCCGCAGGCGTTCCGGGAGGCAGAGCCGGTGTTACGGTGATTGGGTCCGCTCGCGTCACACCCGCATAGGAGGCAGAGATGGCAATCGATGTGGCAGTGGTCACCGTGCTGGTGTTCACGGTGAAGGTCGCGCTGGTCGCTCCCGCCGGGACCGTCACGCTCGCAGCTACAGTGCCGACGGCCGAGTTGCTACTGGCCAGGGAAACGAGGGCACCGCCATTCGGAGCGGGCGCACTTAGCATTACGGTGCCTGCCGAGGGAGACCCTCCAACGACACTGCCAGGGTTCAGCGTGAGCGAGGTGAGGGCTGGACCAGAAGGAGGTGTTGGCGTCACCGTGAGCGAAGCGGTTTGTTGGGACGCGCCGGACAGCGAGGCGGAGATGCTGACCTGGGTCGAGTTGGCGACCGAGGCCGTGGCGACCTGGAAGGTGGCGATCGCGGTTCCAGCAGCGACGGTCACACTGGCCGGGACGCTGATCCGGCTATCGCCAGCGCTCAGGGTCCCAGCATCGTAAATGCTCGGAACAGTGCCCCCGAACGTATCCGGGGTGAACTTCGTCGTCGAGACGCTGAACGTCTGGCTGCTACCGGTGGGATTGTACAGTGTCATAGTAAGCGAAGTCGGATGGCCCACGGTAACCTTGCCGAAGCTCGCCGAAACGGGATCGATCCACGTTGTTGAGTCGGCAGATACCGAGAGGTTCTCGCGCCCAGTTCCCTGCGCTGTCGGGCCGACGTCGTGCGTCCCGGTGATGGCATCCTTGACCACCAAATCGGCGCGGTTGACGAGCGCCGACTTGATTTGCGCAGGCGTCCAGTCGTTATGCAGTTGCAGAAGCACGGCCGCTGAGCCGGCGAT
>Ga0137360_10001073_pt1 | contig 15957 bp, 19 predicted proteins | sample Mad1_60_16metaG_FD_104924 | JGI IMG/M metagenome (GOLD analysis project Ga0137360, IMG submission 104924) | Vadose zone soil microbial communities from Angelo Coast Range Reserve, California, USA - Mad1_60_16 metaG | ecosystem: Environmental > Terrestrial > Soil > Vadose zone | place: USA... | reverse complement strand
TGCACCAGGACTGCGCATACGGATGCCACAATTGCCAATCAGTCGCTCCTGGCCCCGTAAGGTGATGGCGAACTGAAATTTCTTGCGCGGCTGTTCCTCTTGCCAGACGATGAACCAGTGTACGAATTGGCGGACATCGGCCTCAGTTCTGTACGTCCAGGGTGTGTAGCGGATGTACGATGAGTCAGCCTGGTACGCGAGCACAGCCTGCCAATCGCCTTCTACGAATTCGCGCAATCGCAGGCGCTCGGTGGTGAGGATCATTTTAGTTCCGATACCAAAACTGGTCCCACGCCTGCCAGAAATTATCGCCGGTAGAGGACACTGTGCGTGGTCCCTCAGTGCGTACACCGGTGCGCCCGCGAAAGTCGTTGACACGGTCGGGACTCGCCAGTTCGACCCTGAACGTGACAGGACTGCTGGGTTTGTAAGGCCTGGGCCAACGTTTCATGCTCAGAGCCTGGGCGGTGCGCATCTCGATCAAGGCGCATGCATCTTTGGGAGCCATATTACGTGCTGAGAAGCGCCCCAGGCCGACTTTGACGGGGGCCGTGATCACGTTTTCCCCCAGCAAGGCGGTCACTTCGCGGCAGGTGGCCTCATCGCCGGAGACGAAGACGGCTGGCACATCCCAACAGCCTGCAACGGCAGCCAGGATGCCGCTTTCGCCCACCGCGGTCTCGTTGATCCAGGCATTGTACCAGGCCTCTGATGACACGGTATGGCAGAGGACGCCATCAGGCGTACCAGCCATAGCATGGGCACCCACAAACAAGATCGCATCGCATCCCTGCTCAAAAGGTGTGATGTAGCGTGCCCAGGGATAGCCGAGAACATACTCAGCGCCAGATTCCAGGTGTTCAGGGATGAAGCTCTTAAAGCTGTATGCTCCTCCGGCTCCGTGGCAGTCAACGACTATGACCTCACGCGCCCCCGCCGCACGGGCACCACGCACGGCGGCATTCATCTCGTCGGTATAGAGTTTTCTGCTCTGTTCATAAAAAGTTGTGCCCGCGGCAACTTGTTCCCAGGTCTCTATGCAGGAGATGCCTTCCATATCACAAAAGATGACAACGCGCATAACGTACCTTCTTTCTTTCACAATTTTCGGGTTGCCTTTATCTTGCGTCGCTTATACGTCCTATACCGTACAACGGGCGGCTCGTACTCGCGATACAGTTTTCTGCCAATTTTCCAACCCAAATAGCCAAGGATCACGGCCCCTGCTATTCCCGTGATGGCCATGGCGATGCGCAGGAGTATGAGAACGAGCAAGGCACTATGAAAGACGGGCACCAGGGGGTTTGCATAGATGCGACCAATGACGGCGACCGGTAGACTGAGCATGAGGCCAATGATAGTCCCCAGACAACAGCCCAGTGGACCGCCGTTTACCTCGCCTTGTGCCTCTGGTGGCAGCGATTGCTGTTCCTCTACCGTTTGCTGGTCTGGAGAAGGTGTAGTCGCCTCCCCTGGATGTTCGGTGTGTTCTGTTTGGTTTTCTTCTGGCATTGGTTCAAAATGTTCCAAATTGGCGGTCGCCCGCATCACCCAGGCCAGGCATGATGAAACCAAGATCGTTCAGGCTATCATCAAGGGCCGCGATGTAAATGTCAATGTCGGGGTGGGTTTGTGAGAGCTTGAGCAGGCCGTAGGGAGCCGCGATAATGCCCACATAGGAGAGACGTGGGATACCACGCCGTTTGAGAATGTTGATCGCGTCGATGGCCGATCCTCCGGTCGCGAGCATGGGGTCTACCGCGTAGCACACCTGCAGGTTGACGCGCAGTGGGAGTTGGTTGTAATACTCCATGGCCTGTAAAGTCCGCTCGTCGCGGCGTAGCCCCAGGTGCCAGATTTGCACGTCGGGAATAACTTCACGAAAGCTTTCCGCCAGGCCAAGCCCTGCTCGTAGGATGGGAGTGACGCCGATCCCGCCTGCTAAGCGATAGCCTGTCATTTGCTCTAAAGGAGTTTGGATGGTTGCCGGTTCCAGGGCAAGGGATGCGGTCGCCTCGTAGGCAAGCAATGCCCCGATCTCCTTCACCAGGCGGTAAAACTCTGGTGGTGGCGTATTTTTATCCCGCAATGCCGTTATTTTGTGAGCCATTACCGGGTGGGTAGAAATATGGACACGCGGGAGATCGAGCACCTCGTCCCGTTTGGGCTGGGGTACGCCCGCCATAGGCAAGTTGGAGCGCTCGCCGCGCTGTATGTTTGTTTCGGTCATAAGGCATAGCTCCTTCGGATTTTCTTCTTTATGATGACATTGTACCAAAGAGGAACGTAGGCGTCGAGGGCCTGATTTCCAGATCACCCGTCTGGAAGGCAAGTTCAAACTCAGCCAGAATCGCTCCACCAATGACCAGCGGCGAGTTCTGGCAGCTCTGGAGAGCAACTCTGATGCAGAGAGTGCAGGTGTGTCCGCCTTCAAGCGAGCTTCCATCTCTTCGGGAGACAACTGCCATTAGTGTCAACCATGCACCAAAGTCCCAATGCGTCTCTAAAGTGCCTATACCATCTACCCGTTCTGCTGTATAATGGACGAGGGTGAATCGTTTCTTCTTAACCCATCTGATAGCACATGGCAACACGTCAAAGTTGGAAAGAAATTTGTAGAGGAATGAAACAAACGGAAGAACGGAGCGAATCAAGCAGTGATGGCCGGGAGCAAGACGAGACGCAAACGGCGGAGGCACATCACTATGATGCAAGCAAGTATGAGCGGCCATCAGTGACGGTCGATGTAGTGATGATGAGTCTGCGCCAGCGAGACCTACAAGTCTTGCTGGTCAAGCGCCGCTCATGGCCTTACGAGGGCATGTGGGCCATTCCTGGTGGCTTTGTCAATATAGATGAGTCTCTGGAGGCGGCAGCCAAGCGAGAGCTTCAAGAAGAGACAAATGTACAGGATGTCTACCTGGAGCAACTGTATACGTTCGGTGATCCGGGACGCGACCCGCGCACCCGTGTGATCACCGTTGTCTACTTCGCACTACTCGACTCTGCGCGCTTGCAGGTGCGAGCAGCCAGTGACGCCGCCGACGTGGGCTGGTTTCCCGTGTATAATCTGCCCGAACTGGCTTTTGACCATGCAAAGATTCTCCAGTATGCCCTTGATCGTCTGCGTGGCAAGCTTGACTATACCAATATCGCCTTTAGCTTGCTCCCTGAGCAGTTCACGCTACGCGAATTACAGCGGGTCTACGAGATTATCTTGCACCGGCGCCTAGACAAACGCAATTTCCGCAAGAGGATTCTCTCGACAGGCATCCTGGAGGATACGGGCGCAAAAAAGATGGAGGGGACGCATCGCCCGGCTCGCTTGTATCGATTCAACCCGGCAGCAGGTGGCTAGATTACTCTAACCGTCAGTTTCCTCACGCATTTATACGTTAGCATGCACCTCCAGCAGGTCCAGCAGGTCCGTCAGCGCGTGCACGAGGATGCAATCGACATGACTCTCCTCCAGGCGTCTGGCACGATCGAGCAATACCGGCGTTATCCCAACAGAACGCGCGCCCAGCACATCGTGGATGTAAGAATCACCAATATGGAGCGTGTAATCGCCAATAGCGTTGGCTCGCTGCAATGCAAGTTCATAGAGCGAAGGCGAGGGCTTGGCGTGGCGCGTAATGGCTGATATAACTAAAAAGTCAAAGTACTTCGTGAGGTGCAGGCGACGCAAAATAGGACCCAGTGCAATGCCCCAGTCAGAGATGACCCCAAGCGCATATCCACGGGTTCGTAGTGCTTCTAACGTGGGTAGCACGTCAGCATAGACCTGCCAGCTTGTGGGTTTTTCAAACTCATCCGTAATGGCCTTCGCGAGTCGATAGAGGCGTGGTTCGTCGTGCTCCACGATCAGTGGGCGCAGGAGATTCATGTAGTAGCCGATCCAGTATTCTGCGATGGCCTGCTCACTGGCCCAGGTGTGGCGGTTGAGGCGCATCTGGCGATAGTAGTAGTCCTCAATGTCGACGATGCGCCGTTTGAACTCGTCAAGATGAATATGTAAGTCAAGTTGCTGGCAAACGCGCTGACAGATTTCGGCATCAGAGGGATGCGGGCGTATGAGCGTAAAACCCGCATCGAAAAACACTGTACGGATGGCTTGTGGCTGGTCTAAAGGCATTTTCACCTCTTCTTGTACACGGCGTCTGCGGCAGCCAGAGCGGCACCGGCAGGAGGAGTGAAACCACAACGCGGTAGCACGTGCTCAAGTGCGGCAAGCACCGTGTCAACATTCTGACGAGACGAATTGTAGCCCATCAGACCGACACGCAGCAAACGCCCTTTGAGCGGCCCAAACCCACCACCGATCTCGATGTTGTACTCGTCGAGCAATCCGCTGCGCACGGTCTCCTCGTCTACACCTTTGGGCAGACCGATAGCAGTCACGACAGAGAGCGCGTAACCCGGCTGGGTGAAAATGCTCAATCCCATGGCCTCAATACCGGCTTTGAGAGCGTCTCCATGCAGTTGATGCCGTGTCCAACGGGCTTCCAATCCCTCTTCCAGGATGATGCGTAATGCTTCACGCATGCCATAGATCAGGTTGCTACAAGCCGTGTGATGGTAGGTGTGGTCACCGTTCCAATAGCGGTCCAGGTACTGCAAGTCGAGATAGTAGCTTTGCGCCGGCTTTTTGCGGTTCTTGATAACCTGCACTGCACGCTCGTTGAGGGTCACTGGTGCCAGGCCTGGAAGTGCTCCCAGGCTCTTCTGGCTGCCAGCATAACACGCATCGATTTTCATCGCATCGACGGCCATGGGCACGCCACCGAGACCACAGACCGCGTCTACAACCAGGAGCGCATTGTGAGCATGCGTGATGCGCTCTAATGCTTCCAACGGCTGCAAGAGGCCTGTGGAAGTTTCCGCGATAGCCGTTGCAAATATCTTCGCATCGGGATGGACTTTGAAGGCCTGTTCAAGGACTGCGGGGTCTAACGGTTTCCCCAGTTCAGTCTCCAGGTTCACGACGTGAGCCCCTGCCCGCTGTGAGATTTCAACGATCTGCCCACTGAAAAACCCCAGACTACCAGAGATGATCGTGTCACCTTCTTCGAGGAGGTTACTCAGCACCGCTTCCGCACCGGAGAAGCCCGAACCGGACACGCAGAGCGTCATCTCGTTCTTCGTCTGGAACACCCAGCGCAGCAGTTCAGCCGTTTCTTCCAGGATACTGAAGAAAGCTGGGTCGAGATGGCCAAGTTGCGGGGCCGAGGCCATGCGCAGAATACGCGGGTCGACGTTGCATGGCCCAGGACCGAGTAGTAACCTGTAAGGGGGATGCAGTTCAGGCAACATGTTTGTACGAGTTGCAATTTTTCCCATGGCTAGTTGCGTCATTGCGATGGTCTACCTTTCACTTAGTAACACTTTTTTCTTCCTCGAAAAGATGTTGCAACTTCTCCGCCTGATCGACAGTGATCAAGTTGTCAATAAACTCGTCCAGTTCCCCATTGAGCACGCCGGGGAGATTATGGCGTGTCAGGCCGATGCGATGATCGGTCACGCGATCTTGTGGGAAGTTATAGGTGCGAATCTTCTCACTGCGATCACCGGTCTGCACCTGGGAACGTCGTGTCTTGCTCAGCTCTTCTTGCCGACGGGCCTCTTCTAAGTCCCACAGGCGAGCCTTGAGCACCGAGAGAGCCTTCAGTTTATTCTTGAGCTGCGACTTTTCGTCCTGGCAGGTCACAACCAATCCCGTTGGGAGATGTGTGATGCGTACCGCAGAGTCCGTCGTATTGACGCTCTGACCGCCATGGCCGGTGGAGCGATAGACATCGACGCGGATATCACTGTCTTTGATCTCGATTTCAATCTCGTCGTCAGCTTCTGGCAACACAATCACCTTGGCAGTCGAGGTATGGATACGGCCATTCGCCTCGGTGACAGGGACGCGCTGAACACGATGAGTACCACCCTCATACTTCAAGCGGCTGTATGCTCCTTTGCCTCGAACGACAAAGGTCATATCCTTGATCCCACCCTGTCCCGTCTCATTGGCATCTAGAAGCTCGATCTTCCAATGCCGCCCATCGGCGTAGCGGCTGTACATGCGGAAGAGCTCAGCGGCGAAGAGTGCTGCCTCGTCACCACCGGCGCCAGCTTGAATCGTGACGATGGCATTTTTCTCGTCCATGATATCTTTGGGCAAGAGCAAGACCTTCACTTCTTCAAGCAACTGCTCTTTACGAGCCTTGAGGTGCTCAAGTTCTTCAAAAGCGAGTTCGCGCATCTCAGGGTCATCACCTTCGTACATCTCTCGGGCTTCACTGATCTGCCTGTCATTTGCGGCCAGCTCGTGGTACTTTTGTACCACCTCTTCCAGTTCGGCATGTTCGCGACCATAGCGCTGCAGCAAGGCTATGTCGTCGAGCACATCCGGTTGAGCCATCAAGGTATTCAGTTCTTCGTAGCGTTGTGCCAGGCTGGCGAGTTTGTCCATTAAGTCCATCTTAGATTCCTCCTGGTTTTTCCTCATCCGTTCGACAGGCATGCTGAATAATCTGGTTTCTTTGTGCTTACCATCGTTCGGCTATACCACAACGGACGAATATATGATATACATCTAGGGGGGTGTTTCAGGCTGCTTTTTTCGGGGCGTCGCTACCCGGCAGCAAGCAAATAACGCTCGACGGTAGCTCGGCGTATGGAGCGTGCAGTCTGTAGAGTATAGAAAGAATATAATAGCCGTCTCATAGCCCTATTATAGCACATATACAGCCGCGCACCCATAGTCCGAAAGTGAGGCATACGCATCATAGTTCTCGTGACCTACCTCATAGTCAATAGGTAGTTTTAAGGAGTATACTTGTTAGCACATACCGTTGTATGCAGAGTTTCTCCTGCATTGCCTGGATAGATATTGGAAGAGGAACACGTATGCGCTTCTGCTTCATCTTAGAAGAAAAATACGCCCATGAGCCGATGCCTATGGTTGTCGCTGACCAGCTCCAACAGTGGGGGCATGAGATTGATGTATTACAGCCCTACACTGCTGTTACCAGCCTGACCGACCTCTCTCTCACGAGATACGACGCCTATGTGCTCAAGACGGTTTCGGAAGGCCCTGGTTTAACCATTCTCGAAGCCGCTGAAGCGGTTGGCATTCCCACCATCAATAATTCGCGCGCCATCCGCCTGGTGCGTGATAAAGCGGTAGCAGTGGCCTATGCCAAAGTATGTGGGCTGCCTGTCCCACCAACCTACTTTGTCGGCCATACTCGTGCGTTGGTCAATGTGCCTCATGATATTTACCCTGTTGTCGTCAAGCCTACCAATGGCAGTTCCATGCAGGGTGTTCATCTGGTGCAGACCCCAGAGGAGATGGCACGACTCCAGGTTGAGAAAGGCAACTACTACCTTGCGATGCATTACATCGAGAATACTGGCTATGACATTAAACTCTATGTCACGGGCCAGGAGGTGCACGCGATCGTGAAAGGCTCGGTCTTGCATGGCCCTGTGATCGAGCGTGAAATACCCGTGACTCATGAAATGCTCACCCTGGCGCGCCGTGTAGGACGAGTATTTGGCCTTGATCTGTACGGTATTGATGTTGTGCGGGGGCCAGATGGGGGGCTGGTACTCATTGATATCAATGACTTCCCCAGCTTTGGGCGTGTGCCGCGGCACGTCTTTAGTATTGCCGAATACATCCTACACGCCGCTTACCGCGCCCGTCTGAGGCGAGAGAAACACGCGCTGCGCCCAACTGCTCTGCACAATAAGACGTTGCAGCGCCAGGATACACAGCTTGTCCCCGCTGCACCTCCCTCGCGTAACTCCGATGTGCGTAGGGCATATATGAACTAGTTGTATCGACTGTGCAAGCGTGTTCACAGGGCACCTGAGTTGATGCTCACACCTTTTTCAGGTGCACCAGGTGGGCAATATCATTCAGCACAAAAAGTACCCGGTGGTTGCCTGCCACACGCACCATGGTGATGGACGTGTTCCCTGCCGGAAAGAAGAAATCGCGCTCCAGGCCCAGCACCTCGGCAACGTAGGCGTTCACGACACCTCCGTGGGAGAACGCCAGTACCCGTTCTCCCATGTGGTGGCGGGCAATCTCATCCAACGCGTCCACCACACGCTTACGAAACTCCTGCGACGGTTCGCTATCCTTGATAGTGTCCCAATGACCCGTGTTACCTGCCACACGCACTATCTCTACCTGGCGCGCCTGGAGTGCCTGAGTCAGGGCCGCAAGGTCATTGCCGTCCGGGGGTAACGGTAGCACCTCGCCAAGTCTAATCTCTTTCAAGTCTGGAACGATGATCGGTGTGATCCCTACACGTTCCACCAATGGCGCTGCCGTCTCCAGGCAACGTCGCAAGGGGCTACTATAGATCGCATGAAAGCTCACATTACTAAGTCGTTCGGCTAACGCCTGTGCTTGTTCGCGCCCCAGACGACTCAGCGGCAGATTGTCGTAGATACCACTGGGGATGATTTCGTCTTCATCGGGTATGGCATCGGCATGCCGTACGATAAACAACTCGGCGGCGTTAGTGTGCTGCAGTAAAAAAGGATCGTCCATGCAGGTCTTCCTTATGAAGTAACTATTCAGGACTCCTCGCCACCTGCGGTGGCTCGCCTCTATTTGTTGCTGTGGGTCAGGCAGCCGCAGGCTGCCTGACCCACAGCAACAAAGAAAGCTTGCGAAGCGCCACAAGTAGAGTGGCGATTTATCGAGCACGTCACGTGCGCTGAGGAGTCAAGAAAAGAATCGCCAGGACGTGCTGGATGAATCCGCACTCTACACACACCGCCTGGCCTGAACAGTTACGTGCTTTTTTCATAAGGTAACTACTCAGGACTCTTCACCACACGTGACGTGCTGGATAAATCGGCACTCTACGGATGCCATCCGGGGAATGGTGTGCGAGCGATAGCGAATTGGTTCGCAAGAGCTTTTTGTGCTGCGGGCATAGCAGCCGCAGGCTGCTATGCCCGCAGCACAAAAAGCTGTGAGCCGCCGTAGTAGAGTGCCGATTTATCGAGCACGTGCGGCGAGAAATCAGGCACCTGAGGAGTTACGCTAGCTGTATCATATCATGCTCCTGGCCGTTCTTCAAGGGTCGCTCCGAAAGCCCGAAAGTCCGAAAGCACGCTTGTAATAATTTCGCAGTTGCTGTATAGTATGGTCAATCAAAAAAGTTGGAGAGGGACCACAGGCGGTCCTCCTCATGGGTCATGAAAAGTGAGGAACAAACCTTGGCACAGCTATGGCTCCCGGCAATCCGGGTAGTGCAGATTATCCTCTGCGTAGCCGTCATCGCCTTTATCCTGCTACAGGCGCGTGGAGCAGGTCTGGGTAGCGCGTTTGGTGGTAGTAGCGCTGGCTCTGTCTTTAAGACAAGACGGGGAGTAGAACGGCTCATCTTTAACATCACGATCGTCTTCGTGGTACTGTTCGCCCTTATCTCTCTGCTGAGCTTGCTGATCCACTAAATCCACTAATGAGAGCAATATGCCTATCACTTCACGGCGTACGTTCCTGCTAGGCCTCACAGGGTTGGTTACTACGGCTCTGGCAGGAACAGGCGTCGCCTGGTTGATCCGTTATGCTGAGAAGGCTCAGATCAGACCTCTGTTTACACCCACACCATCAGCAGGAATGTTGCTGCTCACCTATTATGGACATTTTGGCTATGTGTATACAGTAGCATGGTCGCCTGATGGCACGAAGATTGCTTCGGGCAGTGACGACCATAGCGTCCACGTGTGGGATGCTAGGAGTGGGGCCGACATTATCCCCACCTATAGTGGGCATTTGGATGGTGTGCGTGCGCTGGCGTGGAACCCTGTCTGGGGGACAGGTATACCGGATGGGGCGAAGATTGCTTCGGGCAGTGTGGATAAGACGGTGCAAGTGTGGAAGTCCGCCGATGGGAGCCGCATTTACACCTATAGTAGGCATGCATATGGGGTGAACACGCTGGCGTGGTCCCCGGATGGGATGATGATCGCTTCGGGCAGTGTGGACAAAACGGTGCAGAAGTGGAAAGCTACCAACGGCAGTGAAGCCTTTACGTATCGCAACCATAGCGGCACGGTGAACGCAGTGGCCTGGTCGCCGGATGGGACGTTAATTGCTTCGGGCAGTGCGGATAAGACGGTGCGCGTGTGGAAAGCTGCCGATGGGAGTGATGTGCTGACCTATAGCGGCCATAGTGATGTAGTGAACACGCTGGCCTGGTCCCCTGATGGGACGTTGATTGCCTCGGGCAGTGCGGATAAGACAGTGCGTGTATGGAAGATGACTAATGGCACTGACAGTATCACCTATAACAATCATAGTGATGTGGTGAACACGTTGGCCTGGTCCCCTGATGGAAGAATGATTGCCTCGGGCAGTAACGATAAGACGGTACAGGTGTGGCAAGCAAGATAGACTTTCCAGGATAGACTTTTCCCTGAAAATGCTCAACAAAAATGCCTGATCTCCCTTGCGAGAATCAGGCATTTTTGCACATCAGTAAGCAACATCCCTAACGGACGAATTGCTTGAGCACTTCATCGACGCCGGGATGCAGGCGGTTGAGCCGTAAATCCTCTGCGCCAGTCGCGTCCGTCTGAAGAAGCAAAATACCCTGCTGGATGCAAGTATTGAGCAGTTCACGCGCTGAGTCACGGGTGAGACGTCCGCGGAAACGGTTTTTAGGATTCACAGGGTCGCCGATAAAGTTGGAAACCCCGACAATGGTGCGCCATGACCAGTTACGATCAATGTAATCGAGAAACTGTAGGAACTGTGGGTCGAGAACATCCATCATCACACCAGGCGTTTGGTATTGATAGGATGATGCTCCCCCAGCTCCGGCCATGGTAATGGCTGGCATGGCCCCGGTATTTCCGCTGGGTGCCATTTGTGCGAACCCTCCATTGTTGGGAAGCCCAGTGGTAGAACTTCCACCTGGTACTAATGGTACGAACTGGTTGGCACTGCTGATTAAATCTCGGCTCACGGTTCCTGGTATACCAACAACAATAACAGTTTTGTTTAGACGTAACTTCAAACGGGCGCTGATACGGGTGAAATCCTTATCGCCTGTCATCAAGACGAACGTAGAGATGGTAGGGCGATCGAAAACAGTTTCAATAATATCCATCAGCATATTCAGGTCAACGGTGCTTTGCACGACAGTGCTTTGTACAACGGCGTTGCCCCCACTGATAGCAGACATGTAACCGGTGTTACCACTGCCTGAGCTAACAGCGGGCATATGACCAGTGCTACCACTGCCTGAGCTAACAGCGGGCATATGACCAGTGCTACCACTATGTTGACCATATCCCAGGGGACCAGTGCTACCCATGTGACCTAGCGGACCACTGGGCTGTTGTCCGTAGGGGGTTTGCCGAGCGGGTTCTTGCTGCTGGTAATCAGGGATGCCAAAGCCCTCATCGGTTGTTGGCTCGTCTGCGGATTCGAGGTTCTCATCAAACTCAGCTTGCGAAGGAAGGGGAGCGTCCTGATAGGATCCCCAACCATTTCCATGCCCCTGGGGGGTGATTGCAGGCAGAGGGCCGGTGTAACCAGTGGAGCCGGCAGACCAGGGTCGCTGATATGGGCCAGGTACGTAGCTGCCGGTGTTTGATTCCGGTCCAGGGGAACCAAGGCCCCCGGTGGGGGGATTACCGGAAGGATAATGGACCGTGCCTACACGAATGCGGTCTCTCTGCTTCGCCGGGCAATCCACGCGGTCAATCATGGCCGCTGTTAAGCTTCCTTTGAACGGCTCTGGTTGCCGGGACCAATCTGCATAAGCGCGGGCTACCATAACAGTACCATATCGGCGAGCAACAGCGATAAGCTCCTGTGGGTCGGGCTCGCGCCGCTGGATATTGAGCATACTGTAACGGATATTCTCAAAATCAATAAACAGAGCAATGTCTTCAGGCATTATCTTCTCTTCTCCTCTCATTGGGAGAAACCGCGTAGACCAAGATTTTGATGATTGTTCAGGTACTCGGACTGATTCGCCTCGCGGTGACATCCTATAGCAATGAGCATATCATACTTTTTTCGTAAAGTCGAGAGGTTTAACGCTTTACTTTACGTAGGTACTATGGTATAGTCTGTAGTTAGGAAAGGGACGTACTCGAGAGCGTAATACCATGGACCGAACAATACCTGGCGAGCCAGATAGAATCATCTGCCCCGTGGCACGTACGGCTGAAATCGTTGCCGGCAAGTGGACTCTCCTCATTATTCGTGATTTGGCCTCTGGCGTCAAACGCTTTCATCAGCTGGAACGGTCGCTGCACGGCATTAGTCCTAAAACGCTCTCTGAGCGGCTACGGTCGCTGGAAGAAGAAGGTGTTATCTTCCGGCAGACGTTCGCCGAAGTGCCGCCACGTGTAGAATACTCTCTCACCGAGAAAGGGCACGACTTAGTGGACTTGATCGAGAGTATGCGAAACTACGGCGAGCGGTGGCTCTGCAATGAGCACAAGTAAATACATTCGCTCGCTCGTGTACCCGCATGTACAAAAACCGGGGATGGAGCCCCGGTTCTCCGATTGAGTACACGAGAGACACCCTAGTGGGAAGCGCCGACCAGTTCACGACTGTGGTCAGCCAGGAATCGACGCAACACACCTTCTTCTTGCATACTAGGCTGTTCTAGCTGATCCTCTGAACGATACACTAGATCGTAGAGGCTCGCGATGTCATAGCGCATCTGAGCTTGAAGCTGGCCATCGCCGTTGAAGCCTTCGACGAAGAGACCATCCTCCTCTTCATGGATCGCAATACTTTTCACACCGATCTGGTCTAGCACCTGGCCGATAGCATGTAGAATGCTTGCATAACTGAACGTGGCCCGCATTGATCCCTCCCGAAGTAATTGGAGACAGACAATCAAATACTTGGTGACTGCGCTGTCAAACTGCACACAACATGGCAGAGGTTAGGTCATTTGTCATCCCCACCCCATACTCTATTAGTCTATCATAACATTCAGGTAACGTCAAGGTACATTTTTCCACTTTTCCCCTCCCGCCGCCCCTGATGTTGGGTTTTTCGGTGCCATGTTCATTTGACATGGCACGATCGCTCTCATTGCGTGCTATCATAATCTCTAGAGGAGCCTTGTCCCAAAGAAGTTGACATATCAACACAGGAAGATACACGCAAAGGCAATTCGGATGCTGTTTCTGGGAAGAAAAAATGGCACAAGTTCGCAAAGGAGAAACAGAACGAGGCGTGTCGTCGTGATGCGCGGATGGGCGCTCGCATGGGCTTCGATGGCAAATGGGCCATTCACCCGGCACAGATTGCCATCATCCACGAGGTGTATACGCCGACGGCTGATGAGATTGCGCGTGCGAAGCGTATTATTGATGCCTACGAGAAAGCGGATGTGCAAGGTGGCCTGGGGGCGATTGTGATTGATGACCAGATGATCGATGCTGCAGTGTTGCGCGTGGAGTGGAAGAAGCTGGCGATTGCTCAGAAGGCAGGGCTGGTGTAGAATCTAGGTGACTATTCAGATATCGCTTCTCTTGTAGGCAGCGTAGAAACATCCAACTGTGCTCCAGCCGAATTTCCCGCACCAGATGCTGGTGGTTGGTTGGTGCCCAATCCCTTGCCCTCGATCAGCAGGCATGCGCTCAATGCACTTGCAGCCGCCAGTGTAGCAGCAATCAGCATAACCACGCGAAAACTGGCGACGAACGATTCGGCAATGGCTCGCTCCAGTGCTGCGTGCAGCGAATGGCTTACTCCGGGGGGGATAACTATATCAACTAGCCGGGTACGCTGTGCATCGAGCATCTGCTGCGCCGTGAATGTTATATGCAGTCCAGCCAGGTGGTTGTCGAGATTGCTGTTGAAGACGTTCAAGACAACAATACCCATCACGGCAATGGCCAGTAGGCCGGCAGCTCGGGAGACGGCGTTATTGACGCCCGAGGCTACACCTGCCCATTGGACATCCACCGCTCCCATCACGGTAGTCGTCAAAGGTGGAACACTTATCGCCATACCCACTCCCAGCACCAGCGCCGCAGGAAAAAAGGTCGTCCAGTAACTACCACCAATACCTGGCACGGCGAAGAGGGCAAAGCCACTGGCAGCGATGAGTGGGCCAACGATGAGTGGAAGCTTCGCGCCATAGCGACTCACCAACCCACCAGACCAGCGTGAGAGCAGGAACATGCTCAGAATGAGCGGAAGGTTAGCTGCACCGGCTGCCGTGGGCGTATAACCTTGCACCCGAATAAGGTTGAAAGGAACAAAGAACAAGGCTGCACCCATTGCGGCATAGAGCAGCAGTGTCGGCAATGGTTGCGTGTAAGTCTGTCTGAAGCACGGGGAGCGCTACATTGACGACGGTTCCATCGATAAAAGCCATGCTCGACCCCAGAATCGTTGCTGCAAGCACCCAGGGTCCGAGATTCTTTGCAGCGCAGGCGCTTTCAGGGGCAGAGTGGATAATACCTTCATCGCATGGTGGCCTGACAAGATGACTCATCGCTCGTTTCCTTGGCATCTTGTGCCTTATTCCTCTTGAGTGCTGCCAATCCCTGATCCCTCTACGATCCTCGTAAGCATTGTAGCATCATAGTGTAAGGGTAGGTGGTTTGTGTTACGGGCAAAAAACACAAAAAACTCAGTTACTCCATGACGCGGCTGCAGTGCTAGCTTCGCCACGCCGAGTGGTACAAGTCCGGCTATCGCACCGGCATCTAGCACCCGGCGCAACGCAGATACCAACAGTGCGGGGTCATCCACTTGTCCACTGCGCCTCGCAGCTGCACTCTCCACTTCGAAGAGAGGCTTGAGCAAAGCCAATACCTGCCCCTGGGAGGCTAGCAAGGCGGCTGCTATGGGGAGTGCCATAGTGAGCGAGAGGTAGGAGAGATCGAGCGTGATGAGCGTGGGCAACGGGTCAAGCTCGGCTGGGATAAGGTCGCTGAGGTTCGTACACTCCAGGTTGCGTACACGAGGATCGGCGCGGAGGCGACCGGCTAATTGGCCATGGCCGACCTCCACGGCGTAGACGAGCGCAGTGCCGTGCTGTAAGAGGCAATCGGTGAAACCGCCGGTGGAAGCTCCGCTGTCAAGTGCTACGCATCCTGCCACGTTCACGTCAAAGTGCGCAAGTGCGGTCTCCAGTTTATAGCCACCGCGACTGGCATAGCGGTGCCGTCCGCGCACGCGCAGCAGGGCATCACGGGACACCAGCATGCCTGGTTTATCGATGCGCTGGTCATTGACCAGAACCTGGCCTGCCATGACCCAACGTTGTGCCTCATCGGTATTCTCAAATATGCCGCGTTCGACTAACAACGCGGCTAGTGGACATTTACGCACTGGTCTCGGTTTCGGTATCTAGCACAAGAACGATAGCGTTGGTTATTATAGTTCACCGCGATTGCTACGTCAAAGCTCCAGAGGCAGTTGTAAATGGGTGTATGAAAGACTCTGCTGGGAAATTGGTTTCCCAAGCTCAAATGGGAATGACATTCACGCTCAAAGCAAGCATTGATTTGGAATTTCCCAGCAGAGTCATGAAATACTTGTTGGCAAGGGAGCGGCGAACGAGCGTAGGGACCCGCTTCAGCGCGTCCGCGAGGAAGGCGTGCCGACGGGGAGTTTGGGGTGGGGTAATGAGGCACGTCTTGCTCGCTCTCCCCATGGACCCCTCTCCACAGAGCGACCGTGACTTGCCGATGGGGGGACGTGCTGGATAAATCCGCACTCTACGGGGGGGTAATGAGGCGAGCATGCAGACGGGGTGAGGGGCTGGCGGGTCGGGAGGGCGACGAGAGCATGCCTCATTACCCCACCCGCATGCCCCCCTATCGGCACGCTCTCGTCGCGGACGCGCTGAAGCGGGTCCCTACGCTCGTTGGCATGGATGACCATCATCATGACGCCATTCTTGTGGCCACATCATAGCTCTGCTGAGTTTACTGAAGCAGCTT
>Ga0137360_10001072_pt1 | contig 15958 bp, 10 predicted proteins | sample Mad1_60_16metaG_FD_104924 | JGI IMG/M metagenome (GOLD analysis project Ga0137360, IMG submission 104924) | Vadose zone soil microbial communities from Angelo Coast Range Reserve, California, USA - Mad1_60_16 metaG | ecosystem: Environmental > Terrestrial > Soil > Vadose zone | place: USA... | reverse complement strand
CTCCTGTACGAAGTCGATGACACCCTTGCGCAACAGGGGCTCCCCACCCGTAATCCTGACCTTCTTGACTCCCGCTCTGGCGAAGAGCCGAACTATGCGCAGGTACACGGGAAAGGGCAGGTCTCCGTAAATCGCACCCTCATTGCCGGTACGGCAGTACACACACTTGTAGTTGCAGCGGTCCGTGATCGAAATCCGAAGGTCGGTAATCGCGCGGCCAAATTTGTCTACAAGGCGCATAAGTGACTGGCTCAGATCTTCTCACAGTTGCGAGTTCGAACTCTTTAGTGAGTGCAGGTGACGTCCAAAGGCTTGCAAGAAGTCAACAGCTGCGCCGAGGCCACGGAGACTATCCTTATCCGTGAGTCTCCGAAGCAAGCCAAAGAGGCTAACCGGTTGGTCGCGTCCCGCTGTTGCCTGGGCTATCCCTTCGGGAATTGCCTGGAAGATACCCTTGAACCATTCCGGCTCGATGCTGCCAAGGATTTGGCGCCAGAAGAGCAGATTCCTAATGGCCCGAATGGCTTCGGGCGTTTTGGTATTGTCGACTACCCTCTCCAGAATCTCGTCGCTCGCCGCCAAGGCGCCGCGCATGATCTCCAGCACACCGCGATTGTGCAACTCCTGCAGGACTTCGTACGCGGCGAGCACCGCTTCAGCGTGTTCCTCCGAAGCTTGCTCCAGGCGAGACTGCAACTCTGCACGTGGGTTGCGCGGCGGAATTTCCAGAGGAATCGGTTGAGCCATTTGGTTCTCCTTGCGTCACTTCTTCGTCTGCAATTGCACTAGACCGTTTCCTGGAGCGGCGTAGTCCGGTCGCTTCCACTTACGTTCGACTTCCACCCCGTTCTGCGGCGTTGGATGACCGAACCGGGAATTGATGCGAGGCAATGGACTCTCTCCGACTTCGGGCAACACGTTCAAATGAACGCTGGTCTCTTTGTACGCAGGCGTGTTGGTCACAGGATCCGTGTGGCTGCTGGTCAATCGGTTCACGGGACTCTCAAGCGAGTTCATCGGCATGTAGAGCTCTCGCCCCTGAACCCGGTCTGTCACCAGCGCACGGACCCGCACTTGGCCATATCGCGACACTAGTTGCACCCATGTCCCGCTTTGAATTCCGCGTTCTTCAGCAAGTTCGGGAGAGACTTCCACAAAGGTGTCAGGAGTCTTCTCTCGAATCCCTTCGGTGCGGTAGGTCAAGTTGCCCTCGTGGAAGTGTTCGAGCAGCCGCCCATTGTTTAAGTGCAAGTCAAATTCAGAGTCCGGTTGATCCGTGGGGCCAATCCAGGAGACAGGGAACAGTCTCGCCTTTCCGTCGGGGAAGGCAAAGCGTTTGGTGTAAAGCAGGGGCTCATCGGTCCCATCGGCCGCGACCGGCCATTGCAGACATCTGTAGCCTGCCAGCCTCTCGTAGTTAACACCGGCGAACATGGGAGTCAGAGATGCGATTTCATCCATGATCTCGGAAGGATGTTGATATTGCCAACCCGCTCCCAATCGGTTGGCAACCTCCTGGGTAATCTCCCAATCCGGCCGGGCACCCTCAAGCGGTTCAAGAACTTGGTAGAGTCGCTGGATGCGCCTCTCGGTACTGGTGAAGGTGCCTTCCTTTTCCAGACTCGGTGCTCCGGGCAGCACAACATCGGCATAGCGGCAGGTGTTGCTGAAAAAAATGTCCTGCACGACAAAGAACTCGAGCTTGGCGAATGCGTCTCCGACATAGTTGGCATTGGAGTCCACGATGCTCATTTCCTCGCCGATCAGATACATCCCGTTGAGTTTGCCCTCATGAATCGCTTCCACCATCTGGTGGTTGTCCAGTCCCTTGGCGGAAGGCAGCTTAACCTTCCAACCAGTCTCAAATCGCTGGCGCACTTCGGGATCATCCACGGACTGGTAACCCGGCAGCATGTTCGGCATGGCCCCGTGGTCGCTGGCTCCCTGCACGTTGTTATGGCCGCGCAGCGGATAAGCGCCTGTGCCCGGTCGCATGTAATTGCCGGTGATCAGTAACAGGTTTGAAATAGCCGTAGAGGTGTCAGAACCCTGGCTGTGTTGAGTTACTCCCATCGCCCACAGGATGCACATACGTTCGGCTTCGGAGATCATCTGGGCGACAGTTTTCAGAGTCTCCTCAGGCACGCCAGAAATGCGCGCGGCGGCTTCCATCGTGAAAGGCTCAAGGCTCTTTCGATACTCGGCCAATCCATTTGCCCACTGATCGAGGAACTTGGTGTCTGCGACGCCATTGTCAAGTAGATAGCGGCTGATCGCACTCAGCCAGGCCAGGTCCGTGCCTGGCCTGGGGTGCAGGAAGAGATCTGCGCGTCTTGCCATTTCATGCTCACGCAGGTCAGAGACAATCAGCTTCTGCCCGTCCAGTTTGTGAGAGCTCTTCACCCGGGTGGCGATGACTGGATGACTCTCCGCGGTGTTGCTGCCAACGATGAGAACAAGGTCAGCCTTCTCCATATCGGAAATGGAACCGGAATCACCGCCGTAGCCCACGGTGCGGAACAAGCCCATGGTCGCAGGCGACTGGCAATACCGGGAACAATTGTCGACGTTGTTCGTGCCAATGACGGCTCTCGCCAGCTTTTGCATTAGGTAGCTTTCTTCGTTCGTGCATTTGGATGAAGAGATGAATGCGATTGAATCCGGGCCGCTCTTCGTCTTGAGTTCCGACAATTTGCGGGCAACCAGGGCGAGAGCTTCGTCCCAGCTAGCCTGGCGAAACTTACCTTCCTCGCGAATCAGCGGGGTAGTGAGGCGGTCCTCGTTATTGATGTGACCCCAGCCGAACTTTCCTTTTACGCAAGTGGAAATCCCGTTGGCTGGGCCATGCTCGGGCGCCACTTTGAGAATGTGGCGATCTTTCGTCCAGACATCGAAGCTGCATCCCACGCCACAGTACGTGCAAACGGTTTTCGTTTTGCGAATGCGGTGCTCCCGCATCGCCTCTTCCGCCTCGGAGAGCTGAAGAATGGCTCCGTAGCCGGTTTCCGGTTCCACACCTTTGACCACGTCGATCATGCCGCTCAGCGCGGACTTCCTCAGGGAGGTCAAAAATCCTGCATGACCCAGCATGCTTTTTTCCATCAGCGCGTTGCAGGGGCAGACGGTAACGCAGTGGCCGCAGGATACGCAGCTCGACTCACCAATGGTCGAGCCGCCGTCCCATAGCACACGCGGGTTCGGATCTTCCCAATTAATGGAAAGCGTTTCGTTCACCTCAACGTTCTGACAAGCCTCAACGCACCGGCCACAGAGGATGCATTGATCGGGATCGTAGCGGTAGAACGGATTTGTGTTATCGACCTCGTAGGGCTTCGATCGAAAAGGGATTCTTTGGTGCTCAATGGCCAGCAATTTTGTGGTGTTATGGACAGTGCAATTGCCATTGTTGTTGTCGCAGACCGTGCAGTAGAGCATGTGATTGCTGAGGATACGATCAAAGGCTTCCACCTGGGCGGCCGAGGCCTTTGCCGATTTTGTGGAGATTGTCATTCCATCGGCAACTCCGATCGCGCAGGCCCGAAGCAGGCGGCCGTTCTCTTCAACCATGCATGTGTCACACGTCTGCACCGGGCCGAGTTGAGGGTGGTAGCAGACGTGGGGAACCGACCCGCCAGTGCGGTTGATCAGATCGATGAGGAGTTCGTTGGGTTGGGTTTCATGCACAACCCCGTCAATAGCAACCTTGGGCACGATTTCTTTCCTCTCTACAATTCCTAGCAAGTCCGAGTCCAGGTGTGTGGGGAGCCGACACGGCCAAGGAAACGGGCCATAACTGGTGTTCCGGTGTATATGAAGGGCGCACGCCCCGTTGTTCCACTCTGCCCGAGGCGATTAGTGGCAGCCCGTGGACAGAAGTCAAGATATGGTCAGTGTTCAACTGAAAGGCCCCGCTCCCAAAAAAGTTGACGCCAATCCGTCTGACATCCGCCCTGGCATTTGAACTCCTTGCCCCGGCCTCCCATCCTTCCGCCGCATTCGGGACACCCAATTCAGAATGCTGGAGACCACATCTTCAGTTCTTTTGACGGTGCTCCACCTCATCAATGCCATTTGCATCTCACCAACAACGCCGAATTGCCAGCGATTGGTTAATCCCGTTTAGGCACGAAATACCGCGAGATTTTGACACATTCCCGCATCGTTACCGAACGTGAATCGGAAAACTGCTAAGCGCATTTCCAGTTCCACGGCCGAGCAGAGAGCTCATAACTCGATTTCAAGTGGAGCCAGAAGTGACTTGCGTGAAAACGCAACAAAGTTGTCAGCCATGGCATCACAGCGGCATATGGCAATTCGCCAGAGCGACGCTCGCCTTCGCAGTCCCGCCTCCCTAGAATCATCACGCCACTGCGAAGGCGGATTGCTTAGGTGTCTGTGGTAGCTGAAGCAAGGCTCCCAGGTTTGCGACGCCATCTACAGCACGGGCGACCAAGCTCCAATCTCTCGCCGTGGAACTCGGTGTGACTCGTTGAAGTCCGAAACCTGTCGAAATGCGGACATCCTGTCAACCGCGGGACGCTTTCCTGAGCCTCATAGGGGGAACCCCAACTACGCAGTCGCCCATGCTGCGGAAAATACGCAGTTAAGTCGTGGGGCGCTTGATTGGAACGCGACGTGCCTTGGATTGTGTGACCACGAGCGAAGCAGCGCACATTCTAGGCGTGCCGGATGGAACAGTGAAAGCCCAGCTGGCACGGGCACGCACGAAGCTGAGGCGATCGATGCGGCGGGCGCTCGACCCACAACTCAAAGCACGTCGGACCTATACCACGCTGCCAAGCATCGCGGAGAAATAAGCTCAATCAGGAAGAGACCCTATGTGGATTGTTCGACTAGCATTGCGCCGGCCCTACACATTTGTAGTGGTGTCGATCCTCATCCTGATCATGGGTGGACTCGCGATTGTTCGCACTCCAACGGACATCTTTCCGACGATCGACATTCCCGTAGTCAGCATCATCTGGAGCTACAACGGTCTGGTACCACAGGACATGGCCGACCGCATCGTTACCATTACGGAGCGGAACCTTACCACGGTCGTGGACAATATCGAACACATCGAGTCGCAGTCGCTCTATGGAATCGCGGTTGTGAAAGTGTTCCTGCAACCGAACGCGAGCCTCCAACAAGGTATTGCGCAAATTACTGCGGTTTCTCAGACCCAACTCAGGCAGTTGCCTGCCGGAACGACGCCGCCGCTGATTATTGCTTATAGCGCGTCGAGCGTGCCTGTTCTTCAGTTGGCTCTCTCGGGACAAAATCTGTCAGAGCAGCAACTCAATGACTATGGGCTGAATTTTATTCGAACCCAGATCATCACTGTACCGGGGACGTCGGTGCCCTATCCCTATGGCGGCAAACAACGCCAGGTGCAGGTGGATCTGAATACGACAGCGTTGCAGTCGAAGGGACTATCCCCGCTGGATGTAGTGAATGCCATCAGCCTGCAAAACCTGATCCTACCCACAGGGACGTCCAAGATCGGCTCCAAGGAATACGACGTATCCATTCCTAATGCAGCGCCGCAAACAATTGCGGACCTGAACCGAATTCCGATCAAGACCATTGGCAGCACTACCATCTACATGAAAGACGTTGCCTGGGTACGCGATGGCTTCCCACCGCAGACCAACATCGTGAAGGTCAACGGGCAGCGCTCCGTGTTGCTGACTATTCAAAAGGCGGGGAATGCGTCAACGCTGAACGTGATTTCGGGCGTCAAGGCCCTGCTGCCTCAGATTGCGGCGACAGTTCCACCCCAGCTCAAGATGACCCCCTTGGCGGATCAGTCCATTTTTGTCCGTGGCGCGATCAGCGGAGTGGTCAGGGAAACGCTGATTGCCGCGTGCCTCACCGCCTTTATGATTCTCACTTTTCTGGGCAGTTGGCGAAGCACTGTAATCATCGCGACGTCGATTCCTCTGGCGATCCTGACCTCGATTATTGCGCTCAGTGCGATCGGAGAAACGATCAACATTATGACGCTCGGCGGACTCGCTCTGGCAGTCGGCATCTTGGTGGACGACGCTACGGTCGAGGTCGAGAACATCAATCGTAATCGCGAGGCAGAACCCGAGAAGGACATGGACGAAGTTGTCCTTGACAGCGCGTCGCAAATCGCAACACCCGCCTTTGTGTCCACGCTTTCGATCTGCATTGTGTTTGCCCCAATGTTCTTACTGTCCGGCGTGGCTCGGTACCTCTTTGTACCGCTTGCCGAGGCAGTAGTGTTCGCTATGTTGGCCTCGTATTTTCTCTCGCGGACCATCGTCCCGACCATGGCGAAGTATTTGTTGCGGGGCGAAAAAGAGCACGCCGGAAAAGCACCTAGCCGCAATCCGCTGGTACGGCTTCAAAAGCGTTTTGAGGAGGCCTTTGAAAAATTCCGTCTCAGCTATCGCAGCGTGCTGGAAATCTGTCTCCATCACCGGCGTGTTTTCCTGATTGCATTCTTCGCGATTTGTCTCGGATCTTTGGCAATTCTGATTCCGTGGCTGGGCCGGGATTTCTTCCCTAGCGTGGACAGCGGCACGTTCAAGCTTCATCTGCGCGCTCCCACGGGAATGCGCATTGAAGAGACCGCCAATCTCTGCGATTTGGTCGAACGGTCAATTCGACGGGAGATTCCAGCTGTGGAGGTTCAGAGTGTCATAGACAACATTGGCCTACCCTATAGCGGCATCAATCTTTCCTACAGCAATTCGGCTCCGGTCGGCACATCGGACGCCGACATTCTTGTGACCCTGTCCGCCAATCACCATCCCACGGACAACTACATTCACCAGCTTCGTCTGGCACTCCCAAAACAGTTCCCGGGTGTGACCTTTGCTTTCTTGCCGGCCGACATGGTCAGCCAAATCCTCAATTTTGGACTGCCCGCCCCTATCGACGTTCAGGTTGTCGGAAACGACTTGCAGGGAAACCGGCTCTATGCAGACGCACTGCTCGCGAAGATGAGATATGTCTCCGGAGCGACGGATTTGCGGATTCAGCAACCCTTCGATGAACCCTATCTGCGCCTGCGGGTCGAACGCACCAAAGCAGAGCAACTTGGATTCACCGCCCACGACATTGCGCAGAATCTCCTGGTGTCACTGAGTGGCAGCTTCCAAACTTCACCCTCGTTCTGGCTTGACCCAAAGAATCATGTCAGCTATCAAATCGCGACTCAAACGCCACAATATCGGACGGATACCCTTCAGGACATAGAGAACGTTCCGATCACGGGTACCGACCCATCAGCTCCTCCATCCATTATGGCCAGTCTGGTGTCCATGCAGCGAGGAGCAGGAATGGCCGTGGTCTCCGACTACAACGTTGCCCCGGTGATTGACATCTTCGGATCCGTCGCAGGACGCGACTTGGGTGGCGTAGCAGGCGATATCAACAAGATTATTGATGCCACGCGCCAGCAATTACCGCGCGGTTCTCGAGTCGTTGTCCGCGGGCAGGTACAGACGATGCGAGCTTCCTACATCGGTCTTTTAAGCGGACTTGTGGGTTCGATCGTGCTCGTCTATCTTTTGATCGTAGTCAACTTTCAGTCCTGGCTCGATCCCTTCATCATGATCTCCGCGCTGCCGGCAGCACTCGCCGGGATTGCCTGGTTCTTGTTCATAACGCACACCACTCTGAGCGTGCCAGCGCTGATGGGAGCCATCATGTGCATGGGCGTCGCCACCTCCAACAGCATCCTGGTGGTGAGCTTTGCTACGGAGAAAATGACGGAAGGGATGGATTCCGTCAGCGCCGCACTGGAGGCGGGCTTCACGCGTTTCCGGCCCGTGCTGATGACCGCGCTGGCCATGATCATCGGCATGGTGCCGATGGCTCTGGGACTAGGGGACGGGGGTGAACAAAATGCTCCTCTAGGCCGGGCGGTCATCGGTGGACTGATCTTCGCGACCGCTTCGACGCTCTTGTTTGTTCCGGCATTTTTCAGCGTCTTGCAGGGTAAACGCCGCCAGTCAACCCAAGCGCAGAGAGCACAGTAAGAACAAGCGGTACTGGAGAAATTCATGTTGCCTCAAACGGTACATTCTCAAACTGAAGATACACGACAGATCGGCGGGCAAATACGCCCGTTGAATGATATGGGAACACGAAGGCGCTCGCGCAAATCATGGCTGGTTCTCGCGATCGCAGCGATTGCGGTGGCGACCCTGTTGGGGTCGGGCATATGGTCCCGTGTCAAAGCCCGAAACATGTTGAATACGGAGACGGCTCAAGCGGCTGTGACGGCTGTGTCGGTGGTGTCGCCGAAACAAACTGCGCCCACTGACGAAATCATCCTGCCTGGAAACGTGCAGCCATTTATCACTTCACCCATTTACTCCCGCACGAATGGTTATCTAAAGAAGTGGTATTTCGATATCGGCGCGCACGTAGAGAAGGGACAACTTCTTGCTGTCATCGAAACGCCGGAAGTCGATCAGCAGCTCCAGCAAGCCCGCAGCAACCTGTTAACCGCTCAAGCAAATCTCGAATTGGCTTCCATCACTAAAACGCGGTATCAGGGACTCTTGAAAAACAAAGCTGTATCCCAACAGGACGTCGACAATGCGGTCGGCACCTACAATGCAAATAAAGCTATCGTTGAAGCGGACAAGGCGGCCGTCGAGCAGTACTCGGCGCTGGTCTCTTTCGAGAAGGTCTACGCGCCTTTCGATGGTGTGATCACGGCGCGCAACACCGATATCGGGGACCTCATCAATTCCGGCAGCACTAGCAATGTGAAAACCGATCTCTTTCACATCGCTCAACCCGGAAGATTGCGCGTGTATGTGAACGTACCAGAGGAATACTCACGAGGGATCACCGTCGGCATGACGGCGGATCTCAGTCTTGCCGAGTTTCCGGACCGCAAATTTCAGGGAAAGTTGGTGCGCACCGCCGATGCCATCAATATGACGACCCGTACTCTGCTGATCGAAATCGATGTAGAAAATCCTACCGGCACACTGCTCACGGGTTCCTACGCAGAGGCCCACTTGGCGGTCCCGACGCAGGCCTCCACCTTTTTGGTTCCGGTCAATACTCTGCTATTCCGCACCGAAGGGTTACGCGTAGGAATTGTGAAAGGCGGGAAGGTCGTGCTCACTGCCGTCACTCCCGGGCACGATTTTGGCAGCCAGATAGAGATCGTCTCCGGCCTCAAGTCGGATGATCAGGTTATTATCAACCCGCCCGACTCGATTGTTTCCGGCCAGGAAGTCCAAATTGTTCAGGCGACATTGCCGGGGGATACCAAGTGAAGCTACCTCGAAAACTGATTTTCGGGAGCTCACGGAAAGCGGCCGGGCGGGTTCTGATAGCGATCGCAGCGCTCCAGTTGACTGGATGCGTGGTTGGCCCAAAGTACCACCCGCCGGCGGTACAGGCTCCTCCTGCCTATAAAGAAGTAGGGGACTGGAAGCCCGCCCAACCTAATGACCAGAATCTCGGCGGTACGTGGTGGACGATATTCCAGGACCCTCAGCTGGATGACCTGGAACGGCAGGTCAATGTATCGAATCAGAACCTAAAGGCGGCAGAGGCGCAATATCGGCAGGCGCGGGCTGTTCTGCGCTACTATCGGGCTGACTACTATCCAACCATGACGGCTGGGCCATCAGCGACTCGAACGCGCACTTCAGCCCACCGTCCTCCCCCGAATTCGATCTTTAACGGTATCACCTATAACGACTTTGTGCTCCCGTTCGACGTGTCCTATCAGGCCGACGTCTGGGGACGAGTGCGGCGCAACGTTGAGTCTTATCGAGAACAAGCGCAGGCGAGTGCGGCGGACCTGGCGACGGTTAATCTGAGCATGCACGCGGACCTGGCCGTTGATTATTTTCAGGCCCGCAGCCTGGATGCCGAGGAACAGCTCCTAAACTCTACGGTAAAGCAGTACGAGCAGGCCTTGGAACTGAATGAAAGTCGCTTCCAGGGAGGGATTGCTTCGGAAGTGGAAGTTCAGCAGGCGAAGACCATACTTCAGACTACCCAGGCAGAGGCGATTGATGTAGGTGTGCTGCGTGCGCAGTACGAACACGCGGTCGCAATTCTTATTGGGAAGCCTCCTGCGGAATTCAGTCTTCCTCCGCTGCCTCTTACCGCACCTCCACCACACGTTCCTATCAGTGTACCCTCCAAACTGCTGGAAAGGCGCCCGGATATTGCGGCTGCCGAGAGACGCGTGGCAGCCGCCAATGCTCAGATTGGAGTTGCAAAATCGGCGTACTACCCCACGATCAGTTTGGGCGCCTCAGGGGGATTTGAGAGCTCCGCCATTACGACGCTTATCAATGGGCCATCCGGCCTGTGGTCTGTGGGACTGTCTGCCATTGGTACAGTCTTCGACGTGGGCAGACGTCGGGCGCTCACGGACGAAGCGCGTGCAGCGTATGACACTCAAGTGGCTGTTTATCGCGAGGACGTACTGACTGGATTCCAGCAGGTGGAAGACAATCTCGCGGCGGTGAGAATTCTGGAAAATGAGGCCAAGGTACAGGATGAAGCGGTAGCGTCAGCTCAGCGTTCGCTCGACCTTTCGATCACTCGTTACACAGGGGGAGTCACAAGTTACCTCGAGGTAATCACCGCGCAAAACGCCGCGCTTGCAGCCGAAGTAACAGCAGTCAATATCCTCGGCAGGCGGATGGCGAACACCGTACTGCTGATTCAGGCCCTCGGCGGCGGATGGGACCGATCGAGTCTGCCAGAGCGACCCGAATGCTGCGGCAAGCTAGCAAGCAGCATAAGTTCAAAGTGAACCTCGTGGTCAAACTGTCCGCATATGGCTCTGTGTTCCGGACGCGATCAGTGAAGTTGTTCAAGAGGTGGCACGGCCATGAAGCGGCTACTCCGAAAACATGTGCTAACAAAGATGAAGAACATCGAGCAAAAACTTCTTATCCCCACCGAAGACAGACTGTAGCGCAGTGCAGACCTGGGAAGAGTGTTCGGGCCGAACACATAACGTGCTTGCCGTTGACTCCGATCGCACCCAAGGGTTGCTCCGCGACATATTTCCTCCGCGTGTTCACGGGTAGGACACCCGCTAGCAACGATGCTCGGTGCGGCCAAGAGTTTTCGCAACGACTGTTCGCAAGTGTATGCGATCACAAAACGCTCAGCGGTTTCATCAGAATAGCGGGCCTCAATTGCCGCATAGAGCGTGCGAAAGCCACCAATCAGTGTCTGCATGGCCTCACCCTGGTTCGAAAATCCAGCTTGGAACGATTGCTGAATCGCCACTCTAGACAGCAAGCCGCATGCCAAAATCGATGGGCTATTCACGCAACATCCATGTGGGCCGACGGCCCGGATGCAAGCGAGGGCTGTCCAAATAGGGTCGTCCTGTCAATCGGCGGACAAGGAGTGCGTCGGTGGATTCCACTTGCTTTGGGAATGGATTCGAGCAAGGGGAATTTGAAGAGTCCAGCCAACTGGAAGATGACGTGGAAGTTAGCTGGGAGTGGCCATGTCCGCTGATACGATCGCCGCTGCGGTTCAGACCGTGGAGAGGGGCTTCTCCTCGTTCCGCTCCGATTTGCGTGCGATCGACGAGCCTCTGCAGTTTTGTCTGAACGGCTCCCCCTCTCTCGATTACCATGCGCTCCCCCGGTTCCGACTGGACCTCACGGTGGGGTTCCTGTTCACCGATGGGATTATGACAACGTGCGCCAGATTCTGTCGATGCGCGCCGAATCCGCTGACAATACCTCCGGAGACTCAGGCGATAGGGTGACAATTGGGTTGGGACCCTATTGCGATCCTGCCGAAATGAACGTAAACCCTTTTTAACTTGACTGTTTTTGCGGCGGAGATATGATTGCGCAATCTCGGCCGGACCTACTGCCCTGAATGTGTTTCTAAGATAGGACGGACAATCGGTTGCATTGGGGCGTGTCCGCATTTACACCACTGCAATGACCTCGCTGGCGGCCAAGAGTGCTGCCAGTTTTTGTTCGCTCTCCACTATTTTCTGGTTCGCGATAACCTTTTTCGAAAACCATCCAGTACGATCCAAATTGAGCCAACGAGTGGGGAGGCTCACGGCATGGTTAGGGTGTCCGGTCAGAGGGATTTTCGCATTCAAAGGGTCATTAAGGTTCTCAATAACGACCCATTTCGCACACTCCCGGAACTCGCACACAATTGCCAGATCAGCACCTCGAGGCTGAGTCATCTGTTTAAAGCTGATATCGGCATCAACGTAAAGCATTACCGACTGGATTGCCGGCTACAAATCGCGGCCGAGATGCTGGTATCGGCCGACAGGCCAATTAAGGAAATCGCATACTCGGTGGGCTACCGTCATTGCTCCAGCTTCGTACGTGCGTTTAATACGCACTTCGGGTTGTCGCCCGCCTGTTACCGCAAGAAGCAACTACAGCGGGCGGTGTAGCAGCAACTGCTAACAAATAGCAGGAGATGCTAATACAAGCCGGTTGACATTCGGACAATGGTGCAACACTCTTAGGCCAGCAACAGTCGCTGCGTCTGTACCCGGTAGTTTGCAGGTCAAGCTGACACGCAAACCGTCACCCTGATATCTCCGGGAAAAATACCACCACTCCTTGCCAAACAAACTCCGCGCCTAGACTTGGCCAACTAAGAGGCTGAAAACGGGAAGAACGGAGCACGAACCATACGGTGTCGTCGGCGTATTTAACGACTTACGATAATTCTTATCGATGTCGGACGGATCTCTCGTGGATGGCAGAACAAGTATGTCCTCGAGTGCGCCGCCTGTCGTATCCACGCTGAACGATAACCCACGAAAGGGGCACGTATGAATCGTCGAAGGTTGACGACAATATCGGTCATTGTACTTTGTGGGATAGCGCTTTGCATGTCGCTCCCCGCACGAAAGGTGTCCGCCCAGAAGGCGGGCGCGCAATCAGGGTCGGACCAAAATCAACAAGGTGGTCCCAACGATGGGTCGATCTACGACCCGTACCCGCCTGGAATTCTCCCGCCCGACTTGGATCCAGAAATAGAGCGGGTGCTGCGTGAAATTCGCGTAGTCGAGAAGCGAGCTCTCGACCGCTGGGCCGCCTTAACGCCCCCGACTCTGACAGGTCAGCCGCCAATACTTCAGGGTACGGGAACTGAGGCAGTCGAAACCCTCGGCGAGCTCATGAACTATGACCAAAACATCTCACCCAATAGGAACGTGGCCTGTTCTTCCTGCCACATGCCGTATGTAGCCTTCGGCCCACCGATCCCGTCGGTGAATCTGACCATGATCGCCTATCCCGGGACGGTTCACTTTCGGGCGGGCAAGAGGAACCCGCAGCGCTATACCTATGCACCGTTCTTCCCGGTACTCCAGTTCAACGAAGAGCAGGCTCTGTTCTTTGGCGGAAATTTCTGGGATTCACGCGCGACCGGATATTTGCTGAGGAATCCCGACGCCCACCAGGCACAAGGTCCTCCCGTCGATACTCAAGAAATGGGCTTCCCTGACACTGCTTGCATAACCTTCCGCCTTTCGCAGGCTAAATACCGACCCCTGTTCGAGCAGGTGTTTGGAGAGGGCTCATTCGACATCAAATTCCCACACGACACAGAGGAAATCTGCAGAACCCCGGGAGGGGCTGCCGTGTTCGGCGGCAGCGCCACCCCAGTTCACCTGAGTCCGGAAGATCGCACCAAGTCAAACCAGGTTTATGACCACTGGGGGCAATCCGTGGACGCATACGAGCAGTCGGTGCGGGTCAGCGCCTTCTCGTCAAAATTCGACGCGTTCCTGAAACATAACTACACGCTGACCGCAGACGAGAAGGCCGGCTACGACCTGTTCCGCGGCAAGGGCAACTGCAACTCATGCCACCTCGACGGAAGGTCAACCGCCCCGACTCCAACCGCTCCGACCAGCGAAGACACGGGCGTGGCCGCCCTTGTGACCCCCCTGTTCACCTGCTTCGGCTCAGCCAATGAGGGTCTGCCTCTGAATCCGAGGAATGCTTTCTATTATCAGACCACGCCGGATCACTTCGGGTTCACCGGCAATCCCTACGGCTTTGCCTACAGAGACTTGGGATTAGGAACCTTCCTCCGGAGCGGTTTCGGTTCCTGGCCCAACCCGAACGCGAGTTGGATACCACAGGCGCCAACTGTTGACGGCCAAATGCAGGTGTCTTCGGCGCGCAATGTGGCCATGACGCCTCCACAGTGCCCCACCACCGAGGCGCCCGGGCCTTACTTTCAGAAGGAGTTCTTTCACAACGGCTACATCAAGAGCCTGAAACAACTCGTTCACTTCTACAACACGCGAGACAAGAAGGGGTACGCCTACCCGGTGACATCGGGACACTGCCCGGCAGGAACGACCGAAAAGGTAGACTGCTGGCCTATGCCTGAGGTCAAAAACAACCTCGACATGACGACCGGTGATCTCCATTTGACGGATCAGGAAGAGGACCAGATCGTTGCTTTCCTGCAGACACTCACGGATGGTTACACGAGACCTTACCCGAACCAGGATGTCTACATGGGTAGGTGCATGACAGGCGGTACGGCGGCGACTCAAGGTAATGAGTTCCTTATCCCGACTCCGCCGCTTCCGCCGTGCGCGAGCGTTATCTGCGATGTTCCACCACTCCCCACTATGCCCATTCCTTAGGTAAGACACCAAGCGGTGGGATGCCAGGGACGAGCGGGGATGAACTAACGATGCATGGGGGCCGCGACACGGCCTCCATGCCCTTTCGTAGTCTTGCGAATTGAATGTGAATTGACTGATTCCGCTGGAGGTTTGTCCATGAACAGATTGCTTCAGAAACTGGCTCTGACGGTGATGGTCGGTAGCCTACTCTACTCGACCCCAGGGCTCAGCCAGGAGAGCCCGACCACTGAGAAAGCCGCGAAGGTCCGGATCACCCAAGGGCCGGAGATCGAACGCAATGACTTTGTTGTGATTATCAGGTGGACCAGCAACAACCCCGGGGGGTCTCCGGAACATTACGGAGTCGTGCACTACGGTACAAATCCCAAGGAACTTAGCCAAACCGCGAAATCTCCCATCAGGCTGAATCCGAGCCATTCCGATACCGTGTTCCGCGTGCGCATGGACGACCTCAAGCCTCGAACAACCTACTACTATACGGTTGGGGCGATGGAATCCAACGGCAAGGACGATGGTTTGAAGAGCGAGGTCAAGCAGTTCACCACAAACTAACAACACAGACCGCGCGGCGCATCTAGTCGGAACTCTCGCCGGGTTGCATAAGCGATTCGAACTGTTATTGGCTTTCAGAATTCTGAAATAGGTACCCTACCTCGGCCTATCGTCCGTTCGGGATGCTGACGAAGAATCGGTCGAAGGGCTTTCGGACATGGATCAGGCAATGGAGCTGCTTCCGTAGAAGGTGTGGAAGCTGCGCCTGATCACCGCGAACGTCCCGTACGCACCCACGAAGAATACGGCCACCCAGACGATGTGCCGCCACGAGAACGAGGCGAGGAAGCGGGATAGTTTTTCTCTTCAGACATGCAGCAACTAGATTCCAGCTACAGCATCCAGGGAAGTGGACTTCGAAGTTCGATCGAGGCAAATCGTGCAAGACTCCTCAAGCGCAGGCATTCCCCTCCGACAATTTGGACGCGCTGACGTTTTAGTTTCCATTCTTGGCTTTGGCGGTCATCACCTGGGCGATGCACCCGATGAAAAAACTGCCGTTCGCATTGTTCAGGAAGCCGTCGACAACGGAATCACTTTCTACGACAACTGCTGGGAATACCGGAGAGGTAAGACCGAGCTCTGGATGGGAGCTGGCCTGAAGGGACGTCGTGACAACGTATTTTTGATGACAAAAACGTGTCCGCACGGGCGAGATGCAAGTCTGGCTTTGCAAATGCTCGAAGAGTCGCTTCGGCGTCTGCAAACGGACCATCTCGATTTGTGGCAGGTTCACGGGATGGCTTTCGAGAATGACCCTGAGCT
>Ga0137360_10001060_pt1 | contig 16033 bp, 12 predicted proteins | sample Mad1_60_16metaG_FD_104924 | JGI IMG/M metagenome (GOLD analysis project Ga0137360, IMG submission 104924) | Vadose zone soil microbial communities from Angelo Coast Range Reserve, California, USA - Mad1_60_16 metaG | ecosystem: Environmental > Terrestrial > Soil > Vadose zone | place: USA... | reverse complement strand
GTGACTCAACCAGCTGCGTCATTCCCAGTTACGCCTACGACGTAACTGCCCCCCTGCCCCTGCCGCCGCCCCCTCCCGAACCGGACGCCGACGACGACTAGCATCACAAACCGAGCCCTACGGAACGGGAGAAGCCATTCTTCGCCCGTTCTACTTAACCCTCAATTCGGGGGATCCGGAAATCGGTTACGGGCGTAACAGGTAGGTACTACGGAGGATAAGAAGTGCTCGTGCCGGAAGGGGAGTCGAACCCGCACAACTCGCAAACCTATATTCCTGTGATCTGCGGCGACAACAGCTAATCCTTCCTCGTGGATGGTGTGAATTTTGGGGATGGAAGCGGCTGAATCAGTCGCAATATCGGTAGCGACGACGTCATAGAGCCGAGGTTGTTTCGTTGCCGTTGCCGGCTGGACGGAAAGCCGCGATGTCTACTCCTCGTCTCGGGCAGGAGTCGGTTCAGGGCCCCAATAGCGCATGTGGGATCGACTTCCCTTACCCGAGAACTAGGCCAGCGTCGCGCATACCCGCTGCTAGATACGCCGCGTACCTTGGCTCGACTACCAATGCATCGCCGACCATTGCGCGTCGGGCTGGGACGTTTTCGGCAATCCATTCCTTGGTTCCAGGCGTGATCGGAGTGAACAGAACGATCGTTCCTTCGTTGCGAACGCGGACGTCCGGATAAACCTCGCTTACGATTTCGCTGGGTCGGACCGCACGAGTCGTTGTTGTTGGAATCCGAACCCATCTGGAATAGCGAGTTCGGCAGGACGCTCGACAAATACCCACATCCACAGGAAATAGAAGGCGACAGAGAAAGCTCCGAAGACGAAGAACAGCGCCCCGGAGCGAAGGGTCGGGTTAAGCCTCCATACTACTTAGGTCGCCACAAGTGCGTACAGCATCGCTTGCACGGCAGCATCGACGCGCATTACAGCACCTCGCCAACCGCTGTCTCCGGTATCATGCACGGCCTCAATGCTTTTACCGCGCCAAGAATCCCGCCATTTGGGATACCTGTGGAGAACAGGCATTTACGCTCAGAAGCTAATGGTTTTAACACCCAGATTGGTAGGCGGATTCGGCAAGACAGCACAGTTGGTTGCGTGGGTCTCTGCAGTGAAAATCGCAATCGGAGGTGCTGACGCCCCCGATGGCACGGGGTTTACAAGCAAATTTCCAGCATCCGTCACAAGCGCCAGAGGAGAGGAACAAGTACCAGGGAATCCTACGCATGAGGTTCCGTATTGTCTCAGTGGAGTAGGCCCCAGAAAGAAATTGCTCCGCAAGTCATAAGTCAAAAGTCCCGCATTAGCCACCCGTGTCCCGGTCATAGCGTAGGGATATACCGGCTGACCAGGAAACTTTGGGTTACTGGGGCTCGCCACCGCAAATGAGCCGAAGCCTACACCACCATTGGAATTATCGATGCTGACAAATATTCCTGCGGAGGACTGAAACGTCCCTTGCGCAACAACTACTCCAGTAAATGCGTCCGTCACCTTGACCGACGCTGTACCCACCAGGATCTCAAACCCGGAGACGCGCGGAGGACCTGCGATCACAAAAGGAACGACATTTGCCGTATCGCCCTCGAAGGTGAACGTAAGTACATTGCTACAGCCAGTGCCATTGCAGATTCCTCCGACCGCACCGACCCCGCCAAACGGCACCCCGCCCAATGTGCCCGATGGCCCGAGGTTGCTTAAGAAGTTTGGCATGATTATGAGCCGGTAGGTGATCGGCACCGCGTTGGCCCCAGTCACTAACACCGCGCTGATCAGCCCGTAGATGGCGACCCGCGCCCACGAAATGGTTTGCGCGACCTTGCGCACTAGAGCGAGGTAATTCACAATCGGTTCTCCTCGGCAGTCAGAATGGAGTTGCGATAGAGACCGATTGGGACCAACTCGGTCGGACTCCAACTCATGCATATGGGTTAGGATCGCCCCAGCAACGTCGTGCCGCGAAAAGCGCATGGAACTGCTCTTCGACAGAGCGAATCGTGCGGCGAGAACGGTCCATTCGGTCCTCCAGACGTCGGGAGCTCTCGGACATCAGGCACTGCTCCGCTTCTCTATTGGCGGACGCTGCACTGGTGCCGGCTTGGCGCGCACTCTATCGTCTGCGGAAAGTACTCGTTCGAGATGCGGATTGAGGCGCGGTCCTCCCGAGAGGAAATCTCAGGAATCCGAGCGGTCAATTTAGTTTCGAAATGCAGTTTGCAAGTCTTAACCCGCGGGTGTTAATCCGTGGAACCAACAGCTGCCGGCGCGACCTCGTCCCAAATTCTGGTGCTATGCGTCTCACGCAAGAATAGACTGCCGACAACAAACGTTAAGCCGGCGACTGCCATGGGGTAGTAGAGCCCCGCATAAATATTACCGGTCGCCGCGCAAACAATGAGTCCAATCAACGGCAAGAGCCCGCCAAAAACACCGTTGCCGATGTGATAAGGCAGAGACAGCGACGTATAGCGAATCTTCGCGGGAAACGCCTCAACTAGATACGCCGCGATCGGACCGTACACCATGCAAACATAGATCACCTGGATAAACACCAGGAAGATCAACATTCCTTCTGCCGGATTTGGCGCTTCCTTGGCGGGCACCAGTGCGCCGGTGGCGTCGGTCGTCAAGGGTGTCAAGCTGATCGCGCCCGTGATCTTGTTCTTTGTAGATTGTACTGTGACCACGTTGTTTCCGGCCGCGCGCTGCATTGCATGGTAAATCGGTAAATATGTAACCACGGCAATAAGGCAGCCCGCCATCATCAATTTTTTGCGCCCGAACCTGTCAGAGAGTGCCCCGAAGACGGTAAAGAACGGCATGGAGAGGGCCAGCGCTATGGCGATGATGATATTTGAAGTGCGCGCATTCACTTTGAGAATGCTCTGCAGGTAGAACAGAGCATAGAACTGTCCTGTGTACCACACCACGCCCTGGCCGGCAGTTGCACCGAACAGCGAGATCAGTACTTGTTTCAAGTTCGGCCACTTGGTGAAAGCGTCCTTGAGTGGCTGAACCGAGGTTTTGCCCGCGCTCTTGATCTGTGAGAAAATCGGCGACTCGCGCAGTTTCAAGCGAATGTAAAGGGAGATGGCTACCAGCACAATGGAGATGAGGAAGGGGATTCTCCAGCCCCACGCACTGAACTGCTCTTTGCTCATCGAGGATTGCGTCGCCAGAATGACGAGCAGTGAAACAAACAATCCCAGGGTGGCCGTGATCTGGATGAAGCTGGTATAGAATCCACGGCGATGATCGGGGGAGTGCTCGCCAACGTAGACGGCAGCCCCGCCGTACTCGCCGCCGAGAGCCAGTCCTTGCAGCACACGGATAAGGATGAGCGTGATGGGAGCGAACCACCCTGCGGAGGCGAAGGTTGGCATCAATCCGATCGCCGCGGTTGACAGGCCCATTACCGACAACGTGACCAGGAAGGCGTACTTTCTGCCGATGAGGTCGCCAATGCGGCCAAAAAATAATGCGCCAAAGGGCCGCACCAGGAAGCCTACGGCGAAGGTCGCCAGATACGCGATGTAGGCAAAAGTAGCGTTTCCCGGTGGATAGAACTTGACTGACAGCACCGCCGTCAGGCTGCCAAAAATATAGAAGTCGTACCATTCGATCATCGTCCCCACAGATGATGCGGCGATCACCAATGGCAAGCTATATTCCCGCTTCCCCGTTGTTCCGCCCATTGCATGCGAAGCTGCGCCCATAAGGGCCTCCTGTATCGCGGACCGGTTGATTCCGGTTCGATTTACGCAGCGATCCTGCATTGCCCCCACCGGCAATGTGGAACCCGATTATGCGCCAGTTTTGCGACGGGGTAAACAACGAAGAACTGGGTAGCGAGTTGACAAATGCTGAGCGGCATCCTCAACGACCTTGGGCACCACGACGAAGTCAGGTCATCATGCTCCCAGTGGTCCACTCGTCAGGGCTGTGCCATCATCAAACCGTTGCCCTCAGAAAGAGCGGTACGAGGCGTATTCTGGATCCCATGAATCCCGTCCTTAGTGGAACGGTTGCTATGTTGTTTTGGCACGAGAAAGACTAGCGGCTTTCAAAATGGGTGATAGCCTGCTGGGTTGCGAAGGCTAAGGGACCGAAGGCTGCGTCTATCGCCGGACGTAGACGCACGATATCTCCATCCGCCCGACGCAGAATAGCAGCTGCACAAAGACTCCGATGGGTGAAGTGGAAGAGAACACAGAAGAAGGGCTGATTCGGGACCAGACGAGCAGGTCCCTTGAAATCAAGCCCCGCCGGAGTCCTCGTTCTGGCATTTGTGCTCGCTAGATTGCATTCGAAGGTCCGCTTTTTTTCACGTCAAACCCGTCCTTCCAGAAACCATCGAAAACGTAGTGATTCAATGAAGTTCTTGTCGAATGTGAATGCGGGCTGGAAGTCCCCCCTCCGCTCTCATGCGAGTCTTCGCTGTGGCTGCACGAGACTAAGGACATGAGAACTCTGACCACGAGCTCTCTCGGGAAAATTTGCACCCTACCTGAGCTATTGCGAAACTGCCCACCGGTCGTCGTCTTTTGGCTCTTAAATCCTCGAAAGAAATCTCCCGACCCAACATTTGCAGATAACTGGACGCAGCTGTTCCAACCCCTCAGCAGATCAAGCTCCATAGGGACCGATATATCGGCGTCGTTGACGATGGGGGCTGCAAGATCGCCACGACTGTTGTCATGGCTAAGAGTCCGGCCTTCGCCCAGAATGCGGAAGTGCTGGGCCAATACGCCCGCCAACAGGTGAGTCTTGAAAAGTTCCGACCCCTCGCGGGGAAGCTGAAAGGAGGATTACAATAGGCCGCTTCGGACCAGAAAGAATATTCCCTTTGGAATCTCAGGAGATCTTTCATGTTTAGAAGAGTGTGTCTGGCCGCTGTGGCCGCGGCTGTACTGATTCCATGCTCGTGGGCTCAAACCGTGGACGAGATCATCGCAAAGAACGTTCAGGCGCGTGGCGGCCTGGAAAAGTTGAAGGCGGTGCAGTCGATCAAATCTACCGCGAACATGTCCATGGGGCAGGGGATGGAAGCCCCAGGCGTGCTGATTCAAAAGAGGCCCAGGCTGGCGCGGCTGGACTTCACCATACAAGGGTTGACCGCCGTGCAGGCCTATGACGGCAAGAGCGCGTGGCAGATCATGCCGTTCATGGGCAAGAAGGATCCCGAGCCGATGTCAGCCGATGAAACCAAGGAAGTCGAAGAGATGGCGGACCTCGATGGCCCCCTGGTGGATTACAAGAGCAAAGGGCACCAGGTTGAGCTTCTCGGTAAAGAAAAGGTGGAAGGCACCGACGCTTACAAAATAAAAGCTACTCTCAACAACGGTGACGTACAGACGATCTACTTTGACTCCGATTCCTTCCTTGAGATCAAGGAGGAAACCAAGCGCACGGTGCGGGGCAGCGAGCAATTGATTGAATCTTCGATCGGCGATTACAAGGACGTGGACGGGGTCCTTTTCCCGTTTGCGATGGAGAGTGGCGTGAAGGGAAGCCAGGAGAAGCAGAAGCTCACGATCACGAAGATCGAGCTAAATGTTCCAGCGGACGATTCGATTTTCAAGATGCCCGCGGCCGCGCCGAAGGCCGCTGATACGCCGAAGAAATAGCTTGGTCGTAACCCGGGACCGGTCTCACCATTTTTAGCGCTTACAGAGGGAACAATGCTCCAGCGTTTGCATGGGTTGGTGGTTCTCTGCGTCATCCCCCTATCGCTGATGGCTTTCGCGCAGGACGTGACGCTCGACTCGGACACGCTCAGCGGACTGCCGATCCGCGCGATTGGCCCCGCCGCGATGGGCGGCCGCATCGCTGACCTCACGGCGGTTCGCGAGGGACAGCGCCTGACCATCTATGTCGGATCGGCAAGCGGCGGCGTGTGGAAGTCCGTCGATGGGGGCACGACCTTCAAGCCCGTCTTTGACAGGCAGCCCTCGCTCTCGATTGGTTCTGTGGCTATCGATCCATCGAACGCCAAGACGGTCTGGGTGGGGACCGGTGAGGCGTGGGTCCGCAACAGCGTGTCGGTGGGCACGGGGATGTACCGCTCTCGTGACGGCGGAGACAACTGGGAAGCGGTTGGACTTCCCGACTCCGAGCATGTCAGCCGCATTGTGGTTCACCCGAAGGACGGCAACACCGTGTATGCCTGCGCCCTCGGACATCTTTGGAATTCGAACAGCGAGCGCGGAGTCTTCAAGACCACCGACGGCGGGAAGACATGGAACAAGGTCCTCTACCGGAACGACAGCACCGGCTGTGCTGACCTGGCAATGGACCCGCAGGATCCGGGCGTGCTTTATGCGGCCATGTGGGACGTGCGTCGCGAACCGCACAATTTTCGATCGGGCGGTCGAGGCAGTGGTTTCTTCAAGAGCACGGATGCCGGCCGAACCTGGCATGAACTGCGCAAAGGCCTGCCCGATGGCGATCTGGGGCGTATTGGCATGGGGGTCGCGCCGAGCAACCCCGCGCGCATTTATGCCGTGGTGGAAGCGAGGAACCACACGGCGCTGTTCCGCTCGGACAATGCCGGGGACAGCTGGACCGAGGTCAACAACTCGTTCAACATCAGCGGACGTCCGTTTTACTTTGCGCGGATCGTGGTCGATCCCAAGAACCCCGACCGGGTCTACAAGCCGGGATTTTTCCTTACCGTGAGCGAGGACGGCGGCAAGACTTTCAGCGCAGCCATATCCATGAGCGAGGCCCCGGGCGACAATATGCATGGCGACCACCATGCCATGTGGATCAATCCGGAGAACCCAGACCAGATGCTGGTAGGCACCGACGGCGGCGTCTACCAGTCCCTCGATCGAGCCACCCGCTGGCGTTTCCTCTCCAACCTCCCGGTCTCGCAGTTCTATCACGTGAGTTTCGATCTCGGCGAACCCTACAACGTCTACGGCGGACTGCAAGACAACGGCACATGGATGGGGCCATCGCGGGCCGTGGACGGGATCGCCAACCGGCACTGGCGCAATATCGATTTCGGGGACGGATTCTGGGCTTTCTCTGATCCGGCCGATCCCGACTACGCCTATGCCGAATACCAGGGCGGCCAAATTTCTCGTTTCCGCAAGTCCACGGGCGAGTCGCGGGACATCCGACCGCTCCCGCGCGCGACGGAACCGGAGTTTCGCTTCAACTGGAATGCGCCGATTCACTTGAGTCCCAACCATCCAGGAACCATCTACCTGGGCGGCCAGTTCCTGTTCCGTTCGCGCGACCACGGAGAATCCTGGGACCGGATTTCACCAGACCTCACCACCAACGATCCAGTCCGCCAGCATCAAGAAACCTCCGGCGGTTTGACCATCGACAATTCCGACGCCGAGAAGTACGAGACCATCTACACCATCGCCGAATCTCAGAAGAACGGGGACGTGATCTGGGCGGGAACCGACGATGGCAATGTGCAGGTCACACGCGACGGTGGCAAACACTGGACGAATGTCGTGAAGAACATTCCCGGCCTGCCGCCGAACACTTGGGTGTCGACCATCGAGGCGAGCCATTTCGATCCCGCGGTTGCGTACGCAGCCTTTGACGGGCACGCCGCCGGCGATATGAAGACTTATGTATACGGAACCAGGGATTTCGGGAAGACGTGGACATCGCTCACCACGCCGGAAATGAACGGCTATGCGCACGTGGTGCGGGAGGACCTGGTCAATGCCAACCTGTTGTTTGTCGGCACCGAGTTTGGACTGTTCGTATCCATCGACCGCGGTGCACATTGGGCCCAGTTTAAGGGAGGTCTGCCGAACGTGGCGGTTCGCGACCTGGCGATTCACCCGCGCGAATCAGACCTGATTCTGGCGACGCACGGGCGCGGGATCTACATCCTGGACGACCTCACGCCTATCCGCGCACTCACGCCCGAGATTCTTGCCAAGGACTTCGCGATGCTCCCTTCTCGACCGTCGGTGCTTACGCTGCCGGCGGCTGAGCAAAGATTTGATGGCGACTCGGAATTCCGGGGGCGCACTCCACCCGAGGCGGCCTCGATTGCTTATTACCAGAAGAAGCGGCACATCTTTGGGGATCTGAAACTGGAGATTTACGACGACAAAGGAGGCCTGCTGACTGCGATTCAAGGCGACAAGCGGCGGGGCTTGAACCGGGTGCCGTGGCCGGAGCGCGCGAAGCCACCCAAGGTCCCGCCAGCGGCTGGGCTGGTGGAAAACCAGTTTCTCTTTTTTGGACCGCAGGTGCAGGAAGGCACGTATACCGTCAAGGTGACCAAGGGCAAGGAGACCTATCCGGTGGAGGTCGTGATGGTGCCGGATCCGCGGTCCAAGAGCACACCGGCCGATCGCGAACTGCAACACAAGACCGTGATGCAGCTGTATAACATGCTGGCGCAATTGACCTACGTCGTGGATTCCGCCAACGATCTGCGCGATCAAGCACGGCAGCGCGCTGCCACAGCGACCGACAGCCAGGTCAAAGATCGGCTCAACGGCCTGGCTCAGAAACTGGAAGACTTTCGTTCGACACTTGTGTCCGTAAAGGAAGGCGGAATGATCACCGGGGAAAAGAAGCTTCGGGAGCACCTGGGAGAACTATATGGCGCCGTCAATCAGTACTCGGGACCTCCGACGCAATCACAAACCGAGAGTACAAGTGTGCTGCAGAAGAAGTTGGACGACGCCGGAGCTAAGCTCCAGTCCATCATCAGCACGGATCTACCGTCCCTGAATAGCGTGCTTCAAGGAAAGAATCTGGAGGTGCTCAAGGCGATGTCGCGCGAGGACTGGGAGAAGAAGCAGAAATGACAGCGGCATGGAGGCTTCTTGCCGGGGATGAAGACCTCAACGATGAAAACGGCGAGGGCGTTCGAAGAAGAATGCGTCTGCCAAGCATTGGCTGTCTAAGGCTGCCAGAAGCGGGCAGCGGAGGTCACGACAGACCTTTGCAATCAGAGTGCCGGTCTTCCCTCGGCTACCTGAAGAGAACGTTCGGCGAGGATTGGTTGAGGACGTGCACTATGAGCGTTTGGCTGCAGCGTGCGCCAGAGTCGGCCAGTGGATGCGAGCGATCTTCGAGGTCGGTTACAACTTCGGCTGAAGAATCGGCGAGGTCACGATAGCTGCGATAAACTGAGTCCAAGAGATCACGGATGCGAGTCGCTGGCCGAACGTATCGGCGCTGCATTTCAGGTAAGTGTCTATCAGTTCGTGTACAAAGATGTCAGTTTTCGGCATCAGTCATCCACCATAATGAACTACGACCGCTGCGCTCTAGACTCCAAGAAGAATAGAAACAGATAGGGAAAACGGATTCTACTCCCGATTCGAGTCTCCTCGGTACAACTGTCAAAACTGTCTTGTTGGTCATTGCGGCGCCGGTATCAGCGCAGGCTCAGTGAAGTCAGCAGGTAGGTTTTCTATGTTCATGACCTTCAAAATCGTATTTCCTCGATTGTACGCACGGTGCGTCACATCGCCCGGCTCGAAGAATACGTCGCCAGCCTTCTAGATGGTCGTCTTATCACCTTTCATGTAAGTGAACGCACCGGCCATTATGACCCCGACGCCAGGGCCAGTATGATGGTGGTCGCCAACGTATCCACCGGACTGGTATGTGACTTCGGAAACGCGGAATTTGTACTTGCCATTCAAATCAGTGCCGTGCCCGGAGATAACCTGCTCTAAACGTTGTATGGGCTGCACGTCCTTTGTCTCAATACGGGTGGTGTTCTGTGCGAACGAGATCACCAGACAAAGTGGGATCGCCACCCACAAAATTCTTTTCCGTTGCATAGAGCCTCTTGATTTCCGTTGCGTCAGTGTCCTATTGAAGAAAACACTGAGCCTCTGCCGCTGTGGAACCGCCCCTAGACGTCCGGCAACTTGTAATCATTGCGTTCATCGGAATTTTGTGAGAGGTACTGCACGAATTCCCAATCGTTGCCTTCCGGGTCGTAGAAGTATCGGCGTTTGCGGTAGGGATGTGCGTTGGGCGGTGTGGAATCTTTATATCCCGCTGACTTCATTCGTCCGCATAAAGCCTCAACGTCATCGACCACATAGGCGAGATGATTCACGCCCGGCTGCCCCTGATATGGCATCCAGTGTCCTTCTTGCTCCTCCTTTGCTGGACTCAGTGCAATGTAGGTTTCATCTGTGCCGACGTGCACCCAGCGGCTTCCATCGCGACTCTTGCCTTCGCCGCGCACCCTGAATTCAGGAAATGCAGTTTGCAGGAATCCGATCATGCCATTGACGTCGCGCACAGTGAGATTCGCATGTTCGAGCCGAACAGCCATCGCCCACCTCCGATGCAGCCTATCGCAGCGGAGTATACGCCTGCTGCCACATCACATCCGAGGCTGCTGGCGCGAATGTGGGTTCGAATTAAGGGGGAGTCGTAAAGGAGATTTAGGCTGGAATCCCGCCTTGAGGTATCGTCTGGTCGCGGGGACAAACATGACGCCTAGCGAAAAAGAGGAGATGCTTGCGGAGAGTAGCCTAATGGCCCACATCATCCTCGCAGACCGGCAATTTCTACGGCCCGGTGTAACCCCCTTGTGATTCTGAGCTAAAATCTGCCCGTAGTGGGAGGTGCTTATGACGCTAAAGGGCAAACACGCGCTGGTCACGGGGAGTTCGCGGGGGATCGGCAGGGGCATCGCACTGAAGTTGGCGGAAAAGGGCGCTCACGTGGCAGTTCACTTCTACCAGAATGAAGATGCCGCCAAGAGCACCCTAGCGAAAATCCGCGAGTGCGGGTCTGACGGTTTTCTGGTTCAAGCCGATGTCTGTCACCCTGAAGAGATCAGCCGGATTTTCAAGCGAGTGGAAACGGAGTTCGGCTCCCTCGACATTTTTGTAAGCAATGCTCGCACGGAAGCCCCAACCTTTTATCAGCCGCCGATGGAGATCACGCTCGAGAAGTGGGACACTGCCGTAGATTCGCAAGCCAAGGCGTTCTTGGTCGGGGTTCGCGAGGCAGCACGGCTGATGCGAGAGGGCGGCAGAATCATCGCCATCACCTTTGCACCAGGCGGGCGGTTCGGAAGCTGGCAACCGTGGGTAGCCATGGGAGCCGCGAAGGCGGCGATGGAAGTGCTAACCCGCTACTTCGCCGTCGCACTGGCGGGGCGTGGAATCACGGTGAACACGATCAGCCCCGGCTGGATCGAAGATAGCGTCCTGAATAGCCTGCCCTCTGCGGTTCAGGAGGGAATCCGGGATTGGCACAAGGGCGGGTGGACGCCGATGGGCCGCTTAGGAACGCCTGCGGATGTGGGAAATGCGGTCGCTCTGCTCTGCTCCGAGGAGGCGAACTGGATCACGGGACAGCTAATTGACGTGGACGGGGGTGCTTCGCTGATGGACGCACACCTTCCTCTGGAGATTCAGCAATCGGTGCCAAAGGCTGCGAAGGCTGCGTAGCTCGGTCATTCACTCCCCAATTCGTTCGCGCATGAGCCTGAGAGCGGTCTGCCGTGATCGCGGAGGGGGTTCAATGGCAAAGCTATCGGGAGTTGTGAGGAAGTTGCGGAACACGGGGAGAAGGTTTGTGCTGCTCAAGAAGGGCAAGCCCCAATGATGTAATCCTGACGATACAGCGCCCGTTCACTTCGTCCCTCATGACGAGTCCACGATCGTTCGCATCCTCCCAAACCGGGAGTCTGGGGCATGAGGTGTACCAAGCATCCATCACTGCTTCGTAGCTCCTCTGACGTTTTACAAGCCATTGAAGGAGTTCGGAGATCAGGGCTTCCTCTACTGTGTCCGCCATGAGCCTTTTCCTCCAGCGTGTCGTCTCAATATATTGTATGGCCGTTTTGCAAAGTGGGCGAGTCTCATTCTTTACCGCTTCTGTAGGGGTGGAAAATTGATTGCTCTTGCAAACATCCCTTTGCGCTCACAACCTCGCAGGTGAGCACGCCGAGTCACTTCACGTACCAATCGGAATGCGGTGACCAGCGGGCGCACGAGAGGCACTGCGTGGAAGCCCACTGGTGTATGCACGCGGGGCACACGCCTCCAGTATCGAACGTGTTCCATTCGTGTCCGCACTCGCAACACCATCGGTCTTCTTTGCGGGGCGACCAGCCGCACAAAGGGCAACGGATACGCGGGTCGGAAGGACCCGTGCTCTTCTCTTCGTCGAGTTCGCGATCCAAAACAACTGACGATTTGGCAGCGTCATTCAAGACGGTAAGTCCCTGTTTAGGCAAAGAGGCGATTCTGAATCTGGGCAAACTCCACGGGAGCATTCCTCGTCATCATTGGCGACGTGACTGATCCGCGTTCTCACGGGATAACTCCTCATCAATCCGGCATCGAAAGGTTTCAGCAGATTCGAGACCTCAACCACGTTGTTCATGCCGGATCAAGCCACAGATCGTGCTTAAGTAATCTGTTATCAATATGCTGGTGCTGGGAGGGGGAGTCGAACCCCCGAGGGCCGAAGCCCGGCGGATTTTGAGTGTGACGCCAGATTGGTGCAGGTCCCGCCACCACAGCGTTTTTCTGCTTCCTGCTCGACGACTCTGCGCACACTTTGCGCACACCTGCACTAAAGTTGGTGCTTTTCGGGTTTTTAAGGAAATGAAGATAACTTCTTTTGAATCTATGGTGCCGGGAGGGGGAGTCGAACCCCCAAGGGCCGAAGCCCGGCGGATTTTGAGTACCCAGGAGGGTTCTGATCGGTTATGACTGGATCTGCACCCTTCTGAGCATGGAACTACTACAGTTTTACTACAGTGGATGACACTTCCCATGTCGGCTAGGTCGCCACTTTCCTGGATGCCCCTCGGCCGCTTCCAACTGTCCTCAGAGGTCCTTCACCCGAACAGCCTTTTCCGCGACGATGGATCGAGCGAGCTTCTGTAACGCTTTGACCTTTGACTGAGAGTTTTGCCATACGCGAAAATAATACGCCATTACACAAAACTGGCTCAGTGAGAGGTCATCGAGGTCCCCGGCGGATTCGGCTGCAGCATTTTCAGGTAGCCAGCCGTTATTTGTCTGGAGCAGAATTTTGCGTCGGCTCCCAGCTCTCGTTGGAGAAACTCCCGAAGTTCGACCCCAAAATGGTGTAGTGGTGATCTGCTATTCCTAAATTTAGCGAGAAGATCGCCGAAGTTTTGGATGTAGATCTGCCATCACACATCACCGATGTGTGCTGCTCGGTATGACACTCTAGGGATTGAACTACGGAGTGCGAAACCAGAAGGATGTGTCCGGCTATTGGACACTGACGCTCAAGGTGTTGAGTGACTGTGTGACGCCACTGATCGTGGCCGTGACCGTCACGCCCGAATAGTTTCCCGGGGGCGTTCCCGGGTTGCTGCTGCCTCCTCCCCCGCTTCCACCACCGCCGCAACCAATCGCGGATACAATCACAGTGAGGGCGACCAAGGCAATGATTGCTCTGCTGCGGCGCCGCGCGCGTGTATCGAGCAGAACAACGGAGATGCCCATCACGAAGACGACAGCGATCTGTCGGGATCCCGGCCACGGTCTAGGCGTGAGACGGTTTGCGAAAGATGCATGGGAGCTTGGCGCGGTCGTGGTAACCGTGAGAGTCACTGGAACGCTTGTTGTTGAAGAGGCGAACGTCACCGTGGCAGGGTTGAAGCTGCAACTGCTCTTGGGCGGCAAGTTCGAGCACATCGTTGGTGAGAGAGTGGCCGAACCAGTGAAGCCATTCTGCGCGGCGAACGTAAGCGTTGTTGATCCAGATTGCCCTGGGCTCGCGACACTGATCACCGTCTGATTGGCAGTAATCGTGAATGTTTGCCCCACGTCGACCAAACTAGCTGGCGAGGTAGACTCGAGGTAGTTCGCATCGCCGCTGTATTGTGCCGTAATGTTGTCTGCGCCAGCAGGCAATTGGCTGGTCGTCAAGCTTGCGACGGGCGGGAAAATGCCTGAGTCGACAGCTACCGGAGGGCCTAGCGGGGTGCCGTTCGCGTAAAAAGTAATCGTACCAGTCGGCAGATTGGTAATCTCAGCGCCGTGAACCGTGATCGTCCCGAAAATCGTGACTAATGTGCCTAAGGGAAGCACACATGGCACGGTGCCCGAAGTGCACTCGACGATGTTCGTGGCCGAGGTGGTCTGGGCCTTTGTGTGCTGGAACTGGGTGGCGAGAGCGGTACGGACCGCCATCCCACTGTTTATCCTGGGTCATACGTTGAGTACGTGCAGAAGCTTGGACATGAGGCGCCTGGGATCTATTCGTAGGTTTTGGGTAGTGGGCTACTTTGGATTTTCGTCTCCATCGCAACGTCCCACGACGGGTAGTGGACCAGTTTCAAAAGAGGGTAGTGGGTCAGTTTTCGATTAGCGTGTTGACCAGGCACTATCGGAACGTAGGGTGCATAAAGGAAATGAGGATTATTGACGCAGAGCGGCGCGAGTTTCGGCCAATTTTTTCTGTCACTGTTTCAAGTAACGAAGCGCAACACTTCCTGACTTAAAAATCTTGGACTCAACAAGTTTTAATTGTAATTTCTCCTGTAGGCTAATACCTTCCAGCAGCCGTCTCCCTTCTCCTGCAATTATTGGCTGAACGACAAAACGATATTCATCCACTAGACCAAGCTCTATCAGTTGTGAAGGAATATCCACACCACCGACTAAAATATCTTTGCCTTGTTCTTGTTTCAATTTAAGTATTTCGTCGTGAAGGTCCGTACGAACGATTCTCGTGTTTCTATCTTCAGCGCTGTCTAAGGATCGTGAAAAAACAATCTTGTTCATGGAGACGAATGTTCGAGCAAATTCGATCGATGCTTTTGTCTCAGAAGGATCTTTTGCGACATCCGGCCAATAAGGAACCATCAATTGATAGGTTTTACGCCCAAAGACGAGCAGGTCAACACCTCGCATGAGGTGCGTATAATATTCAAGCATTTCTTCATCGGCAATCGTTTTGGTGTGGTCGCAGCAGCCATCTAAGGTAATGTTGATTGCGAAGATTACATTTCTCATTTTCGCCTCGGATTGAGCAGCGTGGTCTTCGAACATACAACCAATAACTTTGAACCGCGCGTCATTGCAACACGAAGATTCGGTGCATCCGGCTGGAAACGGCCGTCCCCGATGTTGCTGGCTTTCGTTGGTCGTGAACAGCCTGTGCCTTCACCGAGCAGCCCGACGTGTAATTCTATCGTAAGGTCTTCGTTCATATTTTCAGATAGCGGTGTTGCAAAAGTTGCTTTGTGGCTGGTTTGTCGCGTTACCGGAAACTGACCCACCACCAGGTTTTGCAGGGCTTTTGTGCAACGACTCTCCGTGTGACGTCTAAGGATTCGTCGCAGCAAATCCAGCAGCTGCAAGGAAAGGGGGTTAGTGAGAGTCGCCACCTTCAACATTAACAACATCAATAAGCGGCTCGACAACCTGTTGGCTTGGTTAGCGAAAGCTGAACCGGACGTGGTGAGTCTCCGAGAGCTCAAGGCAGAGCAGGAAGCCTTTCCCGTGAATGCCCTTCGAACTCTCGGGTACGAAGCGGTCTCGCAAGGGGAGCGCTCCTGGAACGGCGTGGCCATTCTCGCGCGAAACCACGCTCCCGTGCTGACTTGCACAAGTTTGCCGGGAAATCCTGAAGATCAGCAAGCTCGTTACATCGAAGCGGCGGTTCAGGGAGTCCTGATCACTTCCATCTACCTCCCCAATGGGAATCCGCAGCCTGGACCGAAATTCAATTACAAGCTGGCCTGGTTTGAGCGCCTCATTGCCCACGCCGCCGAACTCATGGCGAGCGGAGCCCCCGTGGTGTTAGCCGGTGACTACAACGTCGTGCCGACTCCGCAAGATATCTATCCGACTCGATCACTGGATAACAACGCGTTGATCCAACCCGAGAGCCGACAGGCCTTTGCGCGTTTGCTGGCTCAAGGCTGGACCGACGCCATGCGGAAGCTACATCCGGACGGGCCGCTCTGGACATTCCGGGATTACAAATTTGAACGGTGGCAGAAGGACAAAGGCATGCGACTCGATCACTTTCTGCTCTCACCGAATTTGTCGGTCCGG
>Ga0137360_10001059_pt1 | contig 16042 bp, 15 predicted proteins | sample Mad1_60_16metaG_FD_104924 | JGI IMG/M metagenome (GOLD analysis project Ga0137360, IMG submission 104924) | Vadose zone soil microbial communities from Angelo Coast Range Reserve, California, USA - Mad1_60_16 metaG | ecosystem: Environmental > Terrestrial > Soil > Vadose zone | place: USA... | reverse complement strand
TGCTGCATACTCGGTTCAAGGCGGAATCTCCTGTCCTTAAAGTTGGTTCTTGTCACGGAACCCAACTCAAGGTAACAGGTCTTTCCGCCCTTTCCCGAAAACCTAATTTGGACAAGCTTGCGATTCATCGTGCCCTCTTCTGCGTTGCAACGCCCACCGTTATAGCAATAAGCAAGTCTCCGGGACTATAATCCCCCTCGAAGGAGATCATCCCCATGCCCGGCCAACAAGAAGCTCAAAGGACTTTTGCAGCTCGATGGTTCGAAGAAGTCTGGAACAAATCGCGACGCGAAGCCATCGACGAAATGTTCCCAGACGACGGCGTCCTCCACGACGGCCCCACTGACTATCGCGGCCCCGCTGACTTCAAGCGTTTCTACGACGCCCTTCGCGCCCAATTGTCCGACGTTCAAATCACTCCGCTCGAAGTAATCTCCGAAGGCGACATGGTCTGCCAGCGATGGTCTTGCACCGCAAAACACTCCGCCACCGGCAAACACGTCGAAGTCACTGGCATCAGCCTCCTCCGCTTCAAGGACGGCCGCCTCGTCGAAGCCTGGCAAAACTGGGATCAACACGGCCTCCTCCAGCAGCTCGAAGACGCCGCCCCCAATTCGTTCTTCCAAGCCGCCGGATAAATAATAATCCTGCCCTCCGTTGGAAGGATGGCGCACCTGGCCGCCAAAGATGGGCACCCAAAGTCTACATGCGGACTTAAAGGGCTGTCCCACCCGCCGGGGCACTCGGCGCTTCCATGATTCCTGAGACTGGGTAACGGCACAGCCACTGTCAAGCGTTAGACCGTAGCCAGGCGACTGTCCGTCCGCCCTAAATCGCTTTGACAGTTCCTAAGGGCATCTCTAAACTAACGGTTATGGTTGTGCACCTCAAGCCTGAAACCGAATCGCGCCTCCAGGAACTCGCAGCGACGACTGGCCGTGCGCCCGACGATCTCGTCGAGGACGCGATGTCTGGCTACCTTGCAGAGTTAACCGAAGTGCGCAACATGCTGGATGGCCGCTACGATGACATCAAGAGCGGCCGCGTTCCACCCATCGACGGCGAAGACACCTTCGCCCGTCTGCGCCAAAAGAGCCAAGACCGCCGCCGTACATGAGCGGATTTGTTCTCCATCCAGCCGTGCTCGCAGATCTAACCGAAATTTGGGAAATTTATCGCCGGTGACAATCCCGCCGCAGCCGACCGCGTTCTTGAGGAAATCTATGACGCAATTCGCGCTCTCGTCTCCTTCCCTCAAGTGGGCCACAGCCGCTCCGATCTGACTTCTCGACCGCTTCGTTTTCATCCCGTGAGAGATTTTCTCATCACCTATACACCAGAGGAAAAACCCCTCGTTGTCCTGGCCATTCTCCACGGTCGCCGCAATCCCCGCGTCATGGCTGCCATCCTGCGCGAAAGAAAATGATCGTGAAATCGTCGGTGCTGCCGCCGTTGGGCAACCTTCACTCGTATCCCAACGCATAAGCGGATCCACCCGCCCATAAGAAGCGGGATGGATCCAGACGCCGACGAATCACTGGGATCGCAAAGCGGGTAAAGTCCACGACGATAAAGGGTCCGCACTTCCGAAAAACGCGCCCATAACCCGTTTAGAATCCGCACTCACAAAACACCGGACTTAAAGTCCTTTAGAATCCGCACTTACAGAAAAACCGGGAGGGGGGTGGGGCCACATCTTTCAAGCAAATTCGGACACGCAGGCCACTCACTATTCGCTACTCACCATTCACTCACTGCCCGTCAATTATTGGTTGTCGATCGGAAGGCCGCGCCATCGAGCAGCGGCTGCAAACTTTGCAGGACTCGAGGAAGGTCCGCCGCGAGCGTAGTGACCGTCAAGACCCCCACCGACGACCCGCTTCGAGCATAAATCCGGCGATACACCAGTTCCCTGCCGTCCTTCGTCGAGTGGCGCACGTCCACCGCCATGCTTTCGTCCGCACCACCAACGCGCGGCGGCATCGTCGGCTCGATCTTCGGATCGCGCAGGTACCCGCGCAGCGTGCTGATTTCCGACTCCACAAACTGCTGCAGCGTAATTCCGCCAAGCAGCTCTTCGGTAGCTGCCACGCTGCTTGGAAACTCCTCGTGGCCCGATTGCTGGAGTCCAAATCCTTCTTGCACAAGCCATTCGGCCGGCGCTGCAGGAAACGACCAGCCCATCACCGAGAACGCGGCGCTGCGCGAAGCAGGACGCTCAGCAAACTTCTGCGCAATGTGCGGCGCAACGCCCGCCGGCGGCTCACCACTCCGCGGCAACTTCACTCCAACGCCTGGGGAATTCTCAACACCGCGCGGCGGACTTGGAATCGCGCGAAGGCGCGGCGGCTCTTCGACGGAGGGCAGCGCACTCTTGAAAGGCGCCTCAAGCTTAGGCGGCAAACCCTGAGCGGGAAGACTCGGCGCCCCTGAAGATTTTCCGCCAGCCGGCTCGACGCCGGCGTCCCGAGTGGCACGCACATTGGCAGCATCGTCGAGGTCGGCAGACCGCATGACTGGTGACTGAGGCACAGGCTCAGCTAAGGGACTGGGGAGCGGCTGAACTTCAGGAGCGCCGGTCGACCGCGGCTGGCGAGCGCCTTTGACGGGCGCAGGGCTCGGTTCTTCCGCAGGCCGCACCGAAGGAGAAACAAGTGGAGGCGCCGGCTCAGCCGCGGGAGGCCGCGGCTGGGGAGTAGACGGCCGCGCAACTTCTTGCGCAGGTATCAAGGACGCAAGTTTCTCGTCAGCGATGATTTTCACGGCGAAAATTGTTTGCCCGCCCTTGATTTCGTCGCCGTTGGCGAGCATCGCATCCTGGATGCGCGCGCCATTCAGAAACGTGCCGTTGCTGCTCTTGCGGTCCTGGACGCGGCAGCCGCTCGGCCCGCACTCGACGGCAAAGTGCACGCCCGACATAAACGTGTCATGCAGCAAAGCAAACTGCGCCCTCCCCGTCGCCCGCCCAACGGTCACCGTCTCGCCCGTCTTCAAGCCGATGACCTTCCCCGCCATCGGCCCTTCTTTTATTTCGAGAACTACTCCCATGCGATTCGTCTCGGTGGTTTCGTCATGAGTTTTTAGAGTTCAAACTCTGCGATCCGCTGTCAATGTTGTGGAGAAGGTGGAACCATCTCGACGGATTGCAGGAATGAATCCCAGATTTTCTGGAGCTCCGCTTGTTGCGGAATAGGAGCCGTGCCGACGATATTGATCATGGGTTTGGAGCTATTTTGCGGCACGCCGACAAAATGCCAGGTAAATCGAACGAAAGGAGGGTCGCTGGGGACTTTCACGGAAATTCCAATCTCCTTGCCTTCCATTCCAGCCACGGGACGTGAAAGCTCTCGAGCCACCGAGATGCTGCCGCCTCCGGCTTCGGCGACTTCTTTTTCTTCCTCGACGTCGGAGTACGTAGTTGTATCCGGCTTGAAAACGACGCGGGTCGAAAACTTGATCTGAAAGTCCTGAGATTTCTTATGGGTGAGGGAGATAAGAGACTCTTCGTCGGAACTTGGGGCTGAATTCAGCGCGCCTTGACCAACGCAAAATCCATGCGACGTGGAAGCGACATAGTCGTTGAGCAGTAACCGGACGAGATCTTCGACAATGGATTCCTTGCCGGCCTCACCGCTGCGGCTCATGAGAATTGCGAAACCGCCAGAAGCCATCCCGGCTTCAAGGTTGCGAATCCTAGGAGAAGCCGGATCGCGGAGATACCAGACGGCGCGGCTCCCCGGCTGGAGATCAAAGGCGCGAAATGCTCCCGCTTCCGATTCTTTCGAAAGGCCGGGCGGGCGAATTCGAGCGAGCCTGGAGGTCCAAAACGCATCAAATCCGCCGGGGGGCAAAGGGGATGTGCTGATACTGACCCCATAAATGCTCTGGCTGCGGCCGGAAACAACAAAGGAGTCGGGGACAGCGAACCGGAAGCGGCCCACGCACTCTAGTCTCGGAGGCTTGGTGTCATTCGAATCTTGCATTCGAGATTGCTCCGGTTTTTTCGAGCCAGGCGCGCCGCGAACAGGAAACGATAGATCGGCGGTGCCTGCATTCGCAAATAAGACGGCCCCCGAGATCAGGAGCCACCACCATTTCGCTGGCGAAATCATCAGTTGTCAACTGGGCGATTAAGCTCAATAGCTCCAGTCAGCTCTTGATTTTGCCACGAACGGATTCATATCGAACTCTCGCCAGCGCAATAATTGCCTGAACGGCATAGGCCTGAGCCTGTTTATCTTTATACGCGGGCTGATGCTCGACATCAATCGCAAGGTCGCCGGGTGGCTCTTTTCCGCTCTTGTTGAGGGCCTGGGCCGAAGAGCGAGGAACAGTCCCATCGCCATCACCGGCGGGATCCTGCAAGACAGCCTGCATATCCTTTCCGGCAGCGTCGGTAAAGAATCCTCGGAAACCCCGTTTGGGATATGGATCGGATCTGACCAAGTTCGATTCGATGCGAAGCTCGATGATGTCGGCGGTTTTGTGATTAACACCAGTAAAGCAAAACGTGTGCGGATGCTGGTACATGCCAAGCTGGTCGTGAAAGGATTCGGCCAGTTTAAGCATATCCAAATACTGTTGCCAGGGATCGCCGTGAGGCGGAGCGGCGGCAGCCAGCGCGGCGGGATCCTTGCGATTGAGGGGAGCGGCAGGCGGACCAGCGGGACGTCCAGGATCGAGCAGGTCCGGGTCCACAAGGCCCCAGTATTTATTGGTGCTTGGTTTTTCTCCGGGAGTCGGTTGCACGCGTGCTTTGATGCGATAAATCTGGTCGTAGGGATCGGACTTCGGCAGAGACAGCGTCGTCTTGCCGTCGTGAGTAACGGTGAGCCAGGCTTTCTGGTGACTATTGGACACGTGATTCTTGTTGGGCAACAACTGAAGTCCGCCAGGCAGATTGCCGAGGACTGGAGTAACGGTGGGACCGGAGTTTCCCAGAACACGGGAGCTGGGACCCAGGCCTTCGAAACCCGCTTTCATGCGCCAATAAGCGGCAGGCGCGCCGGTGACCGGCTGAACTCCATGAATAATTCCGAGAATTTTTCCCTCAGCACCGTGCAAATGGCTGGCTGAGCGGGACGCCAAACCACCCATCGAGTGGGTAATGAGAATCACTTTTTCGCAGAGCCCGGTAATGCCTTTCCCTTCGTCAATAATTTGCTGAATACGCTTCGCAAGCATTTTCCCGGAGTTACCATTACTGTCGGTCCAGTTGTAACCGACGGCGTAAACGGGAAATTCGAAGATTTTCCGAAGCTGCCCCCAATCCTGTTTTTTCAGAGGCTTGAGAAATTTCCAATAGTCATCAAAGATGCCGTGAAACCCGTCGCCGACCGGATTGGCGTTATCCACTTCAAGGAAGCCTTGAAAGAAATTGCCGTCGCCGACGAGCATGCGCTTGCGATGCGCACCATCGGTGCCGCTGAAGTGCTTGATCATGAACGCCGTGCTGCTGGGATTCCAGCGCATATTGGGCAGGCCGTCGGCGCCGTCGCCAGTTCCGTCGGTTCCGGCAACGCGGAGACGAGAGCCCATAATGCCCGGAACAAACACGAGGGGGATGGCCTCGCGCTGAACCTGGATTTCGTGGTCGAGATCGGTCGAGAGATTGGAAACGACCTTATCTACTTTGTCCCACTTCACTTTTCGAACGTCGGTCATAAGTCAAAGCAATCTGTCCGGAGAGGAGTAAATGTGATAACCGGGGTACAGTGGAGAAGCAAGGGTGCCATCAACTTGCTACAAGAACTTTGAGAACTTTTCCGGAACGAGCATCAACCCAGATCTGGACGGCGTAAGCTGCCGCGAGGGGCTGGGGCTGCTCGTTGTGAGGCAGCGGAAACGTAACGTAATAAGTGCTCTTTCGTAGCTCTATGGACAACTTGCCTTGTTTGTCGTAATTATCAAAGCCCTTCAATGCCTCCACAGAAAGATCGAAGGCGCGCTTGCCCGACAAAAAAGTCTCCCAGCCGTCTTCGGCTGATCTCTGTTGTAAGCCGGCGACACAGCCCTTGTCTTCTACTTTACCTGCGAGCCGGGATTCAGGATCAACAGACACTTCGAGCAAGTGATCCAAGAGCCTCTCGCTGGAGACCACAAAGAAAAATCTGACCCGGTACTTAGACTGAATAAATTCGACAACAATATCACCGGGCTTCTCACGCTCTGCGGAGTCTTTGATCGCCGAGTAGGCGATTTCAAGAGCTTGTGGGGACGTCAACATAGGATGAGCCGCTCCATGAATTCTCCCGACCGCTGCTGATCCTTGGAGGTCTGGTGTGTTTTGACCCCAGTAAAACATACCGAGCGCCATGCCCAGGGTCGAGACAATCACGACCACCGAAGAGTTCAATAAAAAATGAAAAAATTTCACTATTTTGGTGTGGTTCTCCTAGTCTGGCCAGCAGTCGGGTAGAGTTTCGCCGGGGAATTTTTGGGATGCCCAACGGGGATGCTATTGCTACCCGCCGGAGAATCGACGAAGTCATAAATGGCACCCGGGACATCGTTCGCAGTGTGGAAGCTCTCGTCAGGGGGCGAGGGACCGATGGGACGAGTGGAGCCGGGAGGCACGCCGCCGGCACGAAATTCCGTGGGAGTATGGGTGTGAAAAAGTCCCACGCTATACGTCGCGCCCTGATCACAAGGAGCAGGCGTCGCAGGTTTGTCGGGCGGCCTAGGCCCGGGATTTGCACCCGCTCCATCTGCTGGTGCGCACCACGGGCCGGTCACGACCGGGCCGAACTCGTAAGCGTCGGAAAGAGTGTTAAGGAGAATCCAAAATGCATACTCGCGACGCCGGTTCGGGTTTGCAGTACAGTCGTTTAGGGTGTTGCACCACGCCGCACTCATCTCTGTTTGAACAGCGGAATCCGCGACGATTTGGTTGTAGTCGGGAAATCGAACTTCCACATCCTTCTCCCCGGATTGATGTTCTGCACCGCCAATCTTTGCGATGCCTCTAAGCTTGAGTTTACCCGCGATCCTAGCAAACCAAGGATCCAAAGTGGCAGTACTGCTGAGTGTACACCATGACCCTCCAGACGCTCTTTTGATTTCAATGCGGTATTCATCCACGGCGAGCCCCGGAGGAGTGACTTTGACTTCGAGTTTGCATTTGTGGTCATGCTTAAGAGTTAGGAGGTTTTTCTCAACAATAAGATCGACCGAAAAATTTGGCGCACCGGCAGCCGCAGGAACTGGCGCATCGAAGAGGCCCTGGGCATTGGTGAAACCGTGTGGATGAAGAGCTTTTTCGATGTCGAGATAAAAGGACTTGAATTTAACGCTGCATTTCCCCGAGGGGATATCCAGGTAGACAGCAGAACCTTTCCCGTCGGTCTCGGCGTCCTTGTGGCCGTCAGTAATTTCACCAGCGAACTGTTCGGATGGATAGGGAGTTTCCGGTGGTGAGATCCACCAATTGGGCTTGGGCTTGAAGTAAGGCTGCTTGATGATGCGCACGCTGATCCAGTGAAGGACCTTGCAAGCGGCAACGGGCTGACCTACGGGCGAATTGGGAGCGCCGGGCATGTCTAAGCCTTTTCGGATTGAAGCTTCACAGCAGTCTCGTGGACGCGAGCAACTCTGACGCCGGGGTCCGTCACGTTTTTATCACGCAAGAGTTTCTCCGCCCAGGGATAGTTGGGATCTTTGTCGAAATCAGGACCGAGCAGCATCATGACGTCAATGTAAGTCCGCACGTCGACGGCGCCCAATATTTCATAGGAGGCGGCACGCTGAATGCCGTAGCGAATCAAGTTTCGGACGAGAGCCTCGCCAAAATCCTGACATTTTTCTGGAAAAAGTTCGTTCAGCCGTAAATAGACAGGATTTTCGAACTTGGCGATCTCCATGCGTTCGAAGACAGCGAACTGCTCTTTGCGAAGGGTGAACATGGCTAGGAGAAGCTCCCAATGTGAACGAAGAGCCGAACGCGGCCAGGAGACGTTGTCCCCAAGTGCGAAGAATCAGACGGCATGAGCAAGGTGGAGGTCCTTTTGGACGGTGCCTTTTAGGCTGGGGGTGAAATGGAGAGCTAGCTTGGGGTCCTCGGCTTCGATTAGGAATTGCTTTACTGGGCCGAAGAATTGGGTGGTTTCTTCGGGGAGGCAGGTGGGGAGGAAGAGACGGAGGACGCGGGGGTCGTAGTAGCGGAAATAGACTTGGGAGCCGTCGGGGAGTTTGACGGTTAGGAAATGGCGGAAGTGGGCGCGGAGATCTTTGAGGGGCTGGTCGGAGGTTAGAAAGACGCCCCAGCTTTTGGACCAGGCTTGCTGGACGAGGGTGTCGAGGAGAGGGGACTTTGGGGGAACACGGATTAGATACGGAGCGAAGTGGGCTAGTTGGGCGCCTTGAGCGCCTTCGTAGAGGGATTGATGCTCCTCTTTGGATTCCAGGATGACTTTTAGAACGCTGGGTTCGCGGGAGGCGTCGAGAAGGGCGTATAGGGGCTGGAAATCTTTGGCCAGCAGGTCCTGGAGACGTGGTTGACGCGGAGCGGGAACTGGAAGATTGGGGCTTGGCCTCGGCGCTGCTGGTGGAAGTTCGAATTTGGGAGAGCGCGTTGGGAAAGAAGGAAGGCCGCCGTACAAGCCTGGAGTTGGGGCGAGTGAGGCGGGCGTTCGCGCTGGCTTGGGTTCTGGTCTGTATGCTGGCAGGAGTTCTGGTTTCGGAGATTCGGCAGGAAGCGATTCGTCGGGGAGCATACGAACGACGAAGACGGTGTTGCCGGCGCGGATTTCGTCGCCGTTGGCGAGAGTGGCTTCTTTCACGCGAGCGCCGTGCAGGAAAGTGCCGTTGCTGCTTTGTAGGTCGAGGATGCGGCAGCCTTTCTCGCTGTAGTCCATGGCGAAGTGGAGGCTGGACATGAGTTTGTCGTCGGGGAAAGCGTAATCGGCATTGGGGTTGCGGCCGATGCGGAGAGGTTGGCCGGGGGCTAGCGGGATTTTGGTTCCCGCAGTGGGGCCGGAGCGGATTTCGAGGAAGATCTGCATAGCCTTAGTTGTGCAAATTCTCGCGCATAGGTTACCGGCCACCGCCGAATGCAGCTTGCCAGGTTTCCAGTAGTCTTTTTGCGGGCTTCGCTTCATCTGGATCGGAAGCTTCGCGAACTGCTGAATTGAGGGCCGAGATGACTTGCCCGGGGGCAGGATCGCGAACCGCTTTGACCAGGGCGAACCGCACTTCGCGATCTCGTTTGACATCCGTGGCATACTCGCGCGAGACGCAACTGGACAAGTATCCCAGCCACTGATCGCGAGACTTGCGGTCGGTGCTGTTCACCATCTGCCTGGCGAGGGCCGACACAATATTTACATTCACAGTATCAGCGCCGAGATTTTCATCAAACAAATTGCCAGAAACCAATTGGAAGCCCAAGTCCCGCCTGAAATTCGGCGGAATGTTGCCGGAGTTTACCGCGGATTCAAGAACGGAAGCTGAGGTCTGTCTGCTGAAAGCTTTTCGCCGAGTGAGAAGGTCCAAAACATAGGATCGCGCGAGATCCGGTCCGCTCTCGAGAGCCCGAGTTAACATTTCTTGGACGGCCGGAGACTTTTCCCGAAGTGCACGTTCGATTCGATAGCACTCGCCGGCAGCCGCGACGTCCGGATCGTTGGGTGACGAGATGGGTGCAGCGGCCAAACTGGCGTAGATTTTCGAGGGGCGTTCCGTCTTCACTGCTAGCAAAAGAAGATCGCCGGGATCCAGCGAAAGTGAATTCCAAGCGTTGAATCGGTTGCGCAGACGAACCTGAGGATCGGAGATGCGCTCAAACGCAGTGGAAAAGGACTCGTTCGCCCGCAGGATTTCGGAGTGGATGACCTGGATGACGGTTAAGGCGAGCAGACCGGTTTCAACGTTGGGGCTTTTAGAATGAGAGGGCTGGAGCGCCACTACTTTGGCGACGACCATGCTGGCCGAAGGATCGGAAAAAGTGGCGACGAGATTTGGCGAAAGGTGGCCAGCTTCCATAGTCTGCGTTGGACTCATCCGATTGCTCCCTTGAACTCCCCGAGAAGCACCTTGTCTCGCAGCGCCTGGCGTCAAAGTGAACGACAGCAGCCCGGCAAGGAAAATTACGCACGATCCGCCACGCGACGAGCGGCGAAGCACTCCTGAAAGCACATCAAGGAGTGAACTTCTTGTCCGTGTCTTCATTGAAGCGTGGCTGAAAAGTTTCGAATCCGGCCTCCTGCGCATCTTGACCACCCGTAGCCTCAGAAATTAAGGAGAATTCCGATTGCGATTTCGTGTGTGCTCCGTTGGGAGTGTAGTGGCTAATCTTTTTAGGAGGAGGATAGCTTATTTTACCCGCATAGTCGGCTTCCCAGGCCATCTTGGCATGGACGCAGAGGGCCCGCTTGGCATTGGTGCTGAACGAAGCGACGGCCGTCTCAAAACCGTTGACGCCAGAAATGGAGGTCAGGAACTCCTTACCGTCGGTGTGCTGAACATCAAAGGCGCCAGTGGGACTGTCGCCCGTCCAAACGGTTCGAGCGGCGCCAGTATTATCAGGAGTGATGGAAAAGGAATTATCGTTGGTGAGCAACGCCGAAACATCCGCGTCGCCATTGGAGTCAACAACAGGCAATCCCCCGTGGGGGATCTCGAGGCATGTGCCGCCTTTGCTGTAGTTGCCAGTGAGAGTGTCCTTCACGCCGTTTTGCAGGACCCCTAGCCGCACTTGCTCAATGCCGAGAGTTTGATCCTTGCCGCCGCCGATTAGTTTAACCTTGACGCTGGCTTCCCATGTAAATTTTTGGGGAAGAAATTCGCCAGACTGGAACGCAGCAAAAGTAGCGGTGGAACCACCGTCTTTATAGAGGTCACGAGTGGTTTTCACAGAGGAGGCGGGATCGACTTTTACCCAGACGAAAATGACGTTCCAAACAATTTTGGATGCTCCGGAAGTGGCAATGACGGAGAAGGAGCCTTGCTTGTCGGTTTTGAGAGTGGCCTTCTGCCCCAAGCCGATGGGAGTGATCGTTGGAGCGGTCTCACCGTTTTCGTTGGGCTTTACGCTCCATAATACAGGCATCTCAGGCGGCGTGGTGACGGCTTCGAGTTGGACGTCGTTGCATCCTCGAACCAGGACAACGGGACTGTTGCTGGCGAGGCTTTCGTCGCGGCTGACGCTCGGGGCGAGCAAATTTTCTGGATGAATTTTTTTGGGATTGCGCTTGCCGTGCGTGGAAGCGACTTTTGCCTTGATCTCCATGACTTCCGGGACCGCGCCAGGGGCGTGGCAGGGAGAACGATCGGAAATGCGCTGGTAGAAACGGCAGGCGAAAGTATCGTGAGTCTCGTCAAATCTTCGTTGCACACCGGAGCTGTGAGTGGAGCGAAGAGTGTCACCGTCAGGGAAGAATCTTTTTTTGCAGGCAGCGGCGCCTTCTTTGTAAGTTGGGCAAGGCCATCGAGAAGGAAGGACCTGACTGCTCTTGCGGAAAACCAGGATCATGACCCGACGATTAGGGGCGTTCTGAGAATCGCGCTCGGTTTTGAGAGCCTCAGTGTCCTTTTTTTGGAAGGCTTCTTTGAAGAGTTGTTCGTCTTCGCTAGAGAAGAGGAGGAGAGGGTTGAAGCGGCTGCAGCCTTGCACGTCGCCTTTTTGGTCGGGGCCAGCGTTGCGAGCGAGGAAGTCCGCGGATTTATCGAGTTTGAGGTCGCCGCACAGGAGGTCCATGTATTTCAGGAAGAGCTGTTTGCGCTTGCCGGAATCATGGGCGATGTCGTGGACTTGCGCGTCGCGCTTGGCAGCAGCATTCGGATCGGGCTTGGCATTTGGAGCGGGAGGATTTTGCTGGTCCAGTAAAAAAAGAATGATGCGAATGCTGAGTTCGCCCCAGTCGTCTCCGCCGAGCTTGTGGGAAAAGAGATCGTCCCAAAGAGAAGCATCGCGAACGAGCATGGCGTAGATCGCAATGGCACGGCGGCCGCTGAGCGTCTTGTTGTATTCGTCGCCGGATTGGGCGGTAGAGGAGCGTGGCTCGAAATTGCCCTGGAAGGAGGGGTCAGCGTGGCCGAAGATAGAAATTGGAGCGCCCATTATTTTGGGGTCTTGCTTGCGCAGACTCGCGAAGGCTTGGATTTCAGCCTGGACTTGGGGGAGAGGGAAAGAGGAATCAAACCGGAAACGCACGTCATCAATGCGGAAGCAGGCGATGGGAATCAGGCGGAGACGCACCGTGTTGAATTCGTTGGAGGTGGAGGGGCCGACAAGAACCTCGAGTGGATCGGGGTCGGGGTGATTCGCCAGGACGCCACCATCGGACGTGGAGTGAAGCTTGCCGTCTTTGTCATCGGCCATAGCTAGTTAGCCTCGGGGCCTGTTTTTTTCAGATGCGCGGAAAACATTTCCGAAAGATCAGCATCCATGAACCTGCTTGAGTTTGGACTGAGTTTGCGGGCCGCAAATGCCGTCGACGGTGAGGCTGTTGTCGCACTGGAATTCTTGGACGGCGGATTCGAAGGCGTCGGAGTCGGAGCCGTCGAGTGTGCCCGCGAAATATCCCAAGTTGTTGAGGCGGGCGACTTGGCCGGAGAGTTCGTCGATGGGATCGAGGTGGCCGATTTTTATGGGTATGACTTCGTTGGCGAAGGGGGTTTGATCGCCGCGGATGGTGAGGACGCCTTCTTTGGCGTCGAGGGGGATTTCTTGTTCGAGCTTGCCGCTGCCGTCGGTGGTTAGCTGGTGGGTTTGGCCGTCGATCAGAAGAGCACACTGGGCGCCTGCGATGGGTTTTTCGTAGATGTCTTCGAGGACGAGGCGGAGTTTTAGAGTTTTCTTGTCGACGGTAAAGGTGTGGCGCTTGTCGCTGGGGCCGGATTCGTGCTTTTGCTCCATGTCGGGGATGAAGAGCTGGTCGCCGGGGAGGAGGATGTTGGGATTCTGGCGCTGTTTTTTTAAGTCGGAATTGTTGGAATGATCCCAAATGACGGTGTAGTCGGTGAAGCCGTTGTCTTTGGCAATTTTGGAGAGGTGATCGCCTTGTTCGACGGTGTAGTAGTCAGCCATGGGTGTTGCCTCGACTAAGATCGATAACGAGATTTATTCGTTCGAACAAAGAGTTCGAGCGCAAGAAAAGAAAGTCATTTTTTGTGCCAGGATTTTTTGTCGATATTCGGGAATGAAATTTTGCAATTGCCGGGATCGATGCCATCGACTCTGGCCTGGCCTTTTGCATCAAGGTATCCCTCCGTGGTGGAACCGTCCGGAAGTTCGATCTGGTATTGCTCGCCGGGGACGGGCTTGCCGGCTTTATCGAGGAGTTCGATTTCAACCCAGTGACCGGTTTGAGCGGCAGAACCTGCCGCGTTAGATAAAGCTTGTCAACCGGGGCAGGGCTTGATGAAAGGAACGCCGGATTGGGCTGCTTCTGCAAGGGCTTGACCGGCGACGCCTGGGCTGCCGGATGCGGAAGAGGGGCCGGTGGTGCCGCTGCCGCTCATGGCTTGGGCTAACAAGACGAGTGGCGGGACGGGGGGCACGACTGCGGGTGAGCCCATGCCGACTTCGCCGATCATTACCGTGGGTTCGCCCATGATGATGGGATTTACGGGACCGAGGGCGAGGCCGGGGATTTCCATGACGATGTCGCCCATGCGACAGGCCATCATGAAATTGATGAGGACCGTAGGGCTGCCGAGCATGACCATGCCGACGCCGTCAGCGCCGGTGATGCTGACGGCTGGGCAGGCGTGCTGGTCGATCATGGCGCGCCACGCGGGCAGACCGCCGATGAGAACGTTGACACTGCCAGGACCGGGCGCGAGTGGCATGCCGTGAGTCGTTGGGTCGGTAATGCGAGCTGCAGGAGGCATAGTTCGCTCTCTTGACTACTGGTTGAGTTTTCCGCCTTTCGTGCCGTCGTCGGCGGTGTCGGGATCTTTGGGATCGGCAGGAGAATCAGGGCTGGCGGGCGAATCGGGGCTCGCGCTTTGCGCGCTGCCGGGGGCGCCACCGCTGTTGATGAGGACCATGGTGCCCTGAATCGAAACGCCGGCGGGACCGATGTCAATAAAGCCGCCGGGGCCGACTAGCGAAAGCTGCATACCGGCTTGGATCACGACATTCATGCCACCGGTAATATAAACGGCCTGGCTTGCGGAGAGAACGTCGTTCATGCCGATCTGCGTATTTCTGCTCTGGCCGATGGTGATGGACTCGTTGCTGCCCACGTTTTCCTTACGGTTCTGGCCGATGGTAATGGACTCGTTGTTGGTGACTTGCTCTTTGCGATCGCCGCCTACGGTGATGGACTGATCGGAATCCACTTTTTCCATTTGTTTTGCTTCGATGTGGATCGACGTGTCGCCGGTAATCTTTTCGATGAATTTGCCTTTCACCTGAGATTGCTTGTCGCCGTCGACCTCTTCAAACTGACTGGACTTGACGATCATGTGACGGTTGGCGCCGACGAACTCGCGCGACTCTTTTTCGACGCGCCAATCCATGTCCTTTTCGGCGTTCATGAAGATTTGCTCGTCGTCCTTTTTGTCTTCGAAGCGCAGTTCGTTGTAGTTACTCGATCCGCCACCCTTTGTGCTGCGGGACATGAAGGTTGTGCGAGTCTGATTGTCGGCGAGCTTGTAAGGAGGCATCTGCTCGTCGTTGTAGACACGGCCGGTGATGAGCGGGCGATCCGGATCGCCTTCGAGAAAGTCGACGATTACTTCCTGACCGATGCGAGGAATGTTGATGGCGCCCCAGTTTTTTCCAGCCCAGGGCTGGGAAGAGCGAATCCAGCAGGAGCTGGTGTCGTCTTTCTTGCCTTCGCGGTCCCAGAAGAAATGCACTTTTACGCGGCCGTATTTGTCCGTCCAAATCTCCTCGCCGGACTTGCCAGTAACTACAGCAGTCTGCGGGCCCTGGACAAAAGGTCTTGGCGTGAGGCGCTGCGGGCGATAGGCCACCGAATACGGAATGCATTTGAAGTGATTGGAATAGTGCTCGCCGGATTCCCCGCCGGAACCCATATAACTGTTGCCGACAGTCGCGGAATGCTGTACTTCGGTCAGAAGATAGGTTGCGTTTTGGTCGGCGCGAGCATGTCCGGAAAGGTCAAAACGATACCCGGATGCAAAGGTGCGGCAGCTTCCGGAACCAACGCCAATCAAGTGGATGGTCTCTTCTTCCTGCATGCGAATCTGAGTGCGCGATTCGCCTTCGGCTTTCTTGGTGTATTCGCCGGGATAATCGAATACTTCATACTTGTCGTTGCCGCCGACTTTGAAAATCGTGTCCTCGTTGGCGATCAAGCTAGTGCCGGGAGTCTCGAAGTTGTAATCGGTCAGCGCATATTTCCCGGGACGAAGCTCCTGTTCGAGATTCCAGGAGCCGACGAGATCTTCGTCCTTCAAATAGACGCCGCCGGTGAAATCGAGGCGTGCCTTGGACTGGCTGGGGCAAGGCTTATGCACGCTGGGCTTATTGCCCATGACGAGCGTGTGCTTGTTCTGTTCGTGCTCGAAGAAATAGTAGATGCCGTACTGTTCCATCAGTCGAGAGACAAAATTGAAGTCGGTTTCACGGTATTGCACGCAATATTCGCGCTGCTCAAAACCGCCTTGCAGGGAATTGCGGAAATCGCCGAAGCCGCGATCCTTGAAGACCTTGGCGACGATGTCCGGGATGGTCATATTCTGAAAGATCCGGCAATCGGCTCTTCGGGTGAGAAACCAAAGCCAGGGAACGATTTCGGCGTGGTAGTGAGTGAAACGCTCGTCCATTCCGGTCTGCGAGAAGCGGCTAACGTGGCCGTTGAAATAGCGTTTGCTGCCGTCGGCGAGAGTGAGGGAGATGCAAACTTGCTGGCCAATGATTTTGGTGAAATCAATGGAAGCATTTTCGGAAAGGAACTCGGCGGAGATGCGGAAAAGCCTAGAGATGCCTTCTTGAGCGGCAAAACCATGGAGGAGGAGCACGTCCTTCCCCAGGGGGGTATCAATAGCAATGATTCTTTTGTCTTGCGTGTAGGCCATTTTCGCTAGACACCCACTCTCCTAAACAGTTGCGGGGCGGTCGCTGCCCGGC
>Ga0137360_10001051_pt1 | contig 16105 bp, 17 predicted proteins | sample Mad1_60_16metaG_FD_104924 | JGI IMG/M metagenome (GOLD analysis project Ga0137360, IMG submission 104924) | Vadose zone soil microbial communities from Angelo Coast Range Reserve, California, USA - Mad1_60_16 metaG | ecosystem: Environmental > Terrestrial > Soil > Vadose zone | place: USA... | reverse complement strand
CCGCCGGATCGTGCAGACGCCAGGCGGCATCACGATCTTCTATGACGTGGGTCAGGGCCAAGGGTGGCAGCGCAACATCGTGATGAACGGAAGCACCCACCTGCCGGCCAACATACGTCAGTGGTACGGAGACTCGCGTGGCCATTGGGAGGGCAATACGCTCGTGATCGACGTGACGAACTTTACCCCGAAGACTGATTTTCAAGGCTCGCGCGAGAACCTGCGCCTCATCGAGCGCTGGACGCGAACCAGCCCGGCCACGCTCGAATACCGGGTTACCATCGAAGATCCGACAGTATGGACCCGGCCGTGGACCGTGGTGCAGGAATTCACCAGGCAGAGCGACCAGGAGAATAGGTTTTATGCCGAGCCGCGCTGTATCGAAGGAAACTTTGGCCTCCCGGGGCTGCTCCATGGACGGCGCATGGAAGATGCCGCGTTTGCGGAGGGACGAGGTCCCGATCCGGCAACCAGGAACAGCATTGGTGGCATCGGCGGTTTTATTCTTCAGCAAGATCCATTGCGGTAATCGGTCAGTTCCCCGCCGAGGGAAGGCAGACGCCAGGCCACGCGGGGGTGGACAACCGGTTTACCGGCGAGCCCGATGCGTCAGGCGCGCCAAACCTGTCATCGCCGGGCTTGGCAGCGTGGATCGTCCGGTCCGGCGGGCTGGACGGGATTCCCCGCGGCATTGAGAACACCGGCCAGGCCGGGACACGCCTCGCGAATGGCGCGGACTTCCTCCGGCGAGCGGTTCGTGACGCCGCGCTCGAACACCAGCGATTGCTGGAAGCGAGTCAGCTCGAACTCGTTCCCGCCGGGAAGCCCCTTGGCCTCGATCTGATAGAGCCGCCCCATGATATCGAACATCGCGACCATCGAGCGGCTGCCGTCCGCCCCCTCGACCGTGAGCTGCCGGCCGTAAACCTGGTAGATGCGGGCGGGAATGTTGACCCTCACCCTGGCGCCTTGAGACAGCGTCTCAATCGCATGGTCGATGACCGCCTTTTCATCCAGCCCGGTGTTCGCGAGGTCAGCGACCGTCATCTTGAACTGGCTTTTGTCCTGGTGAGCTGAATAGACGCGTGCTGGGACCGAACGGCCAGCGGCGACCTCATAGGTCGTCGTTTCAATCTTTGGATTGGCCGGAAATGCGACCGAGAAGGCGTACTCGGGATAGCTGTACTCCTCCCAACTCTGTGCGGCAGCGGGGCCGCTGACGACGAACGCCGCCACGGTCAAGGCGATAATACGCATGGGTTCCTCCTGGCGAGATAGTTTCACTGAGACTTTTCCGCATCGGCTTCTTCGGAGTGAATCCGCATCATCCGATGCATTTGCCGCAGTTTGAAGACATTCTCAACCTCGCCTGGAGAATGCGCAACCCCACGCCAGTCACTCCGATCGAGGCGGCCTGAACACGTCGGCGGTGCCTGCGCCAAGGCTTATGGCTGGTCGCCGAAGAAAGGTTGGGTTATTCAGTAGCCCACTCAGGAATTCGGGCTTTCTGCTTTTATGCTGAGTTTCGGAGGATAACGGACGTGACGTGGACGCAAAGAAACGGCGCGAATCTGATCCGGAACGGACGCGACGAACCTTGCGTTTGCTCCAGTCACTCGCTTGAGCAGGCGTCGGATTCGGCGGACCGGGCCGCGGGTCCCTACGCAAGCTCGACACGTTGCCTTGGTGAGGTCCGTTGATTCATGGACAAACTGGGTCATAACATTTGCTTTTCACCGCTTTGCCCCGCCTATTCCTCGTGCGGTGATCGCCGGGACGAACATTGAGGAACAGCATGCTGCTGCGATCGCTCGGTATCCTGTTTTGCACCCTCCTTCTCGCAGCGCCCGCCGGCGCGGCGACATGCGGTGGCGATTCAACGCTTTCCTGTCCGCCATGGCGCGCGAAGCCGCGGCCGCCGGCGTCTCGCGGTCGGTGCTCGACAGCGCATTTGCCGGTCTCACGCTGGATGGCGCGGTGCTTGCTTTCGACAGGCGCCAGCGCGGGACGTTCCGCAAGAGCTTCGAGGAGTACGCCGCGACCCGCGTCATCCCGACTCGCATCAAACGCGCCAAACAGCTGATGCAGCGCCACGCCGCGCTACTCGCGCGCATCGAGCGCCATTCGGAGTGCCGGCTACGCTGCTCATGGCCATCTGGACTCTCGAAAGCGACAACGGCACCGGCGATATGGGCAAGCTGCCCGTGATCCGCACGCTCGCCACCCTGGCGCATGATTGCCGCCGCAGCGAGCTATTCCAGGGCGAGCTTCTCGCCGCGTTACAGATCGTCCAGCGAGGCGATCTTCTCTTGCGCGACCTGATCGGCTGATGCTTTAGCGTCGCCTGGGCTTCGGCTCCACGCGTGGGCCAACCTGTGCGCTTCTGCGATTTGCCGGGCCGGCGCCACTTTTTGACGTGTCGTTCAACAACATCGCTCCCGTCGGTTGGATGATACGTTATGCGCCCGAGCGGTCCCGGACTTTTATGAGGGCTTTCTCAAAACAACGAGGAACGGTTTTTCCTTCTCGGCTCGGCTGTGGGTTACGATTGCCTTTGCCGTTGTTTGCGCATTGTCGTTTCTCACGAGATGAGGGGTTTCGGCCGAAATTAAAGCGATTCCGCCCGCCTTGAGCTCCATTGAGCCCTGGCCCTCGACCTCGACTGCCAGATTGCCCTCAAGGACAAAGATAATTTCCTGAGCGCCAGGATGCATATGCCAAGGCGCACTTCCAGAAGGCGCCATCTCCAGCAAATTGACCACCGTCTCCTGGACCATTTGGCCCTGACGCTGCAGGTCGGCCTTCAAGAGCTGAGTGAGCTTCGGTCCTCCTTGCGATGGCTGTGCGTTACAAATTCGCGAGACGGCAGGTAGAGCCAATGTGGCCCCCGCCATTTGCAAAAAACTGCGGCGAATGTAGATCATTGTGTTACCTCCGAAACTTGGGTGCGGGCGGACAGCCGGGCAGCCAATTGGCCGCTGTCGAGGGCGTCGCACCCGCCGTACCAAGGCTTGAGCCATTCGGTCACTATCAGCGCTGGGAAGCCGTCGCAGCTGGCGGCAGAACTGCGGGAGCGGCGAACGCGGTTGGCAAATCTCCGGTCAGGCTGTTGAGAAACGAGATGATCTCGCTGACTTCGGCGTCGCCGAGCTTCATTCCGAGTTGCACGCGTCCCATAACCTTCACGGCCTCCGCAAGCGTCGCTACCGATCCATCGTGGAAGTAAGGCGCGGTCATCGCGACGTTGCGCAAACTTGGCACCCTGAACACGTAAAGATCATCCGGATTCTTGGTCACCTCGACCCGCCCCTTGTCGATGCTTCGGCTGCCCGTCGCCGACCAATAGTCTTCGACTATCCCGAATTTGCGGTACGTGTCCCCGCCTACGCTGACGCCGTTGTGGCACATAGCGCACCCCGTGTTGATGAATGTCTCCAAACCCCTGCGCACGGCGGGGGACAGAGCATCGACATTTCCAGCGAGATAAGCGTCGAAGGGCGCCGGCGTGAGCAAGGTTCGCTCGTATGCGACGATCGCAGTGGCCATGTTCTTGACCGTCATCGGACGCGAATCGGTTGGGAACGCCGCGGCAAATAATGGTCCATATCCTTCGATGCGCCGCAGCCGGTCCGTCACATCGCGTTCGTCTAAGCCAGAGCTGATCGCTCCGGTCAGCGCCTGTTCTGCCTGATCCTCGAGGCCCTTGCGATCACCCCGCCAATGGATCACAGCATAGGACGCCGCGTTGAAAACGGTCGGAGCATTGCGCGGGTGCAGTCGCTGCTTCACGCCGATCGACGTTGGCCTCCCATCCGCCCCATATAACGCCGGTTGGTGGCAGGTCGCGCAACTCATGTCACTGTTCGCCGTAATTCTCGGATCGAAGAAGAGCAGGCGTCCGAGCGCGATCTGCTCCTTGGCGAGCATGGTTCCGGGGTCGCTCATGTACTTTGGAAGCGGCTGGAAGATCTGTTGCGCTTCCTTGAGCAGGGCCGCGTCGTCCGCGGCAATTGCTGGCGATGCCACTGATAAAGCGATGCTGCCCGCAACGAGAAGATACTTAGTTGCCATAATTCTCTCCATCTTGCGATAGTCCATCGGGGCCATTCGCGCACCAAAAAACGCGTCGAGCTGGGCCGACGTTGCGCAGGTTTCTCGCCGGCTCAGGGCGGCCGCGACTCTGGTTTGCCAAGTTTAAGGTAAGTTTAAGAGAGCCCGCCCTTTTGGGCATATCTAACTCGCGTGCCGCCGCAGCGGTTTCTTAGGCGGGCGCCTGATGCTGTGATAAGAATTATCGAGTTGCGTTGGCGGCCCGTTTGGCTTCGAAGCAGACTTTGCGAAGGGGACAAGAGTTGCGCGTTTTGCTCGTCGAAGATGAGCCTCGCATGAGCAAATTGGTGTCGCGCGCGCTCGTGCGCGCGGGGTTCGTTGTTGACGCGTTTGCCACCTGCGCGGATGGTCGCGAGGCAATCTCGCTGTTTCACTACGATGCCGCGATCCTCGACCTTGGTCTGCCCGACGGGGACGGATTGACGCTCATTGCCGCTCGAGACTCCGTAGGCCGCGGCATTCCAATCCTTGTTCTGACCGCCAGGGATACGATCGAGGATCGCGTCGGCGGCCTCGACGCCGGCGCGGACGACTACCTCGTCAAACCGTTCGCGATGCGCGAATTGATCGCCCGCACGAAGGCCTTGCTCCGCCGCCCAGGCAGCGCACTTGGATCATTGCTCCCGGCCGGCAACGTTATCTTCGATACGATCGCCCGTGAGGTGCGTATTGGGAACGACATGGTTACGCTATCAAGGCGCGAAATCGCGATCCTGGAGCATCTGATGCGACGTCTAGGTCGGGTTGTTCCAAAAGCGGTGCTCGAGGACAAGCTCTACGGCATTGATGATGAACTGGAATCAAATGCCATTCCCGTCCACGTCCATCACCTTCGGCGCAGGCTGGCGGATGCGGGCGGTACCGTGCAGATCCACACCGTGCGCGGCGTGGGTTATCTTCTCACTGAGTTGAAAGCATGATCCGAGGCTGGCTGCAGTCGCTTCAGGTGCGCCTCGCGTTGCGCGTAGCAGCGCTGTACATCGTTGCGGCGGTGGTGGTGATCGTCGTCCTGATGTCCCGCGCATATGATACCGCGCGTTCACTCGGCGACCAGGAACTCCTGCTTCGCGCGAACGACCTTGCCCGATATGTAACCGCAGGGGAGAACGGGCTGCCTCGCCTCGAGATACCGGCGAACCTAAGTGCGATGTATCAGCCGCCATCCGGCCGCGATATCTTTGCCATCCGTGATGCCAATGGGCGGATCATCGCCGCAGCGCCTCCACGGTTCGGCGAGCTCGTCGCCGGGTGGCCAGGGACCACGTCTGAACCTGTTCGTTTCGACGTTCGACTCGACGCCGAGCCCGGTGACTTTGATGGCCTCAGCATCAGCCGAGAAACCGTCACTGGTCTGGTATCAGTTTCGGTTGGGCGATCAAGCGCAGGCGCGGCGGCGGCATATTCTCTCATGCGAAAATTCATTCACGATACCATCTGGGCAGTCTCGATCCTCGTGCTCGCCGCCTTGGTCGTCGGAATCCTCGGCATTCGCAGCGGCCTCAGACCGGTCCGCAACATCTCCGAGATGGCGGCTGCAATCGGGCCACACGCAATGTCGGTGCGCCTCCCCGACAAAGGCCTTCCCAGCGAGATCTCGCCTCTCGTAACCGCGGTCAACCGTGCGCTCGACCGGGTCGAGCAAGGCTTCGCCATCCAACGCCAGTTCACTGCGAACGCTGCTCACGAACTGCGGACGCCGCTGGCAATCATCACGGCCGCGCTCGAAGAGATCGAGGGCGATGACGACTTTGGGGAACTCAAGGCCGACGTGGCGCGTATGAACCGACTTGTGGAGCAGCTGCTGCGGGTCGCCCGATTGGATGCGATCGTGTTGGATGTGACCGGGGTGGCAGACCTCAACGAGGTGGCCAGCAGCGTTGTTGCGACCATGGCGCCGTGGGCGGTGGCAAGAGACCGAACGATTGCCTTCAAGGGGTTTCGCGATCCGGTGCTTGTCAAAGGAAACCGCCACGCGATCCGGGATGCCATCAGGAACCTGGTGGAAAACGCGGTTCTGCACTCACCAACGTCGTCTGAGGTGTTGGTGTGGATGAGTGCAGATGGGCGCGTTAGCGTGGCGGATCGAGGGCCTGGCATCATTGCGGCCGATCAGGAACGAATATTCGATAGGTTCTGGCGCGGAAAGGGCGTGCAGTTTGAGGGGGCTGGGCTCGGCCTGGCGATCGTGAAGGAGATCATGAACGCACACGGAGGAAGGGTCTCGGTTGAGAACCGATCACCGGATGGGGCCATTTTCACGCTGCACTTTACCATAATCGATCGCGAAAATGAGAAGTTGTCGGGCGTGTCGCCAGCGAACAAGCCTTCCTTGTAATCCCGAACTCATCAACTCACCACGGGATTTTTCGCTCTTGTGGAGGCACAGCGAACCTCAGCCCGGGAGCACTTCGAGAGGGTGAGCCGGCGGTTTGGCGAACCATCTCGGTCAGCTTCGTGAGGCGCTCCCATGTTGGACGCCTGCAATAAATCAAGTGGACAGAGACGGACTCTTGGCGTCGGCGATTTCTGGATCAAGCGGCTCCGCCACCTTGAGCTGCCGGCGTGGCATAGTCCAGCCCTTGCTGACTCTGATGCCACAGCTCCGGCGACAGCTCGAACTCGACTCCATCTATCGCTAAGGCCAGCAGGCCAATTGTGAAGTGAAACAGCAAACTCAGCGGCTACACTCGTCGCACGCCAGGGCTTGTCTGCACCCGCGGGCTCTGCCAGACGCCGGCACGGAAGCCGATCGTCAGACTGGCGCCGTAAACAATCAAGCCGGAGGCAGCGACCAGCGCCAGTTCGATAAGGTCAGTTCCCGTGAGATGGATGGCAATCCAGCCCCCGACGGCGACGACGACTGCACGGCTTGTGATGCCGAGGAGGGGCCACAACGGCCGCCCCGCTGCCTGAAACGCCGACGTCAACGTGAGCCCCAACCCGAGGAACGGATAAGCGAGGCTCACGATAACCAGATAGTGCGCTGCCAGGACATGAACTTCCGGAACCTTGGTGAATAAACCGGTCCAGGCGCCGGGCAACGTCGCGCCGAACAATCCGATGCACCCGGTAACGCCTACTGCGAGTGCAGCCGCCGTCCATGTTACGCGGCCCGCGCGCGCGAAGTTGCCAGCGCCGATATTGGTCCCGACAATCGCGAGCACCCCAGCGCCAAGACCGAACGCTATTGGATAGAGTAGGTATTCGAGACGTACGGCCGCACCGAAGCCAGCGAGTTGCGCCGCGCCCAAACTGGCCACGAAGCCGGTGAGTGTAGCGAGCGCGAGATTGTTGAGGATGGGCTGCAACGACATTGGAGCACCGACGCGCAGGATTTCGATGAACAGCCGTCTGTTGAGTCGCACACCGCGTAGCGAGAGCCTGATGGCGGTTCGCCCGGACGCGAGGTACCATGCGAGCACTGCGCTCGATGCGGTAAACGATGCGACCGTCGCCATGCCGGCACCAGTGATACCGAGTGGCGGCAGCGGCCCCATGCCGAACATGAGTACCGGCACCAGCAGAATATGCAGGGCCTCGGCTGCAAGGTAGACCACCGCTAACACGGTCGCCTGGCCAGTGCCACGGACGACACTGGTCAAGGTGCTGAGCAGCCAATAGGCGAGCGCGCCGGCAAAGATCGCGTTCGAGTATTCCAGGGCGGCGGCGTGCGTTTCGCCAGCGCCACCCATTAATTTATAGATGGCCGGACCGCCGATCAGCAGAACCGACGCGAAGATCGCGGCCATTCCAGTGGCGACGACCATACCATGAACGATTAGCGCAGTCGCATCCGCATGGCGGCCGGCGCCGATGGCTCGTGCGATGGCTGACGCGAGGGCTCCGCCCATGCTCGAGTTGGCCATCTGTTGCATGAGCATGATCAGCGGGAAAACGAGCGAGAGACCGGCCAGTGCGTCTGGCCCGACCTGACCAACGAAATGCGCATCTACCGTCGCCGTCACGGCGATGAGGACGACGTTCACTACGATGTTGGGTGCTGCAAGGCGCAGCAGCGTCGAGACGATAGGACCTTCGAGAAGTAGACGCGTCCGCGCAGCACCCGGCGCCGGCACGGACATCGCTGGTACAGCTTGGGCGATTGACCCGCTTCCGTTATTCATGGGCAACTCCTGCCCCATGGAGGGACTGGAGCAGCGCTTGGACGGAGCGTCTTGGGAAACCGGGCGGCTGCTTGAGAGCCCGATTGGGCGCGAACTATCCAAATTTGCAGCCGAGACGCAACGCATCATTTCTCGGCCCAGACTGAGAATTTTTCATGCCATTCCGGGGGAACTGGGTACTTGGCACCGTTAGCCGGCAAAGCCGACGTCAACCGGAGGACCCGATGCAGCGAACTCTACCCGACTGACGCCAAATGGGTCTTTCACGGTCTGCCTGCGGAAAATTCCCCTCCTGTTCTGAGGTTTCTCATGAAGGGGGATGATGCCGCGGCGCTGCCAGAGTTCAACCTGCTCCAGGCCTTCAAGGGCGCCGACCTGCACGTGAGCTTTCCGCTATTCTAGGCGACATTCAACCACGCGAGCTTAACCCACGCCGCGGGTGTGGGCCAAAGGCCAATGCACAGCTTCCGAACTCCATTACCGCACAAAGTATATTAGGAGCGAGTTTCCGAGGACGACGAGTCCAGCGATCGGCATGACTGACGGCTTCATCGAACTTGACGAGCATCGCCTGGACGTCCATGAGCACCTCCGAGATCTCGCCGCATTTAAGACGCTGCATGGCCGGCTGCAGCGCGGCCTTGCCAATGCAGGATTTCAGAAAAACTGTGGCGCACGTGGACGCTTCGGCAAATCCGTCCGCACCTACCATCGCAGCGTGGTGGCTCCCGCACTCGAGATCCATCTGGATGAGAGGTTTCGTCTCGAATTGAAGCCGTTCGAAATGACGTGTTCGCTCGTCGACGACCGCAATTATTTCCTCCTTTGGCTCGCGCTCCTCCTCGATGAGGGCTTGAAAGGTCGAGCATCAGATGAGACCCGTATCTATGACCTAGGGCGCACCGCACGCGATGGCATTGAGGCCGAGACCGTACGTGATCGGACTCACGCAGTCATGGACCGCGCCCCCCAAATGCTCAGTCCCTGGGGTTTCGATTGCGCTTCTCTGGACTCGTTTCGATTCCGGCTGGCACGGGGACATCTCCCGGCTGACGATATTGCTTCGATCTTCGAGCGAGAGAAGACAATATATCGGGGACATTGCGGCATCTCTCAAACTTAGTCTGACCTGTACGCCAAACTGTCATTTCACTGTCGGTTCAGCACTGTACAGGCGCCCGAGATCGATGTTGACATTCCTTTGCTTCGTGATTGAGAGCAACTCTTCGAACGTTTCTGGCACCCTGCCCATTGATTTCTGGCGGGCGACAAGCCGGTCATTGAAAATCAGGTCCGGCAGAAACTGGTTTCGGATGGGTCACGAGGAGGCACGGTTAAAGCGTTGGGGCGGGTCCAGTAATAGCTAAAGCGAAATGCAGCCTTTGGCTATTCTGGTTCTGCTTCGAACAAGGGAATCTGTCGATTTTCGACCAAGCGCGGGTGTTTAGAAAATGAGTGTCGCGCCGGACAACAATAGCAGAGCCAGCACCGCTTTGCGAAAGGCGCCCTCGTCGAGCTTGCCGTACAGCTTGAGGCCGGCCCAAGTGCCCGCGAGCACGGCGGGGAGCCCGATCACGAAGGCTATCAGGGTGTCGCGCGCCACAATTCCGGTGCCGCCGAGCCAAATGGCGATCATCGCGAAAGTTGCGACGCCCGCCGGTTGAAAAACCGCCCGCTGCTCGTCCTTCGGCCAGCCGCGCAGGCCTGACCAGATCGTCACCAGGATCCCCGCAAGGCCAGTCGCCCCGCCGAGTACCCCGCCGAAAAAAACCGATGGCCCCGTCCGCAGCATGTCCGGCGGTCTTCAAGTCCGGCAAGTGCGGGCGCAGCAAGCCGTAGATGCTGTACGCGATCAGGACGATGCCAATGCCAGCGCGCAGATGCACCGGCGCGATCCAACGCAGGAGTTCGACACCGAGCGGCACACCGAAAGCGCTTCCGATCAGGAATGGCAGCAGGCGTTGCAGTCTGATGGCCGCGCGCAGCTTCCATACCGAGTAGCTCTGGATCAGCAGACCGAACGCGACGATCAGCGTCGTCGCATGGGCGGGCTTCAACACATGCAGCCACGGCCCGGCCGCGATGACGCCGAAGGCGAGCCGGCCGATCCCGTAATGAGCGAGGCCGCAAAGGTCGAGGCGAGAAAGATAAAGATACTGAGAGCGTCTAGGCCATCCATCCTAATACCCCATCTGCCCGGCGGATCGCCAAGCCAAGACAGGGCAACGCTTGGCCGATTTCATTCGAGCAGCCTTACCGGTCCCCCGGCAGCTTTCCGCGCGAAATGGCCACCCGACATGTAGCGGGCGTCAAAGCCCGCTCTGCGCAAGGTGGCGGCGGTCTCACATCCGATGTGAAAGCCGTAAACGCAGAAGGTGACGACAGGCTCGGTCTTCGAAAGGTCGCCCATCCATTCGTCGACCCGCTCCGGATCGCGCCAGATGGCGCTGTCCATAATATCGTGCGATTTACTGCTGTAGTGCTTGGGGCGCGTGTCGATGATCTGCAGCGGCGTACCCGCCGCCACCATCGCCTTCACCTCGTCGACCGTAATGGATGGCACATCAGCAAACTGCTTCTGCTCCAGCCGTCGGGGTGGGGCGACTTTGACGGCGTCCTCGTATCGTCCGAACACCGCCTGCCAATCGATATTTCGCATGAATGCCGCGATATAGGCTGTCGCATTTGCTCCAAACTCGAGATGATAGGCGTGCTCATACATGTCCAACGCGAGGATCGGGATGCTGCCGGAGATGCTTTGAGTGTGATCCAATCCGAAGTGATTGATAAGCCGGCCATCGCGCGGTACGCAGCTCAGGAGCACCCAACCGGAGCCGCCCGATAAGGCGCCAGCCAGCGCTACAAACTCCTGGCGCCATCGATCCACCGAACCGAAATCCTTAGCAAGGGCACTCGCCATCGGCTCCGACACGGCCCTTCCGTCCCCGCCCAGACTTGCAAAATAGAGCTCATGCAAGAACGTCGAGTTGAGCGCGGCCATCTCGTCGCGCTTGAGACGGCCGATTGCCTCCCCCGACGTCGCCTTGAGGTCTAGCGTCTCAAGTTCCCGGCTGATGGCATTCAGCCGAGCAACGGCGCCACCGTAATTGTGCTCGTAATGGCTCTCGATAAGGCGCGCCGAAATGCCGTTGAGCGTCCAGGGACGGCAGAATAGAGGGGCAACGTGGTAATTCATGTTTCGACTCCACGAGAGATCTGGCGCAGCACCGGTCGGCGATAGGGCGGGCAGGCACGAACGATCGCATCGCGGGGCCCCGTAAGGCCCACGGAATTTCGCCGGGACGCGGGGGGTCTACGAAGCGTGCACAATTTCGCTGCGCGAAGCGGACGCTGTACACCCGCAACGTAGCCTTTGTCAGTCCGTCGGCTTCAAAGGACCGATTGCCTCCTCGAGATGACGGATGATAGCGCGTCGGGCAGCAGCATAGTCTTTCGTCGCCGGCGGTACGTCAGACCAATAGGTGACTTCAGCAGCGCCCCTCAAATCGGCCGGTACCTCATCAAAGGCGAAAACCTTGGTGGCAGCGGCCGCCTGTTCCGACGTGAGCCGAATTGGGACCTCGCTATCCGGAGCCAATCCGTCGCCCGCTAGGCCCTCGCGAATAACGGTAGGGATCTCGTTATCCACGGTGATGCCACGCGAAACGGCGACAACGGGCAGCCCCCGCTCCCTGGCGATGCGATTGAAATGAGCCGCCGCAACCTGGCTCTTGACGGAGCCGTGGAGACAGACAAACACGATCGTTGTTGGTTTACCTGACTCGGCCCCGGCGCGGTTGGTAGCGCCCGCGAGCAATCCGACCAATAGCAGGGCAAGAAGATGCTGCATGTCTGAGCTCCAAAAATGGGTTCCACGGCACGGGTGCGTGCCGCCGCGAACGGGAATCGAGCGGCAGCGTCGGGTATCCGGCCCGCACTGATGAATACTCAGGAGAGGCTGCGGGTGGTTCCAGCTACGCCGACCGGACCAATACGAGTGAAATCTATTGCGCGCAAAGCATCGTTTTTCTACCTTGCCAGAGTTTTTTTCATGAAGTGCCATCAATGATACGCCGTTTGCCGCCACTCAATGCTCTCAAAGCCTTCGAAGCTGCGGGGCGACACGAGAGCTTTACGCGTGCCGCCGAGGAACTGTGCGTCACACAGGGGGCGGTCAGCCACCAAGTCAAGGGGCTAGAGGCCGAACTCGGCGTCAAGCTGTTCAATCGCGAACGCCAGCGGCTGATCATAACGGAAGCGGGTCGCCAATATCTCGCGGTCGTGCGGGACGCGCTTGATCGCCTCGCCGTCGGAACCGAGCGCCTGGTGCAGCGACAAACCTCGGGCGTCCTTACGATCAGCACCTCGCCCGATTTTGCCGCAAAATGGCTTGTGCATCGGCTTGCGCGGTTTGTGGAGGCTCACCCGGGGATTGACCTCAGAGTCTCGGCGACTATGCCCCATGTCGACTTCGCGCGCGAAGATGTCGACATCGCGGTTCGTCACGGCGATGGCAATTGGGCGGGGCTCGACGTGACGCGTTTGACCTCGGAGCACTTGTTCGCTGTCTGCAGCCCCAAGCTCGTTACTGGACGTCACCATCTCAGCAAGCCTTCCGACGTGCTCAAATTTCCGCTGATGCAACTCGAAGACAGAAAGGACTGGTCGCGCTGGCTTGAGGCGGCGGGCGTCGTCGGAGCGGATACGTCACGGGGTCCGGTTTTGAACCGGGCGAGCATGCTTATAGATGCGGCAGTGGACGGGCAGGGCATTGCGCTTGCACGCACCGCGCTGGCCGCATGGGACCTCATCAATGGACGGCTGGTCAGGCCATTCTCCCTTTCGCTGCGATTGTCCAAGACCTACTGGGTCGTCTGCCCGCAGGCCACGTCGACGCTCCCAAAGATAAAGGCGTGCCGCGATTGGCTGTTGGCGGAGGCTGCCGACGACGCTCGTCGTCTGAAGGAGATCGCTTCATCGCCGAAAGGGGTGCCCAAGCTCAGCCGTCCGACGATTGCTGCGCGATGACGACGGCGCTGGCGGATCCACCATCGCATTGCAGGAGCGCTCCGGTCACTGACACAAAAAAGCCTCGCCATCACAAACGTGCTACTGGCGTCGGGGCGGTCTTGCCTAAGCGGGTTGCGCGTGGCATGAAGGGTCCCACGGGGTTATCCGCGATTGCCCCGCGAGGCTACGGCTGAAAGATCGCGTCCCAGGCCAGTAGGGGACGCCATGCAGTCGATCAGCTCACCCGTTCTACGACAAATCGGATATGTAGCTCTGCCGGAACACCGCGCGTCCGGAGGCTTCGATCACGCAGCCGTGCATGCGGCGAGTGGCCACGTTTACGTTGCCCACACGGCCAACGATGCCGTGGATGTCTTCGATCCCGTATCGCAAAGACATTTGTATTCGGTCCCCCAGCTGCGCGGCGTCGCCGGAGTCCTCGTGAGCGATGAAGCGCAACTCGTCATCAGTTCCAACCGGGCCGAGAACACAATCGGCATCTTTGGTCCTGGCCCGGACCCGCAGGTGTCAAAAGTAGCTGTCGGTGTCCGCCCCAACGGCCTCGCCTACGATCATGTCCATAGACAAATCCTCGTTGCTAACGTCGGGGATCCGGCCATACCGGGCTCGCACACGCTCGCCGTCGTCGCGATCGATGAAGGGGCGGTGCGAGCCGAGATCCCAGTGGCCGGCCGCACCCGGTGGGCAATCTTCGATCCTGAGGCGCAGGCGTTTTATGTGAACATCGCTGATCCCGCCGAGATCGTCGTAGTCGACGCACGGCAGCCTCAGAGCGTCGCGCGCATATTCGCGATCCCCTCGGTTGGCCCTCACGGGCTCGATCTCGATCCCGACTCGCATCGCCTGTTCTGCGCCTGCGACTCGGGGGAACTGATCACGCTCGATGCGCGGTCCGGGAAGGTCCTGGGACGGAACCCCTTGAGCGGCTCTCCGGATGTCGTGTTTTTCGATCGCGTGCACAAACGCCTCTATGTCGCAGTAGGCGACCCGGGCACCATCGATGTATTCGTCACCAAATCGATGGAAAAGCTTGGAACTGTCGCAACCGAAAAGGGAGCGCACACCTTCGCGCTGACCCCTGCTGGCGACGAAATCTACGCGTTTCTACCGCAGAGTCACCGGGCCGCAATCTATCAGGCTGGTCACACGTGAAGCCGACCTGAAGGTCGAACTGTGCGACTTCATTAGAAAAACTGAGGCAAGGCGGAGAAACTATGCTTTGGCGGCTGAAAAAGAATGCACAGATACAGGTGCACACAAACCAAAGCATGGGAGCTCAGAATGAATGATCAGTTGCATCTCGGTAAGGCAGACCTGAATCCGGCGGGCCGGTTCAAGTGGCCAATGGATGTGGTCGAGGCTGCGGGCATCCCGATCGAAGCGAAGTTCTCCATTCTCGAGGCGTGGGAGGCTGATGAAAGGGCATTGCAGCGCGCGGAAGACGAAGGGATGGGCGGTGGCGAGCATGCGCATTTGCAGCGGGTACTAGAGGCGCTCAGCCAGCTCAAGGAAATCGGAGCTGGCGCATAATGCAGAAGGAGGCTGAGCATGAAATGGGTGACACGCGAGAAAGTAATGGTAGACCGGGTCGCCTGCCCATGGCTGATCCGCAAATTCATCGACCCGCAGGCGGAGTTCTTGTTCGTGCCCACCGAGCAGGTGATGGACGTGGCCAAACGCGAGGGAGCAACGCCCTATGACGTCAAGGGCGTCGAGTTCGGACACCACGGCAAGGAGTGCTCTTTCGATGCATTGGTGAAAAAGCACGGACTCACAAGTGATCCGGCGATCGTTCTTCTGGCAAAGATCGTAAACGGCGCCGACACGGACAACTCGCTCTGGAATCAGCCGGAGGCCGCGGGGCTGAACGCGATCGCCGAAGGCTTTCGGCATCTTGGGTTCAAGGACGATCACGAAATAATCGCAGCCGAGTCCATCGTCTACGATGCGCTCTATGGATACTGTCAGGAGATGGTGCGACGAGGCAAGCCTGACGGACAGTATCGCTGACCGACATCGAAGCGCGCGAGGACTGCGATCACGGCGAGGTCTGGGCCGGCGGGATGTTCACCGATCAGTAGCGCGACTCGATCCGGAGACCGGCCAGATCACCGAGTATCTGCTGCCACTCGACCAACATCCGCCGCATCTACGTCGACAGCTCGATGACGCCACCCACTTTCTGGGACCGGAAGCAATCACGGCGCCTCGATCGTAAAGATGGAACCGCTGGACTGAAATCTGATCAGAGGCCGCTGGATTGGGCAGCCGCAGATCTGGGTGCTGCGAGGAAAGGCGGTAGCGCTCCTCCGCTATCAAGCGTGCTCCACTTTAGACCACACCTCCCGCCATACAACGCGATGGCGGAAACATGGCCTAACGCTAGGCCCGTCCACCGGAGTGGACGCGATAATCTGTCCGAATATTTCCCTTCGTGTGCTTCCGTGGTGCTTCCGCGGCTCTACTAGGAGCAATCGTCAATCCAACTAAGTCATTGAAATCATGGCGCGCCCGGCGTGATTCGAACACACGACCTTTGCCTTCGGAGGGCAGGGCTATGCAGCTTGTTTTCGCAACGACTTCTGGTCGTCGATTCTCCCATGGTCGTAGGCGGGACATGCAGAACAAAGATATCAGGCTTCCTGTCCCCGAACCGTGACCATTCGAAGAATCAGCCTTGCTGTCGAGCCGCCTCAGGCTGAGCTCCACCACCATCTCGGCCCGTGACGACAGAGAGCCATTTCCAACCAGCATATTTGTCTCCAGTTTGGCGAAGATGGGTATAGCGCTTGAGGCTCGACCATGCCCGGTGACCGGACACGCTTGCCACTTGAGGGATG
>Ga0137360_10001050_pt1 | contig 16106 bp, 13 predicted proteins | sample Mad1_60_16metaG_FD_104924 | JGI IMG/M metagenome (GOLD analysis project Ga0137360, IMG submission 104924) | Vadose zone soil microbial communities from Angelo Coast Range Reserve, California, USA - Mad1_60_16 metaG | ecosystem: Environmental > Terrestrial > Soil > Vadose zone | place: USA... | reverse complement strand
GACAACCGGCTTGATGCCATAAAAAAGCCAACCGACCTGGGGCAGCGAGCCATACCTCACATAGGCCCACGCCAGGACAAGGACGATGAGCATAGCAGGGCCAATGAAGCACACACCGCCCACCAGCAAGCCAAGCCAGCCAGCGCGCAGGTATCCCAGGTAGATCGCCAGTTCTGTGGAAGTAGGCCCTGGAATGAGATTGGCGATGCCTACCAGGTCAAGGAACTCTTCGTCGCTGACCCACTGGCGTCGCCGAACCACCTCCTCGCGCATCATGGCAATATGCGCAGCAGGCCCACCGAAGGCCGTCCAGCCCAAACGAAAAAACAGCCAGGCAACCTCGCTCAGCCTGTGGTCACGTTGCGGGGATGACGGAGTTGCTCGTGCCATGCATGCCTCGTTTCGCGATGCTTTATCACAGAGTTACCTATCGATGATATAGCACGTTTTTGGGTAACGTTGCAAGGAAACAGACATCACATCAATTCTGCATCCCCAGCAGATTTCCGCTCTCATAGCGCCGCAGGCCAAGCTCGAAGAGTGATACAACCGTTTCTTTGCTCCTACGATGGAGGAGTACTCACATCGATGCGTGGAAACAGTAACGGCCCGGCAGATACCCGCGCCAACGTACCAGCTCCCCATCGTCCCTCGTGTATCCAGGCTCCCACATCAACAGGCTCCAGACTCAGTTGCCCCCTGATACGGTCACAGGCCGACGGGATATAAGGAGCCAGGAAAATCGCCAGCAAGCGCAACGCCTCTGCCGCCGAAGAGAGTACGGTATCAAGCAGCTCTTTTTTCTCGGCCTGGCGTGCCAGTCGCCAGGGCTCACTTTGTTCGATATACTGATTTGTACGCCGCACAAAACTCCAGATGATACCCAGAGCACCACCGATCTCCCAGGCATCCAATGCCACTGCTGCCCGCCGGCGTGTCTCCTCAGCGAGATACTGCAGCTCCTCTTCAAGCGCACCAACGGGGCCCGGCGGAGGGATGATGCCTCCCCGGTAGCGCTGAATCATCGTCACGACACGGTTCAGCAGGTTGCCTAAATCGTTGGCCAGTTCATCGTTATAGTGACGTATCAGGTTGGCACGCGAAAAATCGCCATCCGACGCGAACGACAAGTTACGCGCAAGGGAATAGCGCACAGCGTCCGCACCGAACTCGTCCACCAGTTCCAGCGGGTCAATACTGTTGCCAGCCGTTTTAGAGATGCGCTGCCCATTCAATGTGATGAAGCCATGCACGGCCACCTGCCGGGGCAAGGGCAGTCCGGCAGAAAGCAGCATCGCAGGCCAGTACAGGCAGTGAAAGCGTGTGATATCCTTACCAATCACATGCGCATCCGCAGGCCAGTAGCGAGCGAACTGTGCCTCGTCATCTGGAAAACCGACGGCGGTCACGTAGTTCGTCAAGGCATCGAACCAGACGTAGATGATGTGCTGCGGATCACCTGGCACAGGCACCCCCCAGGCATCCGTACCAGGGCGCACCAGGCGCGAGACAGAGAAATCACGCAGGCCTTGTTGCAGCATCGCCAGTACCTCTGAACGCCTGGCAGCAGGCACGATGAACGCTGGGTGCTCCGTGATATGTGCTAGCAGGCGGTCGCTGTACTTGGTGAGCGCAAAAAAGTAGTTCTCCTCCTCCAGCCATTCCGGCACAAGTGATGGATGATCAGGGCACTTCCCCTCAACAAGTTCTTCGTCGGTGTAGAATTTATTGCAATTTGGACAGTACCAGCCACGGTAGATGGACTTGTAGATATCACCTCGTGCCTGCGCCCGGCGAAAGAGTTCCTGCGAAGCTCGAATATGCCGCTCCTGCGTAGTACGAATCCAGTAGTCATAGGAGATGTCCAGCCGGGACCACGCAAGCCGAAAGGCTTCATCCATTTTATCGACCCAGGTGGCCGGGTCGATACCGTTCGTCTGAGCAGCACGCACTACATGCTGGCTATTCTCGTCAACTCCCATACTGAAGTAGGTGTCGTGTCCCTGCAAGCGATGAAAACGCGCAACAATATCGGCAGCCACTTTCTCCAGTGAGTGACCGATATGCGGTGGTGCATTTGGATAGTCAATTGCGGTTGTGATATAATAGCGCTTGCTACCAGCGTCCTTTTGTTCACTCAACATTATGTTTTTCTCCTCTCGATGTATGTGTAGGTAGGTTATACCGGACAAAAAGATCGAATGCGTCATCGGTCATGCTCCTTCATCAGGAGTGCCAAAGCATCATAAAAAAAGGCCACCCCATCCGGGTGGCCCTACATGTTCTTCGTTGGTCTACTCAGGTGACGGAAGACAGAGGCAACACTCCGCATGGGGTACTGCGGCTTCGCATTATCATAGACATGATGAATGAAGAGAACGTGGTCATGCTGTCACCTCGATCTTTTTCTCTGTTCATTATAACAGAAAGGTTGAGCACGTCAAGAAGGAGGAACTATGACACGTAAGGGCTGGATGCTGTTCATCGCGATGTCGGTGTTCTGGGGCATTCCATACCTGTTCATCAAAATCGCGGTGCGGGAACTTGATCCAACCGTGGTGGTGTTCGCTCGCGTCGGAATCGCGGCTGCCGTCCTGCTACCTGTGGCGGTCCACCGCAAGGTGCTGCGACAGCTCCGCGGGCGGTGGCTCGCGATTGCCGCGCTTGCTTGCGTGCAGATCGTGGGACCGTTCCTGTTGATCAGCTACGGCGAGCAGCACATCGCGTCGTCGCTGACCAGCTTGCTCATTGCCGCCGATCCGCTCCTGGTCGCGCTCTTCGCGCTGCGCTTCGACCCAGGTGAGCGCGTCGATGGCCTGCGCCTGGTCGGGCTACTGATCGGCATGGGGGGCGTGGTGACTCTACTGGGTCTCGACGTGGGCGGAGATCAGCAAAAGCTGCTTGGTGCAATGCTGGTGCTGCTTGCTGCTGCGGGCTACGCCCTCGGTGCCCTGCTCATCAAGCGCCCGGCCATCGCTGCCCTGCCCAGCCTCGGGGTGGTAGCCGTCGAGTGTGTCACCGCGACCATCGTGCTGTCGCCGCTGGCAGCGACACGACTTCCCAGCAAGATACCCGACCTGGAGGTGATTGTGAGCCTGCTCGTGCTCGGCCTGATCTGCACGGCGCTGGCCTATCTGACCTTCTTCGCGCTCGTGGCCGAGGTCGGAGCCAGCCGTGGCACCGTCATCACCTACGTCAATCCGGCCATATCGGTCCTTCTCGGCGTCACCCTGCTCGGCGAGCCGCTCACTGCGGCCATCATCGCGGGGTTTCTGCTGATCATCCTCGGGTCCTGGCTGTCCACCGGTGGTATATTTCCGCCATCACTGGGACATCTGCTTCGGACACGTCTAGGGCATTCCTCTGGGGGTGGCAGTCGATGGGGCCAACCGTAATGATTTCAAGATGGTGCCATCGGGTTAATTACTTTCTCACTTTTATAGACAACTTCATACCCGCCATGTAATGACCACGAAAATGACAGGACATTTCATAGTGTCCTCTGAGCGCCGAGGCCGGGAAGGTGTAATCGACTGCCTGAGATGCTCCTGGTGCGATATCATCAATTATGAGCAGCGCCACCTTATGCACTTCACCCATGGTCATACTCTCTACATCCAGGCCTGTTGGCACTATCATAATCTCATGATCTAAGTTTCCCTGGTTTGTTACAACAAAATGATAGGAAATTCCTGGCTTAAAGGTCCTTACCGAAGAAGCAATTTTGAATTCCGAAAGGGTGACATTGGCGGTATGTCCCTTAGAGGAACTCGTTGGTGTAGCCTGTGGGCTCGTAGGCGTGATTAGTGGACTCGTGCTTCTAGGGGTCGTCTGTGAACCCACAGGTTCACCTGTGCTCACACCCGCACAGGCGGCCAGGACGAGAACCAGGAGCAAAGCGAAAAATAGTAATGACATGCCAATGGTTTTCTGCGTACTCATTTTGTCTCTCCTCTACACGGAACAATCAATGACTCACTTTTTCGCAGCATGGGCATGGATAGCATGCAGCACACGCTCAGGAGTCAGTGGGAGCTGCCATAGACGTACCCCCAGCGCATCAGCGACCGCATTAGCGACAGCCGGAGCCATGCCATCAAAGGCAACATCAGTAATGCCTTTGGCTCCAAACGGACCCCCAGGCTCATTGGTCTCCACCAGGTATGTCTTCAGTAACGGTATGTCGGAGGCACTGTAGATGCGATAATCGCTCAGATTGGTGGTTAGCAACATCGCCTGCTGGTCATACACCATCTCTTCACAGAGCGCATAGCCAAGGCCATGAGCAGCTCCACCTTCAACCTGACCTTCCGTTATGAGCGGATTGATGATACAGCCTGCATCAACTGCTGAGATAGCCTTGAGGATACGCACCTCGCCAGTCTCCGTATCTACCTCGACCTCCACACCTTGTGCTGCAAAAGAAGGTGGCTGCCCTTTGCTTTTCCATGATGCCGTAGCCATGATCTGCGGCTGATTCTCGACATACCAGGAGTGAGATGCTACCTGCGCAAGAGTCACGCTTTGTCCCGCAGGGGCAGTGACGATGCCGTCTTCGATCGTCAGCGTTCCAGAAGGAACGTTCAGCATTCGGCTCGCAACAGCTATTACGCGCTGGCGCACCTGCTCCGCCGCACGTTTCACTGCATTGCCGCTCACGTATGGAGTAGCATGCCCACCAGTATCGAATGGCATATGATCCGTATCAGAAGTCGGCAAAATAATATCTGCCATGCTCACCCCCAACACCTCGGCAGCGATCTGCGCCAGCAGCGTATCGCCATCGGCAGCACCTACGAGTAGGGCGAATGAGCCATCATCGTTGAGCTTAATGCTGGCCTCGCTCATCTCTACACCTGAGCCGACGCTACCGTGCATTGCAAGCGCAACGCCGACCCCACGACGGAAGCGGCCAGCACTGCTCTGGCCACGCTTCTCCTGCCAGGCAAGTTTTTCTTCTACTATTTGCAAGCACTGCGGTAATCCACAACTTTCAATGACCTGGCCCGCTTCGTCTTTGCTCCCTTCTTCCACTGCCGCCAGTGCCCTGGCCAGCACATGCTCATGACCTGCCTGCAACCAGTTCTTGCGACGCAGTTCCAGCGCATCTATTCCCAGCCGTTTTGCCACCTCATCCACCTGGCTCTCCAGAGCAAAGAATCCCGGCGCTGCGCTATAGCCACGAAACGCTCCCGCAGGCGGCCTATTGGTGTAAATCGCCTGGGCGACAAAGCGCATGTTGGGGCAAGCATACAATGGCAACGTTTGCAAACCAGCGTTCCGTAGCATGCTCAGGGCATGCATCCCATAGGCTCCGGTGTTGGCCAGCAACAGCATCGAATTGGCAACAATGGTTCCGTCACGCTTGAAGCCTGTCTTCAGACGCACAATAAGGGCATGACCCGAACGACCACTGCTGAATTCCTCAGCACGTGAGAGTGCTAGTCTGACAGGACGGTTCGTAGCGATGGTGAGCAAAGCACAGATGTCTTCCAGCACAACATCCTGCTTCATACCAAAACTACCCCCGCCATGTGGCTTAACGACACGTATACGCCTCGGTGGCAAGCCGATTAAGGGGGCAATAATGCGGCGCACATGCTGTGGTGCCTCCGTACTACTGTGCACGACGAGACGCTCATCCTCATCCCAGTAGGTGATGACAATATGGTTCTCGATGGGCACTTGCTGCACCTGCTGCACACTATACTCACCCTCAACAACGAGGTCTGACTCTGCAAAACCACGGTCCACATCGCCCACCTCAGCTTGAATGTGCGCAGCGACATTGCGCGATGCATTGTAGATACCATCAGCATCAGCGTGCAGGCGCGGCGCGTCAGGTTCTATTGCACGTCGCGGGTCCAGCACTATTGGCAGAATGTCATACTCTACCTGAATAAGGCCCAGTGCCTGCTCGGCAATTTCAGGCGTTTCAGCTGCAACAGCCGCCACACGATCGCCCACAAAACGCACGGTATCATTCAAACAATACTGGTCTTGTGGACTCGCGTCGGACCAGGCCTGACCAGCAGTGTTATGCGGAACACGCTCCACATCTTGATAGGTCAAGACCGCGTGCACCCCTGGCAATGCCCGCGCCTGCGATACATCAATGGTGCGAATGCGTGCATGAGCATGCGGGCTGGTCAAGAGGCATCCATGCAACATGTCCCGTCGTTCGATGTCCTCGACGAAAATGGGTTTGCCGGTAGCCAGTTTGATAGCATCAACGTTGTGCTCAGATTTACCCACAACGCGCAACTCCCTCCCCCTGGCTACACCCTCGTCTGTGCTGGAAGCGCTGACTGGCGGCGTCGGCTCACCACGCAGGACTGCAGCAGCACACATGACGGCCTGGACAGGTTTGACATAGCCCGTGCAGCGACACAAGTTGCCTGAGAGAGCATCGCGCACCTCTTCTTCGCTTGGATGAGGATGCTGGCTGAGCAAGGCATAGGCAGAGAGTAGCATCCCCGGCGTACAGAACCCGCATTGGATAGCACCCGTCTCAACAAACGCCTCTTGTAATGGGTGGAGATGCTGTGCAGACCCGAGGCGTTCGGCAGTCATCAGTGTGCAACCACCAGCCTGTGCCGCCAGCATGACGCAGCTTGGACGTGGCATGCCATCGACGAGCACCGTACAGGCACCACATTCGCCTGTCTCACAACCATGCTTTACACTCACATAGCCTTCCCGGCGTAGTACCTTCATGAGCGATTCGCCAGGGGTAACATCCAGGCTTTTAATGACCCCGTTGATACGCAGTTCAAGCTCCATACCTCAAACCTTCCCTTCAGACGCAATCACGCTATGCCAATGTGAGGTATTCATAGCCTCCTCAAGCACACGATATGCCAGATTCATGCCACTCACCCGCCGGTAAACACCACTGGCGCGAAAATCAGATGGCGGTCGAAAGTAAGCCATCCCTTCTTGCAGCGCAGCAAGCAGACGCTGAGTACTCTCATGATTGTCGGCTACAGGCTGACCTTCAAGCCACCGCTCTGCGCTTTGCAGGCGTATTGGTTCCATGTTGACTCCCCCCAAGGCCAGGCGCACACGCTGATAGGTGCCATTCGTTATCTCCACCAGTGCAGCAGCATTCAAGAGGGCCACATCGGCGGACGTGCGCCCCACACGCATAAAGGCCGTCCCGCAGCCAGGAGCAGGGTGAGGAATGAGCACCTCGATGATCAGCTCGCTGGGACGACGTTCGAGCGAGAGCGCACTCGATGAGACACGCCGCTCTTGCTTGCCCTTCAGTGTGACCCCTGCAAGTGCCAATCCCGGACGGTCGGGAGTACCCCCACTGAGATTGATCTGTGACTTTGAACTGGACCGCAGCACAACCTGGGCATCCATCACCGCCAGAGCCGTGAGCAAGTCCGCCTGCGAGGCCACACCTGCCCCAAGTGTGCCGCCCAGGGTCGCACTATTGCGAATCAGTCGCGAGGACGATGAAACCCTTGACGCACGCGCCAGTAACCCCATAGCCAGATTCTTGAGCACCGGAGCATCCACCATGTTTTGCAGAGTGATCATCGCACCAATATGCACTCCCTGGCTATCTTCAGAGATATAGGCCAGCCCCAGATCACGCAGATCAACCACGGCCTGGATACTGTCATCTTGCAGACCGAGCAGGTACGTCCCACCTGCCAATGGCACAGCCTTGACATCCAGGCGTGCTAGTAACAGCAGGGCATCGTCAATATGCTCTGGCCAATGATATTCGAGTAAGTTGAGCAACATCGTTATTATTCTCTGACACTTCACGCCTGTAAGGGCAGCAGCGTAAACGTTTCGACATCAATCAATCCTTGATCGGTGAGCTTCAGGGCCGGAATAACCGAGAGCGACAGGAAACTGAGCGTCATGCAGGGGTGATCTAGCGTGCAACCCAGGGCAGCAGCAGCGGCGTCAAGCGTACGCAGTTGCTGCACCAGTTCAGCAGCAGGCAGTGGCGAGACGAGACCACCTAGCGGCAATGGCACACGGGCACGCACCTCACCATCGACCACAACGGCGAAGCCACCGCCCATCTCTTCTAGTGTACGCGCCGCCTTGAGAATATCGCCGTCGCTCACCCCTGCAATGACCAGGTTATGGGCATCATGTGCTACACTGGAGGCGAGCGCACCGCGCTGCAAACCAAAACCTTTGACCAATCCCAGGCCCACACGCCCACTGGCATGATGTCGCTCGATCACCACCAGCTTGAGCAAGTCACGCGCAGGGTCGGCGACAATCTCACCTTCCCGTATGGGAGCTTCCTCTCGCAGATGTTTCGTCGTAATCTGCCCAGGCTCAATGCCAACCACTTCGACCAGTCCGGCCTTGCCCGGCATCCGCAGATCAGCCTCCTCTATCGTCCCAATATGCACCGTGCCAGTGAGGCCAGGAGAGGCAACAGCAGGCACGTCAACGAGCAGCTTGCCATCCTGAGCAACCAACACGCCATCCTTATACACCGATTCAACGCGAAATGTGCGCAGGTCATCCAGCACCACCAGGTCGGCGACAAAGCCGGGGGCGATGGCACCACGATCATAGAGCCGGAAGTATTGCGCTGTATTATAGGAGGCCAGGCGCACCGCCTCGACTGGATCAATCCCCCATTCGATTGCACGCCGCACCATTGAGTCGATGTGTCCACGAGTGGTCAAATCCTGCGGGTCGCGGTCATCGGTAACGAAGAAGACACGCGGCGGATGCAATTCTTTGACGAGCGGCAGCAAGGCATCCAGGTTCCGTGCAGCAGAGCCTTCACGGATCATGAGCCACATACCCAGACGAATACGCTGGCGCGCCTCCGCAAGCGTGGTACATTCGTGATCGGACATCACGCCCGCCGCAGCATAGGCGCAGAGGTCGCGCTCGCTCAGCCCTGGAGCATGTCCATCGACAACCAGGCCATGTTTGTACGTGGCTACGATCTTTGCCAGTACCTGCTCATCGCCATGCAGCACACCCGGCATATTCATCATTTCGGCGAGACCGAGGACACGTTCGTCTTCAAGCAGGGGTAAGAGGTCATCGGCCACCAGGACACGGTAAGGGCTCTCGAAGGATGAGGCCGGCACACACGATGACAGCATGACGTAGGCGGAGAGTGGCAGCCCACACCCGGATTCGAGCACATAGCGAATGCCTTCTACACCCATGACATTCGCAAATTCGTGGGGATCGAGCATGACCGCGGTCACGCCACGTGGTGTGACAATGCGAGCAAATTCAGCGAGCACAAGCATGGTACTTTCGATGTGCATGTGACCATCGATGAGCCCGGGGGCCAGCCAACGTCCTTGCAGGTCGCGTTCCTCGCGCCCCCGATAGCCATCGCCAGGCGCGCTCACACCAACGATGATACCATCAGCGATGGCAACGTCCGCAGGATAGCATTCGCCGCTGCATACATTCACAAGTTGGGTATTCCGTAGTACCAGGTCCGCAGCTAATTCGCCACGCGCAATGCGGATTCGACGTTGAAGTCCGTCCATTATAAACACCTTCTCTTCTCTTGTCTGTTCTAGGGATAACACCTTTGAGTTATTGAGGCACATAGTACCAAAAACTTAGCAACTCGTCGAGGGGTAATAGCTGACATGCGCTCAGAAGAGTTCTGAGCGCATGTCAGCTATTACCCCTCGCTCCCAGACCGCTTCTCTGGTACTCTAGAAAGAGATTAGTTGTTTGTTTTTGCTCGCGGAGGTTGAAATGCCTGCCTTGTCAACCATAGCACTCTTTCTCTTAGCGGCCTTGGGATTATTACTCATCCCTGGCCCATCCGTCTTGTATATTATCACCCGCAGTATTGCTCAAGGAAGGCGAGCAGGGTTGGCCTCCGTGCTGGGTATTGAATTGGCGAGCCTCATACATGCGATTGCGGCAGCCCTGGGACTTTCGGCGCTCCTACTGACATCGGCCCTGGCGTTTAGCGTAGTGAAATACCTGGGGGCGGCGTACCTCATCTGTCTGGGCGTGCGTACTCTCCTGGCACGAGAAGAAAACCACCAGCCCCTCGCACCAGCTCCCAGGAGTTTCTCTCAGTTGTTTGCTCAGGGCTTCTTAGTGAATCTGCTGAACCCCAAAACGGCGCTCTTCTTCTACGCCTTCCTGCCCCAGTTTGTCGCTCCCGCACATGGGGCAGTGGTAGGGCAGATTCTCGTGCTGGGGGCACTGTACGTGCTGCTGGCCTCCTGCACCGATAGCCTCTACGCCTTGCTCAGTTCGAAGGTGGGAACGTTTCTCTTCAGGAGAGCACGCTTCCGGCGCATCCAACGCTATATCACGGGAAGTATCTACATTGCCCTTGGCCTGACTACAGCCATTGCTGGCTCAGAGAAAAAGTAGGGGTAACTATTCAGGTCTCCTCGCCGCCTGCGGCGGCTCCCTTTTTTGGTGGTGAGTGCAGGCTGTGCCACCGCCGGTGGCACAGCCTGCACTCACCACCCCCCCGAGAACTAGCGTTCTATATTTCTCCTATAACTACCTCTGCGTGAAAGCACACACTTGCATGAGCATGATATTCTTGTATCAGAAATAGCGACAAAGCCTATCTGTACCCAAATTTCCTATTGTCGTTATGGGAATATAAATTCATCGTTGAAGCCATTGAAATATCTTTTTGCGCATGTTATTATTGAAGTAGATTAGAGGTAAACATGACTCAATCTCCCGATTTGCTGACCGTGAAGGAGGTTGCGGAGATACTCCGCGTCTCACAACCGACTGTCCTGAGAATGATCGATGATGGCGAACTGCGTGCTATTCGCGTTCGTAATCAGTGGAGAATTCGTCGCTCGGAACTGGAGGATTATTTACAGCGGGGCGGGAGTTCAGGGGGAGACAGGCAATAGCTACTATTGGAGAATGACCCGCACACCTTCAGGAGCTTCCTTCCAGAGGAACGGATGACCGTTTTGCAAGCAATGTAAAGGAAGAGGGATGGAGAGGGGGAACGGGCAACCGTTTTGCTCGTTCCCCTGAGGGGGGAAGTCCCATGCCGTATGAATCAAACAGGAAATAGAGGCGCGGCTCTATTTTTTGGAACTATACTGTATAATAACTGTTGAGGAATCACGAGAGAAGAGAGGAAACAACGTCAGGAACCCAATCCCCAAAAAGGGGATGGGCTTGCTTCGGCAAGCTCACCTGACCAGACTCAGCTAGCTCGCTAGCTACGTTCAGAGCGAAATAGGTACGTCGGGGTGCGTTGCCAGCCTCGACTGCTACGGTGCAAGGTTAAAAGGTGTACAAGGGTTAAGCCGGTGCTTTGCACGTGAAACCGCTTATGAACATTGTCAAGGCACACCTTACCCCGGTCAAACGGGAGGCTCGTAAGAGCACACACAGGAGCTATCCAGTGAGTTTCGTCTTTGTCGTCGATACCAACAAACAGCCCTTGAACCCAGTGCATCCAGGACGCGCCCGTTTGCTGCTCAAAGCCGGGAAAGCTGCCGTCCTCTCGTATTACCCTTTTACCTTGATCCTCAAGACTGCCGTAGAGCAGCCGCAGGTGCAGCCGCTCCGCCTCAAGATTGATCCGGGCAGCCGCACCACGGGGATCGCGATTGTGGATGACCAGAGTGGCCAAGTGCTTTTTGCTGCTGAACTCACGCACCGTGGGCAGGAGATCAAGAAGGCCCTGGATGACCGCCGAGCCGTACGTAGGAGCCGCAGGAGGAGGCATACCCGCTACAGGAAACCACGCTTCGACAACCGCCGCAGGCCAAAGGGGTGGCTGGCTCCCTCCCTCATAAGCCGAGTAGAGAACGTCGTGACCTGGGTGAATCGGCTCAGACGACGGTGCCCCATCACGGCGATCAGCATGGAACTCGTTCGCTTCGATCTGCAACTCATGCAGAACCCAGAAATCAGCGGCATCCAATACCAGCAGGGAACTCTTGCAGGCTATGAGTGTCGTGAGTATCTCCTAGCAAAGTGGGGCAGAGCATGCTCCTACTGTGGCAAGCAGAACGTTCCCCTCCAGATTGAGCACATACAGGCCCGTGCCAACGGAGGCACAAATAGAGTGAGTAATCTCTGTCTGGCCTGCCAACCCTGCAATAAACGCAAGGGCACCCAGGAGATCAGCGTCTTCCTCGCAAAACAGCCCGAACGCTTAAAGCGCATCCAGGATCAGGCCAAAGCCCCACTCAAGGATGCAGCCGCTGTAAATGCTACGAGGTGGGCACTCGTCGAGCGTTTGAAGCAGACAGGGCTCCCCGTCGAGTGCGGCAGCGGCGGAATGACCAAGTACAATCGCTCTATCAGAAACTTGCCCAAAACACACTGGCTCGATGCCGCATGCGTGGGGGCGAGCACACCACCTCTGTTGCAGATCAGCCAAGTCAAGCCACTGCTCATCACCGCTCACGGGCATGGATGCAGGCAGATGTGCTTGATGGACAAGTTCGGTTTTCCACGGACCAAACCCAAAGCGAAGCACTTCCCACATCCGTTTCGTACCGGCGATATCGCCAAAGCCTGTGTCCCCACTCCTCTCAAGAACGCAGGAGTGCACACGGGCAGGATGGCAGCCAAAGCCAAAGGAGGGTTTAGCATCTCCACCCACACAGGCACCATCACCGATATTGGCAAGCAGTATTGCCAGATCCTCCAACGAGCCGACGGGTACGGGTATACACAGAAAGGAGAGTCGGCATTTCTTCCCGTCCCCTAAAGAGAGACGGGTCCCCATGCCGCATTTGTTATGGGTAACCTTGCTACATCATTGCTCAAGCTAACCGCCATGGCGACTGGTGCTGCGCTTGGCATCTTACTAGCTCGCTTGTATGATAAGGTGTACAACGCACGCTTAGAGGAGCAATCGCAGCGCGATAAAACACGCTACGCCCAGGGCCTTTCGCCCATCGAACGTCCACGGCTATATCCCATCGAACGAGTTCAAGAATATCAAGAGGGACAAGAAGCATGACGACACAGCCACAACCGATGACAGCCAGTGAACGGGTCCATGCCGCACTCAATGGGCAACCCGTGGACCGCGTGCCTCTCTGTTTCTGGCACCATTTCAAACCAGAAGGATCGGGGCAACGCATGGCCGAACTCACGCTGGAGTTTTTCCGCGAGAAGTTCGATTTAGATATTGTTAAAATTATGCCCGACCTGGTCTATCCTGCCCCTCAGTCGCCTATTACACGGCCAACACAGTGGCGTACGCTGCCGCGTGTAGGGCTGGACACTCCTAGCTTCGAGCAGCAACTCATCTGCATTCGCCAACTGCGCGCCCAACTGGGCAACGACTTTCCGCTCATCCTCACTCTCTTTAGCCCACTGACCCAAACATTCCGCTTCGCCGGTAAGGCCGCAGCCATACAACAAGCGCGAAAAGACCCCGATTCGTTCGAGCAAGGATTGCAGATACTGGCAGCCAATCTTTGTGAACTGGCGGCAGCAGCTATCGAGGCAGGTGCCAGCGGTATCTTCTTCTCCTGCATGGGAGCCACCAACATCGATCTCACACGAGAGGAATACGCCCATTTCGGTCGCCCCTACGACTTACAGGTGCTTGAAGCAGCTCAGGCTGGCTGGCTCAACATCGTTCATGTGCATGCTGACCCCTCGCAGGAGGGGGATATCCTCTACTTCGATGACTTCGTGGACTATCCGGTCGCTGTGATGAGCTGGAGTGATCGGCTCACCGGACCAAGCCTGGAGGAGGCCCTGCTGCTGACCAACAAGTGCCTGATGGGGGGTCTGTCCGAACGTGGCCCACTCACCCACGGCAGCGAGGCGGAGTTAACGAACGAGATCATGGCCGCCCTGGCCGAAACCAAGGGCAGGCGCTTGATCCTGGCAAATGGCTGCTCGGTCCCCGACGATACACCAGAAAGGGGGCTTCATGCAGCTCGCCGGTTAGTGAATCAGTTGCAGTTAGGAGCAAGTGCAAAGAGCGAGTAGCCGCATAACAACCTACACACCCAATAACCACGTTTTCTAAACCATCGTAGTCAGCACATCCACCGCGCATTCGACGACGTATATATCTACGGATGCGCCTTTTAATTTTTGCGTCCTGTAGCGTTCTCTATTACAAGAGCCGGGGTTGCAATACAGCACATCGCACTTGTACGAACGGCAGGGGCAAAACACCCCACGAACATGAAAAACATGCTCAAGCCCACCAGTCCTTCAATGCTGCAACCTTTGTGCTACATGAAAGGAACAGAACCATGTGGACGATCCGAACTATCATCCGGTGTTTTAAGACCAACACGAAGGAGTGCACAGAGTTTGTTATTGAGGAGTGTATCTGCCTCGCATTACAGGAGCTTTTCGGCACCGTCTTCGTCGGTGTCGTGGCAGTTACCTACCCTTCATACAAAAATGGATGCACCCAGATCCTCCCAGCTACCATTTGCGTTATCATGCACTGCCCCGACAAGTATAACGAGATCCTTCCCGATGCGCCAGAAAGCACAGCGCTACTTGTCGAGCAGTCCATTAGTCTGGCATTGCACAAGCGCCTCGACGATATTCTAGTAGATATAGTGACCGTCAGCTACGAGGACAGGTGGTGTGCGGATAGCATTGAGGTGTAGGAAGGAGTCCGACACCACCAACGGACACATGGGTACTATGTCCCCACGCCATGCCGACCAGCAGCAAGCCAAGCAGTAAAAGCAAAAGTGCTATCAGTCCAAACACTGCAATCCCGAAGGGAAAGACCCGCCACACCTTGCGTGATGCTAGCGGCGGAGACTCTATGCTAGCCGTGCATACGTCACATTCAGCGACAGGGCTTTCCTCCTGACGTGGAAGTGGCACGTGTCCATACTGCTTTGGCTTCTCCAATGTTGCCACATGCGCAGCTACTGTTAAGACCGCCGATTCAGATTGCAAACGAGGCGCGACCGCTGGCGGCTGGACGGGAGCCATAGCCAGCACTTCCACTCGTTGGTAAGCGCTGGCCTCCCGCAACCTCTCCCTGGCGACTGACCCGCCAACCAGACGCGGAGCTCTCGCCTCTTGCAACGTCGCGTGGTAGGCCTGCGCAAACGCCAGTACGCTTGGGTAGCGCTCTTCTGGCTGCTTTGCCAATGCCCGTAGCAATACCGCATTGATTGCACTCGGTAGGAATGTACTATAGGCTCCCGGTGGCGTAGGTTGCGTGTAACGGTGGTGACGCAGCAACTGGCTCGCTGTCCCCTCAAAAACGGCGCGGCCTGTTATCAATTGGTAGATCATCACCGCCAGTGCATACTGATCGGCAGCAGGCCCGATCTGCACAGGACTTGCCAGCAGAGGATCATCAAATTGCTCAGGGGCCATGTAGAGCGGAGTGCCAACCGAGCGGTGCAAAGCGCGTCCACTGCGATAGAAGGCGGCCAGCCCAAAGTCGGCAAGCAACAGCTGGGGAACACCATGAGGAAAAATGTGCGAGAGGTTGGCATGGTGTTTAGCACCAGACGAGCCATGCTCGACACGAATTAAAAAATTGGTCGGCTTAATATCACGATGAATGATGCCATGGTCGTGTGCACATTGCAACGCAGCAGCAGCATGCATGAGATAGTGACCAGCTTCTTCAGCAGAAATGGGCCAGTCAAAGCCAAGTTGTTGTGTGCGGCGTTGTAGCCAATTCCACAGTGACCCTTCGGCGAGATAGGGCATGACCAGATAGGTGATCGGCGGATCACCTGATTCGATGCTCTCCTCACCAAAATGATAGAGTGGTAAAATATGTTCATGTTCTAGTTCTGCAACAGCACGAGCCTCACGCTCGAAACGCATAGCCGCTTGTTTCCCTTCAGGGGTATCAGGCACAGCACGCAGGTCGCCGCACACTACCTTAATCGCAACTTTGCGCCCAATGCGTGCATGCTGAGCCAGGTAAATATCGCCCATGCCACCACTTTCGATGAGTCGTAGGAGGCGGTACCCACCGAGAGTCTTCCCCACCAACATGTTCATGTCGCTCTTCCTCAAAAAAAGCTTTAAGTCGTCAGATTCCCGAACTGAATGGTTCCTGCTTATAGTATACAGAGACGTGCCAAAGGCATATCAAAAAGGGTAGAACCCCACTAACTGGTGGTCGTTCATACAGCCACCTTGCGCGGACGTCCGCGCGGACG
>Ga0137360_10001048_pt1 | contig 16114 bp, 13 predicted proteins | sample Mad1_60_16metaG_FD_104924 | JGI IMG/M metagenome (GOLD analysis project Ga0137360, IMG submission 104924) | Vadose zone soil microbial communities from Angelo Coast Range Reserve, California, USA - Mad1_60_16 metaG | ecosystem: Environmental > Terrestrial > Soil > Vadose zone | place: USA... | reverse complement strand
GGAGCCGCGGACCACATCCGGTTGGGGTTGTGGCGCGACTCAATGCCGGCGCAACGCTGGGCCAAGCGCAGGAGGAGTTGAGCTTGATTGGGCGTCATTTGGCGGAGCAGTTCAAAGACACGAATGCGGATCGCAGCTTTAAAGCGGAGCAACTTCGGCCGCACGTGGGAGATGTGGGTTCGACGTTGTGGTTGCTGCTGGGCGCGGTAGGGCTAGTGCTTCTGATTGCGTGCACAAACGTGGCGAGTTTGTTGCTGGCGCGCGCGGTCTCGCGTGAGCGCGAGTTGGCGATACGAGCAGCTTTGGGAGCAGGGCGCGGACGGTTGGTGCGCCAGTGCCTTACTGAGAGCGCATTGCTAGGACTTCTTGGAGGCGCGCTGGGCGTCTGTCTTGCAGCGCTTGGCTTCCAACCATTTGTGGCGTTCTGGCCGGGGACGTTGCCGAGGGCGGAAGAAGTGCAGCTTGATTGGCGCGTGTTGCTGTTTGCGCTGAGCCTTTCTTTAGTGAGCGGCGTTCTTTTTGGGCTGGCGCCGGCTCTTCGGGCTCCTGCGCGCGAGTTGGAACATGTGCTGCGCGCGGGTGGACGGAGTGTTGTGGGAAGCTCACGGCGTTTGCATGGCGCTTTTGTGATATCCGAGCTTGCTCTAGCCGTTGTGTTGTTGGTGTCCGCGGGAATGTTGGGACGAACACTTTTACATTTGACGTCGTTGGATCCGGGCGTGAATATCCGAAACGTGCTGGTGAGTCGCATGTCGCTTTCGCCGGGAGCACTTGCAGATACCGGTGGCATACGTGCGGCCTGGCAGGACGTGTTGGAGCGTGCGCGGCGCGTACTCGGAGTGCGGTCCGTTGCGATAGTGGATACCTTTCCCATGCGCGAGGGGAACAACACGTTAGGTTACTGGCCGACGGAGGACGTGCCGCCGGAGAAAGAGCGCCCTCTGACGTTGGCGACGAGCGTTTCGCCGGAGTATTTCAATGTGATGGGTATTCCATTGCGGCAGGGCCGATTCTTTAATGAGCAAGATCGCATGGGTAGTGAACCCGTTGTTGTGATTGACGAGGTGTTAGCGCAGCAGGCGTTTGGAGGCGGACAAAACGCGATCGGAAAGCGTCTGTGGATGCCGGACATGGGGTACGGACCGTTTGTTGTGGTGGGAGTCGTTGGCCATGTGCGGCACTGGGGGCTGGCTGGCGACGATCAGGCGCAGATTCGCGCGCAGTTTTACTATCCTTTTGCCCAGCTGCCGGATAAATACTTGCGACGTTGGTCGGAATTGATGTCCATCGCGGTGCGGACAGAGATCCCGCCTTTGAGTGAAGTTGAATCGCTGCGGACGGAATTGCGCGGAGCCGCCGGGGACCAAGTTCTCTATGAGGTTCACACTATGGAGCAACTAGCGAGCGATTCGCTTGCACTTCAGCGTTTCCTCTTGATGTTGTTTGGCGTCTTCGCCGGCCTAGCTTTAGTGCTCGCGTCCATTGGCATCTATGGAGTGCTGGCGTATTTGACTGGACAGCGTGTTCCGGAAATCGGCATACGCATGGCGCTTGGAGCGAGGCCGAACAGCGTCATTTGGCTGGTGCTTCGGCAAAGCCTTGGAATGATTCTCGTCGGGGTCGCAGTGGGTACGGCGGCGGCCTTGGCAGCGGGGCGAGTCTTGCACCAACTGGTCGAAGGTATGCAACCGTCCGCGCCATCGACTTTCCTACTGACGACTCTCGTTTTGATTACTGCAGCGCTATTTGCAAGTTTTCTGCCCGCGCGGCGCGCGAGCCGTGTGGACCCGGTGATCGCATTGCGGCAGGATTGAGCGCTGCTCGACGAGGAGCGCGCGGGCGTTGAGAACAAGTTGGGCTTTGAAAAGGTGATGAAGCTCCCTGCGTGGCGGAGGAAGCCTCATCACACTGAGTAGGCGGTTGACGGCAGTTAAACCGCAGCCTTAATGCGGCGGATTGTGCAGATCAATGATGAGGATAAAGAAATTGCTGTCCCATGTTTTCACCGGGATAAAACCAAGTGTGAATTGCCATTGGTGAGTCGCCTGGGCGCTCATCAAATTCGAAGATGGTTTTATCCGGCGGATTCAGACGGTAATCCGGCGCCGTCAAGAGCGTGGCGAGGAGTTGCGTTTCATCTTCATTCCAGATTTGGACGATGTGTCGGTCAGAGATGCTGTTAGCCAGTTTGAACACGTAGGTTCCTGCCGGCAGTACTTGCCCGGGAATTTCCACCGAGTCGCTGAAGGTCACGACAGTCTTCTTATCCCAAGTGTCGGCTTTCGCCCTGCAGCCGAGAAAGGTACAGAGCACAGCGGCACAAACGCGAATTTGGAACGTTTTGATAATTCGCATGCAACAGCCTCCTGGTTGAAATTGGGCGGGTGGGTGGGCGGGTTAATGCGGCTGGAGAGAGCAGAACTGCGACAACCTTTAAAAAGATGCAAGACACAAAACGCCGGTTGCCTTAGGGTCACTAAGAGTGGGCTGTTTTTGTTGGGACTCAGACGAGAGAATTGTCACACGCCGAAAGCAGGCTGAGCGGTTCGAGATGGCGCAATGCAATCGAAACGAAGACTTTCGCGCAGCAGCTTGCGCAGACGCGCGCGGGCTCGGTGAAGGCGCGATTTCGAGTTTCCGATGGACCAGTCCAACATTTTTGCAATTTCGGTGTGCTTGTAGCCTTGGATGTCGTGAAGTACGACGACGAGCCTTTGGAATGGGTGCAACTGTTTCAGCGCGCGTTCCAGATGGAGGCGATCGAGCGAGCCTGTTAAGAAGGGGTCGGCACCAGCAAGCTCCTCGGAAGGGCAGGGGCGATCGCTGTCCCATTCTGAGCTTTGCCCAAAAGAAGTTTCGAGTGAAGTCTTTTTGCGCAGACGCATGAGGACGAGATTGACCGCAATGCGGTGCAGCCAAGTAGAGAAAGCGGATTCGCTGCGAAAAGTGCGAATCTTGCGCAAGACTATGAGGAATGCTTCCTGAGTGAGATCCTCGGCTTCGGCGGTATTTCCAACCATGCGCAAGCAGAGGGCGTAAACGCGCGCGCTATGAAGGCGGTAAATGCGCTCAAATGCGAGAGGGTCTCCCTGCTGAGCCAGCGCGATGTCTTCTTTCTCTGAGATTGCTGCAGTGCATGGCTGAGCGGATTCCGAGAAGCCACGTTGAACAGTGAATTCTCTCTGTTCTGCTGTGCGTGGAATTATCATTTTCTCCCCCAATGAGAATTGAGCATGAACTTTTTGGTGCTTGGTGTATGCGGGGCAATGAATGGCATGGTCGGACCGGCTCGTGTAATTGCTTAGGGCTTATTGGGCACGCGTGGCCGCAGATCCAAGTATGGAAGAGTGCGGCCACGCGTCCCGTTGTGCAAAGAGCTATCACAGATTCAGCTCGAAGTGGATGACGTCGAAAACATGGAAGCCTTCGTCAATCAGGCAGATGTGGCCGCCGATAATAACGTAGCGATGGTGGGGAGGGCAGGGAGGTAAGCGCTCGAGAAGTTCAGCGGGCACGGGATGAATGCGATGGCGCAGATCGTGATCGAGAACGATACCCGCCTGAAGCCTGGATTCGAGTTCAGGCGGCAGCCTATCACGATCGCGGAGTCCGTCCGGTAGACGATCGTGATGCTCGTTGTACCAGCCGCGGGCAGCTTGGCGATCATGGTCTTCGAATCTCGGATGGTCGTGGTCTCTGTCTCTGTCGCGGTCGCGATCCTGAGCGAACGTGCCGCCGATGAGCGGTAGGGCTAAGGCAAGAAGAGCTATAGCTGACATGCACAGCCAGTTTTTTGTTTTCATAATATCTCCTCTTCGCGAATCAAGGTTTGTACTGGGTTGGGCTGCCGCGAATCAAACGGAATTAGAGCGGCCCGAAGTCGGCTGGGACAATGAGCAACGTCGAGTCTATGTGTGTAAGAAGAGGAGACCGGAGTTTTTCCGGTCTCCTCCCGGCTGCAATGGTTAGCGCTTGAGTTGTGGGGAAGCGTTTCGAAGAACGGCGATCAGATCATGCGCCGAAGATGGAGCCGAACTGTCGGGTTCTCTGATGATTGTGGCCGCCTTGGCGTCGCTTCCATAGAGTTTGCGGTTGGCTTCTTTATCCGGGCGCAGCGTCGAGCCTTCAAGCGAAACACCGGCAAAAACGCCGCGTGCCCGGGAGTAGCTTAGAATTTCCGCGCGCATGAAGGCGTCTGAGTCGGCTTCGGCTGACCGTCCCTTCGGGCCAGCGGCAGCCGTGGCATCGGCTCCGAGCCGCACCTTGCTGTGCAAAAGGCTTTCAGCGGCACGGTCGTTCATGAGGAGAAAGACAAAGTCCGTGGCTTCGCCACCGATTTGGAGGCCCACGCTGCCGCCTTCAAGCGCGTACATCGCGGGAGCGCCCCACGGGCCAGTGAAGTCCTTGCCCGTGCGGCACAACATCGTGCCACGGCCGTAACTGCCGCCTACGAGGAAGGCGGCCTTCAGCACGGATGGCATCACGACGACGCAGCGAGCTTTGTCGATGAGTTCTTGAGGAATATCGTCAGGAATATTAAGGATTTCCTGCATGACCTTTCCGGAGTTTTGAAGACGATCTTGTTCGTCTTTCGCCCGGCTGGGATCCTTTGCAAACAGGAGTGACCCGAAAGCGAGCACGCCCGCGGTTAGTAATACCCGGCTTTTTGCGTAACTCATTATTTGCGCCTCCTTGCGCGAACTTCCACTTCTCGAGCGGGCTGATCCTCCGAGAGTTTTCTTGGGCCCGCTGATAGGGAGGCAACTTTGCGGCCAGAAAGACACCGAATTTCATAAGACACTGAAAATTCAAGGACATAGAACCGTCGACAGGTACCGCTTACAAAGAAGTGTGAAACGCAGAGTATGTAGATTTTTCCGAGGTGACGGAGTTCTTGCTTGCAGTGAATGCCTTGCCACAGAGCCGGTTTGTGCCGCTGCGCGTATGCCTTGCGTGGGCCGGAGGTTGCCAATATACTTCGCGGCGTTGAATAGGGGTGAAACGGTTGTTTCATAGGCGAGATGGGTTTCTGGAGAGGGAGATTGCGATGAAGAAATTAGTGCGCGGAATTTTAATTGTAGCAATTTTTGCGGCCCCATTGGCGGCTGGAGCCCAGCAAAGTTCTTCAGGCCAAGAGCCAGCGGGTGCGCGGAGCAAGGATGGCAAGAAGCGATTTGGCACGGCGGACGCCTTGCGCGTGGCGCGCGTGAGCTCGCCAAGGATTTCGCCTGACGGTGCGCGTGTGGCTTATCTGGTGGCTGAGAACGTGATGGACAAAGAGAAAGATACGCCGTGGAAAAACGTGACCCAGCTTTGGGTGGTGCCGGCGAGCGGGCCAGCAACGGCGGCGCGGCAATTTACGCGGGGAGACAAGAGCGCTTCGAATGTGGAATGGTCGCCTGACGGAAAATTGCTGGCGTTCACTATGGATGCGGGAGAAGAAAAAGAAGCGAAGCCGCAGGTGTGGTTCATGTATGCGGATGGCGGCGAGCCGTGGCAGGTGACGAAGCATAAGTCCGGCGTGCGAGGATTTCAGTTTTCACCCGAAGGGAAGACGCTGCTGCTTACAGCGACGGTTCCGCTCGGCGAAGAGGAAGAAAAGCGCACGAAGCAGAAGGATGACGCCGTCGTGGTGGATCACGATTTCAAGATGGGACAGCTTTGGACGTGGAACATTGCGACAAGTAACGAGAAGCAAGTTACCAAGGGGGATTTCACGGTTAGCGACGCGCATTGGTCGCCCGACGGAGCGCGCGTAACGTTCACGACAAATCCGACGCCTCGATTGGATGACACTTCGTTGCAGACAACGTGGGTAATGGATGTGGCGAGCGGGAAGCAACGAAAGTTGGTGGAAACGGGTGATCCGACGCATACGGCGCGATGGTCGCCAGACGGGAAGTGGATAGCGTATTTGAGCAGCGCGGGGCTGGTGGTTTACAAGGTGAATTTGTTTGTGGTGGACGCGAATGGGGGTGCGCCGAAGAAAGTGAGCGGTTCATTTGAGCTGAATGCTGGCGAACCCCTTTGGGCGCGAGATGGCAAAACAATTTATTTCAGTTCGGATGATCACGAAGCGTTGAAGATTTTCGCTGGAGACGTGGCGGCAGGGGCGATTCGGCCGCTTACGGATGCGGCGGCGCTGGTTAATCTGGCGCAGATTAGCACGAATGGGCAGACGGCTGTCGGGACGTGGGGGGATGCGATGCATCCAGATGAGGTGTTCCGCAGCGACTTGAGTTTTGGGTCGTTGGAGCGCATTACAAACCAGAATGCTTGGCTGGCGGAGTACGCGCTTGGAGCGAGCGAGGTCGTTCGATGGAAGAGCAGCAAGGATGGAATGGAGATCGACGGCATCGTGACCAAGCCGGTGGATTTTGATGGGACGCACAACGTTCCGTTCCTTTTGAATCCGCACGGAGGACCGACGGGAGCTTCGCTGCTTTCGTTCAGTCCGACGGAGCAGATCATGGCGGCGAACGGATACATGGTGCTGCAGCCGAATTTTCGCGGGTCGACGGGACGCGGAGAAAAATTTGAGGCCTCGAATCAGAACGATTGGGGAATTGGGGATTTCAAGGACGACATGAGCGGTGTGCAAGCAATGGTGGACAAAGGATGGGCTGATCCCGACAGGCTGGGCGCGTTCGGATGGTCCTATGGCGGATACATGACGATGTGGATCGATACGCAGACCGATCGTTTCAAGGCGATTTCACCGGGGGCTGGGCTGCCTGATCTTTATTCTATGTATTCGCAGACGGACATTCACCGGTATCTAACCGTGTTCTTTAATTTGAAGGCTCCCTGGGACAACTATCAGGAATACTGGGATCATTCGCCGATGAAGTTTATCGGGAACGTGAAGACGCCAACGATGATCCTGCACGGGCAGGCCGACACGCGAGTGCCAATTCCGCAGGCGGAGGAGTTTTATCGGGCACTGTATGAGAGGAAGGTGCCGGTGGAGTACGTGACTTATCCTCGGGAAAATCACGGTTTCGTGGAACCGCGGCACATTCAGGATAGATGGCAAAGGTACTTGGTGTTTTTTGGGAAGTACCTGAACAATCCGCCGGTGACGGAGTCGAAGGCGGTGGTGGAGCGGTTGAGCAAGGATCTGCCATAGAGTGCAGTGGAATCTCGTGATGGAGCAGCGGCGTATGTTGCTTAGACTCCGCAAAAAGTGATCGAAAGAAAGACGGGCAAGGCCAATCGGCCTTCCCCGTTTTTCGCGGCTAGTTTGAAGAAACTGCCGGAAAAGATTAGAAGCGGAAACGGATACCCAGTTCGATCGAACGCGGTGTATTTACCTGGGTGCTTTCAACGCCGAAAGCGGCGGGATTAAACAGGCTGAGTGACGGATCGCCGAGCTGGTCATGTTTGAAGACGTTGGTAAAGATAGATTCGAATTCGGCGCTAAAGCGCTCGTTGATGTGAACGTTCTTCTTGACCTGAAAATCTACGTTCCAGAAGGGCATGCCGCGAACCACCCCAGCCCCACCAGCGCCACCGTCCAGACCAAGAATGGGATCGCGGACGCAGTTAAATACGGCTTGCGGGTTGCCGAACATATTGATATTGCCAGCAGTGCCGACACCCCCGGAACCCGTCACGCCGTTGTGACGAGAACTTCCGAAATTGTTGGCACAAGTGAGAATGGCGTTTTCATCGGCACCGAAGTTAACGGCGTCGGCCTCACCGAAAGACTGACCGTCAAAGTTGCTGGTATTGAGTTCGAGCGGCAAGCCACTGCCTGCAGTGAAGATCGGAGAGAATGACCAGCCACCGAGGGTGACGGCTGGATTGCTTTCAAGGATTCATCGGGGGATCAATCATCCACAAAGGAGTCCGTGCCAATCCAAGAGTGAGCAAGCGACTTCAAATTATTCTTGTAGGTTCGAGAAACCGTGTACTCCCTACCGCCCGCGATGCGCAGCATATATTCCCCAGTGCTCCCGGGATGAATCTCTTCTACCGAGGATGCGTTGACCAGGACTGAACGGTGGATGCGAATGAAGCCATAAGGTTGCAGTTTTTCCGCCATCGTCGAAATCGACTCACGCAACAAGTAGGAGTCCGTGGGACGCCGCAACAACACGTAATTTCCTTCGGCTTCGACAGCGAGAATGTCCCCGGGATTGATGAGGAGAATTTTACCCTTGGTTTTAATGGCGATTTTAATCGGCTTCACCGGCGGCGTCTCCGATCGCGGACGGAATTCCGCCACTTTTGAGTTTCGTTCCGCAGTCACCGTGTGAACAGCGGGCCGGAGAGTCGTGTCTTCGGTCTCCGCTGTCGAGTCTTTCAGTCCAGTTCCAACAAACTTAGCCCCAGATAAATCGTTCATGTTTGTCCCGAGTGAAAGTACATTTTAGATTTCCCATATAAAAAACAATTGGTTCCCCATCGAAGTGTGATTGCGCACTCGGATACGATCATGGCCCTCGAAAAAAGCGGCGTCGCTCAAAATCGGACCGGCGCCGACAAAATCGGACGATTATGTCCGTCGACCGCATTCGATTGCCGAGCACAGACGCACAAAAAAGCCTTTCCCGTCACGGTGCGCAGGCATTCCGTGTTTGAAAGGCAGAACCTTTCATCAAGTGTCTCGGAGTTCTTGCGGCGTTAGCCCCAGGACGCGACGTGTGTGCAAGGCAAGGTGACTCTGGTGGCAAAAGCCGTTCTCCAAGGCGACTTGGCCAATCGGCTGATTTCCCTTGCGCAATTGCATTGCCGCGCGCTCCACGCGGCGACGAATCAAATACTGGTGCGGCGGCATACCCAGCGATTTTCGAAACTGCGTTTTAAAATGTGAAACACTTAGTCCGGCAACGTCAGCTATTTCGTTGAGCCCAAGGTCGCGCCCGAGATTATCTTCGATGAATCCCAGCACCGCTTTCAATTTGCGGCCGGGCATCACGGCTTTCATGGCGCGAGAGGTGCGCGCCAACGAACTGTGATTCCGTACGAGCCTCGCGGCAAGGCCAGTTGCCAGGGCGTCCATATAGGTGCGGCCGGATGGATACCCGCTCTCCATCTCCGCCTTCAGAGCCCAGCCGAGGTACTCGATCTGCGAATCGCGTGCTTGAAAACGATTCAGCACTTGCAGTTTGCGCGGATCCCCGCCGGAGTCTTCTACGATGCGCTCGAGTACCCGAAGTTTGATGCCGATCACTAAGGCCGTGTCTCGTGATTTGAGTTCCCAGACGCCGCCAAGATTTGGAGGAATAATTTCCAAGTCGCCGTGAATGTTAGTTCCGCGATGCCTCTGGCCGTCGCGGCGGCAGTCAACGGCAACGGAAGGTCCAATGTGGAGGGAAACGACAACCCTCGGCGAACCGGTGAATTCGACAATTCCAGGTTGATCCGAGATCAGGCTGAGACGAAGATTTTCAGTGGCGCCGATAATTTCAGTCGGGACGGGCTGGGAGGTTCGGTCTTGCAGGTAGCTTCTGCCAAAAGCACCCATGGCTGGGATCCCCTTTATATCGCTTACGCTTCATTTCGACCGGGAACCCTGCTCCCCCAGGCGCCCCACTGTCTCCGGCTACAAAAATACTCCCAAGCTCCAACGCCAAAAGGCGTTGCTATAAGCTTTGCTCTTTTTGACGTATAAAAAATGGAAAGGGTTACAAAGAATTTAGCAAACTTTGTGGAGCGGGAATAGGTGACAAGGCCCTGGGCAAAGGTGCATGGCTCTGGAAACATTATGTCTTACTGGGAAAGGAGGAACGAACTGATTTCGGAATCGAAAGGGTCGCGGGCTTCGATATTGGAGAGATGTGCGGCATTGAGTTCCACGTAGCGGGCGCCCTTGATGCGGTCGGCCAGGTAATGGCCGTCGGCGGGAGTGGTCGCGACGTCGTGCGTTCCGGCAATTACAAGGGCTGGGACGCGAATCATGGCGATAGTGTCGCGAACGTCGAAATCGCAGACGGCGGCGCAATTTGCGATGTAGCCGTCGGGATTCGCGCCCTCGAGCACGAGTTTAGTCGAGGAGACGACATCAGGCGAACTCGCGCGGTAACTTGCGGAAAACCAGCGTTCCATTACAGCGGTGGAGATGGATTTCATGCCGCCTTTGCGCACCGCTTCGATCCGTGTGCCCCACATTTCGGGTGTGCCGATTTTTGCGGCGGTGTTGCAGAGAATCAGTGTGTTGAGACGAGCTGGAGCGTTCAGAGCTAGCCACATTCCAGTTTGGCCGCCCATGGATAATCCACAAAAATGAACGCGATCGAGCCGCAATTCGTCGAAGAGGGCGAGAACGTCGCGCGCCAACTGCTCGATGGAATACGGGCCAGTAGTTATGGAAGATTGGCCGTGGCCGCGCGTGTCATAACGCAAAACGCGAAATTGCTTCTGGAGCACAGGCATTTGCGGATCCCACATCGTGAAATTCGTGCCGAGTGAATTGGAAAGAACAAGCACCGGCGCACTGGCAAGACCAACTAGCTCATAGTGGATACGAACATCTTTTAATTGAGCGAAGGGCATAGAACTCACTTTTTCCGGATTTCTTCTGCTCGGGCTGCACAGTACTCGAGCATTCCTTGAAGGGTTGCGAAATTGGAGAAAACGATTTCGATGGCTTGCGAGCGAAACAAGGGGTCGAGCAAGTTCATGGGCTGAGTGTAATCACTCCTGGTAGGGAAAGAAAACGGTTTCCCTGGCGAATTGCAAGATGGATAAACGGCAGTGGTCGGACTATTCCGTGCAGAATCGTTTGCCGACCGAACCTGCCGACTAAACGCGTTCGAGTATGACGGCAATTCCTTGACCTACGCCAATGCACATGGTGCAGAGCGCATATTTCCCGCCGGTGCGAAGCAATTGGTACATGGCAGTAGTAATAAGGCGCGCGCCGCTAGCGCCAAGTGGATGGCCGAGAGCTATCGCGCCGCCGTTGGGATTTACTTGGCCTGCATCGTCAGACACGCCGAGATCGCGCAGAACGGCCAGGGCCTGCGAAGCAAAGGCTTCGTTTAGTTCGATGACGTCCATCTGGCCAATCGTGAGATTCGTTTTGGCAAACAGTTTTCGAGAAGCCGGAGCGGGTCCCATCCCCATTATGCGCGGGGCAACCCCGGCTGAAGCGGCGGCGACTACGCGCGCTTTTGGGGTCAGGCCATGGCGCTTGACAGCCGATTCCGAAGCCAAAAGCAACGCGCAGGCGCCGTCGTTTATCCCAGACGCATTTCCTGCCGTCACCGTTCCACCGGGCTTCACAACGCCAGGCAACTTCGCCAGTGCGGCGAGTGATGTGTCGGCGCGAGGGTGTTCATCGGTGCAGAACAGAATGGGCTCCCCTTTTTTTTGAGGAATCGAGACCGGCACAATTTCCTGTGCGAGAGAGCCATTGCGCATCGCCATGGCCGCACGTTGCTGGCTTCTCAGCGCGAAGGCATCTTGATCTTCGCGCGAAATGTGAAACTCCTCGGCGACGATCTCGGCAGTCTCGGGCATCGAATCAACGCCGTATCTTACTTTCATGAGCGGATTGATGAAACGCCAGCCGAGCGTAGTGTCTTCGATTTTCGCCGCGCGCGAAAAGGCTGCGTCCGCCTTGGCTATCACGAAGGGCGCGCGGGACATGCTCTCGACACCGCCTGCAATGATAAGCTCGGCTTCGCCGCTTTTAATTGCACGCCCGGCATTGGCTACAGCGTCCATACTCGAGCCACAAAGGCGATTTACCGTGGCCCCGGGAACCTCTTTCGGAAGTCCGGCGAGCAGCAACGCCATTCGGCCAACGTTACGATTGTCTTCTCCGGCCTGATTCGCGCAACCGTACACAACGTCATCCAGCGCATTCCAATCGACCTTGGCATTGCGATCGATAAGGGCTTTGATGGGAACGGCTGCCAGATCGTCCGTGCGAACGGCTGCGAGCGTTCCGCCGTACCGGCCGATAGGCGTTCGAATCGCGTCACAAATATAGGCAGTTTCCATTTTAGATTCTTTAGGGCTCCTGAATCGTTCTATCCTAACAGGAAGAATCCACCCGGCGAAAATCGAGATGAGAGCCGGAGCGAATGGAGCGACTCAATGAAACTCGCGAAAGCAATTCTGGCAGTCGTGGCGCTATGTTCGGTGGGCGCGATGACGGCCCGGACGCAGACGAGCGCGACCCAAGAGGTGACGGCGCTCCTCCGTGAGTTCATCGCAGGCGCTGGGAGCGGCGACCGCGCGATATTTGAAAAGTTCTTTGCTGACGACGTGATTTATACCAGGGCGTCTGGGGTAGTCATCACGAAGGCCGACATTATGGCGAGTCTTGGGAAACCTGCGCCAGCATCGGAAGGGAAGAGCACCTATTCAGCCGAAGACATTACGGTTCACGAATACGGCGAGACCGTGATTGTGGCCTTCAGGCTGGAGGGCCGGACCGAACACGGTGACGGAAAAGTGGAGACTGCTCATTACCGGAACACGGGAACCTTCCTTCGCCGCAATGGCCGATGGCAGGCAGTGGCGTGGCAGGCCACGAAGATCAGCGAGGCTGCAAAGGCACAGTGATGCGCTTCCTACTTCAAAAATCACTCTTGGCCCAGTTAGGGCGCGCGGCTACCTACCCTTGATCTCCAAGGGCTGAAGAAGTTTGAAAGAGAGTGCTGTTTCAGCCGGAAGCGTGATGTCGCGATTGCCCGTGAGACCAGCTCCACCAGTGCCGGCCGCCGCTCCAATCAACGCGCCTATGGCCGCACCCTTACCGCCGCCAGCAACAGCTCCAATCGCAGCGCCTCCGCCGGCACCACCACCAACCATGGCAGCGGTTCGCTTGCCTTTACCTGTGGAGGTCACGGTATGCGCGGTAGTCTGAATCTCATGTTCCTTCTCGTTCACTGTGACGGAAGTCAGTTCCAGTGCGAGAACAGCGCCACCTTTGAATCGGCCAGCAGCCTTGGCGTCTTTCACGACACCTGTAACGCGTGCTCTCTTGGGGATGGCCACTCTACCGTCGATTTCCACGGGGACCTGTACGGTTGCCGTAAATGTTTGCCCCGTTGTGCTGGTCTTCGATCCGAGTGGTTCATCCAAAACGACAGAGATCGCAGTATCCGCCGGAACGACGAGGGGTCGAGGTCTCGGCGCGGCTTCTCTCTTCGCGGATGCTGTGCCCGACGACGAAGGAGATGAAGGAGAAGATGAAGCGGTATCGGAAGTCGCCGACTGATTAGCAGATTTGGCGCAACCGGCTAAGAGAAGAGCAAAAGATAAAACAGGAAACGACCCTAAAACATAAGAACGATTCATGGATTTCCCCCGTCAAAAGCGTTTCTTTTAACATACTCCAATTCGAATCCAAGTCAAAGGGGCTGGATGATTTAGTGCAAAAGACGGTAGCTCTACAACACGTTGAGCAATCGCAGTAATGCATGATTATAGCAAATAAAAGGGGCTGGTTTGTATGGATCGATCTCTTTAGAAATTTTGATAATACGTTTGGAGCACTAGGGTTCTGTGATCAACAGCCGATGCGAAGCTGATTGCTGAAATTCCACCCAACAGTTTTTTTCGAGCAGGAATGGATGATGCCCGAAACTGCGCGCAACCGCACTATCGGCATTATGCGCGCAAACATTAATGAGAAAACGAACGAAATAGGGGACACGTTTTGGATCGTGCGCGACTTGACGGAACAAAAACGGGTGGCAGGTGAACGAGAGGCCGCCCGGCGCTCGCATGCTTTAGCAGAGGTGGCAACGGTATTGGCGCACGAAATTCGCAATCCACTTGGGAGCATGGAACTGTTTACGGGGCTCCTCGCTGATGTTACCGCGCAGATGCCGGAAACGCGGCAATAGGTGAGGCACTTGCAAGCCGGTTTGCTCGCGCTCTCCGCGACCATGACAAATGTAGTGGACGTCTACATCAACTACCTGCGCCGCAAAGTGAATTCTGGCTATGACCGGCCCTTAATTCCGACAATCCGAGGTGTAGGCAAGCAGATCGGCGGCAATGGCACTCCGCACTCACAATTCCTGAAGGGGAGAGATCTCCTGTAGACATTGCACAGGGGATAAGGCGGGAAGGGAATCGCCCGCTCGCGGGCGCCCGTTTTTGAGCTCATCCCTGGCGTAAAGTACAGATAACACACCTCTTGCTGGACCTTTGGACGCTAAGCAAGGGCACCTGATTCCTCGAAGGCGTTCCCCGCGCCGCTGCTAGCAACTTCTTTTCCACTTTGGGGTTCTACCCAACGGGAGCAATATCAGGTATATGTAGCCTCCCTCCGGCCGGAACCCGAAGGTCCGGACCAAGGACAAGGTGACCCAACCATGTTGAAGACCACTCATTCCGGTAAGCCTACGCTTAGCCTAGTTCTCTGTCTCATCGGTCTTCTCGGTTTTTCAGCCGCAAGAGCCCGCGCTGGTCAGGCGGACCAAGCCAACCAGCCTAATCAAGCTGAAGTTGATCAGCCTATTCAAAGTGACGCTAACGATCCGCCGACTCGCGTCGCGCGCATCAGTTATCTTGACGGCTCGGTTTCTCTTCAGCCCGGAGGCGCCGGCGACTGGGGTGCAGCAGCCCGCAACCGCCCGATGACGGTCGGCGACAAGATTTGGACCGACAAAGATTCCCGCGCCGAATTACAGACCGGCGTGGTCTCCATTCACCTGGGCAGCATGACCGCCCTCTCTTTCCTGAATCTCGACCAGACCATCACGCAAATGCGCCTCGCTGAGGGCTCCGTCAATTTCCGCGTCAAGGAAATTCGCGAAGGCGACACGTACGAAGTGGATTCGCCCAATGTTGTTTTCACGATCACGCAAGCCGGCGCATTCCGCATTGACGTGAACGAAAACGGCGACAACACCGGCATCACCGTCATCCGCGGCGCAGGACAAGTGACGGCCAGCGGAAAGACATACGATCTGCAGCCCGGCCAACGCGCCATTTTCAACGGCACGGATGATGTGCAGTCCACGATTGTGCCGCAGGCGCCTCCTCCGGATGGGCTCGACAAATGGGCGAACGATCGCGATCTCGGCGAACAGAATTCCGTCTCGCAGCGCTACGTTCCTCAGGACATGCCCGGCACCCAAGACCTCGATAACAACGGCACTTGGAGCCAGGACGGCGACAATGGACCTGTTTGGTACCCGTCGGATGTGCCACCTGATTGGGCTCCTTACAGCAATGGCTACTGGAGCTATGTTGGACCTTGGGGATGGACCTGGGTGGACTATGCGCCGTGGGGTTTTGCGCCATTCCACTATGGACGCTGGGGTTACATCGGCAGCCGGTGGGGCTGGTATCCTGGCCCAATTTATGGCCCTGCGATTTATGGTCCGGCGTTCGTCGGGTTTCTCGGCGGAGGTTTCGGCTTCGGATTTGGTGTAGGCTTCGGCGTGGGCTGGTTCCCGCTGGGCTTTGGCGAACCCTTCCATCCGTGGTTCCGCTGTGGAGACAGGTTCGTCGAGCGGATCAACGTTCGCAATACTTTCATCCGCAACGTGAACGTCGTTCACACGACCAACAATTTTAATTACGCGTACGCGCACAACACCCGTGCCGTCACGGCTACTTCCCGCAGCGGATTCACCAGCGGCCAGGCTGTGAATCGAAGCGGGGTTCATTTCAACGAATCTACGCTGCGTAACGCGAAGGTCACCAATAATCTGGGCGTGTCGCCGACCAGGCAGAGTGCGTTCGGCGCGGTCAATGCGAGAGGCAATGTCTCGCGGCCGCCCTCCGCGGTCGAGAACCGTTCGGTCATGGCCCGCACTACGCCCGGTGCCGGAGCATCGCACATTCCGGTCCACACAATGAAAACGAACGGACTGACCCCCACGCGTCCAGGAACGTTGTCTGGAAATACGAACGCGCGACAGAACCAACTCTCGCAGAATCGTCCGCCCTCCGCCGCCGGAAACAACATGCGCATGTGGAACGGCAACCCGACCAACACTTCCAACCAGCATGGAACGAACAACACGCGCACTTGGGATGCCCAGGGCAACGCGTCGGATCGTGGCCGCGCCCCTCAGGGATTCGGCAGTTCTACCACCAACAACACAGTGAACAGCCCCAATACGACCGCGCGCGGCAATCGCCCGCCGTGGGCTGGCTCCGGGACTTCCGCCAACCCCGGGGGCGGCCGCTC
>Ga0137360_10001046_pt1 | contig 16158 bp, 16 predicted proteins | sample Mad1_60_16metaG_FD_104924 | JGI IMG/M metagenome (GOLD analysis project Ga0137360, IMG submission 104924) | Vadose zone soil microbial communities from Angelo Coast Range Reserve, California, USA - Mad1_60_16 metaG | ecosystem: Environmental > Terrestrial > Soil > Vadose zone | place: USA... | reverse complement strand
TCCTTTGTAGCAAGTCTCCTCGACCCGTAATGTCCCAGTAGCAAAGTTGATCCGTCCCCACCGGAGCGCCAGAATTTCCCCGATACGCAATCCCGTCATTACAGCCAGCAACACAACCGTGCGTACCGGTTCATCTGACGCCGCAATCAGTCGTCGCACCTCATCTAATGAAAGAAATCGGTGTGGACGTTTGAGCGAGCGTTCCGGCATTCTTACGCCATGCACAGGGTTGTCCGAGATGTAGTTCCAATTCACCGCCGTCCCCATAACTTTGCTTAACAGACTGCGGAGGTGGTGAGTCGTCTCCCATGCATAGCCGTCTTTCAGTTTTCCGATCAGATACTGCTGAATCTCCGCGCGCGTGATGTCACACAAACGGCAGTCACGGAAACGCGGGAGTAGATGCTTGCGCAGGAGGAAAGAATATATCTCTTGCGTGGCATACTTGAGTGTTGGCAAAACGGCGGATTCAAAATGCTCGGCCACAAAAACCACGAAGGGCATTGTGGCTTGCGCTCGCCGCTGCCCGGAGTTGAGTGAGGCAAGACGACTTTGCAGAAGGATGCGGGCTTCGCGCCGTCCAGCAATCTCGCTGACTGGCCCGAGTACTTCGGAACGTAATACTCTCTGTACTGCGCCGCCGGGTTCGATCACGTCTTCCCTCCAGCGTGCCACCCACATTTTCCGCTTCTTGCCCCGAATGAACAGACAACCATCTTGGTACTGACAGCGAACCATACCTTTCCTCTCTTTCGAGTGGTTGGTTCGTCTGCCTTTTCCTATGTCGCCTCCGAGTGTAACTCGACTGTCAAGCAGCATGGATACCGCTCTGCTGTGTTGCGACCCAGGCAAGAACTTCGCTGGCATGGAAGCGCCAATACTTCCCGAGCCGGTAGCCGGGCAATCGCTCCGAAGATCGTTTCCGTGTTCGCCCGTACACCCAAGAGACAGGGACCCGTAGGAGCTCTGCCACTTCTTGGACGGTGAGTAGTTGGCCTTCCCGTCGTGTATCTCCCCTTGTGGCCCTGTTCGTGGCATCTGGAGCTGGAGGGGAGAGATTCAACTCCTCACTTGCCGGGGATGCTGGCGCCGATGGCTCGCCCTCTAGCGCATTTTGAGTCTGCGTCCTCAACGGCGATGAGTTCACTCCGAGGCGCAAGCCATGCACTCTTGGCGAGTCTGGGTTCTTGCGCGGGCCGAATTGGGTACTGCGGTGTTTCATTGCTTCCTTCCAGAAACCTCTTGGACTCTCTTACGACTTGACTCTAACCTTGCACCTTGACATAATGTTTGCAAATAATTTAACAAGATGCAACTATATTCGAAAGGGTTGCATCTCACACTACGAAAAGGAGGCCCTCGATGCGTGAAAAGCCCGAGCAACCCGAAGAGCCAGGAAAATCCAAGAAGCCTCAGCAGCAACAGACTATCTCTCTGCGAATCAGCGATGTCTTACTCACGCGCCTGGAACGTGTCAAGCAACTCATTTCCTCGAAGACCGGGGAGAAGGTCTCAACATCAGACGCCGCCAAACAGCTCCTCGAATCGACTCGTGAAGACCGCCTCGACGCCGTAGGCCTGATGGCGGAGCCGACCGAGTCCCTTCTCCAGATTCGTAGGAAGGGAGAAGCGCAACATGTTTTGTCCAAGGCCGAGTGGATACTGCTCGCGCACTTTGTGCAGCAGGGATTCGAAACCTTTTCCGGCAGGACGCCGAATCCTATCTCCCGCGAATCTCTCCTCGCGGTCCTTGACGCGTTCTCAGCCGTTTACGAATTGCGGACCCAGCGCAGTTCTGAGTGGGACTCGTATTACTTGAGCAATCTCCCTTCTGAGTTCCGCCCTGCAAGATCGAAGGCTTCTGACGGCGATCAAGCGAGTTCAGACATCGTGCGTCGGACAGTGGCCGAGACTCGCAAGCGTCTGAGTGATCCGGCAGTGAAGGTGGAATCGTTCTTTGCTGCCCGTAATCTGCACATCTTGCTGGAGGATGAAAAGCTTCCGGCGGCTGACACCGTAAGCCAAGCACTCCGTCCTTTCTGGCCGGTACTGTGGTGGCTTGCCGCACGAGGCCACTACTTCCTCACAGGAGAACCGCTCCGGGCGAAATCTGCGAGTCAGGATTCCTTCTATCAGCCGCCGATTCCCTCCATCAAAGAGGGAGACTTCACACTTTCGTTTAATCGTGGGGAGGGCAACGACCTCTATCTGCTCCTGAGTTTTCCCGGTCCCCGTGGTCCGATGTATCCGCTCAACGGTTATCCCAAGATCATGGAGTTTCGTGCCCTGCTGACAGCACTGGCCCCGGATAACCCGACGCGTCGCTGGGAGGCCGAGCACTTTTTCGGTTACGTCGCGCCGTCTGAGGATGCCAAGGGGAAGGACTACTGGTTCCGCGCCAACACGAACGGCATCACGTTCGGCTTCTCCGAGAAGGAGTGGAGAGCCGTGCAAGTGCTGTTTCGCCGCGCTTGGGAGCTTCCGGAAATCCGCATGGCCTGGGACGCGCTGACACTCGAATACGGTGAGCTGTGATGCTTCTCTCCTTCGGCGCAGCACCCGAAACGGACGCCGCCAAGTGGCCGTGTCGTCGGCATGTTGCCGACCAAGAGAGGAGCGGTGCCTTCGGCACCGGGAGTTGGACGGACACGCCACCCCAAATTGGGTGCTGCGGAGCGCCGCGCGGCGCTGCTGGTTAACGTGCTCACGCGGCGTGAGTTAGCAAATTGCGAGCGCTGGCGGTTGAATTCCGGCGCTCTTCGTTAACTTGTTGATTTTGCTCGCTCATTCTTGAGCGGATGCTTTTTTCGAAGCTCCTTCCTGGAGGTCCTCGTTATGTCTGTCGATCAACTGCGGAATCGAACCGTTGGTTCGAAGATGACAGAGACTGAATACGAACAGCTTTTGGCCGTGGCCGAGCGTGAGGGTTTGACGCTTGGCGAGTGGTGCCGCGAAGTGCTCTTGGAGCGAGCCAGCACCAATGCAAGAAAACAGCCAAGTGCCACGGAGCAGACCCTGCTTGCAGAGTTTATAGCGCTGCGGATGATCCTGCTCAATGCCCTCAGCAAACTTGGACAGAAAAAGGAGCTCACTGACCAAGAATTTCAGGGGCTGGTCGAGCGGGCCGACCAGGAGAGATTTAGCAGAGCGCAGGAGCGCCTTGCGGAAGCGGTTGCAAGGAGCCAGTCATGAGCCAGGAATGGGGACGAAACAAGGACGCGGGCGTGTGGCCCAATCGACATGCCGCGTGGACGTGGACAGCGGTGTTTCTGGCGCTCGTAAGCATGGTGGCGATCTGTGCCTACCGATATGCCGAAGCATGGACACCTTTGCAGCGGTTCTATCTGAAAACGTACATCCGCAGCGAACTCAGAAGTGCGACGGGCTTCGCGAAAAGCGACCGCTATTCAATGCTGACCGTCATCACCAAGAAAGGCAGCCATTGGGCCTCCGAGGGCGAGGTTTTGGAGGTGAGAACAGCGAGCGGCGAAACGACGCTCGCACTCACTGACGAAGCGCTCAAGATTGGCGACCTTCGCCTTGTATTGCAGCAGGTGCAGGTCAACAGCGGAAAGCTGCACGAGTTTCTAGGCCATTGTGTTTACCAAGACCAGACGCTCATGGATTTCCTGAGGCCAGCGTTATGGGGCGGCTTAGCGGTGTTTTTGGTTTGCCTCGCGGCGGCGATCCCGAAGGACAAAGCGCGTGCCCGCGAGCGGAGGGAAGGGCGAAGACTCAAGGGGCCGGAATTGGTCACGCCGAGCGCTTTCAATCGCAGAAATCGTTCCGATGGCATGGGGTTCGAGCTGACGGAAAGAACATTCATGCAAAAGCTGTTCGGCATCGTGCCGACCGTCAAGCTCCCTCTCACAATCGAACCGAACCATATCCTCATCATGGGCGATACGGGCACCGGCAAGAGCACTTTGATCCGACGGATTTTGCTTCAGATTGAAGAACGCGGCGAGACGGCGATTGTCTTCGACCCGGCACTCGATTACACGTCGGAGTTCTATCGACCCGAGCGTGGAGATGCAGTTCTCAACCCCCTGGACCAGCGGACGCCGTACTGGAGTCCCGGAGATGAGCTGCGACACCCGGCAGAGGCGCTCACCTTAGCTACATCGTTGTTCCCCGACCGCCGCAACGAGAACCAATTCTTCGTCGAGGGGCCACGAAGAATCTTCGCCCACCTTCTGACCTATAGGCCAACACCCGAGCAGATGGCCTGTTGGATGTGCCATGAGGAAGAGATCGACCAGAGGGTGAAAGGCACGCAGTACGCGGCGATGATCGACAAGCAGGCACCAGCACAGCGAAGCGGCATCCTGGCCTCGCTCAATATGGTCGCCGACTCTCTCAAGCTGTTGCCGTCAGAAAGCGAAGCGAACGGACGCTGGAGCGCAGCGGAATGGTCAAAGCAGCGCAAAGGTTGGTTATTTCTGACCAGCACATCCGAAACGCGCGAACGGCTCTTACCACTTACGAGTTTGTGGCTCGACACCCTGGTGCTGCGATTGATGAACCAGGGACAGACAAGCACACGCAAAGTATGGTTTGTGTTGGACGAGTTGGCGACTTTGCAGCGGCTGCCGCAACTACACACAGCGGTCACCGAGAATCGAAAATCCAACAACCCGGTCGTCCTCGGCTTCCAGGGGCGGAGCCAACTGGAGACACGTTACGGCCATGAAGCCGAAGCAATGCTGTCACAGCCAGCCACGAAGATTTTTCTGCGCACGAGCGAAGCTCATGCAGCGAAGTGGATTTCGGACACCATCGGAAGGATCGAGATTGAACGCTGGTGAGAGAGCCGCTCGAGCGGGCAGTTGGGAGGACAGCGGAATACGACGAGTTACAACAATGAACGCGACGTTGTACCGCTAGTGATGGATTCCGAGATCAGCGGGCTTGAGAACCTGAACGGGTATCTCAAGAGCGGAAACCTTGTCGTGCGGATGAGCTTCCCGTTTATCGAACTGCCGACGAAGCATCCGAAGTACATCGAGCGCCCGACGGCGATCCGCCCGGAAGAACCGCCCAAAACAGCGACGGCCGCGGCGGGAGTTGGCGGCGCGCCCGAACAAAAACTCGCGCAGCCCGAAATAAGGCAGGACCGCGAACAGGAATTGACACGGTCCAGTACATGGCAAGGGCATTTCTTCCGGTAGGCCAACACGACGATGCTGACCATTTCCAATCCGCTGAGTGCAAGCCAGGCTCAGGCCTATCACGCGGAAGAGTTCGGCAACGCGCGCGAGAACTACTACACACAAGGCGACCAAATACGCGGCGAATGGCACGGGAGGCTTGCCGAGCAGTGGGGGCTACGCGGTCAGGTCGGCGAGGAACACTTCCAGCGGCTCACGGAGGGTCAGCACCCGATTACCGGCGAGCAGCTTATCCGCCACAAGGCGGCACGAGAATTCGTGAACGAACACGGTCAGAAGATACGGACAATGGAGCACCGCGCGGGCTGGGATGCGACCTTTTCAGCACCGAAGAGCGTATCTCTGACCGCGCTGGTAGGTGGAGACGAACGAATACGAGAGGCTCATCAACAGAGTGTCGCCATCGCGCTTGATGAATTAGAGCGATACGTCCAAGCGCGAATTGGTGGGAACCTTCCGGCAGAGACAACCGGCAAGTGGATCGCGGCAAAGTTCGAGCATGACAGTGCAAGGCCGGTCGACGGTTATGCTGCCCCGCAACTGCATACGCACGTGGTTTTCTTCAATCTCACGGAAACGGAAGACGGAGAAACCTACGCGCTACAGCCACGAGAACTCTACAGGACGCAGCAGTATGCAACGGCGCTCTATCGCTCCGAACTAGCCACGCGGCTCAAAGCAATGGGGTACGAAATCGAACGCGGGAAGAGCGGTCAGCCGGAAATCACAGGCTATTCCGAAGCATATCTCGCCGCATCGAGTCCGCGCCGCCAGCAGATCGAACAGCATCTTGCGAAAGAGAATCAGAGGGGAGCCGATGCCGCGCAAATCGCCGCGCACAAGACGCGCCAGCCCAAGCTCGAACTCTCGCAGGAGGAGATGCAACAGTGCCACCAACAGATGGCGGAAGCCTTCGGAAATCAACCAACGCATGTAGTGGAAGCAGCCGTGGAGAGAGAAGGGCAGATTGAGCAAAATTCGCCGGGCACGACGGCACAATCCGCCGTCACATTCTCCAAGGAAAGGAACCTGGAGCGAGAAGCAGTTGTGAATGAGCGCGAATTGCTGCGGGATGCGCTGAAGCGTTCGATGGGCGAAGCGACGTTCGGAGGGATAAAGGCCGAGTTTGAGAAGCGCGTCGAGACGAGTGAATCCATCGAAGCAGAAAAGAAGACAGGCGCACCAGGCCGCGCGTTTACCACCCGCGAGATGATTGGCTACGAGCGCGACACAATCAACACGATGCGTGCCGGGCAGAACCAACATGCGGCAATCGCGAGCTTCGAGGCTCGCAGAGAAATAGAGACAGACCATCCGCATTTGAACCAGAGTCAGCGCGCGGCGGTCGAGCAAATCCTGTCGAGCCGTGATCAAGTAACGGCGCTCGAAGGCGTCGCCGGCGCGGGGAAGACGACTTCCCTGTTGGCAGTTCGCGAAGCTGCCGAACGAGCGGGTTATGTGGTCGAAGGGTTCGCTCCCACGTCACGCGCAGCGCAGAAACTCGGAGAGGCTGGAATCGAATCGAGCACGTTGCAGCGACATCTTGCGCGCAGCGATGAACAGCACGACGGGCAAAAGCGGCTCTATGTTCTCGACGAATCGAGTCTCGCGAGCACGAAGCAGATGAACGAGTTCCTGCACCGCCTCAAGGAAAATGACCGCGTATTGCTGGTAGGCGATGTGCGCCAGCACCAGGCCGTCCAAGCAGGAAGGCCATATCAGCAACTACAGGAAGCGGGGATCGAGACGGCACGGCTTGATGAAATCGTGCGGCAGAAGGACCCGGCACTCAAAGAAGTAGTGGAGCAACTCTCGCGTGGCGAGGTGAGAGAAGCGATCCAGAAGCTCGACGTGCAGGGCCGCGTGCACGAAATCGTGGACCGGGATGAGCGGCTCAAGGAAATCGCCAGGGAATATGCGAAGCAGCCAGAAGGGACGTTAGTCGTTTCACCCGACAACCAATCGCGCATGGAGATCAACGAGGTTATCCACCGGGCGATGCAGAGCGCGGGCCAGGTGGACCACAGGGAGCACGGCGCGCGAGTGTTGGTAGCGCGGCACGAGATCACCGGCGCGGACCGGCAGTGGGCAGGGCAATACGAACCGGGTGACGTGGTGCGCTACACGCGAGGCAGCAAGACACACGGCATCGAAGCAGGAGAATACGCACGTGTCGAGCGCGTGAACGAGAAAGATAATCTGCTGACGGTGAAGCGCGAAAACGGCGAGCAAGTGACTTACGATCCGCGCCGGTTGCATGGTGTGACTCTCTATCGAGAGACGGAGCGTGCGTTCAGCGGAGGCGACCGCGTGCAGTTCACAGCGCCGTACAGAGAGCAGCACGTTGCGAACCGCGAACTGGGGACCATCGAGAAGATGGACCCGAGCGGAAACCTGCAACTCCGCATGGACTCCGGACGCAGTGTTGCGTTCAACGTGAAAGAGCATCCGCATCTCGACCACGGCTACGCGGTAACGAGCCACAGCAGCCAGGGACAAACCACCGACCGCGTGCTCATCCATATCGACACCGAACAGGCGGGAGAAAAACTCATCAATCGCCGGTTGGCGTATGTGGCGGTATCGCGTGGACGCTATGATGCGCAAATCTACACCAACGACAAAGACCATCTTGCGGAGACGCTGGACCGCGACGTATCACACCGGGCGGCCATTGAGCCGAGCCGCACGACGGAATCGGGCACCGCGGAAAAGATCGGACCGTCTTCTTCTCTGAGTCAAGCGGCCGAGCAGACAGTTGCGCAATGGCTCAGCGTCGGGCGGTAGTTCCGAAGCTTCTTCCTGCGCTCTTTCCAGCGGCGACGCTTCGCTTAGCAGCACTGACCGCACTTGCCGGAGCTTGCTTTCTACTGGCGTTTCGGGCGAAGCAGCCAAATTGACGTGAGGTCAGAACTGAGATTCGAGCAGGAGATTTAGCAGCGTTTCCCCAATCTTCTCAACAGAGAACTGCCGGTGATAGGCATCCTGAAAAACAACAGCCCCTTCCAGGTTTACACCAAACTGGTACTCGCCCATGCCTGCTCCGCACGAATACCTCTTGGCCAAATTCGATCTGCAAAAGAGCCGGGTGCTCTATCCTACGAATCTTCGCTTGCGAAACCGGCCAAACCTCAAACTCAAGAATCTTCCTGCCCGTCTCATCATTGAGTGTGTCGCAGCTTGTCCTCAGCCATTCTCTCAGCTCTTGCCAACGGCGCGGGGCGTGGTGGAGCAGAAGTCATTTTTCCTCTTCTGAACGCACAATCCCATTCGCCCTTTCTCCCTCAAGGGTGATGATCCGCTCGGCAGTTTTCTTTGCCCACGTGGTCACAGGCAAACCGTAGCACCTGAAATGCGCGAGTGTCAAAAACTTTCGCACGGTGCGAAAAGTCAGGCCGGATTTTCGGGAGCAACAGCACGATTCCCCAATCAAGCCATTCGTTCAAGCCGAGGGCAGTGGCTGCGATGCACTCTTCTTACTTTTCCTCGCGAATCATACGGTTCCACAAAGATCAGAATGTCCAGATTCCGAGCTCTTCCATTACTTTCTTTGCCACGCTGTTGCTAGACGCTAACCTAGTCGCCCTAGCCAAATGCCGTTTGGCATATGTTTCTTTCGTGGTAGTTGCAGGCGGCGGGCCGCACAGATTACGCACTAAACCTTCTGATGCCCCGACAATCAGATCCAGAAGATTGAGATAAGCAAGTAGGGCTGCTTCATGGATGTCTGAGCCCACATCGAAACATTGAATCTCCAACAAAACTGTATTGCCTTCGTCAATCCGGGTGGCGTCACGATACGCAAAGTTTGGATTCGGATGGATGAACTCGTCGTTGAGGTGGCCCAAGACTTGCCGAAACGCTGTACTTTGAGGAAGAGACGTGGACTCTAGCGCGGCACCGGAAAATGTCTTCTGGTACAACTTCCAATCAGCTTGCCTGTTTTTCCATATACCCGCATTCGCGGGGTCATCGACAAATTTACCGATCATGAGAAGCGCTTCTAGACCAGGCCTAAGAGTCAGCCAAGCGAGGAAGCTTTGATAAAAACTGAGATGCTGGAATCCAACTAACATATGTCGGGCCAGGATGTTGGCGAACGGTAACAGGCCGACATGAGATCCACCGGAGCTGTCCCGCTCGCTGCCTAAGCGGGCCCAGGCTGCTCGAAGAGCACTGAAGAGTGCGTCAAACGTGCGAAAATCGTCAGCAAAGTTCAGCAGGAAGATTTGGCGGTTCCCAATTTGCGTCGCCAGATAGCTCAGGTATTCGTCCATGGCACCCAGTTCCGGTCCCGCTCACGAGCAGGCGTCAAGGTTAAGAGACAAAGTCTTGATGTGACGTGAGTCAAGGCTTTCGCGCCGTGATGTCGGCGCGGATGACGCCTAAATAGTCGCGGGCGGCTTCGAGGGCCTGCTCTGCGTCGTGGTGAGAAACAAATCCGGTGTCGTCGTAGAGAGCCATATTCCGCTTTCGCCGGAGGCGGTCGAAGACGGTCAACAAGCCAGCATGTTTTTTGTCAATACGTGCTCGGACGAATTCGATGATCGCAATGTGATGCCCAGACTGGCTTCTCGCACGGAAACCGTGGCTGAACATGAACCCCAGGGAAGCCTTTAGCATTGCTTCGTAGGCTTGTTGAAGACAAGCTTCCTCGTCAAAAACGAGGATTTTGCGGGCCGAGGCGAGCTTCTTATCGGCGCTCGCGAGGAAGCGATCAATTTGCACCCAGTCAACGGTGTGCGGTTTGAGCTTTTTCATGTGGACCTATGAGCGAAACGCGCTTATTGTGCCAGACGTTTTCTAGGAAAGCATCTTTCCGAGTGCGGCGCGTGCCAAATTCTTTCCGCGTCAAAACCGTGTAGCTGATTTCGCGCCCGAGTTGCCGCTCGAGTTTCCGCACGGCTTCCGCCACAGCTTCGCCAGGAGGGGTGCCGATCACGAGCACATCTATGTCGCTGGCAGCATCCTGCTGGTTACGTGCGAATGACCCATACAGATAAGCTTCCTCAATTCCTTCAATTTTTTTAAGGGATTGTGCAATCAGGGGTGCCGCCCCGATGGTTTTTGAGACGATGCTACGCACCTCACCAAACAGAGGATATTCACGGTTGAGCTGAAAATACTTCTGGCGGCCACTCACTTCCGACTGAAACAATCCTTCTCGCTCCAAATGCCGCAGCTCTCTCGATAGGTTGGAAGGATCGATGCACAGCCGCTCTGCCAAGTCCCGCAGATGGACCCGGGCTGTGGGGTTCGCAAAGTAATAGGCCAGGAGACGCTGGCGCGCTTTGGAACGCAAGTCGAGCATATGGTTCTACTCTACCACAAATGTGGTAACAATGAACAACAACAACTAAACGGTTCTAATCTGCAGGAAGTGTCTGGTCAACCCGATGTGGACATCTCGGTCAATTCGGGAGAGACACAAGTCCATCTAGAAGTACAAGCTGGCGGGTCTCCACTAATTCGTTTAATGTATCTTCCAAGGCTTTTTGGATTTGGTTACCGGCTCTCTCGAAGGAGATACAATTCCGAGGGACCAAACTCGGAACAAGCGCCCTTATCTCACGGCAGACCAGGCCGCGAAGCTGGCCGGGCGCGTCATCTCAGAGTACAAATCTCGAACTCAGGGGTCGCCGCCCTCACGACTTGTGATTCACAAGACCTCCAGATACGAACCAGAAGAGGTTGAGGGATTTCGAGGTGAACTCTTATCACAGGTCCCTAGTTGCGAAATCGTGTCGCTAGCCCCTACGGGCTTTCGCCTTCTCAGGCGCGGGGTCGAAGAGCCCGACAGAGGTACTCTCTGAACTATTGAGGATTCCAAACACTACCTTTTCACCACAGGATATGTCAGATGGTGGAAAGAATATCTCGGCCCTCATCTTCCTTCCCCGCTGGAGATTGGCTCAGCTACGGAGACGGATATTTTCGAGCGCTCACATGAAGTCTTGTCACTCACCAAAGCGAGCTGGAACAATGCAGACGGCATCGGTCGTTACCCAATAACGCTGACCTTCGCTCGCAGGGTCGGGGTAACGATGACGGAATTCGGCGAAGACGACGAACCAAACCCGCTGTATCGCTATTACATGTGAATCAACTGTTTTCCCGGACGCAGAGCTGCCACCCTTTGTTGGTTTGCGCTAAGGTACAAACTCCGAATTTCAGAGAACCCAACAGATGAAATCCGGCTACTGCCCCCTTCGATGTGTACGTGTACTCGGGCTCAGTCCAGAGAAATGCCGCTTGCATCGCGCAGAAGTAGGGCCCTTAATTGTCCTCTTCTAGTACGTAGTGAAGAGTTCGGCACTCCGGCTTCGTTTCAGACTCGGGTTCGCCTCTCTTAAGGTCGAACTGTCTTGGAGGGATTGCTGTGGTCATTTCGTTTCTCGTATCCTTGGACGACTATTCTAAACTTCTCTAGTTGTCCGAACTGACTAAAGTGTTGCTGGCGTTCGTTAGGAAGACTCCCAACATCGCACGCTCCGCATGGTCTTCGCGAGATGTCGAATAGAAGCGCCATAGCACAACTGCTGCAGAGAGAAGCGCGACCGCGCTGTCGCCGCCAAAGCCGAGAAGCGCCCGGCTGCGGGCCATCCAAGCCGCGCCCAACGACAGCACTGCCTCCACGCTCATCCAAACGAGCGTAAGAGACTGAATCCGAATGACCCGACGTGCAGTCTCTGGCGGAAACGTTTTCGGCGGTGCAGACACAAGACTATAAGCCTCAGAATCTAATTTGACATCTTCCCGCCTTCGGTATCCAATTGGCTGGCACCACCGGCCACGGACCTCCGACCAAAAGTTTTGAAAATCTCAACAAGTCACCGGCAAGGCCGAGGACGCTGGCAACTTATAAAAAGACCAAATGGGACAGTGCCGAGTACAACGATGTAAAGGTAACGGTATTTGGCGATACGGCCATAGCGACAGGAGGCTTCAAAGGTAAGGACACCGATGCGTCGGGAAAGCCTTTCGATGAGTCGGAGCGCTGGACCGATACGTGGGTGAAGATGCCCAACGGTCAATGGCAATGTGTCGCGAGTCATGTGTCGCGAGTAAAAATGTGAGCAACCGCACAGCGCTGAATCGAAGTAGCCGCCCCCCTGCGGCCATCTCTATTGTCCCCACGTTCGGTGCCACTTCGGCCCGACATCCCCATCCTTATCGCCGCTAAGGCGGAGTATGCCAAGCTGAAGTAATTTCGATGCTCAGTACCCCGCTTGACGTAGAATCCGCAACGCGAGGTCGTCCTCCCATTCCATCTGGATTACATCGCGCCAGCCGTTATCCGTTCGCAGCCAGCATTGAGCTGACCGACGTGCGGTCAGAAAGGCTTCTCACCGCACGTACCACCAACCTGAGCCTTTTCGGCTGCTACGTGTATACCTCAAGTCCATTCCCAGAGGGCACGAAAGTTTCGCTGAGAATTTTGCATGGCGGCGCAAGCTTCGCCGCATTCGGCAAGGCGGTCTACTCCAAGGCGAACTCCGGGATGGGGGTCGCTTTCACCACAATTGAGCCAGCTAGCCAAGCAATTCTGGAGAAGTGGCTGGCGAGCCTGCGAACTGAGTAGTCCGGGCCGCTTTTCCACCAATCTGCACGCCGTCGGGTCAGGCGATTGACGCTTCATCTCTCTGTGACGTAACGTTCATTCATGCAGGTCGGACAACGGTTGCGGGAACTCCGCGAAGGGAAGAATCTCAGCCAAGGCGACATCGAGAACCGCACTGGCATGATTCGCTGCATCCGTGTGTCTCACGCGGCGACAGAGCGATGCGACGCGGCCGCCCTCCACTTCCCATTCTGTCGGATGAAAGTGTCGGTGAAAATTATCGCAGCGGTAAGCGGCTGCCCTTTGAAGCTCCCGGCTTGCGAGGCACTCCCGGTCACAACTGCCGCGTCGCCGTAAAGGTGTACCTGCATGTCTGAAAGCTTTATAGACTCAACTTTCAGTTCGCCTGATTTCACAACCGAAAGCACGCCTTGTTTGTCGCTTCGATGGCTGTGCTCATCGGTGTCCATGTAGGTATCGGCGAATATGGAGTCCAGAGTCGCGGTGTCAGACTTCACCAGAACATCTACCCATTTGTTCTCAAGGTTGTGCGAATGGCCGAGTTGTGCTTACGTTGTCACCGAAGCCTTGAAACTCCTCTTCAAGAAAGACGAGGAGTTCAAGTCCTGGCTGGGCCAACACACCAACAACCACAAGCTTACCGGCTCTCAATTTTGTTTACTCGGGTGCCGAACGCCTCAGCCCAGTGAAGGCGTGGGCTCGTATCAATCCGGTCGCTCACGATTATTTTTGTTCCTTGCCTGGGTCGTAGTTGGCTCGGTGGAGTTGAGAGGCGGATTTTTTAGGTGCGCATGGCTATAAGAACTCGCCTCATCTGGTTGCTAGACGCAAGAAGGCTGCCGGAGGTTTCCTGACAGATGAGAATAATTTGAGAGGTAACGCTGACGAATTAGGCTGGATAGTACCTGGCTTATGATCTTGCAGCATGGTTTTGTACGGTGTTGTACGATATTCCGCATGAGAATTCACTATTACTCTCTGTGACCTGCGTGTGCTGACGTCGAACTGACATTTCGAGTCCGGCTGGGCAAGGTTCTTCGTCCACTTATAACGATTACGTCGGGCTTCCTCTCGCAGAGCTTTCCTATGGTCTCGTCTGACAACTTCCATATTGTAGCTATTTCCTTGAGACCGACGCGGAATCTTCCCGGGATAATTAAGGAGTCCAGAGCAGTCCCCGCATGACCGCCAAGATCGCGAGAGCAACCACGAGCCCAGTCAAGGCAAGAAAAAGATCCAGCATGGACACGCGTAGGAATATAAGAATCAGGTAAATGGCGATTACGGAAGGCATGATAAACGTCCACGTGATGAAGGAGATGATAATATTTTTCACAGGGTCACCCTCCCGGCGCTTTGAGCACCTTTTCGGGACCGCGAGTCTCCAGTTTCAGCGGAAAGGCGAAATGTCAAACTGGCCTGCGACTTGAGTTCCCGAAAAAAAAAGTCTCGGCACTCAGCTCTAACACACTCGAGGCCTTGTGCAGCTAAGAGCAATACTGGTGCCACAACGCTCAGCCTAGACTAGCGTCCTCACTGACAACTTAATTTTCTCCAGACCGATACACCCCGCGAGTTCGCGCAACGCGCCGATGCGGCCCTTCCCGATGTGCGTTTCCAGATTGACAGGCTGCCGTTCGTCATGATTCACACCCTAAAGGTTCGCTTGGGTTCCACAAGCGAGGTTCATTCGAACCCGTAGTCCCCCTTCCCTTGGTTAACCGGGCGTGTGGGCAACTCCGAGCTCACGGCGATGAATATAGAGGCGCTCGGTGGAGAGATTTTGCTAAGTAGCTGAAAAACTTTGCAACCATTCATCATTCCATGGATCGACAGGTTACCTTGCCAATCTCCAATATGGCTGTAGTTCCAGCAACTTAGGTTCGGGACTGCTGCGCCTGTTCAGCGCCGTTGAGCTACCCCAGAGAAAGGATATGGCATCAGCGTCGGAGGGGTGCCGTTCGGATCGACGATCCAGACTTTTCGCGTACCAAAATAGTTTATTAACTCCTGGTTGCTAGCAGGACCTTGATCGCACGCCCAAACAATTTCCGAGGCGTCAATGTCCGCCGCGTTGTAAACCCAGTCAGTTTCGTTTTGATCGGTTCTATTCTTGACAAATACCAAGTGCAATCCACCCAAGCCCTTCAGTATCGAGACCGTGGCGGCGCGTTCGGGAAATTTGTAATTCTCCGACGCCCAGGTAGTGAGTTTCGGACGAGTCAAGGGGATTCCCAAAATTGGTGCGGAGACGCGAACAACGGCAAGCAGGACGCAAGACACCACGATTGCCCTGGTAATTCCTAAGCCCACGGCCCTTGCCCCAAAGAACAAGGGCCGAATATATCTCATCGTCCACAAAACGAACGCGTAAACCAAGGCCGTAATCGGTGCAGGGTAATGCTGCAAGAAAATGACTGGCAACAGCATTCCAGCGAATGAAGCGCCGGCAACCAGCAAGAGAAATTGCATTGGCACCGAAAAGTCCGAAAGTTTCGCTCCGAAGGGCAATGCCAACAGCAGCATCAGAATCGGGACCGTCAGCGCCGGTCCGAGGTAGAAAAGCCAGAAGAGAAAAATCCGGAGGGAGATGTTGGACAAAGGATGCTGTGCGGCGAAATTGAACGCATCAACCGCACTTCCCTCATAAAAATTCCGCATAGCGGGCGAACGATAGGAAGGCATCGGCTTCAGAGGCAGCCATGGGAAGGAAGGAGCACTCATATATGTCCTCTCATACACGAGATAGGGAGGCCGGAATGGTTGCCCCGTCGTCTTCCAAAAATAAAACGCCATGGCGGTGAGCGTAACAGTTACGATGATTCCGAGCGGCAAAATCACCTGCAGGAGTCTTCTCTGAATCCTCTGCTCATCCTTCCTAAGCAGCCAAACGAGAAGAGCAATTGCAATCGGAATCGCCAAGAACAGGCTCTCGTATGGGCGGCTATTAAATATTAAAGCCAAACCGACGCCCATCCCGATCGCGTCCCGGACTCGCTGTTTTTCCTTGATGCGTGGCAGAGCACCCAGCACCAATGCGCCGCCAAGCGCCGCAACCGCACCACCCCAGTAGCTGTTTATCCAGTAGCTGAAGGTTCCGAGCCGAATTACAGCAAGCATGCCGCCCAACAGCGCCCAGGCTGGCGGCATCCAGCCTTGCAGCATCCAGCAAATCGCGGCGCACATCAGCGCCGAGCTCAACAGAACGCCCCAGAACGGATGCCCGAACACCACTTGGCCCATCGCCAAGAAGATCCCCTGCGCGGGGTAATACTTGGAGACGTAGGTAGGAACCATATTCACTTGAAACGTCTCGAAGTGAACCCACATGGGATGCGTTGGGTTGGCGAGCCGTCCGTCGGCAAACGTATCTGCCATGAGCAGATAACTGAACTCGTCGTGTAT
>Ga0137360_10001037_pt1 | contig 16222 bp, 11 predicted proteins | sample Mad1_60_16metaG_FD_104924 | JGI IMG/M metagenome (GOLD analysis project Ga0137360, IMG submission 104924) | Vadose zone soil microbial communities from Angelo Coast Range Reserve, California, USA - Mad1_60_16 metaG | ecosystem: Environmental > Terrestrial > Soil > Vadose zone | place: USA... | reverse complement strand
GCGAAATTCTCCATTGCCGCCTCGGAGACGTGGGACCGTTTTCGCCTGCCCTTGCCCAATGGCAATTTTTCCGTCGTCCTGGCAAGCCTGCAAGGAAACTACTCGTTCAACCGGTTTCTGACGTTCACGAGCCTCGTGCAAATGGACACTTCAAACGCCCAAGCAGTGAGCGCGAATCTTCGCCTTCGCTACAACTACCGGCCGGACAGCGACCTGTATGTCATCTACAACGTTGGAACGCAGTTCGCCAGCATCGCGCCGTCGAATCCGCCACAAGTGCGGGAAACACGCTTCGCCATCAAATGGACGTACTCCTGGCAGCCATAGAAAAGAGGAGGAGCGGGAGCGATGGAAAACGCGCGACGGCACTTTCTAAGAACGATTTCCGGCGTGGCAGCGCTGCCTGCGATTGGCTCCGTGCTGATCAGAGAGCCGCGCACAGGGCTCGGTGCGGGGAGTTCAACGGACGTGCGTGCACAATTTTCGTTGCTCGGGGATTCCATGAACGGACGTCCTCTCGTCTATCTCGACAGCGCGGCCACGACGCAACGTCCACGCGCGGTCCTCGATACGTTGGATACCTTTTACATCCACGAGAACGCGAACCCGTCCATGTCGCTGCACGCCCTGGCGCGCCACTCGGCATCTCTGTACGACGAGGCCAGAGCGACCGTGGCCCGGTTCCTTAACGCACGCGGGTCGGGCGAGATCGTATTCACGCGAGGGACGACGGAAGCGATCAATCTCGTGGCATCGTCCTGGGGTGGCGCGAACCTCGGTCGCGGCGACGAAATTCTGATCACGGTATCCGACCACTATTCAAGTTTAGTTCCCTGGCAGCTGGCGGCGCGGCGCACGGGAGCGACGCTTCGTATCTGGGATATCAGCGACGACGGACACCTGCGGCTCGACCAGTTGGACACGCTCCTTTCGAAGCGAACGAAGATGTTGACGTTTCCGCACATTTCAAATGTCCTTGGCGCGATCAACCCGGCGAAGGAAATCTGCGAGCGGGCGCATCGTGTTGGGGCAGTGGTTCTCGTCGACGCGGCGCAGTCCGTTCCACATTTCAGCGTGGATGTCCGGGAGATCGGTTGTGATTTTCTGACGCTTTCAGGACACAAGATGTGCGGTCCGATGGGCATCGGTGCCTTGTGGGCGCGACGCGAGCTTCTCGATGCAATGCCACCGTTTCAGGCGGGAAGCAATATGGTGCATGAAGTAGATCTGGAGTCCACTCCGGCACACTTCGCGGAAGGTGCACTCAAATTTGAAGCAGGAACGCCGAACGTCGCCGGGGCGGTCGGACTGGCTGCGGCAGTTCGGTTCCTCGAGTCTTTGGGGCGCAAGGAATTGTGGAGACGGGAGCAGGAGATGACCGAATACGCGTTGACGAGCCTATCGAAGATAAAGCGACTACGAATCCTCGGCCCAAGGAAAGCGAGCGAGCGGATATCGGTGTTCTCGTTCGTGGTCGAAAACGGCAAACCGCTGGACGTTGCGGCATTACTCGACCGTTTGGGGATTGCAGTACGCGCGGGCGACCTGGCATCGCTGCCTGCGTTGAAGCGATTCGGTGTGACGGCGGCCGTGCGAGCCTCGTGCTACATCTACACTTCGAAGGAAGACATCGATCGCTTCGTCGCCGGACTTGGGGAGATAAGGGGCTAGGCTAAGCCGGCGGCCAGGGCCGCCTGGATGTAACGCCGCACGACGGGTTCCGCGTTGGAACCGAGCCGCGTGCGGCGTTGGAGGCACGAATTCTTGCTGATCCGCAGGTCGTTGGTTCAAATCGAGCTTCCGCAACCACAAGGAATCTCCACCATCGCGAAATATCGATCCGCCTGGCACAGATAAAGACGGACTTGACTCTGGACTATACTCCAGGGTGTAGCTTGGAGATAGGAGTGCAGAAATGCAAATTGGTATCGTCGCGAAAAAGATTGGGCTGACCGTTGATGCGATTCGATTTTACGAGCGCAACGGTCTGATTCCGCGGCCACCCAGGACCGGGGGAGGGTTTCGCCAGTACGCAGAGAACGACGTAGAGACACTGACCTTTGTCCGCCGAGGGCAGGGTCTGAGATTCAAGCTCAGTGAGATCCGCGGACTTTTGCGACTGCGAGGGAATCGTTTGCAACCATGTGCGCCGGTGCAGCGCCGCCTGCAGGAAAAGTTGGCCGACGTACAGCTGAAACTTACCTATCTTCACAAGCTGGAGCATGAACTTCGTTTGGCTCTGCGCAGCTGCAAGAAAGAGATGCGCAAACAGCACGCTCATTGTCCAATTTTGAGAGAGAGCATCTCTCAGAAACCGGAGACCGGGAAGTGAAAATCGAAGTTCTGTATGTGGCTGAATGCCCGTCCCATCCGGCGGCTGTAAGGATGGTTAGAGATGTCTTGGCCGCAGAAGGCGTCGCGACAGAAGTTCAGGAAATACTCGTCCGGGACGAAGAGATGGCCAGGAAACTCAAGTTCCTTGGCTCTCCTACCATTCGAGTCAATGGGAGAGATATCGCCGAGGAGACACGGAACGCGCAGAACTTTGCGCTAAGTTGCCGCTTGTATCCAGGATCGAAGCACGTCGGTCTTCCTTCTGCGGAAATGATTCATCGAGCGGTGATCGAAGCATGGCAAGGGGAAACAGGATGAAGCAAGGGACGGGCGTCTCGGCTTCTTTGGCGGCGATACTGAGCTCGATAGCAACTATAAGTTGCTGCCTCCCGCTCGGATTTGCCGCGGCGCTCGGAGCAAGTGCGGCAAGCGCCTTCTTCACGACAGTGCGTCCGTGGCTCTTGGGTCTTTCCGTTGCCTTGCTGGGCCTGGGATTTTGGCAGCAGCATCGCGCTAAGCAGTGCTCGATCCGCGGCCGCCTGATCGGGAATGTGCTGCTCTGGACGGCCCTTGTCGTGGTCGTCGGAATGATTATATTTCCGCAGGAAATCGCAGCGTTCATCGCAGACAGGTTTTCCGGAAAATGAAACGAAAACTCTTGATGGGTGTCGGGTTGGCGGGAGTTGGCTTACTGCTGGCGGGCGCATATCTGCGGGGTCCTGGCTCGCCGCCTCGCGGCCAAGATCCAGTTGTCACACTTTCGCAAGGAAATCTCGGGGAGTTCGAGAAGGCGTTCGATGCCGAGACCGACATTCCGCGATTGGTGTTGCTGCTGTCGCCGACTTGACCGACTTGTCTGCGGGGGGCCTCCGCAGCTCAGCAACTGTTGGCGCGGCACACCAACCAAAAGGTGCGGGTGCTCGTCGTGTGGGAACCGATCCTCCCAACGGACTGGCGACCGCCGAGTGGAAGCACCCTCAGACGAATCGCAGATGCCCGAGTGCGTCAGTTCTGGGATCCAAAGCATGTCTTGTCCTTGGAATTGAAGGATCGCGCAACCCGCACTCCTCCTCAGCCGAAACCGGATTGCTGCGTTCAAAAAGGGTTCTACTGGGACGAAGCGATCTTGTATCCAGCCGGCACGCACTGGAAAGATGCGCCGGCTTCTCTGTTTTGGAATGGCCCGGTTGTAAGGGTCATTCCGCCGCTCGAGGGCAGACTACTCATATTGCCGTGAGTACCGTCGTGCGCAAGCGGGGGTTGAGTGCAGGAAATGTTGTTGAACATTTGCTGAACGATAGACTGTAAATGAGAGCTTTCGGGTCGGTGCGTTCAAACTTTGCCCAAGCAGTCGGAGGTCTCCGCGGTATACTCGCATTCGTGCGCTCTCGGGCGTCTCGAATGACCGGCGCGTTAGTCTTACTCACCTGTCTTATTTGTCCGCTCATTGAAATGTTCGATACTTGGGATCACACGATTCAAACAGGAAACGATACCGAGTACGCTTTGGTTGTTCTTGCGTTGTGCGTCGGAGCGACATACTCCTTTGCGCGATTCATCTTTAAGTGTCTTTTACTTAGGTTCGTTGCAAGAAATGTTTTCAATTCAAGCGCCGACCGACCTTTGCGGCCCGCGCCATTCTGTTCCACGCCACTTCTTTTTAGTGTGATAAGTCCCCCTCTCCTCCCGCTGCGAATCTAGAAATCTGCGACGGCCGACCCACAAACACGCCGCTAGGAACGAGTCCGTCTCTTTCCGGACGCGTGCTTAACCGTCAATTTATACGTCTAAGTCAACCTCATTGGTTCAAACAACGATAGTGCGAATGAGGATTCGAGATGATTCTAAATTGCCGGTTCTCTATACGTTGTGTTGCCATCGGGTTTGCTGTATTGCTTCTGTTTTTGTTGTGTGCGGCCACTGCAAGTGCTCAAGTGTCGCGAGTTGGAGCAACTATTGAGGGCATTGTGCGCGACACCAGTGGCGCTGTCATCGCCAACTCCAAAGTTGCGCTGCACAACCCTTTAACGAATCAATCTCGTACTGTGACAACTGATGGGCAGGGGTTCTTTCGAGCAGGGCAGCTTCCTGTCGGCAGCTATGAAGTGCGGGTGGAACAGACAGGCTTTGCACCTTATCGGCAAGCAGGCGTTGGAGCGAGCCTCGGGCAAACCGTTCACCTTGACATCGTGCTAGCTCCAGCGTCGGCGTCTGAACAAGTGACCGTCAGCGCCCAACCCTCGTCACTTGATCCCTCACAGTCGTCCGTCGTTTCTTCGGTAGATCAAGAGAGGATCGAAGAACTGCCTGTGCGGAGCCGAAATTACTTGGATTTCGTTCTACTTGCACCAGGCGTTTCGAGTTCACCGATAGCCTCTGACGCGAGTGGTTCGACGCCTCTTACTGGAAGTGGCTTCACTTTCGGTGGTTTGAGATCGCGGAGCAACAATGTCTCCATCGATGGCCTGGATAACAACGACCAGTACACAGGCGCGAGCCGCACCGAGCTTTCGCCGGAAATCGTGCAGGAATTTCAAGTTGTCAACAATGGCCTTTCAGCAGAGTCCGGTGGAGCATCGGGAGGTTCGATCAATGTCATCACGCGTTCCGGGACAAACACGGTTCACGGCGACGCATTTCTATTTGCGCAGGACGGAGCACTCAATGCGCGCGACCCGTTCGAAACGGAGTCCGGCAAGCCATCGTTTCGACGTTTCCGCGCTGGCCTTGCCCTGGGCGGACCTGTCATCAAGGACAAAACGTTTTACTACGCCGCCCTCGAACAAGAACACAACCGAGGGCAAATCGGCTCGGATATTGACCCGACCACGGCATCAACCATAAATGTCTTCCTTGCGACAGGAGCATTTCCAGGGTTAGCAACGCGCCAGATCACGACTACCTTCTCGCCCATCGCGCGAGCGGAAACGGAAGCTGCGGGCAAGCTCGATCACCAGCTCACGAAAAATACTGCTCTGATGCTGCGCTACACCTTCACGAACAACAAGGAATCAGGCGATGCGTTCAACACCAACGGCCTCACAGACGCAAGTGCGCGGGGCGGCAGCTTCACGAGCGACAACGCTCTTTCGGGATCGCTCACCACGATCTTAGGCTCGGAAGCCGTTGGCGATCTGCGCTTTCAAGCCGCAACGCGCCATGCGGTCCTGCGCACGAATGAGCCTTTCGGGCCGGAGATTGACATCGCCGGACTGGTCACCTTCGGGCGGCCCTATGCAGGAAACAGCGAACGTCGCGAAAATCATTATCAAGCTGGCTATACGTACTCTCGCACGCAAGGAAAACATCTTTGGAAGGTCGGCGGAACGGTGAATCGCATCAGACTACGTGCCGACGTACCGGACGGCTTCGATGGCGTATATCTCTTTGGCTCCCTCCAAGATTTCCTCGCAGGGAATCCTAATCAGTTTCGGCAGGCGTTCGGGAATTCGAACGCTGATTTTCCGGTGACGAGTGTCGGAGGATTCGTGCAGGATCACTGGTCACTGACCCGCCAACTGACACTTGATCTAGGCGTGCGTTACGATTTCGAGCGCCTGCCTGCCGGGTTCAATCAGGACACGAATAACGTCAACCCGCGAATTGGTCTAGCCTTGAGTCCGTCGTCCAAGTGGGTATTGCGTGCGGGTTACGGGATCTTCTTCGACCGCTATGTTCTCGCCAATTTGACGCGGGCCATCGAGAAAAACGGTTCACAGGCATTCGAGCAAGTTGCAGATGGAAACGCGGCAGCCAGCCTTTTCGCGACGGCGCAAGGCGGGCCACTTGTTGCGCCTGCATCCGGGATTGCTCCATCCATCTTTCGCCCTGACCCGCAGATGGCGACTCCCTATAGTCAACAAACCAGTGCCGGTGCGGAATACTTGCTCGCCAAGAGTCTTACGCTGCGCGCTGACTATTTGTTCGTTCATGGAGTTAAGCTGCCTCGAACACTTAACGTCAATTTGCTGCCTCCAGTTGTCCTCACTCTTCGGAACGGCTCTAGCCTTGGTGTTCCAAATCCAACGCTACAGCAAATTGGGCGAGAAGTCTTTTCACCTGGGCGACTCAACACTCAGTTTGGCGACATTGATGTGCTCCAGAATTCTGCGAGTTCGACCTATAACGGCGTTTCATTCACGCTTAACCGGCGGATGAACGATGAGCTGGCGTTCTCGGCGAGCTACACACTGTCGAAGACATTCGACGATGCTTCAGACTTCGACGAACAACCCCAAAATCCCTTCGATCTTCGCGCGGAGAATGCAGTGTCCCGCCAGCATCAACAACAACGCTTTGTTTTCAACGCGCTCTGGGAGTTGCCTATCGGTGACGAAAAGGATAAGAGCGGGAAGTCAGAAGAAAACACCGGATGGCTCACGCAAGCGTTCAGCCATATTGAAGTGGCACCGATTCTGACACTCGAAAGTGGCCGGCCTCTGAACGCGTTGACGGGTCTTGACTCAAATCAGAGTCACGCCTTTCCCCTCTCGGCAAGACCGCTCAGCCTCGGCAGAAATTCTTTGAACACACCCGGTCTGGCCACGATGGACTTCCGCATCCTGAAGTATTTCCCATTCGGTGGAGTGAGACGCCTCGACGCGGTAGCGGAATTCTTCAACTTGTTCAACAGCGCGAACGGCTCCCAGATCAATCCCGTGTTCGGCTCAGGTTTGACTCCGATACCCGGATTCAGGCAACCGATTGCCGGAACCGCTGCCCGCCAAATTCAGTTCTCTTTGGATTTCGAGTTTTGAGAATGGCGCGCTACTACTGCTCTTAACAGGGGCGGAGTTTCGAAACGGAAAGTTGAGATCACTTCCCGCTCCTCGCTACGGCCTTACAGCGTCTTGCACTGCCTTGCACGTCCTTCGCATGACAGGGCAGCATTCTCGACAATGCCTAGTCGATGCTAGCCGTTTGGCCTTCAGCCGAAGGGTCTTAACGCCCTGAGTGCAGTGCCATCCGGCCAATCGTAAAGTTGGCAAATAGTTGGCAAATTGGTCTTTTGAGAAATATTCCCCGAAAGGGGAAAACTGAGAACAGCCGCGTATTTACTGGTGATTTGAATGGTGGGCCTGGGTGGACTTGAACCACCGACCTCGCCCTTATCAGGGTCTATTATGGTGCTATATGCATAGTAGTTTAGCTTATTGCTCGCGCTTTTGACTCTATCCCCCATCAGCAGGAATGCGGACTTGACAGCATATCGCTAACTATATAGCTTAGTTCCTAAGCGACTGTCTCACGTATAGGAGTGGACGCGATGGGAGCTGCACAGAAGAACCAGCACAAGCTGGTCGACGAGATCGTCGGGAGCCTGGCACGCCGGCACAGCACTGCAGTGGTGCTATTCCACCATGCGGTCGCGGAGCGCCTGGGGCTGGGCCCGACCGATCACAAGTGCCTCGACTTGCTCCGCGAGCGCGGGGCGATGGCTGGCAGCGACCTGGGCGCAATCACTGGCCTCACGAGTGGCGCGATCACCGGTGTAGTTGCGAGGCTGGAGCAGGCCGGATACCTGCGTCGTGAGCCGGACCCGCACGATGGGCGCAAACAGATCCTTCACATAGCACTGGATCGGGTGCACATCCACGACGTGATCGACCCATTACGAAAGGAGGTAGCCACCCTGTTGGAGAATTTCGATGCCCATCAACTCACCGCTATCGCCGAGTTCCTGGCCGGCACGACGAACCTTGTCTACCGTCACGCGGCTCTGCTTCGCGCTGAAACAATCTCCGACGTGGGCCGGACTCGCGTGACCGGGCGAACACTCTCCTCCAAGACTTCCGGTGAAAAATCAAAAAGGAAAGTCCAGCGATGACACCCGCCCTCCGCAAGTTGACGATCACCGCGCATGTCACCTTCTCGGTCGGCTGGCTCGGCGCGGTCGCCGCCTTTTTGGTTCTCAGCATCGCCGGACTGACCAGCCATGATGCTGAAGTGGTGCGCGGCGCATATCTCTCGATGGATTTAATCAGCAGGTTCATCATCATCCCGATGTGTTTCGCCGCGCTCGTCACCGGACTTCTCCAGGCCCTAGGCACCCCCTGGGGCTTGTTTCGGTACTACTGGATCATGCTGAAATTTGGGCTGGCCATTTTTGCTACCTTCGCCTTGCTGGTGCACCAATTCGGTGCGATGGCGCAAGCTGCGAAGCGCGTATCAGGGGCTGCGGCAGAAACATTGTTCAGCGCTGATTTCGGTCCGCTGAAGACCGAACTAGTGCGCGCTCCTAGCCTCGCGATAGTGCTGCTGCTCGTTGTCACGACACTGGGGGTGTACAAGCCCTGGGGTCTGACCCGCTACGGGCGGCGCAAACAGCAGGAGCAACGTAAAGTAAGGCTGCAACCTGACAATCAGACTCCTTTAGGAGTCAGGATCTTCTTCGCCGTGATCGGTGTGCTCGTGTTGGCGTTCGTCGTGCTGCACCTCACCGGCCATGGTTTTGGGGGCCACGGTCACTGACGGCCTAGCTTTATTTTCTTGAGCGTGCACCAAGTCGTGCTCGTTCCGAAGGATGAGGATCTCTACGGTTAGACATCGGCGTTTGAGCCGCAGCGCCGAAGCGCATTTCAGTTGCCATCAATTTGTCATTCATTTTTAGCCTCCCAGAATGCGCTTGACTGTGGACTACACTCCAGGGGTGTAGCTCCTACACAGGAGCGAAGGTAATGCAAATTGGCATCGTCGCAAAAAAGATTGGGCTCAGCGTTGACGCGATTCGGTTCTACGAGCGCAACGCCCTGCTTCCGCGACCACCTAGAACGCAGGGTGGATTCCGTCAATACGCCGAAAGCGACGGGTGACACTCGCTTTTATTCGCCGTGTACAGGGCCTGGGATTCAAACTCAGCGAGATTCGAGCGCTTTTGCGGTTGCGAGGCAATCGGTTGCAGCCGTGTGCGCCGGTGCGCCGCCGATTAGAAGAAAAGGCTCTCTGATGTGCAGCAGAAACTTACCGACCTTCAGAAGCTAGAGCACGAGCTGCGATCAAACTCCGCTGTCCTTGATTGTCCGAGAACTCCAGAATGCGAGGCTCAGGTGACCGGACTTTGGCCCCGTCTGTGCCAGCGAGTCGAGCTCGGACTAGGATTTGTGTTTTCGCGACGACATGGACGACCGGGGCTCCTCGCTCAGAGTGCTTGGGATTGGCTGCGCTCCGCTGAGGATGTCCGCGAGCAAGGTTGCCACATCGCTGGTCAACAACTGACCGGCCACGCCACCGGCGACTGCCGCCACTGCCGAGGTACCCTCGCGTTCCCGGAGCTCTTCTTCGGATGGGCCAGCCAGCCGCTGTTTGCACCACCGTTCAACGCAGTTGCGCACAGCATTGGGATCGACATTGTGCTCGCTCAAGAAGCGGCCAAGGGCGTTTGGCCCAAGGAGGCACTCGAGCAGATCACACAACTGCTTGTCATGTGCGCGCGTCGAGGGTCCACTCGTGAGTGGTGGATTGTCCCCGCCTAGCACGACCGCCCCGGAGAGTTCCTGTTCTCGGGTGAATGGAACCCCGCGCATGGTGGTGCCGGTCGCAAGCAAGTGGAAGCGATAGACTCCCTGCATTGTAGCCGGTGTGCTTGCCTCGAAAGTGCCCGGTTCAATTTCCGCCAAAGTAATCGTTGCCTGAGAGTTGTCTGGACGCTCAACCAAGGCGCGGATCGTGGACCTATGGTCCACCGGAATGCCGTACTCGGAGAGCGAAGCACGAACCGTCAGAGTGGCGCCGGGCTGCAAGCTGTTTTGAGAAAGTTCGGCATGCATGCGCAGATTCGAAAAGGCGTGAGCACTCACGTTATAGCGGACGCCGTGCGCAAATCGCCCTGCTATGGTCCCGACAGATTGCTCAGAAGCCCGGGTGTCCCGCTGCAAAATCTTTTCATCCAACTCAAGCACTGCGTGCCAGGTTCCTGCCTGTGCCGGGGTTACGCCGAGTGGTAGGGGCAGGGTGAAACGGTAGTAGCTCATGTTGGTGCCGACGGCATAGCTCGCGCCGAGCGCTCCCGCCTGAGCAGGGCTCATGATGTCGCCCGCGGGAGTTTCGATCAGGAAGCGAATCGCCCGGAGATCGGTCAACAGGATCACGGTGGTATCGATATCGGTTTCGTTCAGCACGAAGGGGATGCGCACTTTCATGCCAGCTGAGATGTAGCCACTGGGGTCGGTTACTATAACGTTGTTTTTGACGCCCGCAAGAACCTGCATGAAGAACTTGCTAAGCCGGAAATAGTCGTCGACGCTGGGACTGAGCCGGCCGCTCAGCAGCAGTCGGCCTCCGGTATTGTTGGCTAAGGATGTGAGCGCCCCAACGCTGACCTGCTGAACTGTACCCAAGCCAATTGCAAACGTTTGGTCGTTAATGCTGCCCATCACGTCGGCGATAAAAAGTGAGGTATTTTCCAGCCCGTCGGTAAAGACGACCATGGCTTGCTTGTCGTAGCCGGTCACTGGATTAAGGGTGCTTCTCCCTAGGGAAACGCCGTTGCCGATCGACGTAGCTCCTTGCGGATGCAGGTTCTGAATTGCACTAATTACGGGAACGAAGTCGAAGCCCGTACCCATGTTGCGAATTACACCCACTCCCGGATAGGCATTATTGTCAAAACTGACCATGCCCACGCCATCCCCAATCCTGCTGCTGTCTTGGGCTAGCTGAACAAACTGCGTCGCGGCCTGGTGCAGGATGTCGATCCGTTTGGTGGTAGCGTCGATTCCCGCAAGCCAGTCCATGCTTCCGGACTGGTCCAGAACCAGCATTGTTGCCACCGTCGGCCTAGCAATCGTGTTGGCCGTAATTTTGATGATGAAATCCTGGTTGGTTTCGGGGCAGTGGACGGTAAGAGTTCCAACGGCTGCATCATTAGCATGCGTACCCTTGTAACCGATCCAGAATCGTGCCTGGGGCGGGTCCAGTGTCAGGATGTGAGGGACCGTGAGCGAGGTGGCAAGCAAAGTTCCAAAACTAGTTCCAGCGGGCCCTGACACCACAGTTGGGCCACTGGTGATCGACAAGTGAACGTCAGCGCAGGAGTATACGGAAAAAACGACGGCGCGAGCGGCAGTTTCGCCTTCGGGCACGTCGTTGAAATTGATCACCGGGGGACTGCCGGCGTTCATTACCTGTATTAGGGGAATGCCACTCAGATTCGTGTCGTAGCACGGCGGAAAGACGATGGACGGGCTCTTGTAAGTGTGAGGAACGCCCTGTTTCTCCGGGGCGTACCATGGCCGTGTAAAATGCTCCTGACCAAACGTATCAATCGAATCCCCCGTCGACCACGGCTCGACATTTCCGTTCAGACTCGCGTCACCGCTTTCCCGGCCATAAACAGTATCACCGCTCAGCCTTTCCGGATGCGTAGGGTCGGTTTGCCACCGTGCGTATATCCGGTCCTGATTCGAGTGGAGCAAAAATACGAAAGGATCCCGGAACGAGATGTGTACGCCGCCCATATTCACAAAACCATGCATAGCATTGTGGGCGGTTTCCATGAGGAGACGCATGTCCGCGAAGTCAGCGGTGTTCAGGATATCGGTTTCGCTTTGAGCGCCCAATGGAGACCCTGAGACTGATCGGTTCACGGCTTTAGGCGCGTCCGCAGGGTTGCCAGAACTGTCGCGGTCAGGACTTGCCGTCGGAAGATAAAATCCATCATTCCGCCAAGGAGCCGCTGCGTTCTGCCATGGTGGACCGATAACCTGGGTGCTTGAACCGCCGTACCCCATGAAGTCCGGAGTGAACAAATTTAAGGTTCCGACCGTCCCCCCGCCGAGATCGGCGTTGGGAATCGCTCTTGGATCTTGTTTCCAATCCCAATAGTGCAGGGAAAGTTGAGGATTGACTTGACGAATCATCTCCTCCAGTCGATTCACGATTTCCCGATGCCACGGTATGAATTCCGGTCCCCCGTGGACGTGAGTCGCTTGGTGGATTTCATCCTGCTTGAACCACCAGGTTACTCCCCCCGGAGCTGGGGAGTCGCTTCTGCTGCCAGGGAAAAATCGGTCGTTCAAGGCTAGCAGTGCATCACGAAGCAATGCGCGCTCACTCGGGTCAACGGATGCAATGTTGCGTCGGATGCCATCTCCGAGAGCCATAAAACATTCCCTCCTGCGACCCCAAAAGGGTCGAATTACGATCTGTCTTTCATATGGATAGTGACGTTTCCGAGGGGGTCGTTTCGAGAAGATATCAAAAGCGCCGCAATTATTTTCAGCGACCAGGCGCTTGTAAGATTTGGAGAGGAGGCAACGTCAAGGCGATTATGGGAGATCGCTTGCATGAGATGCACGAGGCGAAGAAGTTTCCCCCGGGGAGACGGAGAAGCGTCTTCGTGTCCAATGAGAGCAGACTTGGCCGTGGAAGGTCCTGCTAAGAACCGCTAGGAACCTGTGGTGCGCCAAAGTAAACAATATCGTTGTCCCAATTTCAATGTAACGCTGGTCTGGATCACAACACTATGAGGTATCGAGGAGCCAGTTCTCCACAGAAGCAGGGAAAGGACCATTTGCCATGGCCGTTCGACACATTTACCTGAAAATCGAATCCATACCTGACTACACTCCCGTTTGCCCCGATCCCACCGCCGCTCCCCCAATCCAGTATGGCCGCGACTGCATGCGAAACATGGGACACGAAGACGGGACGATTCCCACGTCGGAGATCAATGCACGGACGGTCTCAGTGCTCGTTTACCGCGAGTATCTTGACCCGGCGTATCTGGTGCCAAAACCTGACAAAATTGTCCTGGCTGACCTCAACGAGCCTCCGTATCACCGGCGCGTACCTGGCACAGTCATTTACGCTCGTCCCGGGGAGCGCCTCAAGATTCACGTAGTCAACGCTGACAGCGGGCCGCACAGCTTCCATCTGCATGGCTTGAAATACGGCATCGACTCCGACGGTTCGTGGCCGTTTGGTACGCAATCCACGGATGGCCGCCGTTCAGACGAGATTTGTCCCGGCCAGCACTGGACTTACACTTTCGACGTGAACGATAAGATGATCGGGGCCTGGCCGTTTCACGACCACTTCCAGAGTATCGGGACTAACGTCAATCGTGGATTGCTCGGCGGCGTCATCGTACTGCCGAAAGACGATTGCGACCCGCCTCCGCGGATGAAGCTTCCACGCGAAGTTGAAGAATTGTTGCGCGATGTGCTCAAGAGTCTGCCATCGGAGCCGGAGGATCTCGCCGCCGGCACACCCGCCGAGACTGCGGGCATGACCATGGACATGCCCATGCCCGGCGGCGGAGGCGGAGGACACAGTCCTTTGCCCGTGCTCCCGGTGCAATTCGAGGGCAAGCAAATTGATTGGGAAGAGTACCTGCATCTTCCAGGTGTGTACCCGTCTCCCGACCCACATAAGCCCTTGCACGTTCCAATGTTCTTGCACTATATGCAAGGCGCGAGCGGGACACCGGCATTTGACAGCGGCCCCATCCCACTCAACGGCTCATTCGAAGCGACGTTCGGAGTGGAAGGCACGTTCGATTATCACTGCAACATACACCCGTCGATGCAGGCGAAGGTCACAGTCACGATGGGCGGGCCCATGCTGACCACCGTGAATATTGACGACACGAATCCCCTGGACATGAAGTTTGTTCCCAACAACGCTTCCGTCGGTCCCGGTGGCAAAGTCCATTGGAACAACGGCAATAACAACGTCCACACGGTCACAGAAGACGCGGCAGGAATGCCCTCATTCTGTCTGAATGGCCGGTCCTTCATTGGCAATACGCCAACTATCCTGGCGGAGGCCGGACAGAAGATCCGATGGTACGTTTTCAATTTGGACCTGGGGATGATGTGGCATAACTTCCATACCCACGGCCAACGCTGGCACTTTGCTGGTGAGGCCTACGATGGACGCAGTCTTGGTCCAGCAGAATCCTTCGTGGTCGAAACTACCGCCCCGCCCGTGTTGCTGTTGCCTGGGGACATTGCCAGGGCCCAGGACCCCGAACACCGCCCCAAACACGCCAAGAAGTATCATGTGCGTGGAGACTTTCTCTTCCATTGCCACGTGGAGATGCACATGATGGCTGGTCTGGCTGGACTGGTGCGCTCGCGGCAGACACTGTGGCTTACTCCCGAGCAAGCAAAGCGGCTCGCCCATGAAACCGGTCTTCCGCTGGACCACGGGGACAATGACTGCCCGGCGGTTGACTCCAAGCACTGCGAGTCGCTCGATTGCGGCAAGTGGGAAGAGGTAGCGGGTAGCCCGTCGGTCTGCCTGATGCACGGCTGTCTGCTGCCAAACACGGAGAAAGTTTTGTACTGGGGCTACGGAGACACGCGCGACGACATCAGCCGCATCTGGGATTACTCAACGGCCGCAGGCTCCTTCTCCGCTCCGGCAAATCAGCCCTTCGATGTAACGTCTCCGCCAAACAACCGGGCATTAGCCAACCTATGGTCGGCCGAGCATGCATTCTTGGACACTCCGCAGGGCACAGTGCTCATTCACGGCGGCTTCACCCCCCGTGAGGCCTATTTGTTCGACCCTCCCAGTTTGGTGTGGTCGCGAGTTCAACCCACTACGGAACAGCGCTTCTACTCAACCACTCTGACGCTGGCCAACGGCAAAGCTCTCACCATCCTGGGGGGCACGCCGACGTCCATCGCCGCAAAATCGATTGAGATTTACAATCCCGGCGCCAGCGCATGGGATCCGCCGATTGCGTTGCCGGCCACTTTCGACTACCTGTACTATCCTTGGACCTATCTGCTGGCCAATGGTGATTTGTTCATCGCGGGGCCTCGCGGAATCACGCGCCGCTTCAACCCCTTGGCGCCCGTGGATGATCCCGCTAAGACATGGCCCACTATCGCGGGCAACCGCAGCACCGGCGGGGAAAAGGGCACATCTGTGCTCTTACCGCTGCTCCCTCCGGATTACAAGCCTCGCGTTCTGATTGCGGGGGGAGATCCGGCGAGCGCACAGCTCACTTCGGAAATGATCGATCTCTCTGACGCCGTGCCTGCCTGGAAGCCGCTGCCCAATCTGAACCAGGCGCGCGCCCACCAGGTGAACACGGTCCTGATGCCAGACTCGCGAGTGTTTCTCGCTGGTGGTATTCCCAACACTGGTGGGCCGGCGGAGATCCTAGACACCAAGAACCTGCCAGCGGGATGGTTGCCCTGCGCGGTAATGAAATACTCGCGCGGCTACCATTCCACTGCGATATTGCTCGCCGATGGCAGCATTCTCATGGGTGGCGATCAGGACATCAACGGCGGATGGAAGTCGGGCGAGACCACTCCCCACGAGCGCTACTTCCCCTGGTACTACTTCCGCGCCCGGCCGGTGATCACTGGCGCTCCTGCCGCTGTTGTCCACGGTGCCACCTTCACGGTGAACACGCCCAGCGCCACTTCCATTGCCGAAGTCCTGCTGATCAGGCCCGGCGCCGCGACTCATGGCTTTAACCAGTCGCAACGTCTGATCGGTTGCGAAATCACCGGACGCGGCCCCACTTCACTCCAGGTCAAGGCGCCGCCTAGCGGAAACATCGCGCCTCCCGGGTATTACTTACTGTTCGTCGTGGACACCGCGCGCGTACCGAGCCTCGCTGCCTGGATACGCGTGACACCGTAACACCCGTACAACGTCCGAGAACTATGCGGTCGCGTGCTTGAGTGTCGTGCGCTGCAACTTCAGTCTGCGTAGCAGCTGCGCGTTTGTAGCTACGATAATGGTGGATAGACTCATCGCAACCGCACCCACACTCATGGGGAGATCGAATCCCCAGCGGACGAAGAGACCTGCGGCAACCGGGATGGCGATTAGGTTATATCCGGTTGCCCAAACCAGATTTTGAATCATCTTTCGGTAGGTAGCGCGAGATAGTTCGATTGCTCCGACAACGTCGCGAGGG